>ODAI010089154.1_pt1 | contig 66225 bp, 48 predicted proteins | sample 1539321 | NCBI WGS metagenome assembly ODAI01 (sample SAMN02144231, study PRJEB22623) | gut metagenome | biome: sheep rumen | host: Ovis aries | place: New Zealand
CTGGAGCTTCATCTTGCCAATAATAGTTGGGGGAAAGAAGTTCATTGTCAGAAGAGTTATGGCTGTACCTATGTGCCTTTCTTTGATTGTGTTCCCATGCATCTATTCTTGGCTGACGGTCAACAGATATTGCTCCTCCAACACAGAGTATGGTGTGACCAGTGGCTTTGACTACAGAGTAGTCGGGAATGCAAGTAAACCTTTTATGCCGGAATGTCTTTCCGTCAAAGTATGCTGGATTGTCATGGTTGCCACGGATGAAAAGAAACCAGTTGTTGGATTCATTTACTCGCTTGGCATTGCGCTTGACAATATTCTCATAGTACCCTTTTCTTTCAAAGCCAAAGCCACAATCTCCTGCTACAATGACCAGAGTGTCTTTCATCTGATATTGCACACAAACTTTATTCACGAGGAGATTGAAGTCCCCGTGGATGTCGCCACAGATAACAATGCTGCGGCAGTCCGGAAAATTGTATATGTTGTGATGCGTTTCAGTTCTCATTATAGGAACACCGTGTTGAAGAGGTCAAGAAGACGCTGGGCATCCAAAACTCTTAGTCCTGCATTCTTGAAAAAGTCTGGATTAGGCAATTCTCCTATCTTTTGATAGAAATCACTCATGTCATTCCTCAATTTCTCAGGGAGCGAGAATCGAGAGTCTTGTGGCAGCATGGCTATCAGCCTGAACACATCTTTCTTATGTTTCTCGATGTCACGGCTGTCTACCTGTTCACCTTCGGCTTTTCTGTCCAGCATTTCCGTGTATGCCTTGGCTTTGAGACAAATGAGAGCTTCTGGACTTGCTACATGGATGCCGTCTATATTCCTGCTATGCTCTATAGTGAACGCATAGTAGTCATCATCCATCAAGATGGCTGACAGGCTGGACAAGTCTTCTCCTACACTTATGGGTTCTATGTGCGCATCGGATGGCAGGTTGAGGATTCCTGTACTACGAGCGAACAGTTCTATCTGCTTCGGATATGTCTTATCCTCTGGATTTGTAAAGCGATAGTATTCATGCTTGAACTCGTTCTCTCCTTTGCTTCGACCAGCGTAATTGGCTGACTTGATAAAATCCCACAAGCGGGCTCCGAAATCAGGAGTGAGAGCTTCTACTACAAGAACAAGGTCGAGATCCTTCGTTGCACGAGGGTTCATGTCCAGTTCTTCTTCAAGCAGATTGCAGGCTGCACCTCCTATCAGCACATACTTGTCCTTATAATCATTGAAATATTCCTTCCAGCGTTCAATTCCTGTTACCATTTCATTTCTTCAATTAAAGTGTCACACTCCATTTGTATTCTTTCGTCTTCGCTGTCCTTCATACACAGATAGAGCGATAGCCTATCAGCCCATTCACCATCAGACAGCAGTGCAGGGGAGTATTTCCATACTTCCACCTTTATGTCACCGTATTCCTTGTTCATCAAGGCGGCATTCTCCTTGGCTGTTGCTTTGCCTATTGCTATGACTGGAGTAGCCGGCTCCGCAAGCATGGTGTAATGTCCCATAGCAGTCTCTCCGGCCATCAAACTTCCTTCAGGTTTTGTGTCGGTGAAGAGAATGCGCTCTATTGGCGAAGACATCAGAGGAAGGGACTTGTTCCAAAGCTCTTCCTTGCTCATCGTTATTTGAACATGTTTCTGCTTGCCTCCGACAAGGGCTATGATGTTATTGGTCACAAGCCATCGAAGAGCGACGTTAATGGTCGGGTATGCCAAGCCTGTATGTTCTGCTATCTCCGAAGCTGTAAGACCGTCGATGGTTTTTGTTTCAAGATGATAGAGCACCAGCATTTGGGCTACAGGCGGCATCTTGTCTGGCATTTCTTTGACTGTGTTCTTCAGCTCACGCAATACGATTAGCATACTTGGGATGAACACTATTTTCCCAGGTACAATGAAGTCAACCTTTGCTTGGGTGAGCCGAGCTATCTGATAGGATGCAACTGATTCTAAAGCAAAGATAACGGGATGATTGAATGCCTCTATCATCTTAGCCTGATGTTTGGATAACTGCATTGGCGTTATGCCGTCACCTGTAGGTATAGCAATAGTGACTTGCGTTTCCATGAACTCAAGATCATAATAGCTATAACTTGTTGCAATCGCTAAAGGCAACTTATTCTCCTCGCCTTTGGCATGAGTAAGTCTCCTTGTCTTGAAGCCTGTCAACTCTTCCAGATAATCTGTTACCGATGTGATATTATATCTCATTTTGCAAATTATATTATGCGCCATATTTTGTGCAAAAATACATATAATATCAAAATCTACCAAAGTTTTATCACAAAGTGCATTTTTGAGCTATAAATCTACAGTAGGGAAATAAAAACTTCAAGATTATGGCAAATCAAGCAACAACCACCTACAAGGTGACAGGTACACGCAAGGCTGTAAACGACCTGTGGAGCACACTCCAAAAGATGGAGGTGAACAGTAAGAACATTTGGCTTTACCAGTTGGCAGAGCACTACGGCATCGACTACGAAACAAAGCAAATCAGTGTTCGTGGTCACATCTATTGGGCAGAGTATGAGGAAGACCCAGCCAATGACTACTATCTACTATCTTTTGAGACAGAAACCGCATGGGACGCTTGCAACGAGTTATTCGAGGAGATTAACCATCTGCTATGGGATGAACTCTCTATCTCATACCGAGTCTGTGAATGTGGCTGTGAAGTCTATTATGTGCATGATGAAGGCGACTTCTTTCCCGAAGAGGTGGCAGTCAGTTCCAGCGGTGAACCATTCGAGGATGCTTGTGATGACATCTACACCACCCTCAAAGATGCTATCAATGATTGGTGTGAGAAGATGCACATCGAGCAAGGTGAGCGAACTGATGAGGAAATGATGAACTTCATCAATGAGTATGACGATGATGACACCTACTTCTACATCCGTCAGTTTACGTTTGAATAACTAACTTGCGGTGGTGTACCTTCGCATCTGATGGTACACCATCGCACAAAATCCGAAACTATGTACACAGACGAAGATAACAGCACCGATTTGATTGGAGCGTTTTGTGAACTCCTCTTCCCAAGGAAAGGTCATAGTAACGGCATCATTGTTGATGACTATGGCACTGAATGGCTTGTTCAGTTGACCAACGGCAAAGAAGTTTCTGTCTATAAAGACGAAGTATTCATCATATAGAGCTATGATAGCCCATCTGACATGCTGGTCTGATGGGCTACCATTTGAAATAGGAAAATCTCCTGGATATAATGATGAGATTATTTTTTTTCTTTTTGACTGAATTGAGTATTTGAATAAAACAATGAAAATAGTGCTCCATAATGTACGAAGCCTTTTCTTGAAACAAATACACGGTCATGGTTTCCTTTATATAAGAGTCCTTCACTTATACAGAAATCAAGTATCTCATTCAGGTATTCCTTACTAAAGCCAAAGTCTTTTAATCTGCTTATTGAGAAAGAACCATTATAGGCGGAAATAGCCATATATTTGGATGCCAACTCATTAGATGGCAACAAGTATGTAAACTGCTCTAGATAGCCTTCGGATTTAAGCTCATTTTGCGGTACAACCGCAAGTTTTCCTACATTATATGCAATGCCAGAAGAACTCATGCTTTGTGCAGACATTCCAAAGCCCTTATAGGCAGCTCCATTGAGCATCCTTTCTCGAAGATAGGATGACACGCCTTCATCGGCTGCATCCAAAGAAAATGTGTTTTGACCAAATCGAGCCTTATACCCCATAGCAAGAAGCCCATCGTAATAGTGAACGTATTGGTCGTACAGCTCTTCCTTGGTAAATGACTCTTTGGCAAGAATCATGTTTGTTCTTAATTCATATATAGTAACCTGTTGTGGTTTTAACCGACCAATCAGATCCAGGTCTTGCTGAATCGTTGATTCATTTTGTCCTTTAAGACCATACATGAAATCAAGGTTCACCTTCATGATTCCTTTGCCCCATGCTTTTGTCAACCATGAAGACATCATGGCTTCACTGGAATACACCCTTTGATGTTGATGCAGAACAGAACTGCAAGATGACTGCACTCCCAGCGATAATCTGTGAAAACCATTCTTTGCCATCTCTTCAAACTTCTCTTCTGACAGTGTGTTGAAAGTGCCTTCTATGCTTGGCTCGTATCTGTCATCCAACTTCAGCCCTGAGATGGCAGTCTGATATATTTGCATCAGCAAGGAGAAGTTCTTTTCAGATAGTGATGTCGGCGTTCCTCCCCCTATATCAAATCCGAGCAAGGTAATGTCTTGGTATTTCTGTCGGAATTGTTTTATGTCATTGGCTATTGCCAACAGGTATTCCCTTTGTACGTTTTCATCTGGGCAGAGCATCCGGGTGTATTCGCAGAATGAACATAGCTGCTTGCAGAAAGGAATATGAATGTAAAATGACATACGGCTGTCATTCTCGAAAGACAGCGAATCCGGCACACGATAATCCGTCCAATCAGATGGATTGAGTGGATAAGACGTGTTCCAACGAGGATCGTTCTTTCTTAACTGAAATAACTCTGCTATTGTCATTTTGCTCAATATATTATATTGTCCTGATGAAATCCCTGGCGTAGATATTCACCATCGTATACAAGGGATGACTCGCAATAATACGGATTAGCGTAGTTTCGCATGTATATCTCCAGAATCTTCAGGTCACGGTTATATAGATAGTTGCTACACTTGCAATCGCTTCCTCGGTTCATAGATTTTGTGAAATACACGTGTGGAATGCTTTCCAAATGAATATCCTCCAAGTCCACAAAGTGCTCACGACAATAATCATTCACCTTCATCAAGGCAACGAAACCTATACGCGGAATGCCTAAGTCAAGGTTGAAGTCAAGCATCTTACGAGCTTCTTCAGCATTGTCAATGTAGCCTTTGATGAGATTACAGCTGGAGTTCAATATTTGTAGGTTGATTCCGTCAAAACTAAATGCACTTTCAGATATTTTGCATCCATATAACTCAGACAGCTTTGTCGTATCATAATGATGTAAAGACATTGATATGCTGTCCCATCGTGGATGCTGCATCAATTCTTGTGACTGAGGAAGCAGCCCATTGGTATTAAGGTGCATGTGAACATTAGACGTTTCGGAGTCACACATTCTTGAAAGTATGTCTTCTACCAATGGAGAAACGACTGATGGCTCACCACCTGTAATATTGACTCTGTTTACCTTGATACCAGACTCCATCAACCCCTTGATAATATCTATCAATTTGGTAACATTGAATGGAGTCTGGGGAACCGAAGTTCCTGCATTGCTGCAAAACAAACACTTTGCATTGCAACCATTTGTTACCTTTACGAAAAGGTTCACAAAGGGAGCAATGCGTTCTTCCTGCAGCGTTCCAAACTTGCAGTCAAACTCTTTAATAGAAATGGATTTTCCCCTAAAGTCAATCAGCATTTCTTCCAGTTTTATGTTCTTCGATGAATTTTATTTTTTCTTCTTGGCTTTCAAAATGCATCTTCCCTAATTGTAATGAATATACAGGTAGTGTATAATCAGACAGAGGAAGATACAATGCTCCTCGCCAATCTGTATCGACACACATATAATTCCTATCTCTTTCAAGGATTTCATGTGCAAATTTCATCTCAAAGTTGGTATTTGTCCATGGCCAGCGTCTGAAATCAGAGCACCCCTTCTCTATATGTTTCCCGTCGATTCGATAAACCGGCCCCCAAACTCTGCCTTCTTCGCGCATTTTGGGTGCTTGAATGTCTGGGTGACATCCAACTTCACCATATGCAAGACGAATGGTTTCTTTTAGCCCATGCTCTCTGACCATATTGTCGAATCTTCCAAACGCGACTTGTTCAAGAAGATCATTGTCTAAATTGCCATTCTTCGTTATGTTGTCCCACTCTTCAAGTAGAATATGCCATACATTGTAAAGAGTACCTTTATAGAAACTATAATAATATTGTGGATCATTACTACTACAGTGACTTACTGGTATTGATTGCAAATCTTTCCGAATCGATTCATAGTCACTGTATCTTCTGAACTCATTCAAGAATTGTATGTATTTGACCATTTTTCGGACAGAATAGTTGTAGAATATCTGTTCTATATCATTCGCTTTGAGATATTCGTTACCATCGTGGAATGATAACATATCCTTCTCCAGCTGCTCAATATCTACTTTCGAACCTTCATGCTCATATCGGCTCATAATACACCAAATGGTTCTCATAGCCATGAATGCAAATTCATCTCCGTAGCGGACATTGCGTTCTGCAATCTCCGTTAGACGTTCTCTTGCATCATCACAATCTTTGATAGGCTCCTGCTTATTAAGTGCTTTTAAAAGGTCTATCAACGTTCTTACCTGTCCGTACATCATGGTTAAAAGTTCTTGTGGAACTTCTGGACTTGCGGCGTTTTTGTTTTCTTCGATGAATGTTTCTGGCAGACAAACATTGCTGATACCCATAGCATCCTTGAACAAAGGAGCAATGTCTCTATCTTTGAAGCCGGCAATGCCACAGCCTATACGTGTAACATAGAAGAATAATTCGGTATGCTCTTTGGCAAAGTCTATAAATTGGTCAACATACGGCTTAATGGTTTCTACGCCACCCTGCATGGTGGGTATTGCATAGCTTTGACCTTGCAGTCCTATACCTTGCCCCCATATAGCTCCGAACTTCTTTACGGCAGCTCTGGCAGCTCCACCTCCATGATGGCCATGAAGGTTGCTTCCAAAGACGAACACTTCATCATTCTTCAGTGAAGAAATGGCTTCTGGAGTATAATCAGGACGAACAGCACCATTATATATACGTCCCCCGGCTTCTTCAATTGGCTTGCATAAAGAATCTTTTTTTAGGGTTTCAATTACATCTTTTACACGTACATCATTATAATGATTTTTCCAGAACACGTCGATGGCATCTGCGATTTCAAACAACTGATTATCTTCAACCATTTCATAGCGGCTGTATATATCATTCATTTCATTGAACAAGCCATCATCCTTTGCATTATCCGCAATTTCTTGGAATATGCTTCTCATATAGCTCAATATCCTGTGTTTAATGTTAGAAACTCTATACACAGAGAAATCACTCTTATTCCACAAATGACGTGAAACAAGCATTCGTAATGTTTCACCTCGCCCGAACAAATCCAATAATGTACCGATACAGTTATTATACGTCAAATGCTCTGAGCCATCAATGCCTTCCAAAAAAGCTCTTGGTACTTCTTTGATGCCATTTCTGCTGAATGCATCTTCGTTCTTATAATAGGACAACTCTGACGATACTATCTTCAGTGTCTTCTGGCAACGCTCTTTATTGAAATAGTTTTCCAAGAAATCTGCGAAGATTTCATCTGGAGAAACGAAATCAAATAATGTCAGACAGGAACGTAGCTTCATTGCATCAATCTTTCCGAATATCTCTTCAGCATCACCATGGACAGGAAGAGCGTTCATAACCTCATATAGGCGTTCCCCTAACGTATCATGTCTAAGATACGCTAAGGCTTCAAGCAAGGACTTGATGCTAAACTTCTGAGACGTACTGCTATGTCCCAGCCCATGGATTTGTGGGAAAACATACCACATCCAATGAGACTGTTTCCAACCGTCCTTTATTTCTTTCAAGGCAATATTGTATGAATCGTAAGTGTCTTGTGCTTTTACGAATCTCTCTAAATCGAACAGATCAACGTTATTGTACATATTATGCCCTCCTTTTTTTTGATTTACATAATGGTCTAATTCCTCATTCACTTCAAGCATCCATTCTGGAAGCTTAGCTTTTGCATTGGCAATTAGTTCTTCTGGCATGGTCTTGTAGAAAGCGTATGCCATAGGCCCTGAAATAGCCGCAAGTGTGTCGGCATCCCCACCCAAAGCAATAGCAAGTTTCAGGCAGTCTTCATAGTCCTTGCTTTCCAAGAAACAGATAAGTGCCGCAGGAATAGTCTGCTGGCATGTTTCATCAAAGCCATATCCTGGTTTAATGCCTTCATACGTCAATCCAGACCAATTCGGATAATACTCATCCAACACTTGCTTACGGAAGAAGTCTTTATCCTTGCCTTGCATTCCGTAAAAGATAGCAAGTGCTGTTGCTACTGCACCTTTGATACCTTCTGGATGGTCATGCGTAGGAAGTGCAGTCTTTGTTGCCAAGTCAATACACTCCTCGACACTTTTTGCCATAAAACCAGCAGCGGAAACTCTCATTCCACTACCATTGCCATAAGAATGGTAAGACGGTTGTATTTCCTTTGCTATAAGCCATCTTGCAAAACGTCCGCCAAATCCACGATAGAAGTCGGCTCGACACCGATTCCATAGATTCTCAGCCATGTTCAAGCCTCTTAATAATGCTTCTGCACAGGCAAAGGTACATACAGTATCATCGGTATATGTATTTGTCGGAAGCAACAAATCGACTGTATTGTAGTCTTTTGTTCTTCCTTTGAACTCGTAAGGCATACCGGCTATATCGCCGATAGCAGCACTCAGCAACAGATTCTTCATAATAGGGTCTCCTTTCTAAAATTCCACGCAAAATCTACTTTCCGATGCAGAATTTGCTAAATATATTGTTCAGTACATCCTGACTGGATATTTGGCCTGTAATCTCACCGAGGGCGTCAATACAGTCGTGAATGTCACGTGTAAGTAAGTCGGAAGGCAGCCCAAGATTAAGGCCTTCTTCTACCTTTCCAATTGCTATTTGCGCTTTCTGCAACGATTCATAATGCCTCATATTTGAGATAATTACGGAATCTTCCGCCAGTTTGTCGGTTTGGCAGAACGACAACATGCAGTCTAACAGTTCATTGACATTATCTTTCAACTTGGCGGAAATGAAGACTTTTTTCAGATCTTCCTCTACTTCTATCGACATGAGCTCGGCCCGTTTTTTTGCGTCTATAATATCCGACTTGTTAAACACCAGAACGACATTCTTGCCTTTTACCCTTTCCATAGACGCACGGATAAACGCTTCTGTATTTGGGACGGAATCGGTCGAGTCACACACCAACAGCACGACGGACGCCTCGTCCATCGTTTTATACGAACGTTCTATCCCCAGTTTTTCCACTACGTCGGCTGTCTCCCGCAGCCCTGCGGTGTCAATCAGGCGGAACTGTATACCACCATAAACAAACACATCTTCTATCACATCACGTGTAGTGCCCCTCACATCGCTCACTATAGCCTTTTCTTCGTTGAGAATACAGTTCAGCAACGTGCTTTTACCCACATTCGTCTGTCCTATAATCGCAACAGGCACACCGTTCTTTATGGCATTACCCAACGCAAACGAATCACACAATTTGGATATTCTGTTCCTTATAGTTTGAACAAGTTCGTTCAGTTTTTCACGGTCTGCGAACTCTACATCCTCTGTACTGAAGTCAAGTTCCAGTTCTATCAACGATACAAAGTCCAGCAAACGTTCCCGTAAGGTCTGCAATTCGTCCGATATGCCGCCCTTCATTTGCTGCAGTGCCAGACGATGCGAAGCTGAGGAAGTTGAAGCTATCAGGTCGGCAACAGCTTCGGCCTGACTCAAATCTAATTTTCCGTTCAAAAAAGCCCTTTGGGTAAATTCTCCAGGCTGCGCCATGACACACCCGTTTTTCAACAACAGACGTAAGATTTGCTGCTGTATGTAGAGCGAGCCGTGACACGAGATTTCGGTGGTATCTTCGCCCGTAAAGGAATGAGGGTTACGGAAAACGGAAACTAACACTGTGTCTAACACACCTTCTTCGCTGTACACATCGCCGTACCACACCGTTTTATTTGCTGCCTCTTTCAGCGTGACACCCTTGTTTAAGGGTTTGAATATCTTATCGGTGATTGTTAACGCATCGGGACCAGAGACTCTTATAACGGCTATACCACCAACCCCTGGTGCCGTACTGATTGCACATATTGTATTAGCTTCCATAAATTATTTTTTCACAAAATTAAACGATATTACCCAATGGAAAATAAAACGGACAAAAAAAGTCGGACCGAAGCCCGACTTGTATATTCATCTGCTATAGGTTACAGACTGTTATAATCTATTGAATAGGTATCACCGCCTGCTATATTACCGCTTTGGAGTCCCTTTTTCAACCAGCGGGTTCGTTGTGCCGATGTGCCGTGGGTAAATGCGTCAGACTGTACTTGGTTGTAGCCGGCCTGTCGCTGCAAATAATCGTCACCGATCTTCTTGGCGGCGTCTAAAGCCTCCTCCATATCGCCCACCTCCAAAGAGAAGTGTTTGGCATTTTCCTTGTTACCCCATACACCAGCCAGGTAGTCGGCCTGTAATTCTATACGGACACTCATCTTATTAGCTTCCGATTCACTTCTTGCGGCATTCATCCGCTTATGGGCCGCCCCCAGATAGCCCAACTGGTTTTGCACATGGTGAGCAACCTCGTGGGCAATCACATAGGCGTTAGTGAAGTCACCCGAAGCACCTAACGACTGTTTCATTGTAGCCAGGAAATCGAGGTCTAAGTAGATCTTCTCGTCACCAGAGCAGTAGAACGGGCCAGAAGTCGCACTACCTGTTCCACATGCAGTTTGGGTAGTACCCTTATAAAAAACCAGCGTAGGTGGCTGGTATGTTTTACCTAATTTGCTGAATTCTTCTTTCCAGACATCTTCTGTGCTGGCAAGAATCTGACGGCTGAAGCGTTCCAACGAATCTTCCAACGCTGTACCATGGTACTCGCCTGTCGATTCGGTTGTTGTCTGTGAGTTTGAAACTACGGTGCTGATGGCGGTTCCCAAATCACCTGTTGTGGCATAGGCTATAATGCCAAGAATTACAGCTCCGAGACCAATACCACCAGCCTTGACAGTTCCACCGCGGCGATCTTCCACATTGTTGCTTTCGCGTCTTCCTGATAACTTCATAATTTAAGTTTTGATTTAAATTTTACCCAAATTTAAGAAAAATAGACAAATTGAATAAACAATTTGACTGATTATCATTCTCTTTTTATGTTCATTTATCACGCTCGCTCAAATAAACACCATACAATACTAACATCGAACCCACTACCGAATAAACCGTCAAGGGTTCGGATAGTAAAAAATAGGAAGCGATGAAAGTAAAAACCGGACTCAGATAAACCAGATTAGCTGCTTTCATGGCTCCTATCTGACGAATGACAAAATTCCACACCACAAAGCACAAAAAGGAACTCAACAGCGCCAAATAGAGCAGATTGAACAGGACTGAGAAGGTGAAAATCTGACTTACCGGATAGGTGAACGGTGTGTGCAGAAACGTTGGTATAACGAACAACACCCCATAAAAGAATACTTTTCTTGTCATGAACAAGACGGAGTATTTCGACGGTATGGTTTTCACCAACACAGCATACAACGCCCAACAGAAACTAGCACACAAAGCTATTAAATCGCCAAACAGACGAACCGTATAACTGAAATTACCATTCGAAATTAAAAGGACCAATCCGGTTACTGCCAGCACTACCCCTATCCAGAATTTCGCAGACAACTGCTTTTTCCAAAGCAAAAGAGAGATAAATGTGGTTATCAGCGGCGATGCGCTTACTATCAGCGACACGTTTGTGGTATATGAATATTCCAAGGCGGTATTTTCCAAAATATAATATAGTGTACCGCCAAAAATGCCTAACGATGCCAGTTTAAGTTCATCTTTCACGTTGTCGGCAAACAGGCGGTTATGACACAACGCGAGTAGACACACGTACGAGATAAACGCCCGCAAGAAATAGACCTCGTTTGGCTGCATTCCATTCACAACCAACACCTTGGAACACAGAAAAGACGTTCCCCAAATAACCACGATGACAAGTCCTAGAACAATTGCCAGACTGTATTTATCAACCTTCAAGTTCATATTCGTTTTTTCGATGCAAAAATACAGTAATTAGCCATTTCACAGGCTGATTTTGGAGATGGAATAAAGGTAATATCAAAAAATTCATTATCTTTATGCAATTACAAATTTAGAAAGTATGCTTAAACTCAAAGCTGTCATCATAGGTTTAATAACCAGCTGCGCGGCTCTTTCTGCGCAGACCTCCATTACCAGCACTAGTGCCGGTAGTTTGAAAAGTAAAATCGGAGAGGAGAACTTAAAGACAATCACCAGCATAGTTGTGTCCGGACCGCTAAATGCCGAAGACATTTCAACTTTAAAGACAATGGCAATTGCCGACAGTGGAAAACTGTCGGTTATAGACTTGAGCCAAACCGAGCTGCTCGCTATTGGCGACGAGGCTTTTGCTGAATGTACGAATCTGACAAAAATCGTGCTTCCTGCCAGCATCAGTCAAATCGGTAATTCCGCTTTTGGTGGTTGCAAGAACCTGACAAGTATAACCATTCCGGAAAAAGTGTCTGTTATTGGCGACTATGCTTTTGCCGAATGCGAGAAAATCAAGACCATCAACATTCCTCAAAACATCACCAACATTCCAAACGGATGCTTTGCCGACTGTCATTCGCTCGAGAGCATCAAGTTGCCGCTACACACCAAAAAGTTGGGTAAAGAGGCTTTTGCCAGGTGTTTGGAGTTGACAAAAATTGAAATTCCGGCCGAAGTTACCAGCATCGGCGGTGCCGCGTTTGCCGGTTGCCAGAAACTCGCTTTCATTAAGGTAGACCCCAACAATAAGAAGTATTGTTCAACTGCCGGAGGCGTTCTTTACAGTAAAGACGGTAAATACATCCTCCAATACCCTGCCGGTAAAGAAGGTGGACTCTACACTATTCCAAACGGCGTTATCCGTATTGGTAGTTATGCCTTCTCTGGCAGTAAGGCCATCAACAAGATTACAATACCTTCCTCCTGTACATCGGTGGGATATGGTGCTTTTTACGAATGTACTAACCTGACCGACATTGAGTTTCCAGAACAGATCGCCAAAATTGAGCCCGACTTGTTCTATGGATGCAGCAGCCTGACTAGTTTTAAAATCCCACAAGAGGTTACTTCCATCGGTAGTAACTCGTTTTTTGGATGTAGCAGTCTGAAAGCTATTGAAATACCGTCTAAAGTCTCAAAACTTGGCAAACAGTCTTTCCAAGGCTGTTCGTCTATCGAGTCCATCGTTGTTCCGGAAGGAATCACCGAAATACCGCAATCGTGCTTTGCTTTTTGTAGCAAGTTGAAGGAGGTGAAATTGCCTAATTCGCTTACCGACATTGGAGAAACGGCTTTTGCTGCCGATTCGGCACTCATTTCCATTTCCCTGCCACAGAGTGTTACACGCCTCGGAGGCGGTGCTTTTGCCAGATGCGGTAACCTTGAAAAAGTGGATATTCCGAACGGACTGCGCACCATCGATTACGCTTCGTTCGTCAACTGTTCGAAAATGAAGAGCATTGTAATTCCGAATACAGTCGACAGCGTGGGTATCAGTTCGTTTGTTGGTTGCGACGACCTTGCCGAAATAAAGGTCGAGGCTAGCAATCCGCCTAAAGCCAACATTCTCACTTTCTACAATCTGACCGATACTATTCAGCTAAGGGTTCCTGAAGGTACCGAAGAGGCCTTCCACAATGCTCTCGGCTGGAAGGAGTTCAAACACATTAACAACAAGACTTATGAGATTGTACGTGAAGAATCGGCTACCGACAATATTAACGACCAGTTGTCTATTGCCGACGGCACCCTTGAAGAGTGCTTCATGGTCTACTCTTCTCTTAATTCCGAAATCAAGTCTGCCAGAATTATAGAAGACAACAACATCTACCAGGAAAACGAAGTTGAGGAAAAAGCGCGTTTTGCTGCCGGCAACGACCTTGCCGCCTACCTTAAAAACGCTGTCAAATATCCAGCCCACGCCAAAGGCAAACAAGGTATTGTAACCGTTGCCTTCGTTGTGGAGAAAAATGGTACCCTTTCACACCTGAAGGTGAAACAGTCACAAGGGAACGAACTCGATGCCGAGGCCGTTGCCACGGTTTTTGCAATGCCGAACTGGGAACCTGCCAAAAAAGACGGAAAGGTGGTCCGTTCACAAACCGAACTTAAAATCAACATCAGAAAACAATAAATGGCACTGTTAAACCTCTTCAAAAAGAAACCAACCAATTGGGACGTTTTCAAGAACTTCTTGATAAGAGATTGTTACATACCGTTCAACAAACTGAATACCATCGACACTGCCATCGACACCATTGTTAAGACTGCGGTGTCCGACAAGGAGCAGTCAACCGTATTTGCGGTCAATGGCATCAACGACGACGACCGCTTCATTCTGCAAATGGGTGTTGCGGCAAGGCTTGCCGATGCCAAATTTAGCGTTTCCATTCTGCCCAACGGCAACGAAGCCGAACTGACTGAAGCATTAAACCAATGGAAGCCACAAAAATGCAAAATCGCGATTGGTGAGGAGACCACATGCAAATCGAAAAAAGGGAAGGCTTATGTCAACCTTTACGGCCAACTAGCATCTTCACAAATAACCGGCGGCATCGTGTATATTTACGATGCGTCGAAGGTAAAAGGAGACATTACTTTCAAATGCATTAATATTTAGGGAAAAGGCACTATAATTTGTGAAAAAGCGTTAACTTTGCAAGCAATAAAATAAGCACCAAAATAAAAATATATTTATGAATAGAGACAACGCCGTTTTCGATTTAATCGAGAAAGAACATCTACGTCAAGTAAGAGGCATTGAACTTATCGCATCTGAGAACTTCGTAAGCGAAGAGGTTATGCGTGCTATGGGTTCTTGCTTAACCAACAAATATGCGGAAGGCCTTCCTGGCAAACGCTATTATGGAGGTTGCGAAGTTGTAGACGAGGTAGAACGTCTTGCACAGGAACGTCTGAAACAGGTGTTCGGTGCAGAATGGGTTAACGTACAGCCTCACTCTGGTGCTCAAGCCAATGCAGCAGTATTCCTCGCTTGCTTGAAGGCAGGCGACAAGTTTATGGGTCTTGACTTGAACCACGGAGGTCACCTTTCTCATGGTTCTCCTGTTAACTTCTCTGGTCTGATGTTCCAGGCTTGCAGTTACGGTTTGAACGAAGAAACAGGCCGTGTTGATTACGACAACCTTGAAAAGGTTGCCCGTGCAGAAAAGCCAAAACTCATTATCGCTGGTGCATCTGCATACAGCCGCGAATGGGATTACGAAAGAATTAGAAAGGTGGCTGACGAAATCGGTGCACTCTTTATGGTCGATATGGCTCACCCAGCTGGTCTTATCGCTGCAGGTTTGCTTAAGAACCCTGTTAAGTATGCGCACATCGTTACTACCACAACCCACAAGACCCTCCGTGGCCCTCGTGGTGGTGTTATTATTTTAGGTAAAGACTTCGACAATCCTTGGGGTTACACTACTCCTAAGGGCGAAATAAAGAAGATGAGCCAGTTGCTCGACAGCGCTGTTTTCCCTGGCATCCAGGGTGGTCCGCTTGAGCACGTTATCGCTGCTAAAGCTGTCGCTTTCGGCGAACTCCTCCAACCTGAGTTCAAGGTTTACGCTAGTCAGGTTCAGAAGAACGCTGCCGTTATGGCACAGGCTTTCATCGACAAAGGTTACAAAATCATCTCTGGCGGTACCGACAACCACAGCATGTTGCTTGACCTCCGTACCAAGTTCCCTGATTTGACTGGTAAGGTGGCTGAAAAGGCCCTTGTTGCTGCCGACATCACTACCAACAAGAACATGGTTCCTTTCGACAGCCGTAGCGCATTCCAGACTTCTGGTCTTCGTTTCGGTACTCCTGCTATCACTACCCGTGGTGCGAAGGAAGACTTGATGGTTGAAATTGTTGAGATGATCGACACCGTTCTTTCTAACCCAGAAAGCGAAGCTAACATCAAGGCTGTTAGAGAAAAGGTTAACAGCATCATGATGAACTTCCCTATGTTCGCTTGGTAATTTGAAACGTATTAACCACAAGACGCGTTCAAACGTTTTGAACGCGTCTTTTTATTTTTATCCTTATGAAAAACACTTTACTCTGCATTGCACTCGCTAGTCTGTTGTCCTCGTGCACCAATGAAGACGGCCCTTTTACTATGAGAACAGTTTCCAGTTACGAAATTACGGACTGCCACACCACCACGAATGGAGACAAATTCCTCGTCTACGAACAAAACAACCAGGTAGGTGCCTTCAAAGTGACTTCTTCACAACTCGACTCGCTGAGGGAACTTCAAATCTTCAAGGTTGAAGTAAAAGAAAAAAACGGCAACTCTACTGCCATTTCTATTCAGCCCGCTACTGCCGACACTACCAACAAAAAACTTTACTACGTGGAGGCTAACGATATTGAAGACTATAAACGGAAAGCCAGCGGCTCGTACACCCTCATTGAATCTGACGGACTTGTCCCTGTTATTACTCCTACTCAAGAAATCAGCAACATGCTGAGGCTCGAGTCTTTCAGGTTTTATTACTACAAGAATTGGGACGGCAATTTCTATTTCGACCACATTGAGGAAGAAGGCTCGTTTTCCAACTAAGCACCTATGATGTATAGAATCATTCTAAATAACGCTTGTTTCTTGAACAAATTTTCGTAATTTTGCTTATGTAGAATGAATCTAAAGTTATGAAGCAAAACGAGCAGACTAAAAATTCGGTCAAACAGATTTTTACCGAATACTTGAAAAGCCACTCTTTAAGGAAAACTCCAGAAAGGTTTGCCATATTGGATATGATATATTCTATTGACGGACACTTTGACATTGAGCAACTGTACGAACACATGATTAATGTCAAATATCCTGTTAGCCGGGCTACCCTTTACAACAACATTTCCCTCCTTATCGATGCCAAACTGCTCATCAAGCACCACATCAACAACAATATTGCCCAGTACGAGAAGTCGTACAATACAGGCATGCACAACCATCTAATTTGCAGTGTTTGTGGAAAAGTAAAGGAATTTTCTGACCAAAACATCCTAAGGGCAATCAAGACCAAGAAAATGACCAACTTCACCCCATCGCACTACACGCTCTATATTTATGGTATATGTAGTAAATGTGCCCACAAAGAGGAAGAGAAGTTGAAGGACAGCAAGTCAGAAAAGAAAAAATAGCCTCTACGGTGTTTCCCGTTTCGACAGTTGTTCTTTTAGTTTTATCAGTTCGTCTCGCAATTGCGCAGCCTCTATAAAGTCTAGGTTTTTCGCTGCTTCGGTCATTGCTTTCTGCGTTTGTGCTATCAGTTTCTTCAAATCGTCTACCCGCATAAACTCCACAACTGGGTCTGCGGCCACTGAGTTTGCAGCCTCTTCTTCCAGATAGAATTTCGGTTTCTGCTCTTTTTTAGCACCATCGGGTGTCGATGCCGCCAACACCGACGACTGTCTGCTCTTGTTCAACGCAGCTGGTGTAATATGGTGTTCCTCGTTATACCGCATCTGAATAGAGCGCCTTCTGTTTGTCTCGTCTATCGTTTGCCGCATGCTCTCCGTTACCACGTCGGCGTACATAATCACTAATCCGTTCAAATTACGAGCCGCACGGCCTGCGGTCTGCGTCAAGGCACGGTTCGAGCGCAAGAAGCCTTCTTTGTCTGCATCCAGTATCGCAACCAGCGACACCTCTGGCAAGTCCAAACCTTCACGGAGCAAATTAACACCCACCAACACGTCGAACAATCCGTTTCGCAAGTCATCAAGAATACGCACACGGTCCAAAGTTTCTACATCAGAGTGAATGTAGTTGCTACGTATGCCCATCTTCTCGAAATAGGCCTGCAGTTCTTCCGCCATCCTTTTGGTCAGTGTGGTAACCAGCACACGCTCGTCTCTGTCGGCACGCACCTGTATTTCTTCTATAAGGTCGTCTATCTGGTTTTGGCTTGGGCGCACTTCAATCACCGGATCTAACAGGCCTGTAGGTCTGATAACCTGCTCCACAACCACACCTCCGGCTTTTTGCAGTTCATAGTCGGCAGGAGTGGCACTCACAAACAGAATCTGCTTCACCAACGACTCAAATTCCTCAAATTTCAACGGACGATTGTCTTTTGCGGCAGGAAGACGGAAACCGTAGTTAACCAGCGTGTTCTTTCTGGCCTGGTCACCTCCATACATGGCCCTGATTTGTGGCACGGTAACATGGCTTTCATCTATCATCATCAAGAAATCATCTGGAAAATAGTCCATAATGCAGAAAGGACGTTGTCCCGGTTGCCTTCTATCAAAGTAACGCGAATAATTCTCTATGCCAGAACAGTGGCCCAACTCGCGAATCATTTCCATATCGTAATTAACGCGTTCATCCAACCGTTTGGCTTCTATCACCTTCCCTTCGTCGTTGAGTTCGTTAACACGGGCCACCAGGTCATCCCCTATTTCGCACAATGCCCGCTGTATATCGTCTTTGCTGGCCACAAACAAGTTCGCCGCATATATTTTTATACCGTCAAAACTCTCAATATGGGTGTTGTTCATCGGGTCAATTGACTCTATCGAATCAATCTCATCTCCCCAGAAACTGACACGGACAATAAAGTCTGAGTCCGACAAGTAGATATCGACGGTGTCGCCCTTTACCCTGAAACAACCGCGATTAAGCTCTACCTCGTTACGGGTATAGTAGATGTCTACCAATTGGCGCAAAAAGGTATCTCGTGGCAGTGTCTGGCCTACTTTTATGAAAATAGTGCTGTTGTAATAGTCTTCCGGATTTCCCATACCATAAAGACACGAGACTGACGATACCACAATAACGTCACGTCGACCCGACAACAAGGCCGATACGGTGGCCATTCGCAATTTCTCAATCTCTTCGTTAATCGAAAGGTCCTTCTCGATGTAGGTGTCCGAATTCGGAAGATAAGCCTCTGGCTGGTAATAGTCGTAGTATGAGACAAAGTACTCCACTGCGTTGTCGGGGAAAAACTTCTTAAATTCTCCATACAACTGGGCGGCCAGCGTCTTGTTATGGCTCAATATAAGCGTCGGCTTTTTTACTTCGTTTATCACGTTAGCCATAGTAAAGGTCTTACCCGAGCCTGTAACACCCAATAACACTTGGTAGGGGGTACCAGCCTTAATGCCATCCGAAAGCTGTTTTATTGCTGCCGGTTGGTCACCAGTCGGCTCATATTCTGATGTGATCTTAAATTCCATTCCAATTCACTATTAACATACAAAAATAACGATTCATAACGAATTATGAAGGGGCACACATTCGGAATATGTTTTTCTTGGTTCAATTCGGTTCATTTTTCCGCATTCAAATTTGTAAATTTGTGCTATGAAGACAAATAGGAAAATACTCTTGCTTTTTGCGCTGGCCACTATTCTGGTCCTTCTTTTCATCGCCGACCTAAAAATTGGAGGCCGTCCAATCAGTCTTTTCGATACGTTCCGCGCATATATTAACGGTGACACGGGCAACACCACGACCATTCTAATGAACATAAGGCTGCCCAAGGCGCTGGCCGCCATATTCACTGGCGCTGCCCTATCGGTTTCTGGCGCTATAATGCAAATTGTATTTAAGAATCCGTTGGCTGGGCCTTATGTGCTTGGGGTTAGTTCGGGTGCCAGTTTAGCCGTCGCAGTAGTCACCATGCTGGCCTCCCTCACGGGCGTTTCCATATACGCGCTCGGCAACTGGACCATCGGCATTACTGCCGTTTTCGGCACACTGGTTGTCATGATGGCTATCGTTGCCCTCTCAAACAAGCTCAACGACTCTATAACCATTCTTATTATTGGTGTTTTGTTTGCCAGTCTGGCTAATGCAGTCATCTGCATCATCCAATACTTTAGCAATCCCGACTCCCTCAAACTGTTTGTCAACTGGACCATGGGAAGCCTGAACGCCATTACGTGGACCCAGTTGCAGTTAATTGCCCCGGTCTCTATCTTGTGCTTGATAGCAACCCTGTTCCTGTCGAAACAGCTCGATGCAATGCTGTTGGGCGACATATATGCCACAACCATGGGCATCAGTGTCCGCAGTTTCAGAAACTGCTGTATTCTTATCACCAGCATTCTGGCCGGACTTACAACCGCGTTTACCGGACCCATTGGATTTATCGGCATCGCTGTTCCACACCTCACCAGAGGGCTGTTGAACACCACAAGACACCTTTATGTGATTCCCGGCTCTATCCTCACCGGTGCTATCATCCTACTTGGATGCGACATTGTTTCGCAGTCCGCAAAAGACGGTTACACGCTGCCCATAAACGCCATCTGCGCCATTATCGGAGCTCCGGTTGTAACCTTCGTTATTATTAAAAGTAGAAAGAACAAACAGGCCTAACCTGGCTATTGCCTAATACGACCGCGTACATAAAAAAAGCCACCATTCAGGTGGCTTTTAAGATTATGAGAGAATTGCATTTTCGCATTCTACCGATTCAACCTTGCTGATAATCTTCGATTCTTCGGAATTATAATCCAAAACTATCACATCATTCGGTTGCAACTTGTTCATCATCATCACTTCGGCAACTTCGTCTTCCACATAAGTTTGTACTGCCCTTCTCAGTGGCCTTGCACCATATTGGACATCATATCCTTTCGATGCGATAAACTCTTTAGCAGCATCGGTAATTGTCAAGTGGAACGACATAGCTTCAACACGTGAACGGACAGGAGCGATTTCCAGATCAACAATACTGTTGATGACTTCCTTCGACAACTGGTCGAATGTAATCACTTCGTCTATTCGGTTCAGGAATTCTGGCGGGAAGGTTTTGTTCAATGCCTTCGTTATTACCCCTCTGGCCAATTCCTTATTTTCCGCTTCTGTAGCCATCGAGAATCCGACACCTGTACCAAAGTCCTTCAACTGCCTTGAACCTACGTTCGAAGTCATTATTATCACGGTGTTCTTAAAGTTCACAACCCGGCCCTGGCCATCGGTCAGTCGGCCTTCGTCTAGCACTTGTAGGAACACGTTGAAGATGTCAGGATGGGCCTTTTCTATTTCGTCTAACAAAACAATCGAATAAGGCTTACGCCTTACCTTTTCAGTCAACTCACCACCCTGCTCGTAACCTACATATCCCGGAGGTGCTCCATAGAGGCGAGACACGGCAAATTTCTCTGAAAATTCGCTCATATCCACACGAATAAGTGCATCTTTCGAGCCAAACATCTCCTTCGCAAGTATTTGGGCCAAATGTGTCTTACCAACACCCGTTGGACCGAGGAACAGGAAGGAACCAATCGGACGGTTAGGATCTTTCAATCCCAAACGATTTCTACGTATGGCCTTCACTACTTTTTCTACAGCGCTGTCCTGCCCCATCAACTGGCTTTGAATCACCGACTGCAAGTTTTGCAACATTTGGTTTTCATCTGAATTGATGCGCTGGATAGGTACCCCCGACATCATTGAAACCACGTTGCGCACATCATCTTCCGACACAGAGACCGGATTGTGCTTCTGCTCTTCTTCCCAGCGCATACGCGCCTTCTCCAGCGTCAGTGTCAACTGGTTCTCCTTATCGCGGTAACCAGCGGCCAGCTCGTAGTTCTGCGACTTCACTGCATCTGACTTGCCTTTCTGCGCTTCCGCCACTTCACGCTCCAATGCAAGAATCGACTCTGGTACATCCACATTCGACACATGCATACGGGCTCCAACTTCGTCTAGCGCATCAATGGCCTTATCAGGGAAACAGCGGTCCGTTATATACCGCTCAGTATATTTCACACAAGCTTCTATGGCTTGTTGGGTGTATTTCACACAATGGTGCTCCTCATAGCGTTCTTTTACATTCTCTAGAATGCGGAGGGTTTCCTCTTCTGTAGTCGGATTGACCATCACCTTTTGGAAACGTCTCTCCAAAGCGCCGTCTTTCTCTATATTCTGCCTATACTCGTCAAGGGTTGTTGCACCTATACACTGTATAGTGCCCCTGGCTAACGCTGGCTTTAAGATATTGGCGGCATCGAGCGAACCCTGGGAGTTTCCGGCACCAACAATCGTATGAATTTCATCAATAAAGAGAATAACGTCCGGACTGTTTTCCAATTCTGTTGTCAACGCTTTCAAACGTTCCTCAAACTGTCCTCTGTACTTTGTTCCTGCTACTATTGTAGACATGTCTAAAGAGATGACACGCTTACCGAATAGCAAACGGGAAACTTTTTTCTCTACTATTCGCTGCGCCAATCCTTCCACAATAGCCGACTTGCCGACACCCGGCTCACCAATCAGTACAGGATTGTTCTTTTTTCTTCGGCTCAGGATCTGTATTACACGCTCCAGTTCGGCATCACGACCCACCATTTTGTCATATTTACCCTGTTCGGCAGCCTTGGTCATATCAATCCCAAAACTGTCAAGCGCAGGTGTGCTGGTCGGCGAATTTGACGGGCCATCGTTCTGTGTTTTCTGCGTAGCGGCATCCTCATATTCATCGTCGTCATCCGACATGAAGCTGTCGTCGTCGCTATCCTCGAAGAACGAAGAGTCGTTATCTTGTTTCTCTATTACCGAGAAGAACTTGTCGTATGTTATACCGTTCAGCAACAAGGCCTGTGCGGCTTTGCTGTTGTTGGTCTTCAAGAACGCCAATACCAAATGCTCGGTATCGACAACCGAACACGAAAGTTTACGGGCTTCCAACGTCGAGTACTTCAAGCAGTTCATTGCCTGCTCGTCCATTGGTATATTTTCATCAGAGTAACCGTGCATCGGCTCTCTTATCTCGTCCTCTATTCTCGACTTCAGGTGCTTCAAATCGACGCCCAGTTGCAACAACGCGTCTATAGCAACACCTTCTCCGTCACGAATGATGCCCAACAACAAATGCGCAGGGGTAATCGACTTGTTACCCAAACGGTTAGCCTCTTCCCTGCTATATATTAAAACATCTTTTACTCGTTGAGAAAAATTATTGTTTTCCATATCTATGGATTTTTTCCTTTTCTTAATAATAAAACACTAATAACTAGTAGTCTTCAATAAATGTACCAAGTGAATAACGGTCTGTCATATTCCTTAAAACATTACGTATTCAGCTATATTACAAAAACTTAGGCAAAAACTGACATTTTTGTCATCATTATGCGGAAAACTGACATTTTTTCAGTACAGTTCCCCTGTTTATTCGTCCAGATGTAATTCTCCATCCGCTCCCGCTGCATCCCAATTCGACGAATCGGCATCTACTGGCTGCGGATTATAGTACCTCTTACACAAATAGTTTCTAGATATACGCTGTTTTGCCCTTGGGAACATACCACTGTACGTTTTCGCCAATTCTGGGTCTTGCATTACGTAGCGCATAAAGTAACCGAATACTGGCAGTGCGGTACGGCTACCTTGTCCGAGTTCTCCCGTACGGAAGTGGATGGAACGGTACTCACCACCGACCCACGAACCGGCCACCAGTTTTGGTGTTACGCCTACAAACCACGCATCTGAATGGTTCGACGAGGTTCCCGTCTTTCCTCCGAATTCATTTCCCTTAAGAATTGGGTGAATGTATTCCCAAAGGGCACCAGTCGTTCCCTCTGGTTCGGTCAGACCACCCCTCAGCATCTCCTGCATCAAGAATGCGACCTCATAATCCAGCACTTGTTTTTGTTCGGTCTTTGCCTCATAGATGACCTTTCCGTTACGGTCTTCAATCTTAGTCACCATAATCGGCTGATGGTAGTAACCATCGTTTATAACCGTGCAGTACGAATTCACCAAGTCATACAACGAAACGTCGCACGCACCCAACGCTGTGGCCGGCACTGTATCGTTTAAGAATGAGTGTATACCCATGTCTCTCGCCGTTTTGTTGATATTCGCTATTCCACATTCTTGCGCCACCTGCACCGCAATGGAGTTAATGGAACGCGCAAATGCGGCCTTTAGCGAAAACTCACGGCCTGTAAACACTCCGTCGGCATTATGTGGGGCCCACTTCACACGCTTGCCTTTATCCCACACTTCCCAAGTGACATACTTGTCCTGACGCTCGTCACACGGACACATGCCCTGTTTGAAGGCTTCTGTATAGTCAAACAGTTTGAAAGTTGAACCCGGCTGTCGGTAGGCTTTTACCTTGTCGTATTTCCATGCAGGGAAATCCAAATCGCCGACCCACGCTTTCACATAACCGGTGTTAGGCTCCATTACCACAAAACTGCAGTGTAGGAATCTCAACGTATAACGTATGGAGTCTAACGGACTCATCACCGTATCCTTCATACCCGGCTTCGCGCCAATCGACTGTTTTCTCTCGCCGTCCTCATAATAATAGAACGTATCAATGCCACCGGCCTTATAGTCGAAGACCTTCATTTTCCGCGGGGTATTCAACACCGCAAAAATCTTGGCGGTGTCTCCCTTAAAGCGTTTTTCAAGTGGCGCATAGCACTCAGAGTGCTTTGCCACGTTCTCTACAAATCCGGCTATTTCTTTGTGCTGTTCGTTTTGCCATGGCACTCTGTCGCTCCAGTGGTTGTTAAAACGCCGCTGCACTTCCTTCATCTGCACAAAGACGGCCCGCTCGGCATAACGCTGCATGGTGGAGTCTAAGGTGGTGTAGATTTTCAGTCCCGCCGTATACAGGTTAATGTTGTTCTTCCGGCACCATGGGCGCAGATAATCTGCCACCGCGCTGCGGAAATACAGTCCCCAACCGTCGTAGTTCTTTTCTACACTATAGTCCAGTTTTATAGGTTCTTTGCACAATTTCGCATAATCTTCCCTCGTAATATAGTGGAAGTCACGCAAGTTGCCCAGCACCACATTTCTGCGCTGTAAAGCGTTTTTCGGATTCAGTTTCGGATTATAATAGCTGGTAGCCTTCAGCAAGCCCACCAACACGGCCGACTGCGAATAAGTCAAAGCGTCTGGCGACACTCCGAAATACGTCTTCGAGGCCGTTCTGATTCCGAAAGCGTTACTTCCGAAATCGACGGTGTTCAGATACATTGTCAGAATCTGTTGCTTGTCGTACCTCGACTCTATCTTAAAGGCGGTAATCCATTCTTTCAGTTTGGTTATAACCAGTCCAACAGCGCCATTGCCGCACAAAAGGCCTTTGTTCAACTTGTCGGAACGCATTTTGAACATATTTTTTGCCAATTGCTGGGTTATGGTACTTGCACCACGTGCCTTTCCGTGAACCATATCTTTGGCGGCGGAAACCAAACCCCGCCAGTCAATACCATGGTGTTGGTAGAAGCGCGCGTCCTCGGTACAGATCAGTGTCTCAATCAAACGTGGCGACACCTCTTCATACAAGACGGGCGAACGGTTTTCGCTAAAATACTTTCCCATCAGCTTGCCATCCGCACTGAATATCTCAGAGGCCTCGCATTGCGCCGTATTGTCAATCTGCTCGGTAGTCGGCATATCGCCGAACAGGTTGAACAGATTATAATTGATTGCTGCAAGTAAAAGGATAATTGTAAGAACAAGCGTAAGAATGGCACCGCCAATCCTTCTTAACCAGCGTTTTGCCATTAATGCCTTTCCAATTTTTGCGACTAACGACAAAAATCGACGGTAGTATTTTAACAAATTGTCCAACTATTAAAAACTTATTCTAATAAGGGTTAATACATTATTCTTTTATTGGCATTACCCTCTATATAGTTAATGAACGTATCGTTCACTACCCTGTTTCCACCAGGTGTTGGGTAATCGCCAGAGAAATACCAGTCTCCCGAATGGTTTGGAATTGCCTTGTGCAGGTTGTCTAACGACTGGAAGACAATCTCAAGCGGCATGGTCATACCTTCTGGTGTAAGTTCAAGAGCTATCTGGCGCGAAATCTCGTCATCGGTAAACGGTGCGTAAATCTCTTTCACGTAATTCACAATTTCCTCTTTCGGCTTGTTCTGCTGTGCCTTACACTTCTTGTACACCTCTTCTATCACGTTTTCGCGACCAGTCTTCTTCAACAGGCTAATGGTGGCCTTAAACGCAATAAACTCGCTCAAACGCGACATGTCAATACCATAACAGTCGGGATAACGAATCTGAGGACACGAAGATATAACAATGACCTTCTTCGGATCGAGACGGGTCAAAATCTTTATAATGCTCTGTCGCAATGTGGTACCACGCACAATCGAGTCGTCAATCACAATAAGGTTGTCCACTTTCTTGCGCACGGTTCCGTATGTAATGTCGTACACATGGGCGGCAAGATCGTTTCTATTTTTGTCTTGCGCGATAAATGTACGCATCTTGATGTCTTTTATGACAATCTTTTCCTGTCTAGGACGGGCGTTGAGTATCTCGTCAAGCTGTTCTGCCGAGAGTTGTTTGCCAGACGTGAGCAAACGCTTCTTTTCGTCAATCATCTCATTCTCTACACCTTCCATCATACCGAAGAATGCGGTCTCGGCCGTATTCGGAATGTAAGAGAATACCGAGTGGTGCAAGTCATTACCTACCGCCTTCAGTATCTGTGGCGTCAGCAACCGTCCCAATGCCTTACGCTCGTTATAGATGTCACGGTCGCTACCTCGAGAGAAATAGATACGCTCGAACGAGCATTTCCTCAACGACTGCTGTTTACGGATGGTCTCGAAACTGTACGAACCGTCCTTTTTAACAATCAGGGCCTCTCCTGGTTCCAATTCCTTCACATCGTCTATCTCAAGGTCCATCACGGTCTGAATGACCGGACGCTCCGAGGCGGCCACAATAATCTCGTCGTCGATGTAGTAGAAGGCTGGCCTTATACCGTTCGGATCACGGAACACGAACGAGTCGCCATGTCCAAGTATACCGCAGATGGCATAACCGCCATCCCAACTCTTCTCTGAGTTGCGGATAATCTGCGCCACGTCGATGTTATCCTCGATCAACGAGTTGACCTCTCTGTAGTCCTTTCCCTCTGACATAAACTTGTCGTATTTGCGTTGCACCTCTAAGTCTAGCTGGTGACCCAAATTCTCAAGCATTATAATGGTGTCAGCCATATCGCGCGGATGCTGACCTATGCTGGTCAGTTCTGCGTAGATTTCATCGACATTGGTCAGATTGAAGTTGCCGGCAAGCACCATCGTACGGTCTTTCCAACTGCTTCTGCGCAAGAACGGATGCACATACGATATGCCCGAACGGCCTGTTGTGCTGTACCGTAAATGGCCCAAATATATTTCACCGGCAAATGGCAGGTTTTCTGCCGCATAAGTAGGCGACTTCCACTGCTCTGCCGACAAATTGCTATAATTCTTATGAACGCTTTCAAATATCTTGTTAATGCCGCTAGTACCCTCCGCTCTTTCGCGATAGATGTACTCTTCTCCGGGTTTTGACCTCAACTTTACACATGCCAGACCAGCGCCTTCCTGGCCACGGTTGTGCTGCTTCTCCATAAGGAGGTACAGTTTGTCAAGTCCATACTTCCAAGTACCATATTTGTTGTAATAGTACTCTAACGGCTTTCTCAATCTAATAAAAGCTATTCCACACATATATTCAATGTTACTTATTATTCTTTTGATTTTCTTATTCGACAGTCACCGACTTGGCCAAATTTCGAGGCTGGTCCACGTCTTTGCCTTTCGCTACCGCTATATGGTATGCCAACAACTGCAACGGTACCACCGTAAGCACTGGCGAGAGGCACTCTTCCGTGTTCGGAATCTGTATGCAGTAGTCGGCCAGTTTGCTGACCACATCGTCACCTTCGGTCACTATCGCTATCACTTTACCCTTACGGGCCTTTATCTCTTGAATGTTGCTCACCACCTTCTCATAAGTCGACGAGCTCGTTGCAATCACCACCACCGGCATCTCTTCACTGATTAGGGCGATTGGGCCGTGCTTCATTTCCGCTGCCGGATATCCCTCGGCATGGATATACGAGATTTCCTTCAACTTCAATGCTCCCTCTAGCGCAATCGGATAGTTGTATCCGCGCCCCAAGTAGATGAAGTTCGACGCATAGGTGAAGGTTCTAGAGAACGCCTCCAGTTTGTCGTTAAGTTTGAGGATGGTCTGTATCTTTTTAGGGAGCTTGTTCATCTCGCTCAACAACGCTGTAAAACGATCTTTCGAGATGCAGTTCCGCTCTTTGGCTATCGTAAGCGCCAGCATCTGCAACACCAGCACCTGTGCGGTGAAGGCCTTGGTACTTGCCACACCAACCTCCGGACCTACGTGCGTATAGCAACCGGCGTCTGACAGACGGGCGATGGATGAACCGACCACATTACAGATGCCGAAAACAAACGCACCGGCATTCTTCGCTATTTCCATTGCGGCCAGCGTGTCTGCAGTCTCTCCCGACTGGGAGATGGCTATTACAACGTCGTTTTTGGTGATTACCGGATTACGGTAGCGGAATTCAGATGAATACTCAACAGTTACCGGTATTCTGGCAAACTCCTCTATAGCATACATACCTATCAAGCCGGCGTGCCACGAAGTTCCACAAGCGGTGATTACGATACGCTCGGCGTTCAAAAAACGCTCTTTGTTATCGAAAAAGCCTGAAATGGCTATGTTGTCACAATCAAGATTGATTCGGCCGCTCAAACAGGTCTTCAGCGTTTTTGTCTGTTCGAATATCTCCTTCTCCATGTAGTAAGGGTACTTGCCCTTTTCCAACTGGCTGAGGTTCATTTCCAACAGTTTTATCTGAGGGGTCTTCTCTATATTGTTGAGGGTCTTGATCTTCAACTCCTCTCCACGCGACAATATGGCAATTTCCTCATCGTTCAGATACACGACCTTTTGCGTATACTCTACAAACGGAGAGGCGTCTGAGGCCAAAAAGAACTCGCCTTCGCCGATACCTACAACCAACGGGCTGCTTTTTCTTGCCGCAATGATGGTGTCAGGATTTCCCTTTTCTATTACAGCAATCGCATAAGCACCAGTCACCTGATTCAAAGCCATCTGCACAGCCGAACACAGGTCAGTATGGTTCAACTCCATCAGGTAGTTGATAAACTGTACAAGTACCTCGGTGTCTGTCTCGCTTTTAAACGTGTAGCCGGCCGCCTCTAACTGAGAGCGCAGGGTCTCGTAATTTTCAATAATACCGTTATGGATAAGGGCAATTTTCTCGTCTTGCGAGATATGCGGATGCGCATTCACGTCGCTAGGCTCGCCATGCGTAGCCCAACGGGTATGACCGATACCGATAGTTCCCGATATGTCTTTATCGGAAGCTACCTGCTCAAGGTCTGCCACCTTGCCTTTTGCTTTATACACGTTCAGACGTTTGTCTGTATTAATCAGGGCAACGCCCGCACTGTCGTAACCTCTGTATTCTAACCTATGCAATCCCTTTATCAGTATTGGGAATGCCTGTTTTGTTCCTATATATCCAACAATACCACACATACAACACAATATTTTATAATGAATGCCACTTTTTTATTCGTTCCATCGCTTCTTCTGTTTCCTCTCTCGACGAGAAGCTGGTGAATCGGACCGAGCCTTCGCCTCCTGGACAGAATCCCACGCCTGGCGAACAAATGACATTTGTTTCGTAAAGAAGTCGCTCGAAGAAATTCCACGAGCCTGTATTATTCGGAATTTTCACCCATATGTAGGGCGAATTCACTCCACCTTGTACCTTGAAACCCATCTGGGCAAGCGAGTTCCTTATTATCTCGGCATTTCCCATATAGTATTCGATCAGTTTCTTCCGCTCTGCCACTCCCACCTCTGAATAGAGCGCGCTTGCCGAACACAGCGTCAGATAAGGTATGCCGCTGAACATCGAGATTTGGCGGCGCTGCCATATAGTGTTCAACGACACCTCTTCTCCTTTCAACGAATAGGCGACCAGTTCTTTCGGTATCACCACAAAGGCGAAATTCGTTCCCGTAAAACCGGTAGTCTTTGAAAAACTTCTGATTTCTATGGCCACTTTTCTCGCTCCCTTTATCTCATATATGGAATGGGGAACTCCCTTCTCGGTGATATAGTGCGAGTGCGAAGCGTCGAATATGATGAGCGAGTCGTTGTTGGCCGCATACTTCACCCACGCCTTCAACTTCTCGGTAGGGAACGTTGTTCCAGTCGGGTTATGGGGCAAGTTCAAGTAAATGACGTCGCAATGCTCTTTCGGCAACTCCGGCATAAACTTATTGGTCCAATTACACGGTATGTACACGAAATTCGACCAACGGCCATCGGAGCCCCGGTATCCGGAACGGCCCGATTTTACCGCAGAATAAATATATGCAGGATACGACGGGTCGAGGAATGCCAAAACATTGTCGGTACTAAACATGTCACAGATATCAGATTCAATGCTCATGGCATTATTGCTAAGGAAGATCTCTTCTGGAGTCAACTTTACGCCATAAGCCTCATAATCAACTTTCAAAATACGGCTTATCAGGTTCTTTGTCAGGTCTGTGATTGGCATCTGGGCTGTCACACCCGACAAAGTCATTTCTTCCACCGATTTATGGAGAGATTCAGCGACTATCCCTTTCGAAATATTCCGAGAATCGCCACTATCCAAATGAATAATCTTAGCATTCGGACGCATCGTCCGGAACACATTAAGTTTTCTTGCTATCTCCTTGAAAAGATAGTTTCCTGGTAATTTGAGATAATTCTCGTTTATCAGTGCCATAAATCTAGCATTCAGTGAAATTCCTCTATTCTGCAAAATTAAAGGATTTTTTCGGAGTTTACTAATAAATAGAAGTGTTTCACCCGGCCTGTTACCACTTTTTAAGATTTGGACAAACTCCACTCTTTCACAAAAACCCGACGTCAATATGTTTTGTAGCACATAATGAATGCTTGTTTATTATTCTTCCTTATACTATCTTTGGAGAAAGAAAAAGATAAGCTATTTTTCATCTCTATAATTCTGTTTTTATAAACATAAGCGACCGTGATGAGGAGCGATTCCCCGTCACGGTTTTTTCTTTTTTCACTCGTTAGTAAGCAATTTGTAAGCATTTAGGGCTTTTCGGTGATAAGTTTGACGCCGACCTGCTTTTTTTTCTTCAAACTTTAACTCATTTTTTACAATTACGTCCTTGTATTTTCCCGTGTGTGAACTAATTTTGTGGTGCTAAACGGAAAATGTGCGGAAGTGGAACTTCTCTACCCGCTTGGCTGACGGATTTCCAAAAGAAAATCATTTATATAAATATAGGATAAAATATGGGCGGCTTTTTTGGCACAATTTCAAAAGAGAACTGCGTAACTGACTTGTTTTACGGAACTGATTACAATTCGCACCTGGGCACCAAGCGCGGTGGTATGTCGATGTTCGACAAGACAATCGGATTTACACGCAGCATCCACAATCTGGAAAATTCTTATTTCAGAACCAAGTTTGAACCAGATCTTCCAAAATTCAAAGGCAATGCTGGCATAGGCGTCATCAGCGATACCGATGCGCAACCTATCGTTATCAATTCGCACTTGGGCCGTTTCGCTTTAGTCACTATCGCCTGCATCAACAACGCCGAGGAACTGGCTGCCGAACTGCTCTCGAAAAATATGCATTTCTCTGAGTTGAGTTCAGGAAGAATCAACCAGACCGAATTGGTGGCCATGCTCATCATCGACGCGCCTACCATTAAGGAGGGCATCGAAAATGTCTTCAACAAAATCAAGGGCTCTTGCTCGTTACTGATGCTGATGGAAGACAAACTGGTGGCTGCCCGCGACAAACTGGGAAGAACACCTATGCAGATTGCTGAAAAGCCGGGCGCTCACGCCGTTTCCTGCGAATCGTGCTCTTTCCACAACCTGGGCTTCGAGTCGGTCTACAATATGGGTCCAGGCGAAATTATGGAAATCACCGCCGACGGCTACAAGCAGATGCGCGCTCCTAACAAGAAGATGCAGATCTGCTCTTTCCTCTGGGTATACTACGGCTACCCTGTCTCTACCTACGAGAATGTCAACGTCGACTGCTCGCGCTATTGCGCTGGCTGCCTGATGGGTAAGAAGGACGACTGCAAGGCCGACTTCGTTGCAGGTATTCCTGACTCGGGTGTCGGTTTCGCTATCGGATACGCTGCCGGTAAAGGCGTTCCTTACAAACGCGCCATCATCAAATATACGCCAACTTGGCCACGCAGCTTCACCCCTTCAACACAAGAGAAGAGAAGCTTCATCGCCAAAATGAAACTTATTCCGAACAAACAGTTGCTGAAGGGCAGCGAGGTCATCTTCTGCGACGACTCTATCGTCAGAGGCACTCAGTTGCAAGACAATGTTGAAGCGCTCTTCCGCTATGGTGCGAAGAAAGTACATATGCGTATCTCTTGCCCTCCCCTCATCTACCCTTGCGAATTCTTGAACTTCGCCTCGAAAAACAGCGACCTGGACTTGATTACCCGTCGAATCATCCAGAAGTTCGAAGGCAGTCACGATAAGAACTTAGACAAGTACAAGACAACAAACTCTCCTGAATACAACCGTCTGGTCGAAGAAATCCGCCAGTCGTTCAACCTGAGTTCTTTAAAATTCAGCACCATCGAAGATTTGGTTGAAGCCATCGGCTTGCCTAAAGAGCAGGTGTGCACCCACTGTTTCGACGGTTCTAGCTATTTCGACTAAACATACGTGTTTATATACAAGAAAAGGATGCTCCGCTAATGGGCATCCTTTTTTTGTTCTATCTGATTCTTACCTCTTTGACCTGAAACGAAAGCAGTTTAAAGGTCTTTTTCGTCAATGTTCAGTTTTTCGGCTATGCTTTTGTCATCCAGTCCCATAGACCGCTATAAACTGATGGCAGAAAGTAATTGCACAACCTTCTCCTTCAGAGCGTCATCCTTCTTCTTCAGAGCATCGTCCTTTTCTTTCAAGGCGTCATCCAGTTCCTTCAGTTCACGCTCCTTTTTCATGATAATTTGTTCGAAATCGTAGAGCATTGCGCTCAACTCATCCTCCTTATCCATCGTTTTCCGTGTCTCGTCGTCATGGTAAGCGTGTTCCAGCCTCGATACCACCGTTTTTATATCGCTATCGTTGCTGTAGAAGTCGTTATCGATATTCATCTGCTGCTGTTTGGACAGCGATTTCCGGCTCTGGTCAAAAATACTCAGCAGTTTGTCCAAGTGCGACACCACTCTCATATTGGTCAGCCGTGGAATCTGAACGATTATCATGTCGTGCACCAGCGCATCGGCGAACGGTATTTTACGGACCTCCATATCCAACTTGTTGCTGAACTGGTCGTAGATTTTCGGGTAGATATAGGCTACAGGTATCTCCAGTTCGTGCAAAGAATGTCCCAGCAGGTAGATGGTGATGATGTGTGTCGGACTTTTACGCAAAGGTTTTTCCGACACTACAAAACTATTCTCCTCGTCGCTGTACTGGTTGCCCAGATACTTGCGGAAGCGGAAGATCTCCCTCGGAATCCATGCCTTTTGGAGTTCGATGGTCACCAATTCCTTTTTCTCGTTACCGTCCTCATCCCTGTCGACAATAGCCGCAGCAAAGTCCATGCGGAAGACAGAGACACCCTCCACATAGGCCTGCGTATTCTCGTTCCGCTTCATCTTCAAATCCACTACAGGCTTTTGAAGAAGTGCGGACAGGATGATCTTGGCCGCCTTCTGGTCCTCCATCAGATATTTGAAAACCGAATCGTATATCGGGTTGGCGATTATCGTCGTCATAGGCTCGTTTTTATCTCTTTTCACAAAAATAAGACAAATTACATTCTATTATGATTTTAAGTCTTTATTTAGCGGATAATTTTCCTTCCACGTTTCGATAACAATGCCAGATACGCCCAATAGGGAAAACGTCATACTATGCGAACCAAATTATGGTTCTTTTGTGCTTACTTACAGAATATGAGTTCTAGCCTGATAGGGATACAACATCTCCATATATTCCTCAATACCAATAGCGAAATTGAGTTGGTCATGAACAAGACCCTGCTGTAAAGCACTTTGCAATACAACATCAACGAAACGGGCTTTGTCAAATTTCTCCTTTTTGTAGACTTCACTTTTAAATTTCAAGTCGGTGATGGCAAGAAATCCAGTTTCCTTTTTCAACTGGTCAGCAAGTTGGGTCCAATATCCACCAAATTGGGTATCATTTCTCACCTCTGCCATATAGGCCGCCTCAGCATACTTTTTCCCTTCTTCAATCTCCGAGACATTAAAATCAGCATGTAGAAGTTCATTTTGGAAAAAATGTCCCACCATCCAACGGAATATCCTGCAGGTATAATAATGAGAGTCGTACGGCGAATTAAAGAACTTAGGTTTAAGTTCATAAGTAGCAGGAATCCGCTCTATGCGACCACCCTCTATTTCAACATGCCAATTTTCAAAATTCCATACATCGCGGGCTCCATCAACAGGAACAACTGCGAAATGAACGTTATGACGGTAGTTGTTCTTTAAAGGATTAGGATTAAGATACCCTTTTTTAACGACACCACAGAAATAAATTGCTTCATATTCGCCATCAGCAACTTCGTCCATAATCAAACAGGGTTGGTTTGCCAAATCCTTATTTGATGTGCCAGAGAATTTTTTGCTTAACTTCCCCGGTATACTACCAATACAATGTTTTTCTATCCTTCCTGCTTTTACATATTGAGCCCAAAGCCACATGAACTTTGAGCCATCAAAATTATGAGTTATGGTAATCATTACTTTACATCTTTATTCTGTATTCTATTTCAAACATTTATATTGGCAATTATTTCAGTCAGAAAACAAAAATCTATATAAGTAGTAGCTTAACGTTTTTCCGCCCGAATCTTATGCGATTTTCAATTTGATTCATCAATCTAATGAATCAGGTACATCATCCAAATCTTCGTGATTGTCCTCATCTTTATTTATGAATTCCAAGAATACTCTTAGGAATGCACCTTCTTTGAAAAAATAATTAGGGTTTTCTTCCAACTTTTCTTGCATGTAATCAAAGCCGAAGTTCGCATATTCCTCCATTTTGTGAACAAGGTCATCAACTACCTTTCGTTGAGTAATTTCTCCTTTGTCCAAAGCAATGAAATCAATGTCGGTACGTGCAATCAAAGCAGCAAACATATATTCACGCAAACGAGGATATTGTGTACGACCAAGACGTGACTCACGACCAAGACGTGACTCACCAGTCCCCCAGTTAGAGATAGGCCAACCAAAACGCTTCCTTTTGGCTTTATCTTCAACCAACGGTTTGGTTCGGTTGCAATATAAACCTATAAAAAAAGCCAATATGAACACCTCATAACCTGCGCCATATATTTTACCTCTAACCTCTTGATACTGGTTTATGCCCTTACCATAATCAGAAAATATACTAATTACAGAGTCTTGATAGCGCACTTCCCAATCAGGATCACGTTTTATCCAAAGGTCATATAATGCTTCCATATTACTTGATTTTTTCTATTGTTGTACGTACAGTAGCCATATTCTTAGAATCAAAGCCATCGGCTTTTTTGATTCGATAGACTGAACATGTCAGTTTCTCAATTTCTGAATAGCGAACAACTCCCTTGGTGATAAAGTCCTTTGTTACAATGATGCATTGCTTTTTAAGACCATCAATCACATTATAGAAATTCTCTTCTTTTGAATCTCCGAAAGAAGAAGTTGCAGCATCGAAAACAAGAGGATAATCTTCGTCTCGTTTTTCTTGTGTGAAATCGGAAATAGCAAAAAGAACAGAAATATACATCACCGTCAATTGTGAACCGGAAGGCTTCTTTATTTCCGTTCCATTAGAACTAAACAAACGTATTTCAGTGGAATCGTCCGCCGTTTGTTTAAGACGAATTTCACCATGAAAGTCTGTTGCGCTAAGCAATACGAGATAGCCATTGGCCTTTTCTTCCATATCAGCAAGGAATCTGCGCAGATTTTCTTTTTTGGCAACAACAAATGCTTTAGCAATTTCTTCAAGAACACGATGAACGTCACGATAGACCTTAACCTGAGAACTGTCAGGATTAAGTTCGTCCATCTGTTTTTGCAGTCCCTCCATTCTTGCTTGTAACTGATCTAATTCTTTGTTCAGTTCATTAAGTCTCATTTCTGCTCTGCTTTTCTGCTCGAACAACCCTTTGATTTCATTGAAATCTTTATCCAAAATGGCCTCGGAGACATTTCCTGCTTGGATTAGCAAGCGTGATTTCTCGTCGATAGTGTCTTGAATCTGTTTTTCCATTTCCTTCAAGTCCCGAGTCAAACGCTCTACCAACCCCATACGATCGTTTATTTCGCAAATAAGTCCCGTGATTTGTGACTCGTTGCTACCACTAAGTGATATACTTAAATTATGCAAAGACTCAATATTTTCCGAATTAAAAAGCTCTTTCTCTTCAATAGCTTCTTTCTTGACCTTTTGAGCAGCCTTCAAAGCAATGTGTTCCTTATAATCCTCAAGTTTCCGCAACATGAAATTATATGCGTCAGAACCTTCTTCCGCTGGACGGCCACACACTTTGCAGATGTGGTCACGCAACATTTCTTCCATGGTTTCCTGATTAGGAAGATACCACGGAAGTTCAGGCGCGCCATTAACCAATGCACCTTGTATTTCCTTGACTGCTTCTAATTTTCCTATTTCAATAGCCTTCTGTCGCTCGTATTCCTTTTCCTGTCTTCTCTTTTCACGACTGAGCGCAGAACACTTCTGCTTAAACTCATGCAAAACATCAGGGAAAGCACAAAGAATCCACATTCTATCAAGGAGAGCATGGTTGTAATCCACAGAACTAATTTGTGCTTCTAATCTTCTTTTCTTTTCTTCCTTATTCTTCAATCTGCTTTGGATGTCTTTATATCTTTCTGATGCTTCCTGATTTGCTTCAAGTTCTCCCAATCTTTTAGAAAACACTTCCAGTGATGTTTTCTTTTCTTTAATATCTTGCTTTTTTGTTGTTATTTCCTCTGCAAGCCGTCCAATTTGAGATTCCAATAATTTTGCTTCTCCAGCGACCTTTTTATCTGATTTCATCTCCTTTAGATATGCTGCATTTGATTTCTCCTCAAAAGATGATGTATATTTCACGAGGTCGTCGAATTTTCTTATGTCAGAAAATTTATCAACTAAATCTTTTAGAGCTGCCGCATTATCAAACACATTAAGTTCTGACTCTCCCTTAAACATACTAAATCTTTGAATAAAGGCGTCATAGCATCTGTCAATAAGACCTTTACCGCTCACTTGAATACGTTCAGAACCTGAAGTTTCATAACCGATATAATTTAAATTTCCAGTTCTGAAATTATCATCATCAGCACGTTCTACGGAGAAAGACTTCTCAACATACTTTTCTCCGTCATGCTCAAATAGCATTGAGACAGAAACTTCGTCCTTTTCTCCAATCTCCAACTTGGATTTACGCATTTCAGACATGTGGTCTATATTGCCCTTGTCAATAGTCGTATTGAATAACCATTGCAATGCTTCAAAAAACGTAGTCTTTCCATCGCCATTATCTCCAAGAATAAGTGTAAGTCCATCAGAGAACTCAAACTTATTGTTATCACCGTAGTAACTACGGAAATTCTTGATATGAATTTCTTTGATTATCATACGTTGTCGATTAAATATTTATCTATTTCTTTCCAGAGTTCTTTATCAGAGGCTCCATCACCTGTTCTTTTTATAATCTGCGCAACTGCATTAATGACATAATTGTCAGAGTCCAAAGCTTGCTCTATAGTACTAATGTCAGATGGTGTATAACGCCCAAATTTCATTAGATTCTCATCAAGCAAGACTGCTTGCAGCATTTTGTTGTCATTATTTCTTGCCATAATCAGAATAAATTTATGTTATAATATGATAGTATTTCGCTTAATTCATTATACGCGAAGTCCGCATTTTCAGACAATACAGCAAAGTCACGAACTCTTTTTAACTCACTCTTTATCAGACTACGTTCCATATTGTAGTTTTCCTGAGCAGAATATATTTTGGGAGCCACGACCAAATCATGTATGACGGCCATATGTTTATCTGGATGTTTTCTTAATATACGTCCCCTTCGTTGGATGAACTGCCTTGGATTACCTGTACTAGCACAAAAAATTGCCATTTCACTGCGAGGCACATCAACACCCTCGTCAAGGCATTTCATTGAAGTTAAAACTTCAATCTCGCCATTTGCATATTTATATAGAATGTCATTTCTTTCCCTGCTTCCTGATACGAATTTCTTCACGGTTGTGGTTTTACTAACGTTTTGCACAATACGTGTGTATGTATCAATCAGGTTTTCAGAATAATTATCATCTAATATACTTTCGGTGTCGTCAAAAACATCGGCTGTTTCATTATCAGGGTTTGCCCCTTCTGGAACATAGACTAAAGTATATTTCAAATTACCTTTTTCGGCAAATCTATCTTCGACAATCTGTCTGAATATTGTTTCCTTTTCTTGGGCTTTATGAACTATTCTTTTACGTTTCAGTAATAAACGCATAAGGATATCATTTCCTTTGGGGAAAGATTCCTTCTCACAATTATAAAACTTCGCTAACTGTAGTGAGATACGCATGTATTCCGTCATTTCAGCATCATTAAGATGAACTACATGCGGAAAATACTTGTATCTGCATAGATATCCTTGATCAATAGCCTCTTGCATATTGAACTCAAAAGTATAGCTATTGTCACAGCCAAAGAAATCCATTATAGCCTTGTTTCCACTTTCATCAAACTGACGTTCTGGTGTTGCTGAGAGTCCTATACGTCTGGCAAACTTTACTCCTCCCAATCTGTCCAATATTCTTCCAGCTCCCATGTTGTGCGCTTCATCTGCAATAAGTAAAATTTGTCGTGTAGTATTTCTGTCGAAGTCAACTAATTCTCTAAAAATACTTTCTCGAGCGAAAGAAGCATATGTGGCAATAATTATGAATGAAGATTCCTCTCCTTCAATCTTAATGCTTTCTTTTGTTTTTATAATGTCAAGTTCTGTCTTCCACTTCGGATTTTTTGAACTTACTTTTATTATGTAATTAAAATTGAATCTCTTACACTCATCTTCCCATTGGTCAACAAGTGTAATTGTAGGAACTAATATTAGAGCCTTGTAAAAATGATATTTTTTCCATATATTCAACAAACAGTTTAAAGAAGTAAGCGTCTTTCCCGTACCTGTCGCCATAGCGAACAAGCCTTTTTGATTATTATTCTTCCAATTTTCGAATGCTTGTTTTTGATAATCTCGCGGTCCTGACTCATATGGGAATCGTGGTTTTTCAAAATCAATAGAGGTAAAAGAATCTCCTTTTGATTTAAGTTTTTCTATCCTAGATTCAATATTATTCTTTGCTTTGTCTAACGCCTTAACTACAGTTTTCGGCAATAAACTGTTGGATATATCCTGCTGAATGATCTTATATTCATCTTCTAATAAGTCTTTTAAATCCTTGCATTTGAATGACTCTGAAATACGAGTTATAACTTTATCAGCAGTAACAAGAACCACATTTTCATCATCTCCATTAAACACACGATCAAACTCTTTTTTTATTTCTTTAACCGTTGCCGCAGCAGTATTACCATCCCAATCACATGAAACAGTAAGGCTTTCTATATTATCAACCAATGCAGTTCGAGAAAAATTGCATGAGCCGTCAAATCCGACATTGTTTACGCCATCAAAAAAGAATCCTGTTTTTGTATGTGAAATACCCACACCCTCTTTCGGAACAACTATTTTAATATCAAGCCGATTGTTTTGGATAAGCCATGATAAGCAATCAAAAAAATGATTATCCCGTTCAGACAATGTATTCTTCAAATTTTCCAAGTCTTCTATATTGAAAAATGGAACAGGTGTATCAAGCCCTCCTTTTGCGATGGCATTTTTGTCTTGTTCAGTCAGAATGTCATTTATAATCAGACTCATTCGTCCTCCATTATACAAAAAAGAGGCAAATCCATCTGCCAACACATTGATGGCAGAAGAGGAGAAAAAACCCAGCATCAAATAGAATTGTGTTGAATTACACAAACAATCGGAGAAAAAGCCTATCGGCTCCCACTCTGTTCGCGATTTAAATCGCCGATGTACTGGAAAAGAAACTTCTTTGAGCATAAACAATTTACTATTCTAACCACGACATCAGTTTATCCCATATAATATCTAACACAGCTTCCGTTCTTGTCATAACCAATTCTTTTTTCCATGAATCACAATAATCAAGTTTACTGATAGGCAAAATATGATGACTATATTTACAATTCTTAAGCTTTTCTACAGTAGAATTACTTAAACAGAAACCTAGTTTTTTTGCTTTATCACCTATTCCACTTAAAATATCAGGATCCTCTTCTCCGACACATTTGTAGTATAGGAGTTTTTCCTGAAAATTTTTATTTCCCAAAGACGAATTTAAATCTATAGGTAAAAGTGTCAAATTACCAATAGAATTAACATACATTGTATCTTGTTCATACAAAGAATTATCCCAAGCACCATTATTTTTTTGAGGCGCAATATGTTCTATTGTGTTTAGATCTTCAGACAACCAATTCTTTAGTTTTAAGTAATCACACGTTCCTATTTTACCCTTCTTGATAGAACCTTTAACACTTGGATCTGCAATCGTATCGGTTGAAGATATCAGAAGCGCTAATTTTACTAAAGAATTATTATTTTGATTATACTTTAATGAGTTTTTTGCTTTTTGTTTCCATTCTTCACGGAGTAAACCTGCCTCTTTAAGCGCTTTAAGAAAATGCTCTTTTATAGATTCAGTTGAGACTCTATTTTTTTGTTGGAAGTTTGTCTGAAAAAATTTTCTATAAACACCATCTAATCCATTATTTGAAAATGATGTTCTCCAGAAAAAATAAAAAGCAGTGGTTGCTTTAACCACATCAATAAAATCTTTATCTGCGCCTTCTTTTTTATCCAAAACATCTTGATAAATAGAGCCTAATGTTGTTATAGCCATTCTATGATTTGAATTCTTGAGAAATAAGATCAACATCGACATCAAATCAGACTCCTCATTTATATCATTAATTTTAAAACTACTTTTCCCATCAAATTTTAACCATAAATCATAAAAGTCAGAATAGTCCCCCATTTTCTTAATAAAAGCATTCTTCTCTTCATATGAAGACAAATCCTCATAGTTTCTGACCAGAGCCTTCCTTTCTCCACTAAAGTGTGTAGGAACCTTTTCTCCTTTATAAGAAACAAAAAAAGAAACTATATATTCATTTGTTCTACGTGTTTTTTGAACAGCTGTACTTGGAGCAGAAAGAAAATCTTCAACTTTCTTCAAATAGTTTTCTGAATCAGAACCCTTATATACATACTTATTTGATTTAAAATAATTGATCACCACAGGTTTGAAAGTTTCAATTGCAGTTAAAGGTGTTCCTGTTGCATTTAAAGACTGAAACATATCAAATGCCCAGTCTTCATTAGTCGGCCTGATGACACAAAAACAACACCTTTGTAATAAATAATAACATGCTGCAATTAATTGTACAAGAGAACAAAGATTTGAAGAGTACTTGCTTTCTTCTCCTGCAAAATGCCGCATTACCATTTCTTTTAGCTCTGGTCGTTCATATTCCCACAATACATTCTGTGAAATTCTTTCTAAAATATCAAAAGCATTTGAAAATTTTTCTTCCCCATTATTATGTGCATCACATACATCTTTAAGAAGCCATTGTTCTATCCTTTTTGCATTTGTAGCATAATTACTTTCTGGATTAAAACCTCGGAATTCAACATTTTCTCCTTCTTTTGATTGCAAATAATTTTCGATAAAACGAGCTTCATATAAAGCCAGTTCTGATTTATAAGCATCTTCAATAGAATCCTCTGCAGTCCAATAATCAATTCCACCACGAATTATTTTTGGCTTCAATTGAGGTTTCCCACGTAATAAATCAAAACTAACAATATCCATCAAACGCTTGTTCCACGTATCCACAATCTCCTTAACTTCTTCATAAATTCCACTCTTTTTAAATCTACCAAGATAGAATTCTAACGTTTTTACAAATAGAGAAGCTATTATTGAAATTGTTATAACACGCTGTTGACCATCAATTATCATCTCTATTCTAGTAGGCCTTCCTTTGGGATCTTTATTTTTATTACCCTGCTCAACAACCGTAATAATTGTTCCTAGAAAATGTATTTCTTGTTCAGAATTCTTATTGTCCAACCGTTCTACACCTTCTGCAATATCTGTCAAGAGTTGGTTTACATTATCTTTATCCCAACTATAACTTCTTTGATACTCAGGTATATAGTAACCAGCCCCACTAACTCTAAAAAAATCTAGCACACTCTTGTTGCTTGGTTCAAAAAGGTTATCAAATTCTATTGTTTCCATATTAATCAAATAAAACAGTTAGCACACATAATTTCATCACCAAGAATATCAACAAGGTTAGTCCCTTGTTGACGCTTCTTTGCTTCTTCCTGACGTTTTATAATATCTAATTTTATATGACGAATCCGTTCAGGTTTAATTAATTCTGAAAGGGGTTCCCCTTGAATCCAAGTGTAGCCATCCTTCTCAAATTCCATTGCCTTTGCGAAGAGATCTGGATGTTGTTCATATAGCCAAATCCATTCTATTTTTTGTTGGAAAAAACAAAAATAACAGCCCGACCTACTACGACAATAAGTACCTGTTTTACCATCTACTTCAAAAGGTATTTCCTCATAATACGCAGGCACACCTACTCCGCTATCACGAAGTAAACGGAAAATGTCTTCTTTTACTAAAACATCATCATTATCCAACAATGGGAACTCTTCTTCCTCCAATTTTCCTACAGGATAGTCTGTTGTCTTTAAAAATTTAAAAACAACATGATTAAACAACTTCACATCTATATCTAGAAGTGCGTTTAGTTTTTTGGAGTAAAAGAATTGCTTAGTTATTGGTTTTTCCACAACGGACATAACATCTTCCTTTATTCTAGAAGGGCACATTTTATCATATAGTTCCACTAGCTTTTGAAGATTATCGTTATGTAGAACTTTATTTATTACATCCAAGCTCCAAATGTTTCTTCTAAAAGGAAACACTGCTTGGATATTAGGTTTTGAGGATATATACCCATCTCTATCCTCATCGCCTCGTATTCCAACATAAGATACAGCACAATCGTCACCTACATATCTCTCAAACTCGGCCAACTTCATTTTCTGCGTACACCAACGTTGTTGCACAGACGGAAGGAAACCACCCATAGCTTTCAAGAAATGTTCAAAAGGAGTAGGCTCAGGACTACCCTCTGCCGCTCTTAACCTCTTTATTTCTCCAAGATAAGCACCTAACCTATCAATGAGCAACTCGGTTTCAGCCAATTCACAGCCCGTATCAGAATTGTAATACTCTATCTTGAGCTGAGGATATTGCTGCTTAAGGTATATTGCCAAGGCCGCACTATCTTTACCTCCTGATATTCCTAATATGTGGCGTACTTTAGTCATTTTTTTTAATCTTTTTTTGTAGTATACGAGTCAACGTGTATACATCAAGGTTTTCATTTCCAGAAAGGATTTCGTTAATTTTATTCTCTAGATCTTTCGACTGTCTTTCAACCGTTTTATCTATTTTATAGTTGAGTCCTTCTGATATTACAGCCTGCTTTTCACATTCTCTAAAAAGGAAAACAAGATCGTCTAATAGCTTGGGTTCTTGCTCGTCACGCATGCGGTCTAATGGAGAATTCAGTACAGAATAACAAACCGACTGATACCACTCCACTCGTTTGTCGAACTTAGCCATAACATGCTGATAGAACTCTTTTTGACGAGGGGTAAGAAGATGCTCCTTCACCATAGATAAACGACTTTGTATTTCGTCTACATAGTTTGGATACTCATTAGTAGACAGACCCAAACTTTTAATCAGATGATTTTCAATCCTATCAATCAGTTGGTTGTAGCATTCTCTTAATTCGCGAACGGCACGCTGTATGATACTGCAGTAATCCCGAACAAAATCATCCCCTTTCCCACTCTCGTAACCTAAAGCCAAAGGCAAATCTTCAAAGAATGTCTTTTCCGGATCTTTTGCATTCGACAATATATCTCTGAAGCGAATGGTTTCCTTATGGTCTATCTTTTTTGTATTCTTCGCATAATCATTCAGTAGCTTTGAATAGAAAAAGAAAAACGGCTTGATTGTTTCAATGAATGAAGTTCCTTTTATTGCTTCTTCTTCACCTTGCCCTATAAATTTTCTATACTGATTGAAAAATTGAAGTTTTACCCCATCAATAGCATACGATTTCACCTTAAATTCATCAGGGTGTTTTTTTAGCAAATCAAAGAATTCTGTATTTATGTTAGGAATATACTGTCCGTTTCCCCCATAAAGCGCATAGTCCTGCCTCTTGATGAATAAATAAGTAGGTATCCAGAAATCAAGAAGACCATCTTTAATTTTATAAGGTTGGTAAGACAGTATTTTTATTAAGTCTGAAATCTTACGAGGTTTGTCAACCGAACTTTTCAAAAATTCCTCAGAGGCATCCCATAACGAAGCAATCTCTTTGTTCGTGGGAGCATCGGAAAATTCTCCGTTAATATGCAAGCCTGTATTCTTCAATAATGCGAAGTAAATCGTTTTTTCGGGTGGATATTTATCTGCATCAAATCCCATATCTGGCTTATCACTATTTTCCAACAAAGCCTGTAAATACTTTGCCTTGGCAGCAGATATGTTAGAAGACAATTTATGTTTGTTAAACAACTCGTTATTGATAGTTGGTGTTTTACAATACACATCGTCACAGACCAAAGAGAGGAGTTTATTGAAATCTCGCTGCGTTCTTATGTCCCTTACAACTCCTTTATACAGCCAAACCACATTGCTCCGATAAGAAAACATGCTTTCATTTATCACCCTATTCAAAATAGTTTTTTCGTATTCCCTCAATTGGTCCATTTCCCTTAGAGCAACACGATCAGTCTTGTCAACTAGAACTTTTTGAACTATATAGTCATATTTTTTTATCTTGTGAAGATGTTCTATTATTTCATCAATATTGGTAAAACATGCATAGATATTAGCACTCTCACAATTAAGGCTAATAGACTTCAACTCATCGATGTACTTTTCCGATGTAGGAAAAATCATCTGAATATACCCATCAACATCACCAGCAGGAACAATGTCTATCGCTTTACCTAACATTAGGTATTCAAAATACCTAGGCGTTCCTCTATGGTAATAAGAAGCTTTAACGGCACTAATTCTATTATTGAAATAAACACGCAAATCATCAACAACTTCTACAGGTCGAGGAACAATAAGTCCTGCATTAACGATTTCTTGTTCTATATTGATGTCAGTGCCTTCGAAAAGAATAAGTCTTCTTTTATATTCTGCGTAACGGATGATTTTTTGTCGTTGCAATTCCCTTAAAATAAGAGCTGAACATTTTATGTCCATTGCTTTTTCCGCATAACATTCCATATCTTGGAATGAGAAAGAAAATCCCGCATTTCCGAAGAGATTCAAAAGTCCGATAGCCTTTACTAATTTAATTGCATCTCTTTGATAGGACTCATCATCCCACTTAGAGGTTTCAACACGTTCTATCGAATCACGAATACCTCGCCATCCTGTGGAATCAGCATTAGCGTCGTTTAAATAAGAATGAAAACTGTTTAAGATATAGTCATAAACCACAGCAAGGTTGTAGGTCAATCTTCCCTTTGCCTCATACTTTGCCAAGGCTTGGTTTCCATTGCTTGTAAGAAAAGAAAACAACGACCTTTCGTTCTGCCCATAACGTTGAATTGCCATAGTCAGAGCATAAGCAGAAAAAGCATCTAAAGGAGACAAACGTACCATGGTATCATAATCAATACCGCTAGATATAAATCCGGAATCTATAGCAAGAGAGAACAAATCTTGTAAATGCCGTGGTTTTGTGTTATAACTTATTTCCTTCGAAATATGCTCGGCGGCCAAATACAGTAACTGTTCGATAGGTTCGGCAAAAACAACTTCTTGGAAACGCCCCTTAACCTTCGTCCATTCATTTCTTTGCACTTGATTCAACTTACTTGCATAAGCCGAAAAGTTCTGATGAAGAGTTGTAAGCAACAGAATATCACGCGATTGTGAATTCACATACTCTGTCAGCTTTTGGAAAAAATATAACTCACTTTCCGGGTCATATTTAACAGCATGTTCCAAAACTTTGCCAAATTCATCAATTACAATGAACAGTTGTTTGCCCTTTTTCTTAAGAGACAAATAATACTCATTGAGCAAATTTAGAGGTTCACCAACTTTCTTTACTAAAGGACTTAGTTTTTCGGTTAGAATTTCAGATAACGATTTCGAATCACCAAGAATATTCAGAAATTCAAACTCACATTCAGAAAGAACATTTGGATTTTTTAAGAGTACTCTTTCTTTAGTAGAACTTTTTAAGTCTTTCTCCAAATTTAACAAGAACGAAGACTTTCCCGTACCATAAGTTCCAATTATAGTAAAAGAATGAATACCAATTTGGAATGCGTTCACAATTTCGTTGAGAACATTCTTTACATTTGGTGTAACTATATAACGATTGGAACTAGAAAGCCCATTCTCTATACTTGCTGATAAAGTGAAATTCTTTTTAACCATAATACTCATCCAGAATGACCTCGCTGCTTAAATCCTTTAGAAATTGCAATTGTTTGACACCTGCAGTATCGCTATATCTTACGATATTAGGTTTTTGACCCTGTATATACAGGCATTTTTCTATCACTTCGATGTCGCTCATACAGAATATCAAACCGATTTCCTGAAGGAGATCGAAACTAACCGTTTTATTCTCCCCCTTTTTCACCAGAATCGCATACAAAAAAATGTACCATGGCAATTCCCTTTTCCCTTCAAGGTTAAACCTAAAAGTCTTGTCTTCTTCACTCCTTATTAGTTCCAAATCAATTAATAATGAATTATAATCGTCAAAAGTCATTGTTTTTGAAGGTAAGACATAACTTTGAAGTAAAACTCCAACATCCTTTTTTACCGTATTAGAATTAAAGAGATTCTTTTTGTTATCTTCAACCATACAACGTTCAACAAAGTGGATTACTTGTTGTCTGTCGAACTCCAACCTTTCTCTTTGGAAACGGGTAAAGAACCAGTTATACAAAGTGGCAATCTTTTTTTCAACTAATAAAAAATGCAACAACCACAATGTACCCAAATCTTCTACGTAAGGATCTTTCCCTTTCTTGTCATCAAAAATATAATCTGCAATATCAGTCAAACTATCTCCACTCAGGAGTCCAAAAGAACGCAACCAGTATCTAATAGAGGAAACCATATTTTTTCCGACTCCTAAGGTTACAACAGAATCCTCGCTAGTAAACGAATTACCTTTCTTCACAAAATCATATCCCTTTTTCAACCAAAGGTTTTTACAATAGAAAGTTTCATGACCAGAGAAAGTATATTTATTATTTTGGTTTGTTTCCATAATCATCTTTTCACTGGTTTAATACAGGGGAAAACACTTTGTTAAACAAAAAATTCCAGTCGCAAAAAGATGCATTTTTGCGACTGGAATTTTTAAATATTACACAATATATTGATTTACAGCAATTTACCCCCCCATAAAATCAGCTACAAGGTAAGGATTCTGCGTATTACTTACATTCAGGTCTACCATAGTGGGATGATTTCTTTTTATACTCACTTTTATTACGACAGTAACTTACAAAGATATTCTTTTTTTCACCCATTTCCCATTTTCACATCTTCTAAAAAACAAAAATACATTCAACGATAGTCATCATAAATCACAGCAGAATACCTTCTACTCTTCCACCACCCACTCAACCAGGTTCTTTTCCCCTGTACTGAAGTTAGCGCCAATCTTGAACAGTTGTTTGCCAGTGGCAGACAAACGCTTTGCATAGTTCTTCACATCAATCTGCGCAAGAGCCTCTTTGGCCGATAGGTTGCGCTTGCATTCAATGATGTAGGCATATTGGTCAGTTTCGAAGCAGATATCGATACGTCCACCCAGTTTTGGCATTTCCACATAAGTTTTATAGCCGGTTGCACGAACCATAAGGTAGACCATATTTCTGAAATGAGCCTCCATCATTTTCGGCTCGTTGTTCTCAAACGGAATCTCTTCCATAATGGTCTGCAACTGCTCCATCATGCCATTGGCGTCGCCAACAGTGATTAGTTCACCCAACCTGCTGATTTCGGGATCAAACCTGCCCATTGAGGTGTTGCAGTATTCGGGAATAAGGTACGAAGTCAATCCGTCAGCAACCTCCTCGTTGGGTATGCCCAACGTGTAAAACTTGCCGTCGAAATCCTTTATGGTTAGGTAGCCGCTCTGGTAAAGCGCAGCCACCAGGTTGTTCTCGCCACTACCGAACGAGCTGAGCGTCTCGCTCGAAGCCTTGATTTCACCCTCGAGCGTAGAAGGATTAAAACCGGCCTTTTTCAGCATCAGTGCCAAATACGTCGGAGTACCCGTGGCAAACCAATAATTATCCAACTGTCTGTTCTTGAAGGCATTCAATATACTGAAAGGATTGTACACATCGACTGAACGACTGCTGAAATGATACCCGTCGTACTTTCGCTTCAACATTTGAAGCAGTTCGCCTTTAGTAACGCCTAGCTCTATAGAAAGCCTGCCGGTATCTTCGTCAAAATACTTCTGCAATTCATCTTCCGTAATACCGCAGAGGGAAGAGAAATACGGAGCAGTGGAAATATCGTTCGGATTGTTTGCCGCACTGAATATTCCCAGTTTGCCATAGCGGGTAACACCCGTCAGCATGGCGAATCTGATGTTGGCATCCGCATTCTTCAGCACACCATACAGTCCCTGCAACACCTCACGGTTCTTCTCCTGCATCGCTGTGTTACCGATGGTGTCGGTCAGCGGCTTGTCGTACTCGTCGATCAAGACGACACACTGCCTGCCGGTTTGTTCCATAGCACGGCGGAGCAACCCCTGAAAACGGGAACCGAACGTCTGCTCTTCCGCTTTAGCACCATATATTTCCTCATAGTTGTGAAGGAAGAGGTTGGCCACATGCAGCAAATCGCCCTCTTCGGTGTATTTGTTGCCCGAAAAATCGAGACGGAAGACCGGATACTTTTCCCAATCTGTTTCCAAACGTTCTATAGCCAGCCCCCTGAACAGGTCCTTACGGCCCTCGAAATAGGCTTGCAGAGTGGAAATGAGCAGGCTTTTGCCAAAGCGGCGGGGACGACTCAGGAAATAGTATTCACCCGTATGGACCATGTTAAAAATCAGTTCCGTCTTGTCGATATATACGTAACCACCCTTGATGACTTTATCAAAGGTCTGTATGCCGACCGGGTATTTTCTTAAGAACTGTTCCATGATGTTTCCGCATTCTATGCAAAGATAGAAAAAACGCCTCAATTTCAAAACCTGCAGTCTGACCTTTAACGACGCCAGCAACATCTAAAATTTAGAAGGCAAAAGTTTATTAATCCGACAAAAAGACAGTTTGAGGAATGTTTGTGTTCTCTGTTTTCCAAGTGTCAGTTTTTATTTTTAATTTTGTTGAATATAGTATAATGACGATAGCGTATGAATGGCGATTGGTTCGTGGCAGAACTTGTTGATGACAGCCGGTTAAAGGGCCGTTTACGAATGGAAGAGCATTCCAAATCGGGAATGTACCCTTTCCGTATTGATATTCATTGGAAAAAGTCAGACGACAAGGTTTCTGATGAAGACCTGACGGCAAAAGCTGAAGAACAGCTGATGTACGTCATGGAAAAAGAACGAGACGCTTTCCAGGTCTTGATGAAAGAAGATAAAACCGAATACCTTTTCACTTGGTATGCGCGCAACATTCAAAACTTTACCGTGAAACTCAACCACGTGCTGGGCTTCTTCCCTGTTTTACCGCTTACCATTTACAGCATGGATGACCCGGAATGGACTGCCTACAACGATGCGGTTAAGGTTATAAACGGGTTCTGAACGGTATGGATGTATGCTATACATATTATGTGAGTATAGGTTCGAACTTTAATCCAGAGGTCAACATCCGAGCCGCTAACACTTTGCTGTCGGCCTGCTTCGCTACGGCCTCTTTCTCTGAAGTTCTACGTACCGAAGGCATCGGACTACCCTACCAGTGCTGGTATCTGAACCAGATGGTCAGGATTCAATCGCCTTTAGACTACCAGAAAATGGAGTTCGCCCTGAAGGAACTGGAAAAACAGGCCGGACGGAAAAAGAACTCACGGAATGTGGTTTTAGACCTAGACATTGTGGAGGTTGACGGTGTTATTGTGCACAAACACTATAACAAATACCCGTTTCTGGCACAACTGAGAAATACTTTTAATGAAAATACTAGCAACAAATGAGTAAATATCTTATTATAGCAATAATGGTGTTTTTGGCATCGTGCGGTGCCGATTCTACCTCGAAAGTCCAACCCTGCGAAGACGACAGCCTGACGGTTGTTGATGAAGAAAACACCATTGCGGTGTCCGATTCTGCCGAATTCGACTGCCAGTCCGATTTTTGCAACGAACTCAAATCGAACTCGAAGGAGATGACCGACGACCAACGCATCAAACTTTTGGCCGATGCGGAGTTCTGGAAGGCCGATACGCTGACCAAACAACAATACATTGTGCTGTTTAACTATTTGCAGGACCACCAGAACGAGGCGTTCGACGACCAGATTGGCGACTTCCTTTTCGAACACTTCCAAAACAAGTCGCATTTTGCTGATTTCGATGTGTACTACAAACAGTATTCCGACCCTAACATTCTGGAGGCACTGACGTTCCGCATCATCTCGTCATGGAAAAACGAGAACGAATCGATTACGGAAAAGGCTTTCAAAAACAAGTTTAACTATTTATACAACAAGGGTTGCATTAAGTATTTGAGAATGCTGGAATCTCTGGAGAAATGATATAATTGAAATACATGGGAAATTTTTTAGATGAACTTAGTGGCATACAGCGTGAGGCTGTATGCTTCAACAGTGGTCCTTCGCTAGTTGTGGCGGGGGCAGGCTCTGGCAAGACCAGGGTGCTGACCTACAAGATAGCGCAACTGATTGAGGAGGGCATCAGGCCGTCTTCTATCCTTGCACTGACCTTTACCAACAAGGCCGCACGCGAAATGAAGGACCGTATCGGCAAACTGGTGGGGGACGAAAATTCCAAAAGACTTTGGATGGGCACCTTCCACTCTATTTTCAGCCGTATTTTAAGGAAAGAATCCGAACTGCTGGGCTTTACCTCCGACTTCACCATCTACGATACTGCCGACTCGAACAACCTGATCAAATCCATCATCAAGGAGCGCAAACTCGACGACAAGACGTATGCACCTAAAAAGGTGGCGAACCGCATCTCGCAGATGAAGAACGACCTGATTACCGCCGAGGCGTACAGGTCGAAAAAGGAGTTCCACGACTATGACCTGCACCAGCGGATGCCGCTGTTTGGCGACCTCTACAAATATTACACCATCAGGTGCCAGAAGGCCAACGCTATGGACTTTGACGACCTGCTGCTCTATACAAACATCTTGTTCCGAGACCACCCCGACATCTTGGCAAAGTACCAGAACATCTTCAGGTTCATTCTGGTTGACGAGTACCAAGACACCAACTTCTCGCAATTCCTTATTGTGCAGAAACTGGCCAACAAGAGCCACAAGGTGTGCGTGGTGGGCGACGACGCGCAGAGCATCTACTCGTTCCGTGGCGCCCGCATCGAGAACATCTTGAAGTTCAAAGAGAACTACCCCGAATGCAAAGTCTTCAAGCTGGAACAGAACTACCGCTCTACCCCTAATATTGTGAGCGTGGCCAACAGCCTGATTAAAAAGAACGAGGGGCAGATTCCGAAAAACGTCTTCTCGGAACGCAAGGCAGGCAGCCCGGTCTTGGTGATGAACTCCTATTCCGAGACCGACGAGAGTTTGAAGGTCTCGCAGTTGCTAGATAAAATTAAACGGCAGACGGGTATGCGCTATTCCGATTTCGCCATCCTCTACCGTACCAACGCCCAGTCGCGCGTTTTGGAAAAGACGCTCCGACAGAAAGGCATACCCTACCGTTTGTGGGGATCTACCTCGTTCTACGAGCGCAAGGAAATCCTCGACACACTGGGGTACATCCGCCTGGCCATCAACAACAACGACGAAGAAGCGTTCAAACGCATCATCAATACGCCAGCCAGAGGTATTGGCGACACCACGGTGGGCAAGATTCTGGAAACGGCGCACAACAACGACGTGTCTTGCTGGACGGTCCTCTCCGACCCTATGACCTATGCCCTTCCGGTTAACGCGGGCACACTGGCCAAACTGGCCGAGTTCAAGAAACTGATGGACTCGCTCGTTGCCGCCAAAGAAGAGAAAGACGCCTACGAGTTTGTAGAAATGGTGGTTCACAACTCCGGTATGTGGACGGCGCTGAATGCCGACCGCAGCCCCGAAGGCGTGTCGCGCCTACAGAACGTGGAGGAGTTGCTGAACGGACTTAGCTCGTCGGCCGCACAAAAGCTGGAGGAAGACGGCGAACCGCTGATGGTGGCCGACTTTATGGCCGAGGTGGCGCTGATGACCTCGCTCGACGACAACGACACCGACGACAAAGTGACGATGATGACCGTGCACGCGGCGAAAGGCCTCGAGTTCAAGAACGTGTTTATTGTCGGCGCAGAGGAAGAGCTGTTCCCTTCAGTTATGAGTACCGGCACAGCCGAAGGCATTGAGGAAGAGCGCCGACTCTTTTACGTGGCCATTACCCGTGCCGAAGACTTCTGCGTCATTTCTTATGCGAAAAGCCGTATGCGCAACGGTGCCACCAATCCGTCGAACCCTAGCCGATTCATCAAGGATATTGATGCCAGCATGCTCGACTTTTCGATGGCTCCAGACTACGTGAAACTGTACTCGAGGGTTGCATCTTCCGACGAAATGGACCTGCACTTCCAATCGCTGAAGCCACGGCACGACACGCTCAACATCAGACCAACGGCCGAAAGGCCACAGCAAAGATACCACTTCAACGTCGAACCGCCGAAAATCGGAAGTCCGGCAACAAATACAGCACGCAACCTCACTCCGCTCTCACGCGCCGAGGCGGGTTCCATCAGAAACCTACACGTTAACAACAACACCAATGTGAAAGTGGGCGACAAGGTTATACATGCACAGTTCGGCATGGGCGTTGTCACCAAGTTGGAGGGGGCCGGTACGCCTATGGCTAAAATCTGCGTCCACTTCCAAAATGTGGGCGAAAAGAAATTAATTTTGAAATATGCCAACATAAAAGTCGTATAATTGCGTTTAAAATATAATATTGTTGTAATTTTAAATGCTAAGGTTCTGTTTGGCATTGGTTATAGAAAGAAAAAAGGTTTAAAATAATAAACAATGAAAAAGGTACTAAAATTCTTTGGAATTGGATTTGCGCTGATTCTATTGGCGTTGTTTGTCATTCCAATTGCTTTTCAAGGAAAGATTAAGGATATCGCCTTGGCAGAAGCAAACAAAATGCTTAAATCGGAGGCTTACGTCGGCGATGTGTCGTTAAGTTTCTTCAAGAATTTTCCACATGCCTCTATCACACTCTACGATTTCGGTGTTGCGGGCAAGGGCGAGTTCGAGGGCGACACGCTGCTGAATGCCGGCAGACTGATTGTGGTGGTGAGCACCAGAAGCCTGCTGACCGACCACTATGTGGTTAACGCCTTCAAGTTCGAAAACGCCTATGCGAAAGCGGTGGTCCACAAGAACGGTAACGCTAACTGGGACATTCTGGTTGCCGACACGACCGCTCAAGAAGAGGTTATCGACACGACTGCTGCCAAACCATTCGCACTCTCGCTCAGAAGGGTGAACTTCGACAATGTGAACGTACAGTACATCAACGAGCAAGACAACGCCAGTGCACGCGTTGACCACCTCGATATGGTGCTGTCTGGCCAATTCAACTCTACCGACCAGATTTTAGCGAACATTTCCGATTTCGAGGTTGAAGCCGACTCTATCGGCTACGCCGACACCACAATGTCGGCCGGTTTGAAAAACTTCAACTTCAATTTCTCGGGCGATGTGTCTGAAGCCGTTTCCAACCTCAAGAGCAAACTCGGTATCAGCGCGCTCGACTTCTCGATGCAGAACATCCCATACTTGTCTGACGTGAAGGTGGACGCCGACATGAATGTTGCTGCCGACTTGGCCAACAACAAGTACACACTGGGCGAAAACACACTGTCGCTTAACGAAATAAAGGCGAACCTGACTGGTTTTGTTCAGTTGGTGGACTCTACCACCATCGATATGGACCTGAAGTTCAACACACCTAAGCTAGAGTTTAAAGACATACTTTCTTTAATTCCGGCTATCTATAAGAGCGACTTCGCCAAGATTCAAACAAACGGTAAAGTGGCCCTAGACGCCGCTGCCAAAGGCCGTATGCAGGGCGAAAACTTCCCTGCGTTCGACGTGAAGCTGGTTGTTGAAAACGCAATGTTCAAATATCCTGACCTTCCTAAGCAGATTGACAACATTAACGTGGTTGCCGAGGTTAACAATCCGGGCGGCATCCTCGACAAGACGGTTGTCGATGTGAACAAGTTCTCGTTCAAGATGGCAGGCAATCCGTTCGAGGCACACATGGTGCTGAAGACCCCAATGTCGGATCCTGACTTCGACTGTGGTGTGAAGGGTACCATCGATTTCAACTCCATCAAAGACGTTATCGCATTAGACGGTCTGAACCTCAGCGGTCTGCTTACGGCCGACGCATCGGCACAGGGTCGGTTGTCGTATGTCGAAAAGGAAGACTACGAGAAATTCTCTGTGAACGGTAACTTGAACGTTAAAAATATGGACATCAACGGCAAGTCGGTCGGCTACAACATCAAGGTGCAGTTGGCCAACCTCGACTTCTCGAACAAAGCGCTCGACCTGACCGACTGCAACGTGAAAATCGGCAAGAACGACCTCGCCCTCAAGGGTAAGCTCGAAAACTTCCTGCCTTATATTTTCAGCGACGGCACCATTAAAGGTAAGTTGAACGTGGCTTCTAACTACTTCAATGTAAACGACTTCATTGCTGTCGATTCTACATCGTCGACTGTGGAAGAACCAGAAACGGCGGCTTCTGAGCCTGTCGTTATTCCATCTAACATCGATTTTGCGATGAACATGGCTATGGAGAAAGTCATCTATTCAAACATCGAGCTGAACCAGGTTAAGGGTGCGGTCATCGTTAAAGACGGGGTGGCTACCATCTCTAACCTCTCGACCAACACCATGGAAGGTTCGTTGAACATGTCGGGCTCTTACAACTCGAAGGCGAAAGACAATTCGGCATTCAAGGCCAACATGTCTATCAAACAGATGTCTATTCCGGTGGTGTTCTCAACGGTGAATACTGCTAAAAAGTTCGTTCCATTGCTCTCGAACGCTACAGGTAAGTTCAATATGCAGTTGGATCTGGATTCTAAGCTCGACGCTTCGATGAGTCCTATTCTGAACACAATCAACGCCAAAGGCTCTTTCTCTACTGCCGAACTCGGTTTGAAAGAGTTTGACGTTATGAAGAAGGTTTCTTCGGCAGTGAACTTCTCTAAGCTGTCTGAAAGCTCAACCCTTAAAAACGTGCTGATCAAGTTTGCCATCAAAGACGGACGCATTACAACCGAGCCGTTCAATGTTTCGATGTCGGGCACGAAGATGGATGTTTCCGGTTCGTCGGGCCTTGACGAGACATTAGACTACACAATGACAATGGCTGTACCTAACAGCGTGTCAGCTAAAACGAACATTCCGCTCAAGTTCAATGTCTCTGTAGGCGGCACCTTCACCAATCCGAAGATTAAAGTCGATGCGAAGGGCGCTATCGACGACGTGAAGGAAGTCGTAACCGAAAAAGTGAAAGAGACCGTGAAACAGACGGTGAACAAGGCATTGGAAGAGGCGAAAGCCAAACAGCAAAAACTGCTGGCCGAGGCTAGAAAGCAGGCTTCAGCACTGAAGAGCGAGGCTGAAAAGCAAGGCGACAAACTCGTTGCCGAAGCGAAGGCACAAGGCGACAAGATGGTTTCTTCTAGCAAGAACCCTATCGAGAAGAAGGCTAAGCAGAAAGCTGCCCAGAAACTGGTTCAGGAAGCCGAGAAAAAGAAGGCTAAACTGGTTTCCGATGCCACTAGCAAGGGTAACGCCATCATCTCGAACGCACAAGAGAAATCTGACAAGATGATTAAGGAGGCCGAGGCTAAGAATAACAAGTAACTCCCCTCCTCTTATAAAGAGGTTAAAGGCATACTATACGGTTGTTATAGTATGCCTTTTTTCGTTACTTTTGCACTATAACACCAAACAGATAGAGATGGAAGAACTTATACACCTGATTAACGGAATGTCGCCCTACCTGCTACTCGGATTTCTCCTGGCAGGCATTATGCACGCCTTTTTACCCGCAAACTACTTCAACCAATACCTTTCGGCACCCACTTTCCGCTCTTCGGTTTACGCCACCCTTTTCGGTATACCGCTGCCACTGTGCTCTTGTGGAGTTATACCAACAGCCATGTCGCTACACAAGGAGGGAGCCTCGAAAACGGCAGTCACCTCATTCCTGATTGCCACCCCACAGACGGGTGTCGACTCCATTATAGCCACCTACAGCCTTATGGGCTGGCCGTTCGCTATTGTCCGCCCATTTGCCGCCATCGTTACGGCCCTGTTTGGCGGGTTCTTATCGAGCATAGCCGACAACGGCGCACAGGCACAGGCCTTCCAACCGTCGCAACGGGAAAGCGTGAAAGGGGGAAACAAAATAAAGGTGGCTTTGGAATACGCCTACGTGGAAATGATGGGAGACATCGGCAAATGGTTGATGCTGGGACTAGTGGTGGCCGGATTAATTGGCGTATTGGTTCCGAACGATGCCTTCGCCACCTTCCAAAACAATACGGCGGCCTCGATGCTGCTGGTTCTTTGCATCTCTATACCCATGTACATGTGCGCCACCGGCTCTATTCCGATTGCCGTTATGCTGATTATGAAAGGGCTGACACCCGGCGCCGGACTCGTTTTACTAATGGCAGGTCCGGCCTGCAACATAGCGTCGATGCTGGTGGTGAAGAAAGTGCTGGGCACAAAGACCCTTTTCATCTATCTGGCCGCTATCGTCTTGGGGGCCGTTTCGTTCGGCATTCTTATCGATTATCTGCAATTCAACGGCGTTGTCAACTTCACCAGTGGTCTGACGGCCGCCGGCAGTGCCTGCTGCACCGCAAACGACCCTGCCTTCGCATGGTTATGTACGACCCTATTGTTCTTGTTACTGATAAACGCGCTGCTGTTGCCAAAACTGGGCAAGAAATTCCACTTCCTCGCTCCACAGCAACAAGAGGCTACCACAACAAGCCAGAAAGTGATACACATAACCGGCATGAGCTGCATCCACTGTAAAGCGGCTGCCGAGAAAGCACTTTTACGTGTAAACGGTGTAGAGGCTGTAACGATTGACTTAGAGAGCGGTGAGGCTAAAATTGTAGGGTCGGTTCAAGAAAACGACCTGAAGAACGCCCTTGAGGCTATTGGTTTTGGTATGGAATAAGAAAAACTACAATACGCTATGCAGTTCTGCAAGGGTGCGTATGGTAAGCGAAGGGGCCGGACTTTCACCATTCCAACCGGCAGCATGCAGCCAAACCTGCTCTATACCCGCATTGGCTGCTCCTACAATGTCGCCCTCGAAGTCGTCTCCTATCATCAAGGCGCTTTCCGGATTTACCCCCATATCGTTCAACGCATACTGGAAAATACGGACATCGGGCTTGGGATAGCCAATGTCGTCAGATAGATAGACTTTCTCAAAATAAGGCTCGAAACGGAAATTCTTCATCTTGACAATTTGCGAACTCTTTGTCCCGTTCGACAAAACGGCCAGACGGTATTTTTGCGAGAGGTAGTCAAGCAGCTCGTAGGCACCCGGCACAGTACCCGTCATCGGAAGGAAGTATTTGTAGAACACTTCGCAAATGCGGGTAGCCAAGGTCTCATCTTCCACCCCCATCAACGCCATAGGCCAGGTAAAGCGCAACTCGTTCAGGCGCTCCCTGCTCAGCGTTCCCTGCCGGTAACGGCCCCACAAGTCGTCGTTGCACGTGCTATAAACGTTCCAAAACGACTCGAATGGGGGGAATTGGGCAGACAGACCAAGCTCGTTATACATCGACCGCATGGCAACGCACGAATTGCCCTCCGTATCGGTCAACGTATTGTCTAAATCAATCAGTATAACTTCTTTCGGGTACTTTATCATTTCAAGAAGCCCTGTTCCTTAACGAATGCGAGAAGTTTTTCCGAGAAGAAATCTCCGTCTTTCTTCGTATACCTGATGTCGGTAAAAATCTGGGCCAAAGTTTCCTTATTGTTAATCTTTAAGAATTCCTTATTTTCAGGAATATCGTTTTTATACGAATAGATGTCATCTATATCCTGCTCGGTATAGTCGTGGTACACGTCGCTGTGAACCCATCCCTTTAGCGGAATACGGTCGGTCAGGGCAGGCTGTTCGTCCGGATAACCCAACGACAGCGTAACGACAGGGACAACCATTTTAGGCAGTTTCAGCGTTTGGGCTATTTCCTTTGGGTTGTAGGTGGTTGTACCCAGATAGCAGATACCCAACCCTTTTTCCTCCGCCAGTAGCGAGAACGACTGCGCCAGGGCTACCGTGTCGACCAATGCCGACATAAACGACTCGAAATTGTCGTAGCCGGGCACCGCCTTGTTCTGCAAGCACCATTTGTTGAAACGGTTATAATCGGCACAGAAGGTGACCAGCACCGGTGCCTGCGAGGCAGGCTGGTTGAAGTGCGAAGGCGCCAACTGCTCGCGTACAGACGCATCGCGGGTGACTACCACGCTATAAAGTTGCATGTTGCCACACGTTGACGTACGCGCAGCCGACTCTAACAATTCATTCAACAAATCATCGGCCACCACTTGATTCGAATACTTACGAATAGTGCAGCGCTTGTCGAGCACCGACTTCACACTTCCCATAATACTATTTTTTTTCTGAGTTTGACAAAGTTTTTATACCGTCGAGAATAAAGTTCTTGAAATCTGAGGCTGTTTCGGTAAACTTGAAGAAATGGTTGTATACCTTTTCGTTAGGACTTACCATCACATAATAGGGCAACGCATTTGTGCCAAACCGGCTACTCTGGAAGTAACTCCATTTCTCGCCGACGGTTTCTAATTCATTTTCCTCTCCGTTGCTTCCCTTCACCTTGATTGGCTCGGCAAGAGGGGTACGGTCGTCGCAATAGAGCGAAACAAGGACCACCTCTTCATTCATCAGGTTGGCCACCTCCGGATTCGACCACACTGCGGCCTCCATCTTACGGCAGTTGACACAACCATGTCCGGTAAAGTCCACCAACAGCGGTTTACCACTTTCTGCAGCCACTTTCAAGGCCTCGTCGTAATCGTAATACTGGGCCTTTACGGTCTTCAACGGAGGCGCAAAAGCACTGATGACGTTTAACGGACGACCAAACAAACCGGGTAGAAGGTATACGGCGAACGAGAAGCACCCCATTGCCAACAAAAAGCGGGGCACCGATACATTCGGCATATCGGTATCGTGCGGCAACTTGATTTTACCCAGCAGATAGGCACCTGCCATTGCAAAAATCACAATCCACAACGCTATAAACGTAGGGCGGCTCAACAGTCCCCAATGGGAAACCTGGTCGGCTACCGAAAGGAATTTCAGCGAGAAGGCCAACTCGAAAAAGCCGAGCAGTACCTTTACCATATTCAGCCAGTTACCCGAACGGGGCAAACTGCTGATGATGCTTGGGAAGAAGGCAAAAACAGAGAATGGAATTGCCAAGGCCAAAGCGAATCCGAACATACCGACAGCTGGGGCCAATATGTTACCCTGGTCGGCCACGCTGACCAGCAACGTGCCAATGATAGGACCCGTACAAGAGAAAGAGACTATAACCAAGGTGCTGGCCATGAGCAAAATGCCCAAAAAGCCAGAAACTTTTTCTGCCTTTGAGTCGATGGCGGTGCTCCAAGAGGCTGGCAGCATGATTTCAAATCCGCCAAAGAAGGAACAGGCAAAGACAACCAGCAAGAGGAACAAGAAAATGTTAAACACGGCATTGGTACTTAACTCGTTCAGCGAATTAGCCGAGAACAAACCTGTTACCAACAGACCCAACGCCACATAGATAACAATGATAGACAAGCCGTAGAGCAACGCCTGCTGACGTCCCTTCGCCTTGTCGGTATTCCTTTTCAGGAAGAACGATACGGTCATCGGAATAATTGGCCAGACACAAGGGGTTACCACCGCAATGAAACCGCCCAGCAGTCCCGACAGGAAAATCCTCCACAACGAGGTATTACCTTCGTCTTCCGAGTCGCCATAAGCCGTCAGGGCCGCCACTGATTCAGCAGCGTCCACAGCAGTGGTATCAACTGTTTTTGGAGAGTCGGCAACGACCGTTTTCTGGGTGTCGGCCAAAGGTTTCTGAACCTCCAGCTCCTTTATTTCGTAGGGCTCAGTCTTTTTTTTTTCAGCCGGCGCTTGTTGAGAAGCAGCCGCAGAAGCCTGTTTTTCCAAGCCCTTCGCAGTCAGAGAGAACTTTGCCTTTGTCGGAGGCAGGCACATCTGGTCGTCACAACACATATACTCAACCGAGCCCTCTGCCACCACTTGAGCATTAACATCTTTCACCTTCAAGTTTTGCTGGAAGACAGCCACTTTTTCGTAGAAAGACAACTCCATACCAAAAGCCTGCTCAAATTTTCTGATTGGCTTCGACTTCGATACTAATTCGCCCGAGACGGTCGCATTCTGCAAATTCGTGAATTTTACAGAGGTTGGCACAGGACCATTTTCTGGTTCCTTAACGTCGTACATGTGCCACGTCTCGTCGATTGAGGCCGTAAGCGTAATAGTTACAGTCCCGTTCGACTGAATCGGAGAAATCTCGTAAGTCCAGTGTACGGGATTCTGCATCTGTGCGAATAAGGCGCTAACAGAACAGAATAATAGGACAAATAATGACCAGATTTTTAATTTCATATTTAGAATAAGATTAGTTTAGAATTCAAAATCAGCAGCCGAACGGGTGTCGAGCACCTCCTTAATGATTTTCTTCACGGCCACATGGTCTGGGTGTTGGTCATATACGGCCAAGTCTTCCCACGACTTATGGGTAGATACCAACGCCAAGTCGAACGCCTCTTTCGGATTGCCGTTCAGGCCCACTTCCATGGTTGCGATCTCCTTGATGATGTTTTTCAGGTTCAGCAACTGAGACTGGATATATTTGAGTTTTTGCTCTTTCTCTTCAGCACTTTCAAAACTTTTAAACTTGAATAATACAATATGCTTAACCATAGTACGAAAAAATAATGTATATAGGCAAAGATACAAAATATAAATGCGTCTCGGATGTGTAATGCGGAGAAAAAAGTGGAAAAACAAAAAGAGAACCTTCGTTTTGAAGATTCTCTCTTATGCGGTGCGTATGGGACTCGAACCCATGACCTCCGCCGTGACAGGGCGGCATTCTAACCAGCTGAACTAACGCACCAGTGCAACGAATTTTCTCGTTTCGTGACGCAAAATTAGATTAAATATTCCGTTCTCACAAATTTTTAGGGCAATATCTTGCTATTTTTTTATCTCCATCACGGAAAAAGTGTCTTTTTCATGGCTTTTTGGGCGTATTTATGTAAACATATTTGTAAATTTGTATAATTTAAAGTTAAGAGATTTTGACTCCTTATGGAACAGAAGAACAAGAACGCCATACTGCTACTCCACTGCCCCGATACCCAAGGTATTCTGGCTGCTGTTACAGACTTCATTAATGTAAACAAAGGTAACATTATATACCTCGACCAGTACGTCGACCACGAGAACAACGTTTTCTTTATGCGTGTAGAATGGGATTTGAACCAGTTCCTTATCCCTGACGAAAAAATCAACGAGTATTTCCAAACCCTGTTTGCCAGCAAATACCAAATGCAGTTCAACATCTACTTCACCGATGTTAAACCACGCATGGCGCTGTTCGTTTCAAAAATGAGCCACTGTCTGTTCGACATCCTTGCCCGTTACACGGCAGGCGAAATGAATGTAGACATTCCGTTCATCATCAGTAACCATGCCGACTTGCAATGGGTGGGCGAAAAGTTCGGCATTCCGTTCCATGTCATCCCACTGAACAAGGACAACCGCTCGGAACTGGAGAAGGAAGAAATGAAATTGTTGAAAGACAACAACATCGACTTCATTGTCCTTGCCAGATATATGCAGATTATCTCTGAGGAGATGATTCAAACCTACCCCAACAACATCATCAACATCCACCACTCGTTCCTGCCTGCGTTTATCGGTGCAAAACCCTACCACCAGGCCTACAGCCGTGGCGTGAAGATTATCGGCGCGACCAGCCACTATGTGACTTCGGAACTCGACGCCGGCCCTATCATCGAACAAGACGTCGTGCGCGTTACCCACAAAGACAATGTCAAGACGTTCGTTGCCAAAGGTAGAGACTTGGAGAAAATTGTGCTGAGCCGCGCTATTGAAAAGCACATTGAACGCAAGGTGCTTGTTTACCAGAACAGAACCGTCATATTCTCTTAAAAAAACATCTCAATTACAGACTTATACCATGAGTTTCCTGACACCATCAATCGTTAGTTTTATTAAAGAACACGCCACTGATGATGTCAGGAAACTTGCTTTATGCAAGTGCGACCTCTCGGGCGACGACCTGAAAACCGCACTCCAACAGATTGAAGGGCTACAGAAGGCTAAACAGAAACTGCCGTCGTGGGCCGCTAACGATAAGGTCGTATATCCGGTCCAGTTGTCACTGGAGCAATGCTCTTCTGAGGCTACCGCACGGTTTAAAGCCCAACTGGTGGCTGACGGCGACGCTATGGCCGACCTCACCGGCGGATTCGGTATCGACTTCACTTTTATTTCCAGACGCTTCAAGCAGGCCGACTATGTGGAGACCAACGAAACCCTCTGCAAAATTGCGGAAAACAACCTCCACGCATTCGGACTCACCAACTGGCAGGTGTTCAACACCGACGCCGAATTTTATCTGAAACAGCACAACGGCCAGCGGTTCGACTTGCTGTTTGTCGACCCCGCCAGAAGAGATGCCAACGGCAGGAAGACAGTTGCACCGTCCGACTGCACGCCCGACCTCACCCTACTACAAGACGTTTTCCGCCTTTCGGCGCGGAAAGTTATGGTCAAATACTCGCCAATGCTCGACATCGGCACCGCCATCCGCGAACTGAACAACATTGAAAGCATTTACACCATCAGCGTGGCGAACGAATGCAAAGAGTTGCTGATTATCCAGAATTTTGATGCCGACGTTTGTTCCGACATCCAGATTTCCTGCGTCAATATTAAGCCGACAACGACCGATGTGTTTGAAACATCGCTCAACAGGGAAAAAGAGGCCACTGTAACCATCGCCTCTTCCATCGGACGGTTCCTGTACGAGCCCAACAGCTCTATTATGAAAGCCGGCGCTTTCAAAAGCATCTGCAAGGCCTGGGGCATCGAGCCACTGCAACAAAACAGCCACCTCTATACATCACAAACATTCAAGCCCGAAGTGCAGGGCAGGGCTTTCGAGGTAATTGCTACCTGCAAAATCAACCAGAACGACTTCAACAAGACCTTTCCAGACACCAAGAAGGCCAACCTTACCATCAGGAACTGCCCCCTGCGACAGGAGGACATCCGGAAAAAACTAAAAATAAAAGAGGGCGGTGACTTGTATCTGTTCGCCACCACCCTTATGAATAAAGAACTTGTTCTTATCGGTTGTAAGAAAGTCAGAAATTCGATAACAGATTCCGCTCTTTAAACGCATTGAACTTTTCTTTGTTCAACGAGTAAAGGCCGTCTTCCTTCTCGTCAAGCAGGCCCAAGCCTAGCATACGTTCTGCAAATACAGCGGCATCGAGTTTCTTCTCCAAAATCTCTTCATACACCTTCTGCAACGACGCCATATCGAACGTGTCGGGCAAGAGGTAGAAGGCAATAGGCTCGAAATAGAGCATCTGCTTCAACTTGGTTTTAGCCACCTCGACAATTTCACGATGGTCGAACGCCAACTCCGGAAGGTTGTGGAAGTTAAACCACTCGGCCTTTCCCGCATCGTCTGAGGCCTCTACCTTGCCCATCTTCACAAAAGCCATGCAGGCACAGGTAACCACCCTTTCACGCTCGTCACGGTCGACGGTCGACGATACATAGAACTGGGTCAAACCAGCGCACTCGAAACGGGTTTCCTCCATCAGTTCGCGCTTTGCAGCCTCTTCTACCGTTTCATCCATATCCATAAATCCGCCAGGGAAAGCCCAGCAGCCCGCATAAGGGTTGTTCTTACGCTGGATAAGCAGTATTTTCAAGTTGTTGCCATCAAAACAGAACACAACACAGTCGGCGGTAATAGCCGGATGCGGATATTTGTAAGTATACATAGCTATAATCGTTTATTTTAATGCAAATTTACCTGTTTTTCGCATATTGCGATGGCGACACGCCATATCTTGCAGAAAAACATGAACTGAAGTACTTCGGATCGGAGAATCCGCACGCATAAGCCACGTCGGCTACCGAAGAGTTTCCGGCGGCTAACAACTGTTCGGCATAAACCAAACGGTATTGACGGACAAATTCAGACGGCGAGGTTGCCATCACCGCTTTAAACTTCCTGAACAACTGCACTCGGCTGATGGCCAGCTCTGAGGCAAACACCTCGGCCGTAAAGTCAGAATCGGCCACATGCTCCTTCACCACTTGCGTGGCCTTGTTGATGAACTCAGCCTCAGGCGAAGAAGTGGCCACCTCGTCAGGCTTGATAGCAAACACCTGTTCCCTGAAATACTGCAACTGCAGTTCCTTGTTATGCAACACCGACTTCACTTTGGCGATAAGGATATCACGGTGGAACGGTTTGAGGATGTAGTCGTCGGCACCCACCGTTAGACTTTCTACATGTGTCACGTCCGAATCGCTTGCGGTAAGCAACAGCACCGGTATATGGCGGGTCAGACTGTCTTTTTTAATCTGCTCGCAGAACTCTTTACCGTTCATACGCGGCATCATCAAATCAGAGATGATGATATCGGGCAACGACTTACGCGCCGCCTGCAACCCCTCTTCTCCATTTGAAGCGGTCTCTACCACAAACTCACCCTGGAAGATAGCCGTCAGATAACCCAGGAGGTTAGCATCGTCATCTACAAAAAGGATTGATTTCTTTTCTGCTTCTTCTTTCACAGGCACAACAGGCTGCTCGAGGTTGTCAGGAACGGCTTCTCCAACAACATCTGTTTGCTTTTCGGCAGATTTTTCCAAAGCGCACTTCGGCAGAGCCAGGGTAAACACACTGCCCAAGCCTTCGGTACTTTCAACACTGAGGTTTCCTTTGCAACGAGTGGCAAAATCGTAACAGATGCGGAGTCCCAGTCCAGAACCTTCCTCACCGGCAGTTCCATTGGTAGAAGCCAGCGACTTGGCTTTAGAATCGGCGAACAACGAATCAAGCAACTCTGGGGCAATACCCGTTCCGTGGTCTCTAACTTTCAGCAGTACCAAATCGTCGGTCTCTGAAATTTCCACTTCCACTTTTGCATTGGCGTATGAGAACTTGATTGCGTTTGCCAGCAGATTGCGAACAATGGTAGCCACCATACGCTCGTCGGCAATAGCGGCATGCGTAGAGCTGTCGTTCACCTCTATGCAGACCCCTTTCTGCCGTGCAACATCCTGCAACAATGTAATAGCGCCCTTAACCGCATAGGCAAGGAAAACCTCGGTAGGAGAGAACACAATACTGCTCGAACGCAACCGTGCCCACTGTAGCAGGTTCTCCATCTGTCCCTGAAGTATATTTGCGGCATTGCTGGCGGTATCAATCTGCTTAGCCAAGACAGGCGACTTCGACACTTCGTTATTCGATTGCAACAGTCCCAGCATACCCGTAATTACCGACAACGGGTTGCGCAGGTCATGCGCCATTACCGATATAATCTTGTCTTTTGTCGACAATGCGTTGTCGAGTTCGGCATTTTTCGACTCAATATCCTTGTTCTGCTTTAAAATTTCCTCGTTACGGTCGGCAAGCTGACGGGTTCGGCTGGCCACCTGCTGTTCAAGCACCAGCTGCTGCTTCTTTAAGAAACGTATACGGTACGATACGAACAAGAAAACGACACCGGTAACTAGTAACAGTAACAAGGTACGGAACCACCATGTATTCCACCACGCCGGACGTACGACCAA
>ODAI012657227.1_pt1 | contig 66051 bp, 58 predicted proteins | sample 1539321 | NCBI WGS metagenome assembly ODAI01 (sample SAMN02144231, study PRJEB22623) | gut metagenome | biome: sheep rumen | host: Ovis aries | place: New Zealand
TATCCGCGCTCGGCTTTTTTGACGCATTTTCAGCCGGGAATGGAAGTGCTTCCGCATTTTGATTCATGCTGCTAATTTTCATTTAGATTTGCACTTGCCTTCTGCAAAGTTTCGCTCCAAACTTGAAAGCCGGTCTTCTCTGCGTTAACATTTAGGCCAGGAGGTTCGTATGGCGAACAGATGTCCTGGCTGCGGAGGTACGCTCCGGTTTGACATACAAAAACAAAAGCTTGTCTGTGATTACTGCAATAGCGAATTTGACTCAGACAGCATAGAAGAAGTAAAGCCTGCCGAAGAAGGGCTTGTCTTTAACGGCCAATCAATGGAGGCAAAGATATTCACCTGCCCCAACTGCGGTGCGGAAGTCTTTGCTACGGATTTGGATGCTGTTGAATACTGCTCATACTGCGGAACCTTTGTAACTCTGCAAAGCCGCCTTGCAAAAATCCAAAAGCCGTCCTACATTGTGCCTTTTAACATTACCAAGGAAAAATGCCTTGAGCTATACAAGGAAGAGCTAAAAAAGTGCTATTTCCTTCCCAAATACATGAATGCAGAAAGTGCGGAGAGCAACCTTAAGAATTTTTACATTCCCTTCTGGGTCTACAGCCAAAAGTTCAAGCCTGATGCGGACGTAAAATTCAAGACAACTGTTGATTACACGGAAAAAGATGCCGAATTTAGGCAGAGGCATGATACTGGCCTTGTGCGCTACACTGCCACTGCAAAGATAAACGGCAGCGTTGACGGCATGATTTTTGACGCTTCTTCAAACCTGGATGACAGAATCAGCGAAGAGATTAAGGACTTTCCCGTTGCTTCCCTAAAGCCTTTTAAGGGGGCTTTAATAGCCGGTTCCTATGCAGACGTTGCGGATGTAAGGAGCGAAACCTATACAGACGATGCCTGTGAAAAGGGCTTGACTGCCGTAGCTGGCAAAATACAGGATAAGGTAAAGGAAAAAGAGGCAATTCACATAGAGGTAAAATACGGAAAGTCTGCAAAGTTTTTTACCGATCCGGATATTTACCAGACCCCGGACGACTATTGCGACGTGGATTCAAAGCTTGCAATGCTGCCGGTGTGGTTTTTAACCTACAAGAACCAAAAGCGGGTTTTCTATTCGGTAATAAACGGCTTTACAGGCAAGATTTTTGCCGCTATTCCAGTGGACGTAAAGAAGTACCTTTTCTGGTCCCTGGTTGCTGCAATACCATTTTTCCTTATCCTGGAGCTTCTTTTTGGACCTGTATTTCACTATGACTTTGCAAACCCCAAAAATGCAAATGTCTTCTGGCTTTATACCCTGCTTGCTGCTCTTGGCGAAGTCTTTCTGGACAGAAGGGTTTACCTTAAAAAGCTTGACAACGAGATAAACCGTGTGGATGACAAGGGCTACAGGTCTTTGCAGTCAGGAAACTCCGATAAAAAGAAGAAAAAGATTGATTTTACACAGGTAAAGCTAATAATAGCACTTGTGATTGCCTATATAATCGTAAAAGGTGCCGGGGAAGAAAGTGTCATGCCCGGGTATGTGGCGACTATAATAAACATCATCGTAATTTTTGCTTCGATTGCGTCAAAGGTAAAGGTGCACAATCTTGCATGTTCAAGACCTGTCCCCCACTTTTTTGACAAGAGGAAGGAGGCTGGAAAATGAGCGTAAGAATAAAGGTTTTTGCAATGGTATTCTGGTTTTCATGTGCGGTTGCGCTTATCCTTATTGGAAAAGAAGACAGGCCTTTGCAGGGTGGTGCAAGTGTGGAAGGTGCAGCGGTGGAAGCTTCCGTGGTAAAAGCAAATGAAGAAACTGCTGGCTACATGAAGCATGTAATCTTGGCGTTTTTGGCTTTAGCTCCAGCCCTCGGTGTATGTGCAGCTTTTATTGAAAGCAGGTCTAGCGGCAAGAAGAATAAAGCTTCTTCTGGGGCTGGCGGTAAGAAGTCTGTTTCTGAAAAGGTTTCAGGTCCTGTCTTTACCGGCACACTCAGGTCTGTTTCTATAGAACAGAAGGTAAAAGCGAAAACCTATACTTCCTAGCCCCGATTGGAAGGGCCCGCGCAAGCGGGTTGCCAAAGGCAATGGAGGCGAATGCCGGAACCCTGGAAAGCGGGTAGAAATTGCATCCATGCAATTTCTACCCGTGAGTTTTACTTCGTAAAACTCACCAGCCGTTCTGCTAACATTTAACGCGCCGTCCGTGGCGCTATTGGTTTTACGATTGGTAGAAATTGCATGGATTTTCCCGGTCACGTAGTGCCGGGAAAAGTTGAACCATAAAGCCCGCTCCAGAGAAGAATGAATTATTTTAATCTTTAAAGCTGTGTCTTGTAGCCCAGCATAAAGCGGAATGCTTCGTTTTTCTTTTTGTCGGAGTCGTTTAGCCCTGTGAGGTTGACCGATGCAATTCCGGTAAGCTTTCCAGAGAGAAGGGGGAGGCTTATGTATGGAGAAAGCACCATTGTCTTGTCGCATTTGACAAATTCCTTTTTGTCTTCCAGTGCGTCAAAAATTCCCCAGCCAGGGGTTGTTACCGTAAAGTGGGCGCCTGCTGTTAACGGTCTCTCTCCAACGTAAATGCTTTCGGTAAAGAGGTTTGCGTCAAATCCAAGCGTTGCGGCAGAGTCATTGCTCCTTCTTTCCCATGTAGCTTCTACTTCCGCAGCTTCTATAGCCTGGTGGTGGAAGAAAATCATTTCGCTAAGGTATTCGTCGGGAATGCCAAAGAGTGTTCCGTTCAGCTGCATGTGGGGAAATACCATCCTAAGTTCTGCAAGCAGGTAGGCAAGGCCCTTGTCTATGTCGTTTTCGCTTGGTTTGTCTGGGGAAATCTTTATGTTTTTGACTCCCCCCTGCAAAAAGAGCGACGTTGTGTAGCGGTTTCCGATTAAAAGCTCTGCGCCGCCGTCTATAAGAAGGTATTTTGCAAGGAAGATAACCTTGTCGCCCGATTCGGATTCCTTTTGCAAAGGACAGTTTACGCCTCCCCTTATGTCGAACGTGACGTAGGGGTAAGATCCTGCAAAGCGGAGGTTTGTCCACAAAGCCTTTGAGTCTATGCCTGTGGTGTCGTCCCGGTTAAGCGTCATGTATATGCCCGCTGCCAGGGGGGATGCAAATTTTACGGTATAGGCAAGGCCTGCTCCGTACTGTTCGTTGAATGGTGCGCTTACAAGTCCCTTGTAGGTTTCCGTAAGGGGGGATGCTATGCTTTTTATTCCGAACTGCCTCTGAAGGAATATGTCTGAGCCTGCGCCTTCAAAGTTGCCCAGGAATGCGCTAAAGAAATGGGTGGATGCAGTGTGGTTGTAGGTGTAGGTTGCGGAAAGTTCGTTAAGGTTCAGCACCGTGTTTAGGTCTTCCTTTCTTTTAAGGGGGCTTGTTTCCAGAAGGTCGTCTGTTTGCATCTGAAATTCGCCCCTAAAGATGATTTTTCCGCCAAAATCAAGCTGGCCTGCTACAAATCCTTCGGAATAGAGCTCTTTTTTTGCCGGTGCGTCCGCCAAAAGTCCCAGGTAGCCGCTAAAGGTTGAATCTTCGAATGCAAAAAGGCTTGTGCATAGGAATATTGCTGAATATAATAGAATAAATTTCTTTTTCATCAGGAACTCCAAGAAAGAAATATGAGGCCTAAAAAAAAGCCCACTCATTTCTTGATTTATCGGTATTTTAAAAGGTGAATAAAAGGGGAACTTGAACTACAATTTTTTTACATTTTATCTGGAATTTTTTTTGAAACTAAGTTATAATAAATTAAGATTAAAAAAGTTGCAAAAATCAGTCGTTTTGACTTGACTTATGTTTGGAAGAGGTTAAAATAGATAATATGAGTGATTATCTTGACGCTAATAACGAGGAACTTCTCAAAGATTTCTTTTCTGAAGCTGAGCAGCAGTACGAGACTTTGGAAAGCAACATTCTTGTTATAGAAAATGACCCTTCAAATCATGATGCTATAGATGAAATTTTCCGTGCGGCTCATACCTTAAAGGGTGGTTCTGCCACTGTTGAGATGACCGAGCTTTCTTCATTCTGTCATGACGTGGAAGACCTTCTTGATGCCCTTAGAAGCAATTTGGTTCAGGTAACAGAGCCTATCGTAGACACGCTCCTTTCTTCTTTGGATACAATAAAGGCTATGCTTGACGCAAGAAGCAATGGTTCCGTGTACCAGGAAGACGTTTCCGAAATTGTTAATAAGATAAAGTCCTTTATTCCCCAGAAGTCTGGAAAGAAAAAGGCTCCGGTAAAGGCTCCTGCCGGTATGGTTGGTGCCCCAAAGCCTGCAACTCCAAAGGCCGCTCCTAAGCAAGCTGCCCCTGCCGCTGCGGATAACGGAATGCCTCCTGTTAAGCCGCTTTCGGATAGCGAATTCAATGAACTTAAGCAGGCTTGCCCGGATGGACAGAAGCTTTGGTATGTAAACGTTACTTTTGACGAATCAAACCCCATGAACAGTGTAGGTGGAATTCAGGTTTTTGCAGCCCTCAAGAACTGCGGTACGGTTTTAAAGACTGTTCCGGATTTTGAGGCTCTTTACGAAGATGAATTCCATCCACAGGTAGTTTATTACGTTGCAACCGCATCTGACGGTTCAGCTTTGGAAGATACGGCTTTCTTGGATGACGTTACTCTTGCTGCGGATGCACATTGCATGGAAGCAGATGCTGCTTCAGAGGCTCCCGCTGCGCAAAGTGCTCCAGTGGAAGCTTCTGCGGAGGCACAGGTGGAAGAAGAGGCAAAGGAAGAGTCTGTTCCAGGACAGGCTGCGGAAGTTTCAACATCTGCACCGGCAACACAGGCAAATCTTCAGCAGGCAAAGAAGTCTGCCGCCCAGGGCTCAGGCCATGCGGTTAACCAGAGCGGTTCAATACTCCGCGTAGACAGCAAGCGCGTAGACAACCTGATGAACCTCGTCAGCGAAACCGTTATTACTAAGGCTGCCTTTAACCAGCTTGGGCTTCATCTTGCAGACCTGCAGGTAATGCTCCAGGGGCTCAACTCCAGCTACAAGGAAAAGCAGCATCATATTATGGAAGAAATTCCAAAGATTCTCCAGCAGATAGAGGCTGGCGCTTCCCAGAAGGAAATCCGCCAGAGGATAAGCGAAATCTGCCAAGGAATGTCCACAATCTTTGATGCCTTTGAAAACGACATAAAGCTAACGGCAAGCAAATACCGCTCAACTACGCAGAACTTGGGCCGCATTTCTAGCGAACTCCAGGAAGGCGTAATGAAAATCCGCATGGTTCCTATTGGTACCATATTCAACCGCTTCCCGCGCGTTGTGCGTGACTTGAGCCGCGATCTTGGCCGCAAGGTTAACCTTGTAATAGAAGGTGAAGACACAGAACTTGACAAGACTGTTGTAGACGACCTGCTTGACCCAATCATGCACTGTGTACGCAATTCCGTAGACCACGGCATTGAAACACCGGAAGAGCGTAAGGCTCACGGAAAGGATGAGACTGGTAAGCTTGTTCTTAAGGCCGCAAATGAAGGCAACACTATTGTAATAGACATTATTGACGACGGTCAGGGTATAGAAGTAGAAAAAGTACGCGAAAAGGCTATCAAAAAAGGTCTTATTAGTCCCAACAAGGTTATGTCTGACCAGGATGCCTTTAACCTTATCTTCCTTCCCGGATTCTCTACCAGCGACAAGATAAGCAATGTTTCTGGCCGCGGTGTAGGCTTGGATGTTGTTAAGACCATGGTGGAAAAGCTTAAGGGTACCATTACTGTTACCAGCGAGCGCCACAAGGGTTCAAAATTCAGCATCAGGCTTCCGCTCACTTTGGCCATTATCCAGGGTCTTTTGATCCGTGTCGGAAAAGAGGTTTACTCTATCCCGATTACAAATGTTATAGAAAGCCAGCGCGTAAAGCGTGACAGCATCAATACAATTGATAACTACGAAGTACTTAACGTGCGCAACGAGGTTATCTCTATCCTGAGGCTTGACCGCCTGTTCAACATCAAGGACGCGGTGGAAAGCGAATACTGCTTCATAGTAATCGTAGGTTCACAGGAAAAGAAGATTGGTGTTATGGTAGATGCCCTTATTGGAGAGGAAGACGTTGTAATCAAGCCTTTGCGCGACCAGTTTACAACATCACCGGGTATTGCGGGTGCTTCAATTTTGGGTGACGGTTCGGTTTCTCTTATCATTGATGTTAACCAGCTTTTGGAGTTGGGCGTAAAACAGGAAATCAATGCGCAGAAAACACGTGAAGAGATAGCCTTGAAGAGCACAGTCAGAGGGTAGGCAGATGGGAACGATACAAGATAAACTTAACATACTTGCAAGCACAACAGAAGCCGCTGTTCAAAGCCTTTCCCAGGAGGAACTGGAAGAAGAGAAGAAGAACGCCAGCGTTGTTGACTACAAGATGGTAACCTTTTCTCTTGCAGGTAAGGATTATGCCATAGACATTATGAAGGTTAAGGAAATTGCCAAGGCTGGTAACTTTACTTATGTGCCTAACACGCTTCCTTTTGTTCTTGGCGTATACAACCTCCGCGGTGAAATTATCCCGATAATCGACCTGAGGCTCTTCTTTAACATAGAAATTCCTCCGCATGACTCAAATGTCTTGGAGAATATGCTGATTGTCCAGGTTGGCGAACAGTTCTTTGGCGTTGTAGTAGACGTAATCGACAAGGTTGTCGGTATACAGAAGTCAACTATTCAGCCGCCGCATCCACTTTTTGGCGATATAAACATCAAATATATCAGCGGTGTTGTGGAAGCTCAGAGGCATCTTTACATTCTTTTGGACATAGACAAGATTTTTGGTCTCCGCACTCCAGAAGAAGAAAGGTTGCTTGCAGAGACAGCCCGTGCCCAGCTTGAAGACAGGCAGGCAGCAGCAGCAGAAATTGCCGCTAGGGAAGAAGCTGCAAGGCAGGCAGAGGAAACTGCAAAGAGCTCTGGCAAGAAGAATGCCGCAAAGAAGGTTGAAGAGCCTGCAAAAGAAGAGAAAAAAGCTGTAGACTTGAATTTTATTTATGATTCACTTAAGAATCTTAAGAAATTCTATGTTTCTGCCGTAAACGAAGAATGGATAAAGTCCCGCTATGAGCAGTGGGAAAAGGAACGTGGAGAAGGAAATACCCAGCTTCAGAACGAAAGCGATGCTGACGAATTCCTTAAGCCCTTCTTTTCTAAGTTCAACGGAACTTGGTGGAGCGAACCCTATGCCAGCGAAATTGCAAAGGCATTGCCGGACAACCCTGCCAAGAACATTGTTGTATGGAATCCGGGCTGCGGCAAAGGCTTTGAGTCTTACTCACTTGCATGTTTGCTGAAAAAGCGTTATCCTAATGCTCATATACGTATTTATGCTCACGACATTGACTTGCTCAATGTTTCCAATGCACCGCTTATGACGGTAAGCAGCGAGGTAAGTACGGACTGGTACCAGCCTTATGTTACAAAGACATCTGGCGGAAGCTATACCTTTACCAAAGAGATAAAGGACATGATTATGTTTGAATACCACGACTGTGTTCATACTAATAATCTGCCTCCAATCGATTTGGTCTTTGCCCGGGATCTTTTCTCTTTCCTTCCGGAAGCATCACAAAAGTCAATTTTGGATGATTTTGGCGAGAAAGTTAAGGGAAATGGTGTTATAATAGTTGGTGAAAATGAGAATATTGCAATTCCTGGCTGGAGTAAAAAACAGTCTGGATCTGTTGCGGTATATTCAAAATAAAAATTGGAATAATCTGGTTAGTTAATAAAACTGCAGGGGGATTTTAATGAGAGTAGAGTACATTAACCCATTTGTTGAAACTTCATACAGGGTTCTGAAAGAAGTTTTGGGTGATGCAGACGTAAAGCGTGGCGATTTGTATCTTAAGTCAACAGCAATGCCAGTTATGGGTGTTGCAGCATTGGTTGGTCTTGCCGGTGATGTAGAAGGTCGTGTCTTGTTTGATATGACTTATGATACGGCTCTTGCAATAGCTTCCCGTATGAACGGAGAAAAGCTTCCAGAATTTGATGATTTGGCAAAGGCTACTATTAGCGAATTGGCAAACTTAATTACTGCTCAGGCTGTTACAAAACTCCACGAGCTTGGTTTTAAGTTTGACCTTACCCCTCCGGCCCTTTTTGCCGGTGAAAAAATGGAAATTGCAGCATTGGGTGGCAATGATGAGGAGAATGTTGAAGCTCTGATTGTTCCGCTCATTACTGAATTTGGAAAAATAGAAGTCAACGTCGCTATCCGCGAACGTACATAAGGAGCATAAAGGTATGAAAACAAAAGATGATTTTGCGCAGATAAATGATCGTCCGCCAGAAGGTGTTAAGGCCGACGGAAGCAAATTCCGCGTTTTGGTCGTTGACGATTCAATGTTCGTCGCAAAGCAGTTGACGCAGATTTTGAGCAGCGACGGATACGAGATTGTTGCTACAGCTCAGGATGGTAAAGAAGGCGTTGATAAATATAAGGAACTTTGCCCGAATGTTGACTTGGTAACAATGGATATTACAATGCCTCGCATGGACGGTATTACAGCACTTGAGCAGATTGTTGCATTTGACAAGAACGCTCGTGTTGTTATGGTTAGCGCCCTTGGTAAGGAAGAGCTTGTTAAGAAGTCACTTCTTGCCGGAGCAAAGAACTATATCGTAAAGCCATTGGATCGCAAGAAGGTTCTGGAAAGAATCAGTTCTGCACTTAAATAGTTTTAGGCGTTGGCATATTTCCACAGATAATAGGCAGTTAATTCTGATGAGTCTGTGGAACACTATTTTTATTTTTTCTCGAATTAGATTTATTCATTAAAATCTTGCCCTGTAGGGGATTGGTGGGTTTTTTACAGGGCTAACTTTATATCCGCAGTATTTTTGTTATCCGATTATCCGATAATTTTCATGGGACTCCTTAAAGCTTGCCTTTTTGGGGTTCCATTGAATTTTACCTGATGAATTTTGTCCGAGTGGGGGAATAATTTATGTATGAGGATGAAGCCAGTGAGCTTTGTGGGGACAATGTGGAAACCTACAAGGCCTTGGACAGTGCTGCTACCTGGCGTTTCTTTTGGAACGGACAGGAATCTCTTTCTGACGATGAATTTGACTTGCTAAAGGATTTGTGCTACAAGAATTCCAATACAAAAGATGAGCGTGATTTGCTTACCAAGATTGTAAACCGCGAGTTGACGCTGCGCATAAAGAATCAGAGGGAATCAGAAGCATCTGCAATTGCTAGTTAAGCTTTTTAATAAAATACATGCTAAAATCTTTTATGCGGTTAACAAAGGCCGTGTTTACGCGTTTTTTTAAGAAGAAGGAATCGTTTGTCTTTACGGCTCCAGCTCCGTATAGTATCCAGTAGTCACCCTGCCTAAAGAGTACAAGCCCGCATTCCATCTTTCCGGCTTTTACTGCATCAAAAACCTTATACTCGATTGTCTCTTTGTTTACGGTTGCAAAATAAAGGGTGTCGCCAATGTGCGTGGTGGAAACCTGGGCTTTGAACTGGGCAAATGGTGGCATTCTAAAGACTGCATTGTAGACGTTTGTAAGGTTGCCCCGGCTGCATGAAAGGACTTCCGACTTGGTGAACATTGCGGCCCAAGCGCCCTGCCGCTCTGCGTAGTAGGGAATCTGTTTGTAGCTCTTTATGTCGGAAACAAGCTCTTCCAGCTCTTTGATAAGGTTTTCGTGGTCCTTGTAGGGGCGCACCTGTATTACTTCTGCAAAGTGGGTGGGGGAGATTGACTTTAGTTCATTTACGAATTTGTTGGCGTACACGTTGCTTGTGCTAAGGCTTGTTTCTTTTGCTGATTTTAGGTTCCTTATGATGACCTTTCCGCTTTTTAAGTCCTGAATCTGTGAATCCGTAAGTTTTTGGTTAAAGCATGGCAAAAAATCCTGGCAAAAAGCACTTGGCGCAAATAGACAAAATAAAGTCACGCCTAGAGCCATAAAAATTTTTTTCATAAAATTCCCCTGCCATTCTATTGAGATTCAAAAGCATTTAATTATACAATAAAGGAAGAATTTTGTCATTCGTTTTTTGGTTATTTTAAGACTTTTGTTTTTACAGGGGAATCTTATGGAAGACACAAAGCATCTGGCAGTTTTTACCACTTTACTTGTTGAGCGTTCTCCGCAGGCCTTGCCCATGGGTGCCGCTTGCGTTGCTTCTGCCGTAAAGAGCTGTCCCCTTACAAAAAATCTTGTGAGGGCGCAGCTTCTTACTCTTACCATGGAGGATGATTTTCTTTGCGGGCTGTCCGATGACAAAAAGGCGGAAAAGATTGCGGATAAGATTCTTTCGGAATTTCCAGAAGTGGCCTGCGTTTGCATGAGCGTTTACGTCTGGAGCAAGACCATTCTTGAAAAGGCATCCCTTGCGCTAAAAGAAAAAAAAGGCGGCATAGTGATTGTTGCCGGTGGACCGGAAATTACGGCCAATCCACTTGGAATGAAGGGAGTTGATTTTTCTGTTGCGGGTGAAGGGGAAGTTGCGGTTCCTGAGCTTTTGCATTCGATTTTTTCTTCTTCCGGGGTGAATGAAAATTCTTGCGGAATTTCTGGTGTGTATTCCATGCGCGGTACTGGAAACTCCTTGGAAGGGGCATCTGTTGGCGCAAAGGCTCTTCCTGCACCTCTTGACGAGCTTTCTTCTCCATGGCTAGACGGAACCATACGCGCTGGGGATTACGGCGGGGCTTTGTGGGAGCTTGCAAGGGGCTGTCCCTTCAAGTGTTCATACTGCTACGAAAGCAAGGGCTACGCAAAGATACGGCGCTTTCCCCAAGACAGGCTTGACGCAGAGCTTGAACTCTTTGCAAAAGAAAAAATTCCCCAGGTGTTCGTGCTTGACCCAACATACAATGCGGACAAGAAGCGTGCCCTGGACATGCTTAGGAAAATAAGGCGTACCTGCCCCGAAACCTTCTTCTATTTTGAAGCCAGAGCGGAATTCATAGATGCGGAGATTGCCAGAGCCTTTGCATCCATAAATTGCAGCGTGCAGTTTGGCCTGCAGAGCAGCGATCCTGTGGTTCTAAAGAACGTGAACCGAAGCTTTAACAAGAACCAGTTCAAGAAAAACGTGTCTCTTCTAAACGAGCAGGGCGTTGTCTTTGGCTTTGACCTTATATACGGACTTCCCGGTGACAGCCTTGCCGGATTTAAGAAGAGCATAGACTTTGCCCTTGAACTTTACCCCAACAACCTTGAGCTTTTTTGCCTGAGCGTCCTTCCCGGCACAAAGCTTTTTGAAGATGCCAAGTCTTTTGGGCTTGAGTGGCAGGATTTTCCCCCTTACCATGTGTTGAACAGTCCAAGCTTTCCAAGCGGCGATTTGAATAAGGCGGAAAAGCTTTCGCGTGCGGTGAACCTCTTTTACACGGAGGGCAGGGCTGTTCCCTGGTTCAATTCGGTGGTGGGGCTGCTGCGCGAAAAACCGTCTGCCTTTTTTGAAGGATTTTCAGCCTTTTTGGAAAGCAGGCAGGAGCTTATGGGCCTGGCAGAGGGCCTTTCCCTTTTGCAGATAGAGGCTTTGCAGAAGGAATTTGTCTTTCTTAGGCTAAAGTCCAGGGGGCTCCAAAAGTACACGGCACTGGTGGGAGACATAATTTCGCTTAACGGAGCCCTTTCCCGCTGCCAGGGTGAAGGGGAGGAATGTACGCTGGAACTTTCTTGGCATCCGGATGATCTTATGAGCCAGTATGCGTCGGACATTCCCTTTTTCTATGCAAACTGCGGCAGGGAGAAGAACAGAACCAGGGTTTTCCCTACGGCAAATGGCCCTGACTGGACGGTGCTTTGACTTTTCAAAGAATAATTCCACAAAAGCCATTTGCGTGATATAATGCAAGGAAGGTATACATTTTGCCTACCAAGGAATGGCTATATGACTAATGCGATAAATACAAAAGGCATTCATTCTTTAAGGACAAGAATTTCTGTCCTTCTCGTACTTGCGGCCTTGATGCTTGCGGCTTCAATTTCCTTTGTTGCGCTGGGACTTTTTACGGTGCACACCCGCTCCTCTCACCTAAAGATGGCAAAGGGGGTGGCAATCCTTGCAGCAGAGGCAATCGACGCAGACAGCATTGAGCTGTACAAGCGGGATGGAAAGGCTGTAAGTGGCTACGAGGAAACTTTCCGCCGCCTAAAGAGCCTTCAGCAGCAGATACCGGACATTACCTATCTTTACGCCTACCAGATCCGCGAAGACGGCTGCCACGTGATTTTTGACACGGACAACGAAAATTCAACCTATAACGTAGACGACTTGATAGAATTTGACCCAACCTTCCTTCCCTTAGTTCCAGACTTGCTTGATGGAAAGGAGATTGAGCCAATAGAGTCAAACGACCAGTACGGCTGGCTTCTAACCTATTACCACCCGGTTTTCAACTCCCAGGGAAAATGCGCCTGCTACGTTGGCGTTGACATTTCCATGGACCTCCTTCGCACATACAGGCTGCACTTCCTGTTAAGTACAGTAATCCTGTCATTTTTGGTGGTGGTCGTAATAGTGGGCCTGGGGCTTGTAATTTCTACAAAGTTCCTCGTGAACCCCATAAACAGAATTTCAAGGCACGCAATTTCCTTTATGCAGCAGCAGGGCAATGTGGAAGGCATGAACAAATGCGTCTCAGAAATAAAGGGGCTTGACGTTAGGACTGGCGACGAGGTGGAAAACCTTTACATCTCCTTTAGCAACATGACGGAGAACACCGTACGCAACATTATCAGCATAAACCGTATGCAGTCCGAGCGGCTTCAGATGATGAAGAAATACAACGAGGAGCTTGAGCTAAAAGTTGATGAGCGCACTAGGGAACTTAGGCTTGCCAACGAAAAGGCGGAAAACCTGCTTTTGAACATACTGCCAAAAGACATAGCGGAAGAACTGAAGCAACACCCCGGCAAAACGGTTGCAAAGCACTATCCCAACACAACAGTCCTCTTTACGGACATAGTTGGCTTTACCAAGATGAGCGGCAGAATGACGGCAAAAAACTTGGTTGCAATGCTAAACCTCATAATTTCCCGCTTTGACGAAAGAGCCAAACGCGAGGGCATAGAAAAAATAAAGACGATTGGAGACGCATACATGGCGGCTTGCGGTCTCTGCGAAAATCCGCGCGGTGACGAGGCTATCCGCATGGTAAGGTTTGCAAAAGGCCTTATCTCGGATGTGGAGGCATTCAATGAGCGTTACAAGATAAACCTTCAAATCCGTGTGGGAATAAACAGCGGAAACTTGGTCGCAGGTGTAATCGGAAGGACAAAATTCATCTACGACATCTGGGGCGACACTGTAAACGTTGCAAGCAGGATGGAAAGCACCGGCACTCCAATGAAAATCCACGTAAGCGGGGCAACCTGGGAGCAGACAAAAAACGCCTTCCCCTATGGAGAGCCAGTGAGTGTGGAAGTAAAGGGCAAGGGGCAAATGCAGACCTACCTTCTCTAATATGTACGGTACTTTTTCGGACGGTAATTTTGACGGCTCTACCATTTTATTCTTTGGCTAATTCGACCGCCCGTGCCTTGCGTCACCCGCTTTCCGTGGTTCCGCGCCTTACGCGCTCCATTCCCTTCCGGGAACGGCTTCGCCGCCACTCCAATCGGGCGTAGGCTTCTTCTTGCTTCTATTGAAAAATAATAGTTTTTGGAATAAAATATTTACTATGAGAAATAGAGACAGGCATTCAAAACACCGGGGCAACAACTGGAAGAATAGTTCCCGCAACGAAAACGGAACTTACGCAAACAATTCTTCCTCCCAGCAGAAGAAGCATTTTGTTCCGCCCAAGGCAGTTACTGCCGAACAGATAAGACATGATGAAGAGGCCATTAGGGCTTTTAAGAGTGAAAATAGACCCCTTTGTGCACACTGCGGCCAGCCAATAACAGACATGGCATCCGCACTTGCACTGGAAAACGGAAACCCCATTCACTTTGACTGTGCACTTGAAATTCTTGACGGTCAGGAGAAGCTTGGCGAGGGGGAAAAGATTTCCTACATTGGCCAGGGCAGGTTTGGCGTGGTTTATTTTCCCAATGCGCATGACGTTAAGCATTTTGTTATCCGCAAGATAATCGACTGGGAGGACAAGGAACACCGACTTCCCTGGAGGGACGAAATGTCCGAGCTTTATTCTCACGTAAAGTAGCATGTGAAATAATAACAACATTTTCTAATTCAAATCTGTAACACTCTGCGAGCAAAAATCGTTATATTTTTAAATAAAATATGACGGTTAAAAATGGCGGTCTGATGCACAAGTGGCTCTTGTCCGCAGTTGCGTTACGGATTGCACTTTCAATCTGAACAAATGATTTCAGGAGGTTTGATTTTATGAAACCGGTAGTAAAAAATATTCTTGCTGGGGCTCTTACAGCCGTCGTTTCTTTTGGCCTTTTGGCAATTTCATGCAAGGCAAACAAGGGCTCTGCAAACGTGGCTTTTGCACAGGGCACTCCAAAGGCGGCAGTTCCAATTCCTGCGGATTCCCTTGCGACAACCCAGGCTTTGCAGAACACCTTCCGCTCCATAAGCAGCCAGGTTCTTCCCGCTGTTGTAGAAGTGGACGTTACGGAAAAGACCAAGGTAAAGACATACAATCCATTTAAGGACTTTCCTTTCTTCTTTGGCAACCCGGAAGGGGAAGGTGGCGGTAGCGGTGAGCGCGAATACGAGAACAAGGGCTTGGGTTCAGGCGTAATTGTTCGCAGGACAGGCAAGACCAACTACGTTCTTACCAACAACCATGTTGCGGGCAAGGCTACCACAATCAAGATTAAGCTTAACGACGAGCGCGAATTTGAAGGAAAGCTTGTTGGTGCAGACGAGCGCATGGACATAGCACTTGTTTCTTTTGAAAGCGACGACAAGAACATTACCATTGCAAAGCTTGGTGACAGCGACAGCGTGCAGCAGGGAGACATCGTTCTTGCACTGGGAAGCCCGCTCGGCTACTTTGCTTCCGTAACACAGGGTATTGTTAGCGCAACAGGCAGAAGCGGCGGCCAGATTGGTTCCATAAGCGACTTTATCCAGACCGATGCCGCAATCAACCAGGGCAACTCTGGCGGTCCCCTCGTAAACATCTGGGGCGAGGTTATAGGAATCAACACTTGGATTGCATCCCAGTCAGGTGGCAGCCAGGGCCTTGGATTCTCTATTCCGATCAACAACATAAAGACTGCCATAGACCAGTTCATCAGCAAGGGAAAGATTACCTACGGCTGGATGGGCGTAAGTCTTGTGGATGTTAGCGATGAATACAAGAAGGAGCTTGGCGTAGGAACTGAAAGCGGTGCCTTTGCGGGCGAGATTTTCCTTAACAGCCCGGCGATGAAAGGCGGTTTGCAGGCGGGTGACTTTATAGTTGCAATAAACGGCCATGACGTAAAGAGCGTGGATCAGCTTGTCCGCGAAGTGGGCAACATTCCTGCCGGAGAGACGGCCCTGCTTACGGTTCTGCGCGGAAAGAACAAGCTTGACCTTAGCGTTAAGATTGAAGAGCGCACGGAAAAGGTTTCTTCGGACAACAGCCTCTTGTGGCCAGGCTTTATTGCATCTCCGCTTACTGACGAGGTAAAGAAGAAGATAAAGCTTGAAGACAAGAAGGTGAAGGGCGTAGTTGTTTCTGGTGTACAGGAAAAGTCACCGGCTGCGGCATTGCGCCTTCAGGATGGTGACGTTATTACTGCTGTTAACGACAAGAAGGTTGAATCTGTTCAAGAATTCTACGAGGCCTTGGACACTTCCCGCAACAAGGAAGTCTGGTTCGACGTGTATTCTGGCGGACACACCATCAGCACTGGCCGTTACAAGCTTAACAAATAAAAGTTGGGTGGGAATGCCTAATAAGTTTAGATGGCGCGGTCATTGAGCCTGTCGAAATGACCTTTTGCGCCTTTGACAGTCCCATGCCAGACTTTGGTAAAAGCAGAAATTATGGCTAAAAAAAAATAAATTATTTTGTAACTACTTGGGGAGCTGGTGGTTACATATATAGAAAGCAGGTTTGATGACCGCCTGCCTTTCTTCATAGAAACTCCTTGATACTAAAAGCGGGTCCCGGTGTTACCGGGGCCTGTTTTTTTTACCCAATTATGATAAAAAAGTCACGGAGATTAGTTTCATTGTTATAACAATAAATTGGCGTAAGCGATTTTTGACCCGAAAAAAATTCTGCACAAGCGTAGCGCGGAAGCCTTTTTTCGGGGCAAAAATCGCTGAGAGCCAATTTTCATTCTTAGCAAATTGAGAGTCGGTAAACTAATCTTCGTGTTCTTGTTCGTATTTCTACAGTATTTTGTAGTCCGGTGAATCAGCCCCAGCAAAGACCTTTACCCGGCACATTTCCATTGCCGTGCTGTCCGCAAAGCGCGCTATGTCCTGTGAGTAGGGAGAAAGAAGGTCGTCTGGGTTGTAGGAAGTCTGGATTATAGACTCTTCGCCTTCCTGGGCAACCCTGGAAAATGCCCCGTTAAGCTGAACCAAGTCTTTTACAGCCGCAAAGAGGTGCTCCTTGTGCTTTTCCTCAAACTTCTGCGAAAGAAAGCTAAGCTGCATTTTTTCTATCTCTGTGTGGGGAGCATCTTCCGGTACGTAGTCCGTAATAAAGGAACAGTTGTTGCACTGCTGCCATTCGTCAAAGTCTGAAAAAAAGGCCGAAGGGTAAACCTTAAGTGCCTTTGTTACCGAGTTGAACCAGGGAACAGCCCTGCCGCAAGTGTAGAAGGTTCTGCATGCAAAAGAAATGCCCCTGGAAAAGTCCAGGTCCTTGGATGAATAAGTTCCAGTTGGCTTTGGTGATGCGCTGGCAGATGACCTGCCTTTTGCTTCGTCTGCAAACTGGGGAAAGTTTATGTGGTTGGGGTAAAGCGTAAGTGCAAAGTCCAGCCTGTCGCGAAAGGCCTTAAAGCTGTCCCCCGGCTGAATGCCGTAGCCTGCGGAAAAACCGAATACAATTCCCGCATTGTTAAGAAGGGCCGCCTTGGTTGAATAAAGCTTTTTGTCAAAGAGTAGTGCGGTTGAGCCTTGTCCCTGCTTCACGCTTCCTTCAAGCGGAATGTCTATTGAACAGTAGGTCTCCGAAAGAAGCTCCACAAGCGGCCTGTCGATTATGCCGGCGTTTACCGGAAATGATATGAACATTCCCGGGCACTGGCTCTGCACTGTTTTGCAAAGAGAGGCTATGAATTTCTTGTTGCCTGCAAGATGAATGTCTTCCACGGAAAATTCCGTTATGCCCCTTTTTGCCAAAACTGGAAGCTTGTTCAAGAGGTCTGCGGTCTTTACGTGGACAAATTCATCCTGCATAGCCAATTCCTTTGCTAAGGTTTACAAAAGGTTTATCTTTGCCTTTTTGCAGCTGTCACGCATTTCCTGCGGCCAAGAGCTTACCTGGATTTCTCCAATGTGGGCCTTGCGCAGGAAGTACATGCAGAGACGGCTCTGGCCAATTCCGCCGCCCATGGTAAGGGAAAGCTTTCCGTCCAAAAGGGCTGAATGGAATACCAGCTTTGAGCGTTCAGGGCAACCCCTTTCTTCCAGCTGTGCCTTAAGAGACTGGGGGCTTACGCGGATTCCCATGGAAGAAAGCTCCATTGCGTTGTTAAGAACCGGGTTCCAAACCATAAGGTCTCCGTTGAGTCCCCTGTGGCCGTCACCAGTTTCCGTAATCCAGTCATCGTAGTCTGGTGCGCGTCCGTCGTGGATGCTTCCGTCTGGCAACTTGCCTCCAATTCCTATGATAAAGATTGCGCCGTACTTCTTGCAGGCTTCGTATTCGCGTTCCTTTGGAGTCTTGTCCGGGAACTGCCTCTGCAAATCATCAGAATAGATGAAGGTGATGTCCTGGGGAAGAATTGGCTTTATCTGCTCATAGCGGTCATAGATGTAGAATTCCGTACGCTTAAGGCAGCGGAAAATCTTCTTTACGGTGTCCTTTAGGTAGCTTATACTGCGGTCGTTTGCGTCAATGCACTGCTCCCAGTCCCACTGGTCAACATAAAGCGAATGGAGGTTGTCCAGCTCTTCGTCTGCGCGGATTGCGTTCATGTCGGTGTAGATGCCAAAGCCCGGCATAAGGCCCATCTCGGAAACCTTGAGCCTCTTCCACTTTGCCAGGGAATGGACAATTTCCATCTGGGTGTCGCCCATGTCCTTTACGTTAAATTTTACAGCGCGCTCTACGCCGTTAAGGTCATCATTCACACCCGTACCGGAGCGCACAAAAAGTGGTGCCGTAACGCGGGTAAGGTTCAGTTCTGTGGAAAGAGCCATCTGGAAAAAGTCTTTAACCATAACAATAGCATGTTCGGTCTCTTTTTCGTTCAGCAGGGGATCGTACCCTTTTGGAATGTAAAGTTCAGACATATAAATACCTACTTGCCAAGCGGTGGCTTGGAAAACCCGCAATTGCCGGGAATAATCCTTCGTTTTCCGCTAAAAGCACGCTTACCATTATGCGAATGTGTTGATAAATTTCAAGAAGGAAGCCTTGCCTTCAGGAGTCCTTTTGTAAACGCCTGCATCCTCAAGCACGCGGGCAAAGACGTGGCCTGTCTCTTCCTTTAGAATCTGCCTTATGTTTTCCGTGTCCACACTGGCATATTTGGGAAGGAATTCCTGAACCCATTCATAGTGCTTGCCAATCTTGGGGTCGCTAGAAAAGTCCTTGCCCTCAAGAATTGCCCCGGCAAGCAGGTTAAGCTCGTCCTTAAGCCTGGCAGGAAGAACTGCAAGCCCCATAACTTCAATAAGGCCAATGTTTTCCTTCTTAATGTGGTGAAGCTCTGCGTGTGGGTGGAAAACTCCAAGCGGATGTTCTGCCGTTGTAATGTTGTTCCTAAGCACAAGGTCCATCTCGTAGTCGCCGTTCCTCATCCTTACGATGGGCGTAATCGTATTGTGGGCCTCTCCGTTAGTCTGTGCGTAAATAAAAGCCCCCTCGTCCGTATAGGTGCGCCAGCTCTTTAGAATCCTGTCCGCAAGGTCTATGATTCTGTCCGTGCTCCTGCCGCTAAGCCTAATCACGCTCATTGGCCACTTTATTATGCCACACTGAATGTCCTCCGACCCCTTAATCTGGAATTTCTGCTCCATCGGTGCCCTTGCCATGGGAAACTCGTAGCAGCCTCCCTGGAAGTGGTTGTGGGTAAGGATTGAACCACCCACAATCGGAAGGTCTGCGTTGCTTCCTATGGTGTAGTGGGGGAACAGCTTAAGAAAGTCAAAGAGGTCCATGAATGTTTCGCGGTTAATCTTCATGGGCGTATGCTTAGCGTTAAAGACAATGCAGTGCTCGTTGTAGTAAACATAAGGCGAATACTGGAAAGCCCAGCTCTTTCCCGCAAGCTTTAGCGGAATAATGCGGTGGTTCTGCCTGGCCGGATGGTTTACCCTGCCTGCGTAGCCCTCGTTCTGCTTGCACAAAAGGCATTCGGGGTAGCCGCCTTGCTTAGCGTTCCTTGCCGCCGCTATAGCCTTGGGGTCCTTTTCCGGCTTGGAAAGATTTATCGTAATGTCAAGGTCGCCGTATTCCGTGCGGGACTTCCACTTTATGTCCTTGCATATTCTGTAGCGCCTAATGTAGTCCGTGTCCTGGCTAAACTTGTAGAACCAGTCCGTAGCTTCCTTGGGCGACTTCTTGTAGTACTCCAAAAATTGCGCCTGAACCTCCGAAGGCCTTGGAACAAGGCAGCCCATAATCTTTGTGTCAAAAAGGTCGCGGTAAACAATACCGTTTTCAGAAAGAATCCCCCTCTCGGCAGCCTGATTCAAGAGTTCATTCAAGATGGTTTCAAGGTCTTCTGCCTTAACCGTGGGAAGCTCGCTTGCCTGCTCCGTACTTTCAAAACCGTCAAGCCTAAAAAGTTCAAGCAGCCGGTTTTGGGTGTAAATTATGTCTTCTTCATGAATAAGGCCTGTAACAAGACCGTATGACGTAAGGGCGTTTATATTTTGGTAGATGTTCATGCCTTACATAATAAAATGAAAATTTACGCGTGTCAATTGCTTATTTTATGCGGATAGTGCATATTTTTGGCATGATTTTCTTCTTCTTCGGACGGAAGTTTTGTATGTTCTACCATTTTGCCTTTTGGCTAATTCGACCGTATAGGCCTTTGCGCCACCTCCGTTCCGCACTTCGCTATCCGCTCATACCGCCCTGCGTGCGGTACTAAAGGTGCTCCATGGCGGCGTAGGCTTATCGGGTGGTTTCAATTACCAACATTAAAATTCATAAATACCTGGAAATTCGTTTGCATCAAAATACAAGGGTTCTCCATCCCAAATTTGATGAAATCGAATTATTGAACTTTCATTAAAATCTAATTGTAAAAACACAATAAATTTTTTATTGGGGAATTCAGTTTCTAATTTTTTCTTTAAATTTTGTGCAATTTTAAATCCCAATAATTTATATTTATTTTGATCTTTTTTTTTATTTTATCCCATAAGTGAATATGATTTTCAAATGCTTCCAAAGCTGTTTTATCTTTTTGAAAAGCTATTATTTTATTATCAATTTTTTCTGATGTTTTAATAAAAACATATTCATTTCCTTGTGTATCCTTATTTACATAAAACTTAGGAAATATCACTTCTTCTAAATCGAAAATTAAATTTTTCATTATTTGTCTCTCTTCGTCCGAATCCCAAACTTTACTGCGCTAAGTGCAAATCAAATTCTTTGCCGCCATCCCTTACAACTATAAGGCGGTTAGGGCTGCAATGTTTTACTCTAATTGCTATACGGCATTTTGTCAAACAGTAATTTCTATTTGATTGTTTTCTATTCCAAGTATACAACTTTCGTAATAACCATCGCCAGTTGTTCTTGGTCCGCTAATTACTTTAAACCCGTCAATTTTTAATCTTTCTGTAAGGGCATCAACTTTTTCTTTGCTTCCAACACTAAAGGCAATATGTTCAATTTTCATAATTTCTCCAATCAGAAAAGCTTACAGAAAAAAAACTATATGTTATTCCTCTCCAAACAGTTCCTTAATATAAAGTCGCAGGAATTCATCCGCGCCGTTGTAAGTGACAAAGCCATCAAGATGCTTTCTTTTTAATTCAAGGGGAAGCGCGTCCTTGTATTTTTCTATCACGGATATCATCACCCGCTCGTCCTCAAAATCTATATTGTAGAACCTGAATTTCTTGTTTCCGAATTTATAAGAAACATAAGCTTTGTATTCATGAATCAAAGGGGCGCTGGTCGAACTCTTCCCTCCGCTACGACGCGTTATCAGTGTGAATCCAACCTGCATGCTTTCGGCTTGGGAAAGATTATAATCTTTTGAAAATTGTTCTATGACGAACCTGCTTTTCACGGTTCCGTCATACAGTTCCGAGCGGCAAAAAAACGGCGTGATAAAACAGGATAAAAATAAAATCAGACCCGCAATAAAAAGCGGCTTTCTCTTTTCTTTCCATGTTTTCCTATCCCATGAATTTGAAACAGACAATTCCCCGCACGCGTCAGAAATCACAAGCATGACAAAAATCAAAAAAATAAATCCAAGATATTTGAGCCAGGAAGGACGAACGGCAAGAGCGTCCGATGCGGCAAACACGACTTTTTTCTGAAACGGATTGTAGCCAAACCAGTAAACCGCTATTGGTAAAACAGACAGAAAAAAAGGAGCGTTAATAAATCTTTTCTTCGGTTTTTTTTCCGTCGGTTCTGCAATATATTCCATGGCATTCTCCTGTTAAGACACAAGCGCTTTCTTGGCTTTAAAACTTTGGTATGTGATTTATTATAACTTATCTAAATGACATATATAATAATCATTAATTTGATGATAAATTTTAATATCATAAAGTTCTCTTAGGCTATGTTTCCTATACTCCTGAATTTCATTGTTTTTATCTATGTAGCTATGATTTATAACTTCCGCAATATCAGATGAAGAATATCCTTCTGGAAAATCAAAAAAATAAAATGAAAATGTAGTTCCAAAATTAAAACATTTTCCGTCTTTCATTTTTAAAACAAAACCTGTCCAGCTCATCAAAGTTTCGCCCTTTATTTGCTTTAATATTTCAAGTGAAAAGGCATTTTTGCATTCTTCAATTCTTTCAATATCCTTATAGTCCAAGGTCTTGTCAGAAGTTAGGTTTTCCTCTTGTGATGAAAATAAAACACAAGATAGGAAAGTTCCGTCTTTTAAGTAAACAGAAGCTCTGTAGCTTGTTCCAAAAAAATCATCGGTTAATGGAGAAATATTTTCTTTTAGAAATTTAACTATTTCATCTTCTTTCATTTTTTTTTGTCCGTCCTTGCCCTAAAGTTCAATTCATTTTTTATCCAAAAGTGTCCCTTTGCGGGCATTCACATGGCAAAAGTTAAAATGCTGCAAACTCTCCCATGTTTATGTTTATTACTTCGCGTGCTGGTTGGATAAGCGATTTTTCATATTGAACAAACCATTGAATGTCTTCATTCATTTCGCCATTTTGTAATCCGTCAATATGATCACCTGGTTTTATAGGATTGTCATTTTCATAAATATATGACAAGACATTTTTTGCATGATAAACAACATGGTTTGGATCTACATTGTGAAAGTGGTATTGTAAATCTGGCAAAAGCAATGTGGTCATTCCTACTGTATCTATTACCATGTCTTGAGTATTTTGAATATTAAAAAAACGGACGTTTACTGCATAATGAATGAAGCGCATCTCTTTTGGAAGTTTGCAATCTAGAACACTTTGTCGGCTTATCATTTTCTTTGAATTTTCAAAAACTAAAGCCTTGCAGCTTGGAAATAATTCTACTAATGCTTCAATAAAATCTACAAGCATTTCTGCACGGGTTTTATATTCAAGTTGTATGCCTAAAAAATCATTTGCGATTACTTGGTACTTACAATCCTTGATTATTTCTGCTGCATCGGGGCAGTCCCAGGTCTGTGCAATATCAAAGTCATCTAAAATAGCTTCTTTAATTTTTATCCCATTCATTATCATAAGGTTTGGAGGAAGTTTCATTTTCTTCTTGTTAAAATCCAGCATCTCCTTTCTTACTGCAAAGCCGGCACTTTCATCGCTGTAAGAAAAACAATCTATTCTGCCTAAGTGTTTGGCCATAACATCATTCATCAATTGTTTTTCTGGCATTTCGCATTTTTCTTTCATTAAAAGATGAATTATAAAAGGACCGAATACTTCTTTCTTTTTTTTACTAAATAATCCCATGGTAAGTTCCTTGTTTAAATGCTCCCTTGTCTGTTGGCAACAAAGCTCTACAGCAAAAAATATTTCTTGCCTATTTTACTGTAACCAAATCTTCCCTGTGCTTATCCAAATATTCATTTATAATATCTTCAATTTTTTCCGGGTAATCATAAAACTGGCTGTCCAGTTCATGGAATTCATTTTCAAAATCTTCTGTTGGCAACTCTCGTTTTGAAGCTAATTCATGATACTTTGAAACATCAATTTTTTGCTTTAATAATTCAAGTGATTTGTCTAGTAAGATTTTATTTTTCTTTAGGCCAAAGAATTCCAAGCCTTTCTGAATTTCAAAAACTTCATATCCGATGGAATTAAAGTAAAACTGGTCAAAGCCGCCGTTGTTGATTTCGCCTTCATAAGTATAAACTAAATATGCATATTTTATTGCAGCCGGCAATTTTTGCAGCCTTGCATCCATTTCTGCATCATAGGAATCTCCTACAATCCAGCAAACATAATTGTCTATTGTTGAATATAATTTTTCCACAGGAATTTCTTGTGCAAGTTCCTTAGAGATGCCCTTATATTTTTTCCAATACTTTTCATTCACGGAATATTCATCCTTTTTTAGCGCTTCATATTTTTTCCAATTTCCTGTGTCTTTTCCAAAAATCATACAAGTTCCCCCTAACAACATTAATAATACCCCTGTGCGGGCATCCTCATAAAAAAAAGTCCCGGCTAAAGAACCAGGACTGAATGTTTTGCCAAAGGCTATTTTGTCAAAAGCTCGTATGCTTCCATGGAAGAAGACGCGTTCAGCAGGGCCTCCCTAAGATCCTGCTTCTTAAGTTTTGCGCTAAAGAAAGACAGGGTCTGAAGGTAATAGTTGTGCTGGTTGAATGAAGCCGCAATCATAAAGAGCAGGCGGACAGGTATGTCGTCTATGCTCTGGTAGTCAATAATGTCGGTCTTAGAGATTCCAACAGACATTACAAGGTCTGTTACGCTGGAAAGCCTTACGTGGGGAATTGCAAGCCCCATGCCAATCGCAGTGGACATAAGTTCCTCGCGCTTAAAGACAGCTTCCTCTAGTTCCTTTGCGTCCTTTATCTGCGGTGCCGTTGCAAGGTTCTGCGAAAGCTCAAGAAGTGCGTCGTGCTTGGTCTGGTGGTTCATAAAGATGATGCGTTCTGGAGAAAGGATGTCCTTTACAAGAATCTTTATGTCTGCCGGGGCCGCCTTGGAAGAAGACAGGCGTTCGTTAACCCATTTTTCTATCTCGGCTTTCTTGAATCTCCAGACGGTTCCAATCTTTCCGCTGGGAATTTCGCCCCTCTGCGCCCAGTCATATACAGTGCGTTCACTTACGCGCAGGTACTTTGCAACTTCTTCTATTGTAAGGATTGAATCTTCCATGCCGAACCCCATATTTTTTTAGATAATCTTACGGTATTTTAACATTCTTTACGGTTTTTTGTCAAGTTTTATGTGCTATTATGTATAGAAATGTATTCTCTGCTATTCCGCAAAGGCCTTGTGTGGCAAGGCAGGCGGAAGGCAAGTGTAAATTTTCAATTCCGCGACACCGCGGTTTTCAGACGGATTTGCCTGGGAGCGGAACACAAAATTGATTTCTGTGTTGTTAAGCTTTTTCATTGCTAACCGCCAAAAAACATGCTATAATTCTCGCATGTACAATATAGTTGTAAACGTCCTCAGCGGAAAAGGGGCCGGAAAAAAATGCCTGGAAGAAGTCCGCTCTTATTTGAACGAAAAGGGACTGGAATTCCAAATAGACATAATTGACGGACGCGGGGCCGGAAAGCGCATAACACAGCGTCTTTGCGAAAAGGGCGCAAGCGTTGTCGTTGCTATTGGAGGCGACGGAACCTTCCACGAAGTCTTGAACGGCATGGATTTTTCCAAGGCAAGGCTGGGCTTTGTTCCTGCGGGAAGGGGAAACGACTTTGCCCGTGGAGCCGGATTCAGCTTTGACCCCAAAGAGGCAATCGATGCTATTGTACGTGCCAAGGAAAGCAACTTGGACTACATTCAGGTTGGAATGCGCAGGTGCCTTAACGCATGCGGTACAGGCCTGGACGTAGAAGTACTCCGCCTTACAGACCAGAAAAACTACACCTACGTAGGCTCTCTTTCCAAAACGCTCATGAATTTTAAGCCCTACAAAGTGCGTGTCGAAGCCTGCGGAAAAAAGACTGAATACGAATGTGTTACAGCCATCCTTTGCAACGGAACCCAGTACGGCGGCGGCATGAAGGTTTGCCCGCCTGCCAAGATAGACGACGGCCTTCTTGACCTTATGATTCTGGAAAAGCCAAAAGTTCCAGCCCTCTTTGTAATGCCATCATTCGTCCGCGGCAAGCATATCGGAAAATACTACTGCACCCACGTTCCCTGCGAGACGGCCACAATCATAAACGAATCTTTCCCATATATTCAGATTGACGGCGAAATCTACGAAGGCAACAAGCTGGAAGGAAGGATTGTACGCGGAGGCCTAAAAACTTTCCTTCCCTAAAAACCTTCTTGCCCTAACAAGCAACAATGTCATTAACTTTGCGTCATTCTGAGCTTGACTCAGAATCTCAAATTATAGTATTGAAGAGAGATGGAAATGAGGCGTGGCGGTTCTGCATGACGGTTCTTTGCTAATGGCATTGAACAAGACACCCCTAATAAAACACCACAAAAAGGAGTTTACATGAAAAGTTCCAAAAGAATAATTTTAGCAGTAATGGCATTTGCCGCTCTTACTCAAGCTGCATTTTCCATGGGCTCAAAGGATTCCTCAAAGCCAAAGCTAAAGGGCGTGCAGATTTCCAAAGACGGCCAAATTTATCCCAAGGGAACAAGCTACATAACGCTCAACCTGTCAGGTGAAAATTCCTTTACCTTTAGTGCAACAAGCGACCCTGCCGCAAACGGAACTCCAGTCAAGGCAACAAGTGCAAATCCATCCGTGGCCCAGGTAACACAGAGTTCATCCAACCCCAGTCAATTCACAATAAAAGCCTTAAAGCAGGGCGGAACCTACGTAGAAGTAAAATGCGACTACTACAAATTCATTTTTAGCATAACCGTAAACGACACTTCTGCCGCAGGAATTGCCCAGGCCAAGAGTGAGCAGCAAAAAAAGGATGCTGAGCTTTTGGAAATTCAAAGAAGGGCAGAGGCCAACTCTAGGGCAAGCCAGCAAAGCCAAAGCGCAACAAGTTCATCTTCTGCAAGCCAAAGTGCAGGCCAAAGTGCAGACCAGCGTGCCGGTTCCCAATCCGCTAGTTCACAGACATCAAGCTCGCAGACCACATCTTCACAGTCATCATCTTCACAGCCAGCAGGTTCCCAATCCCCAAGCAACGACGGCTGGGGCGACATCTGGGACTTCATCTTTGGCCCCCAAGGTCCAAGCGTAGAAATAAACAAGAGCGGCATGACCGTAGAAACAAGGATTGGAGTACCGGAAGGCTACGAGCGCGTAAGCGTAAAGTCCGGCTCCTACGAAGACTTCTACAGAAAGCTCCCCTTAAAACCAGACGGAAGCCCAGTCTACTATTACAACGGAAAGCTAAAAAGCCAAAGCTTCCACATTGCAGTCTACGACTTTCCACAGCTTAGCGAAGACATTCTCCAGTGTGCCGACGCCTGCATGAAAATGCGTGCTGAATACTATTACGCCCGCGGAGAATATTCCAAAATCGGTTTTGACAGCGAAGGAGGAGTCTACATGCCCTTCAGCAAGTACGTGGACGGCTACAGGCTCACAGGCAGCGGATGGAAGGCAGGCTATGCCAAGGGTGCAACAAGGGAAATCTTTGACCAGTACCTGCGCATTGTCTACAGCTACGCAAGTACCCGCTCCATGGCCAAAGAAATAAAGCCAATCAGCATAAGCGACTTGCGCATAGGAGATGTCTTTGTGCAAAGCGGAAACCCGGGGCACGCAGTCTTTGTAACAGACATGGCGGTAAACAAAAAGACCGGAAAAAAAATAATGCTTCTTGGCCAGGGCTACATGCCTGCCCAGGACCTTCACGTTATAAAAAGCTTCGAATCCATCTCCCCCTGGTTCTTCGTAGAAGACAAAGAATTTAGCTATGCAGAATACATATTCCCCAAAGGCTGCCAGGGAAGATGGCCCGAAAGATAATGCCTTACGAAGAATACATAAGCAAGCTAAGCTGGCATAGAACAGAATCGGAACAGAAGGAAGCCATTCGTTTTTTGACTCAAGCCCCTGATTGGGATTTTTCAAACTGCATAAGAAAAAGCTCAAAAGATATTTGGGAAAATCTGGTTGCGGTCATAAAAAAAAGAAGCTATGAAGAGAAGGTGCAGCTTGCAGGAGAACTGTTGTACCTGCTCATGGACTTAAATTGGCCGGGAGCATTGCAAGCACTTGGAATACTAAAGGGCATTCGCAAAGAAGACATACTGCCACCTCTGGAAAGTGCCCTAAAATCCGCTTGCCTAGAAAAAGACGGAAATTGGCTTTCTTATCTATATGAATTGGTAGTTCACTTTGAGCTTTCAGATTCAGATTTTAAAGAGATAACTCTGGGTAAAATTATAGCTCTAAAGGATTGGTAAAAATGCATGACTACGACATCTTGGTTTCCATGTGCTTCTTGTCCAAAGAAAATGGCGGAAGAACATGCCTGCCCCCTGTGGAAGACAGAGACTACACCTACAGGCCAATTTTTAGACTTGACGATGGCAAGTATGGCTATTGCTGCGGAATTGTCATAGGAAGTTACATTCAAAACTATAGTTTTCAAACTGAATTGCTCAACGTAAAAATTCTATTCCTGAACTTTCCAGAAATAAAAAACAAATTGTCTGTAGGAAAAAACTTTACCCTCTACGAAGGAAATGTAAAAATCGCCACTGGACACATTACCAAAATCAAAGAATAGATTTGCTTAATCTTTTTTATATGGGCGTCCCTTGAAGCTTTGCTGGGCGTTCCCCGCCTAAAGGCGGGTCGGGCTTTCCGGGGTTCCGCTGTCGCTCCATTCTCGCTTCGCGAGAACGGCTTCGCCGCCCCTACAATCCCTAACGCATCTTAACAAATGCAACTACTCTGTAAAAAAATTATTTTTTCTGTTATAAATAATATGAGGAATTAAAATGTTTCAGAAGAAAATAATCGAGAAATATCTTTCAAAAATAGACAAAGTATTACTAAAGGATTGGTAAAAATGCGGCTGGAAGTAAAAGTAAATGTTTTTTGTGTACTCATGATTCTCCTTTCAATCTTTGCAACAGCCTACTTTGTGCTCTTCAACAAAAAAATAGGCGGCAACATATTGAACGAAGGAAGTGAAATTGTAAACGGCCAATACTACCTTGTAGACAATGACGGAAAGAAAAATCTTGTAAGCCAGGCCGATTGGGAAAAATGCAAAACCGTAAACATCGCCTTCTTTTCCATAGCCATCTTGGGCTCGCTCTCACTTTTTTACCTGTTCCTTAGATACGCTTTCTTACCGTCTTTTATAAAGAACATACATTCCATCATTGAATTCTTCAACAGGCAGAAAAATAAAAATGCATGATTATGACATACTTGTTTCCATGCGTTTTTTGTCAAAAGAAAATGGCGGAAGAACATGCCTGCCCCCCTGTGAGCATACGGACAAGCGATAGGAGCCACGCCGGAGGCGGCCACTGGACTGAACGAGCGCAGCGAGCGAGGGAAGCGGCTGGAGTGACAACGGAATGGCGGATAGCGCGGTTTTTGCCGCAGGCAAAAATGGCCCCTGCAAAATTTTCTATTTGCTAATTTTGCTTTTTTTGCTATAATTTTATTATGCCAGATTTACCGTTTGATCTAAAAAGTTTCAAGTATGTCTACGAAAGAAACCCCTCGGCTTTTTGTATTGTAAAAGCGGCTGTACCCCCGGACTATACGGGAGAAGGTGACTTTACTTTTGTATGGTCAAACGAAGCTTTTGGGCTTGCAGGCGGTAAGGATTCAATCTCTCTTGAAGGGAATTCCCTTTTGCAGTCTTCAATTCCTTTTGCCAGGGATCTTGTTTGCGAGTGCCGCAACGTGCTTAGGCTTGGACAGTCCAGGACTTTTTTGCTTCAAGGTAAAAATCAATCTGTGCGCTTTAACGGCCAGGGCTTTTTGGTGGAAAAGGGCTATGTTGCAATTGTCCTTACTGCTTTGCCGGGCGGCGGCGAATCTGATGCCGGCAAAAAAAATGCACTCAGGGACGAGATTCTTCGCCAGGCATGTCTTGAAGCCAACGAATTCATTGCGGTAATAGACTTTAGCACCAGTCTGGTAACTCTGGAATACGGTTCATGGTATGGAATTCCAACTCCGGAAAACGAGCGCGTGGCCACACGGGAAAAGATTCTTGGCAATATTTCCAAGATGTACCTTAGCGACGGAGAATCCCGCAAAGACTTTAAGAACACCTTTTATAGCGACAACCTTGAGGAGCGCCTTAACCGTGAAGGGGTTGTCTACATGGTCTTTGACTTTCTTGGAGACAAGAGCCATCCTTCAAGAAAGCAGTTTAGGGTCACATGGCTTAACCGCGAAGAACGAAAGGCGCTTCTTATTAGGACGGACATTTCAAAAAGCTACGAGCTTGAGCAAAAGCTTGTGGAAGACGACATGCTTTTAAAAAAGACCGCACTGGACAATGTGGACTTTATAGCCCTTCTTGACCCCAAGACGGAAAACATAACGCTAAAAGTTGGCAGCTGGCTTACCGCAAGCGAACAAGCTTCCGAGGCTCAAAAAATCATTCCGTATTCCAAGCTTTTAAATGAAGGTGCGGCCCTTACCGTAGACGAGGTTGAGCGCAACAAATTCTACGAAACTTTTTCTGCCGTCACAATAAAAAAGCAGCTGATGACGGAGAACGAGATACTGCACTTTTTTGACCTTTATTCAGACAAGGACAGGAAAGTTCTAAGAAAAAAGCAGATCCGCCTTGTCTGGCTGGACGAAAAGAAGCAGAAAATTCTTCTTTCACTTACGGACATTACAAAGAGCATCTACGAAGAAAAAAAGCGCAACGAGCAGCTTAAGGAAGCCCTGGAAGCCGCAAAGCAGGCAAGCCGCGTAAAGAGCGAATTCTTTTCTAAGATGTCCCACGACATACGCACGCCAATGAATGCCGTAATAGGGTTTTCGTCTCTGCTTCTAAAGAATGCAGACAACCCCGACTATGTGCGTGACAGGGCAATGAAGATTCTTGCTTCCGGAAACCACCTGCTGGACCTTATAAACGACGTGCTTGACATGTCCAAGATAGAAGCTGGCAGCATGATTCTGAATGCCAGGGAATTCAATATTGCAAACACGGTGTCTATCATAGATAACATAATGCGCACCGGTATGGAAAAAAAGAATCAGAATTTTAACATATATGTTAGCGACGTTAAGCATGACAAATTTGTTGCGGACGAAAACCGCCTGGAGCAGATTCTTATAAACCTTATTTCCAACGCGCAAAAATACACGGATGAGGGCGGAAAAATTACCCTAAGGATAAAGGGCATTCCTACAAAGTCTTCGCTTTACGAAAACATTTCCTTTGAGGTGGAAGACAACGGACGCGGAATGTCCAAGTCTTACATGGAAAAAATATTCACTCCTTTTAGCAGGGAAGTGCTTTCCGGCTACGAGGACGTGAACGGAACTGGTCTGGGGCTTGCCATAACCCGTAACCTTGTTGACCTTATGGGCGGAACCATAAACGTGGACAGCAAGATTGGCAAGGGAACAAAATTTACCGTAATCCTTCCGCTAAAGATTGTGGCAGACGAAAGCGACGCGGAATTCTGGGGCAACCACAATTTTAAGAGGATGCTTATTGTTGATGACGAAAAGGAAGTCCTGGAAAACATTACGGAAGAGATGAAGGACACCGGTGTTTTTATTGACTGCGTAAACCGTGGCGAAAAGGCCCTTGAAAAGCTCTACATGGCCAACCAGGCAGGCTTTGGCTTTGACATAGTTCTTCTTGACCTTCTTATGCCGGACATTGACGGTCTTGAAACTGCAAGGCGCATAAGGAAGATGCTTCCACCGGGCATACTCATTTTCCTCTTTACCTCCTACGATTTTTCACAGGTGGAAAAGGATGCAAAGGCTGCCGGAGTGGACGGTTTTATTCCCAAGCCCTTCTTTATGACGGCGCTAAAAGCTGCAATCACAAAGATAGAAGAGGAAAGAAATGCAAAGGAGCCTTCCAGGGACAAGGGTGCTAAGGATGAGCAAAAGGAAGAAAGCGTTCTTTCTGGCCTTAACTTCCTTGCTGCGGAGGACAACAAGATTAATTCCGAACTGCTGGCGGAAATACTCAGCGTGAACGGTGCAAAGGTAAAGATAACGGAGAATGGCAAGGAACTTGTGGAAGCGTTCAAGTCTTCTGCTCCGGGCAGCTACGACATGATTCTTACGGACATACAGATGCCTGTGATGAACGGCTATGATGCAGCCCGCGCAATCCGCAACCTTGGGGACGACGTGACCCTTAGCGACGAAAAGCGCAGGGAGGCAAGGAACATTCCCCTCGTTGCAATGACGGCCAACGCCTTTAACGAAGACGTTCAGAATGCCCTCCGCGCCGGCATGAACGCCCACACTGCAAAGCCCCTTAGCATAGAAAACTTTAAGAAGGTAACAAAGAAACTTCTAAAAAAGCACTAATCGGTTGGGGCCCCCCGCCGCACTACGGTTAGTAAGACCGCCGAACCACCGAGCCCAGTCGAAGGGGCGCTTGCAAAGAAATGTTGCTTCAACAATCCCTGCACCCCCGCTCCCTGAGCCCAGTCGAAGGGGCGTGTTTGCAAAGAGATGTTGTTTCAACAAGCCCGCCGAACCACGGTTGGTGAGCCCGCCGCACCACGGTTGGTGAGTTCATCGAACCACGGTTGGTGAGCCTGTCTAACCACTACGTCTACTGCTCAAATGCCCCGAATGCGCACATCTGTGAACAGACTCCACAGCCCACGCACTGGGTTGAATCAATAACAGCCTTTTTGTTCTTAAAGCTGATTGAAGGGCAGCCAATCTGCATGCAGGACTTGCAACCCCGGCATTTTTCTTCGTTCACCTTTAGCGGCGGGTTATGCTTTACATATTTTAAGAGGGCGCAGGGCCTTCTGCTTATGATTACGGACGGCTCCTTTACAGAAAGCTCTTCTTTTACGGCAGCTTCCGTTTCCTTAAGGTTGTAGGGGTCACAGACGCGTACACGCTTTATTCCCATTGCCTTGCAAAGTGCCTCCAGGTCTATCTTTCCAGCCGGGTCTCCGCGAAGGTTAAATCCTGTGGTTGGGTTCTGCTGGTGGCCAGTCATTCCTGTAATAGAATTGTCAAGGATTATTACGGTTGAATTGCTCTGGTTGTATGCAATGTTTGCAAGACCGGTCATTCCTGAGTGCATAAAGGTGCTGTCTCCAATAACCGCTACAGTCTTTCCTTCCGTTTCACCGCCAGTCGCCTTGTTGAATCCGTGGATTGAGCTTACGGATGCCCCCATGCATTCAGTTGCGTCCATTGCGCTTAGTGGCGGCATTGCTCCTAGTGTATAGCAGCCAATGTCTCCCATAACCGTGCACTTCTGCTTGTGCAGTGTGTAGAAAAGTCCCCTGTGCGGACATCCTGAACACATTACAGGAGGCCTTACCGGAAGACCGTCTATCTTTGAGCAGCCAGTCTTTGCTTCCTTTCCAAATTCTTTGCCAAGAAGAGATGCAACCATTCCCTGTGAAAATTCGTCTGTTACCGGGAAGATGTTCTTTCCTTCTGCCTTAAGGCCCATTGCCTTTACAAGTGTTTCTATAATCGGGTCAAGCTCTTCAAGAACAACAACGCGTTCAACCTTGTCTGCAAAGTCCTTAATCAGCTTTTGTGGAAGTGGCCAGACCATGCCAAGCTTTAGGATGGAAACGCTGTCTCCAAATACTTCCTTTGCGTACTGGTAGCAGGTACTGTCGCAGATTATGCCAAGCTTCTTTCCTTCCGGGGCAGAGGAGTATTCAACCTTGTTCAGGTCGCTTGTTTCTGCAAACTCGGAAAGCTTTTTTGTGCGCTCTTCTACAAAGGGGTGGCGGCGCTTTGCGTTTGCGGGTGCCATTACGTATTTTGAAGCATCCTTCTGGTAGGGCTTAACAGGCGGTTCAACCCGCTCGGAAGTTTCTACAATGCTCTGTGAATGGCTTACGCGGGTGCACATCTTTAGAAGAACCGGCGTGTCAAATTTTTCTGAAATCTCGTAGGCCTTTTTGGTAAAGTAAAGGGCTTCCGCAGAGTCGCTCGGTTCCAGCATTGGAATCTTTGCCGCAATGGCATAGTGGCGGCTGTCCTGCTCGTTCTGGGAAGAATGCATTCCCGCATCGTCTGCAACGTTTATAATCATTCCGGCATTTACGCCTGTGTAGGAAATGGTGAACATTGGGTCTGCCGCAACGTTAAGGCCAACGTGCTTCATTGCACAGAAACTTCTCTTTCCGGCAAGGCATGCACCAAAGGCAGCTTCCAGGGCAACCTTTTCGTTTGGAGCCCATTCGCAATATATCTCCTTGAATTTGGCAGCTTCTTCCGTAACCTCCGTGCTCGGTGTTCCCGGGTAAGAGCTTGCGACTGCACATCCTGCCTCGTACAAGCCGCGGGCCAAAGCCTTATTTCCTAACATAAGTTCTTTCATTGTAAAACATCCTTACAAGTAAAAATCTAAAACGTTTCATATTATACAACTATTTGCTTCTTTTTTTCAATGGACGATGAATCTTCTGGTGACAATCTGGAGCACATGCCATTTTTTACCGCATTATGCCTTTTTGAACCCGCTTTCCAGGGTTCCGGCTTCCGCCTCCATTGCTGGGGTTCGACAAGCTCACCCAACAGCAACGAGTTGCAAGCAACTCGCCCTTACAATCGGGGCTAGGCAAAATATCAAGTACTTTCCTTCTGCATACACTTTTCCTCATACAATTTCCTGCCTATTTCCAAACCCTGCAAATTATGCTATGCTAACACCATGGACAAAAATACAATTCCCCTAAGAAAAGACGTCCCTGCAGAATACAAGTGGGACTTGACGCAGATTTATAAAAGCGAAGAAGAATGGGAGAAAGACCTTGCTTCTGTAGAAAAGGCAACACAAAAGCTTGTTTCCTTTAAGGGCACTCTTTCTTCCTCCAAAGAGAATTTTTTGGAAGCCCTAAAGGCAGACCAGGCATTGGACATGCTCTTGGAAAACGTCTACCACTGGGCAAGCCTCCAGAACGAAGCAGACCAGAGCGACAGCAAAAACCAGGAGAGGGTAAACCGTGCATCCATGGCCTATTCAAAGGCTGCGGCAGAAACAAGTTTTTACGTACCGGAAATTCTTTCCATAGAAGATTCAAAAATAAACGCATGGATAGAAGAAGAGCAGTTTGAACCCTTCCGCATCTACATAAAGAAAATGCTAAGGCAGAAGCCCCACACTCTAAGCGAAAAAGAAGAGCGCATCATGGCCCTTCAAAGCGAGTCAGGCCAGACCGCAAGCAATACCTTCTCGCTTTTGAACGACGTAGACCTGGACTTTGGCAAGGTGACAGTCTGCGGAACCGATATGCCTCTTACACACAGCACTTGGACAACATTCATGGAAAGCCAGGAGCGGGGCGTAAGAAAAGAAGCCTACAACAAATTCTACGGACAGTTTGCTTCCCACGCAAACACACTTGCATCCCTTTATGCAGGCTCTGTAAACAACGACGTCTTCCATGCCCGCGCAAGGGGATACGCTTCATCATTGGAGGCTGCACTCTATTCAAACAAGGTGCCGGTAAGCGTCTACAAAAATCTTATCGAGACCGTCCACAAAAACTTAGGTCCTCTCCACCGCTTCTATTCACTCCGAAAGAGGGTGCTTGGTCTTGAAGAGCTCCGCCACTACGATGTCTATGTGCCCCTCGTAAAGTCCGTAAAGAAAATTACAACTTACGAGCAGGCGGTAGAAATAATCCGCCAAGCCCTAGCTCCCCTTGGAAAGGAATACACGGACACGCTTTGTTCCGGTCTCTTGGGCGGCTGGGCAGACCGCTTCGAAAACAAGGGAAAGCATTCCGGGGCATTTTCTTCCGGCTGCTACAAGGGCTACCCTTACATCCTGCTTAACTACAAGGACGACTCCATCCGCGATGTTTACACAATGGCTCACGAGGGCGGACATTCAATGCATTCCTGGTACAGCGTGCACAATAACCCATTCATGAGCTACGAGTACACAATCTTTGAGGCGGAAACAGCCAGTACCTTTAACGAAGAACTTGTCTTTGAATACATGTTCAAGAACGCAGAAGACGAGGAGATGAAAAAGTACCTTCTTAGCATGAGGGCAAACGATATTCTTGCAACACTCCACCGCCAGACCATGTTTGCGGAATACGAGCTTATGGCACACGAGGCTGTGGAAAGGGGAGAGCCTCTTACAACGGACTTCCTGCGCAAAACCTACCGCTCGCTTCTTGAACTCTACTTTGGGCCCGAGATGCACTTTGAAGAAACCAGCGACCTTGAGGGCCTTCGCATTCCGCATTTCTACAATGCATTCTATGTCTACAAGTACGCGACCGGAATTTCTGCAAGCCTTGCACTTGCAAAGCGGGTTACCACAGGCGGCGAAAAGGAGAGGGAAGACTACTTTAAGTTCCTTAAGAGCGGCGGTTCCCGTTATCCAATCGAAAGCCTTAGGGTTGCAGGTGTTGACATGGAAAGCACCCAGCCGGTTCAGGCAGCGCTCGACACTTTTGCAGATATAGTTGGCCAGCTGGAAAATCTTTTGTAGTTTTTCTTTCTGGACGGCATTCCTTCTTTAACTGTACCCGGCTAGCCCGCCGGGTAGCTCCATTCAAGTTCCCCGCTCTACGGGGTTCCGCCTTTCGGCTCCATTGCCTAGGGTGAGACCGGGCAAAGCCCGCTCTCACCCTAGGCAACGCTTCGCGCCCCTACGATCGGGCGTAGGTTTATTGGCAAGATCACCTCTTAAGAGTCAATTTTCTTTGTGTACATAAGCCTTGTGGCATTCAGTACTGCAAGCATTGTAACACCCACGTCCCCAAAGACAGCGGTCCACATGTTTGCAATTCCAAGAACTGCAAGAACAATTATTGCTGCCTTTATTCCAAGCGAACCGAATATATTTTGCCAGACAATACCCATAGTCCTCTTACTGTGGCTAATTGCAACTGCACTTTTGCTTGGCTTGTCATCCATAAGCACAACATCAGCGGCCTCTATTGCGGCATCACTTCCCATTGCACCCATGGCAATTCCAACATCCGCGCGTGTAAGGACAGGGGCGTCATTTATTCCGTCTCCCACAAACAAAAGCACTCCGTCGTTTTTAAGAAGCTCTTCCACCTTGCAAACCTTGTCCTGGGGAAGAAGCTCCGCATAATATTTGTCTATGCCTGTTTTTGCTGCAAGATTGGCGGCAACCTTTTCTGAATCCCCTGTAAGCATTACAGTAGTTTTTACCCCTGCCTTACGCAGCATGGAAACAGTCTTTTTGGCATCGTCCTTTTCCGCATCGCTTATAATTATGTGTCCGCAGTATATTCCGTCCTTTGCCACGTGAACCATAGTTCCTTCACCGCATCCTTCCTTTTTGCAAGGAACAAGGCCTTGAACTTTTTCCTTTTGCATAAGGGCACTGTTGCCAACAAGAACCTTGCTTCCTTCTATGGTGCATTTTATTCCGTGGCCTGTAATCTCCTGGGTGTCGTTTACGGTTATTGTTTTGCAAAGGGGGCAGCTGTGGGCATTCCTTAGCGAACGTGATATTGGGTGGTTGGAGTAGTATTCCGTGTGGGTTGCAATTGCAAGAAGTTCCTCCGCATTCATTTTGCTTTCGTCTGCCGGGTGGATTGCGCTTACTTCAAATGTTCCCTTGGTAAGGGTTCCTGTCTTGTCAAAAACAACAGTCTTTGCCTTGGATAGCTGCTCAAGATAGTTTGCACCCTTTATAAGAATGCCGCTTTTTCCAGCCCTGCCTATTCCCGCAAAGAATGTGAGCGGAACAGATATTACAAGTGCGCATGGGCAAGACACAACTAAAAGTTCCAGAGCTCTGTAAACCCAAAGCTTCCATATTGCAGAAGAATTTATTCCTGTTGCAAAGAAGCTTACCAGTGGTGGCACTATTGCAACAAGAAGGGCAAGCGCGCATACAAAGGGGGTGTAGACTTTTGCAATACGGCTTACAAACTTTTGCGTGTGGCTCTTTTTTTTCTGTGCATCCTTTACCATTTGTATTATTCGGGAAGCAGAGCTTTCTCCAAGAAGCTTTGTAACTTCCACCTGAACCTGTCCGCTTGTGCTTATAAAGCCGGAGAGTATGTCGTCTCCCTGCAAGAGCTCCCTTGGAACAGATTCTCCGGTAAGCGCTGATGTATCTGCCAAGGTTGTACCCTGAACAATCTTTCCGTCAAGAGGAACCCTTTCTCCCGGACGGACAATTATTGTTTCTCCAATGCCAACATCTGCTGCGTCAACAGTTTCTTCTTTTCCGCCACGGAGGACACATGCCTTGTCTGCCCTTATGCTAACAAGCTTTGTTATTGAATGTTTTGCAGAGTCAACCGCCTTGTCTTCAAGGAATTCCCCAAGACTAAAAAGAAGCATTACTGCAACCGCTTCTGAATATTCACCAAGAATTATGGCTCCAATCGTGGAAACACCCATGAGGGTTTCTTCCGTAAAGAACTTTCCCTTTGCTATGTTCCTAATCATTCCGTGAAGGACTTCCTTTCCGCATTTAAGGTAGGCCAGGGCATAGAGGGCAAGGTAGGCCGCTCTTATTGCAAGGAAAATATTTTCGTTTCCCTTTGCAATAGGTCCGTTAAAAGAAAAGAAAGGCAGTTTTTCCAAGAGTAGGGCAGCAATAAAGATAATTGCTACAAGGATTATTTTTTTTAGAGAACCTTCCTCTTCTTCCTCTTCTTCTTCCTCATCGTCATCATCTTCTTCCCCATGCTCGTGGTGGTGATGGTGGTGCTCATCTTCATCATCGTCGTCATCGTCACAGTGGCAGTGGTGGCAGGAATGCTTTTCGTGGCTGTTGCACTTTTCGCCGTTTTTTTCCAGAACCTTTTCTGCTGTATTTTCCTTTGCCTCTTCAATATTTTCTGCGTCAGTTTTTAAAGCCATCTTTTACTCCTTGTCGTTTTTTTCCAGTGTGTGTTCCATTCCTATGCTAAGGATTTTTTCTACATGGTCATCATCCAGTGAATAGAGGATTGATTTTCCTTCGCGCCTGTTTTTTATTAGCCCGTTCAGCTTAAGAACCCTAAGCTGCTGGCTTACCGCCGGTTGGGTTATTGCAAGTGCGTCCACAAGCTCCCCCACATTTTTTTCGCCGGATGTTAGCGCAAAAAGAATTTTTATCCTTGTAGAGTCCCCGAATATTTTAAAAAGGTCTGCAAGCTGAAAGAGCGTTTTTTCGCTATAGGATTTCTTTTCCTTTTTGACAGCTGCCATGGCATCCTCCTTGAACTGTATAGTTCTTAATTATATGAATATATTAGTATATGATTATATGTTTTGTCAAGAGTCTTTTTCTGGAGTTTAATTTTTAAATGTGATTGTCATTGCTTTGCCTATCCCGGCTTGCGGTTGTTTTAGTCTGCCGAGTCTAGCCCATGTGAATTGCACTGGTCAAGCATTTGCCAAAGCTCAACGCAGCTGTTCTCTGCGCAAAAATCTTCTATTAATTTGTTAAGTTCATCGGAGATAAGTTTTTTCTGGGTAGGTTTAAATATGTTCCTTAAAAAGCTTGGCGTCTTTGATTTCTTTTCCCTTTCGTCGCGGATTTCCTGGAAGATATTGGACTGAACCTGCTCTTGGATAAGCTCAAGCGCATCGGAACTGTCCTCGTTCTTTAGCGTAAGGTAAACCGATGCGAGTGGCAAAAAATCAAAGTCCGTCTTTTTTACTGCGGAAAAGCGGGGGCCGTATTTGTACATGATTCCGTCATACCTTGCTCCAATCTTCCGCCAGATTGCATCTACGGTAAAGCTGTCGTACTTGATTATGAGCTGGTTGTTCAGGTTTTCAAATTTTTTGTTGCCAGTAAAATACTTTGTCCCGCTTTTCACTTTTTCCTCCATTCACTTCTGTTAGAAGAGCCCGCTGATTGTTCCTGCGTCGTCCACGTCTATGTTAAGGGCGGCTGGCAGCTTTGGAAGACCCGGCATGTCCACTATGTCTCCCGCAAACACAACTACGAATCCTGCTCCGCTGTAGAGCTGGGCATCTCTTACCGGGAATGCATATCCTTCTGGTGCGCCTGTAAGGGCTTTGTCGTGGCTTATTGAATTCTGCGTCTTTGCCATGCAGATAGGAAGGTTTCCGTAGCCCTCCGCCTGGAAGCGTGTAAGCTTTTTCTTAGCCTTGTCGTCAAATTCAACGGAAGAGGCATGGTATATCTCTTTTGCAAGGACCTGAACCTTTTCTATTAACGGAAGGTTGTCTGAATAAAGCAGCTTGAATTCATTCTTCTTTTCCGTAATGCCAACAATTTTTTCTGCAAGATCCGTGGCACCTTCTCCGCCTTTTGCCCATCCTTCGCAGAGGATTGCATCCGTTTTTTCTGCGGCACAGAGTTTTTTTACAAGTTCAATTTCTGCGTCTGTGTCCGAGATGAATTTGTTGATTGCAACAACAACCCCCACGCCAAATTTTTTTACGTTCTGAATGTGTGCCTTTAGGTTTGCAAAGCCCTTTTCAAGAGCCTCAAGGTTTTCTTCACCAAGGTCTTTCTTTGCAACGCCGCCGTGCATCTTTAGGGCTCTTATTGTTGCTACAATAACAGCTGCGTCTGGTGCAAGGCCGTTCTTGCGGCACTTTATGTCAAAGAATTTTTCTGCTCCCAAGTCAGCGGCAAAACCTGCTTCTGTTACAACATAGTCGCCTGTTGCAAGTGCGCACAAAGTTGCGTTTATTGAGTTGCAGCCGTGGGCAATGTTTGCAAATGGGCCACCGTGTATAAAGGCTGGTGTCTTTTCCAAAGTCTGCACAAGGTTTGGCCTTATTGCGTCCTTTAACAAAGCGGCAATTGCTCCTGTGCAGTTAAGCTGTCCAAAGGTGACGCTTTCTTTTGTATATGTTTCACCGATTGTAATTGCGCTAATTCTTTCTTTTAGTTCACTGATTGTCCTGCTAAGGCAAACACATGCCATTATTTCGCTTGCTACGGAAATCTGGAAGTGGCTTTCTCGGGGAACACCGTCTATCCTGCTTCCAAGACCAAGGATTACGTTGCGCAAGGCACGGTCGTTCAGGTCTACGCAGCGTTTCCAAGAAATTGTTCTGGGGTCAATGCCAAGGTCGTTTCCCTGCTGAATGTGGTTGTCTATGAGTGCTGCCATCAGGTTGTTTGCGGCAGTGATTGCGTGGATGTCGCCTGTAAAGTGCAGGTTTATGTCTTCCATAGGAACAACCTGGGCATAACCTCCGCCACAGGCACCTCCCTTTATTCCAAAGCAGGGACCCAGTGAAGGCTCGCGCAGGGCAATAACGCTCTTCTTTCCGATTTTGCGGAGCGCATCACCAAGTGCAATAGTTACGGTGGACTTTCCTTCTCCAGCGGCAGTCGGAGTCATGGCTGTAACAAGGACAAGCTTTCCCCTTGTAGCAGGGTTTGCCGCCTTTTTCTGAAGCTCCGTTAGTTTTGCAAAAGAAATCTTTGCCTTGTACTTTCCGTAAAAGTCAAGGTCGCTTTCTGCTACGCCAATCTTGGAAGCAACAGCCTCTATGTTTTCCATTATGTTCTTCTGGGCAATCTCAATGTCAGTCATCGCTTTTTAACCCCTTTCGTAAAAGATTAAGCTCATCATCCGTAAGCTCGCGGTATTCTCCGCTTTTCAAATTCTTGTCAAGCTCAAGCTCGTTCATTTTTATTCTTTTTAAATACACGACCTCGTTTCCCAAAGCCGCAAAAAGTCTTTTTACTTCGTGGAACTTTCCTTCAAAAACGGTAAGGGTGCAGACTTCTTTGCAATCCACCTTTAGAGAGCCGTCTTCATTCTGGCCACGCTCGTCCGTAAAGCCGCCGTTTCCCCATTCAAGTATGGCAGGAAGGCAGTCAGCTTCTCCGTCTTTTCCTTCTGCCGCAATGTGAACTCCCTTGGAAAGCTTTTCCTTGTAGGAGTCTTTTGCGGCAGAATCAACTGCATCGCGAAGGTAAACAAGGTAGGTCTTTGGAATGCCTGACTTTGGGGATGTAATCTTGTGGTTCAACATTCCGTCCGTGGTAAGAATTAAAAGGCCTTCCGTGTCTGCGTCCAAGCGTCCGATGGAACTTAGCTCGCCACGCTCAAACCTGCGCGCTGCCTCGTCCTCCAGAAAGGAAAAAACAGTAAGGTGCATTCCGCTCCTTGCAGAGCAGACTGAACCCGCGCTTTTGTTCATCATGATGTAGAGCTCTTTTTTTATCTCAAGCGGAATTCCGTCCACGCTGATAACGTCGGTCAAAGTGTTCACACGTGTCTTTCCGTCCGTAACGACATTGCCGTTAACCGAGACGCACATCTTGTGAAGCATGCCTTTTACACGGCTTCTTGTGCCAAAACCGTTGTTGCTGAGAACCTTGTCCAAGCGCGAAATTTCTTCTTTAGCCATTGCCTCATTCTAGCAGAAAAGCCAATTATTTACAATCAGTAGTTTTTAAATGAATTCACAATCTTGATGCCGTCAACTTCCTGACCATCGTTCAAGTCTTCTGAATACACAATGGCGCAGTTTTCAGCCTTTGCCGCAGAAAGAATAAGGGAATCATAAAAAGAGAATTGAGTGCTTATGCTGATTTTTATTGCTGCGAGTATGTCCTGCACGTTATTGCAATGCACTGGAAAAGCGGCTGAATAATATTCTACTGCATTCATGGCATTTTCTTTTGTACATTTTAATTTTTTTGTGGCTGCATTAAAGAATTCTTGCAGGCTTTGTGTTGAAATCTGTCCGCTTTCACTATCAACAAGACTGTTAACAATGTTTTGGGCAATATTCTGCTTTCTTGAATCATTGCAGTCAAAGCAGTAAATGAGGATGTTTGAATCTAGGAAAATTTTATCGCTCATACAGTTCCTCTCGAGTCCAGCTTTGTCCGTTTGAAGTTAAATGCAATGAATTGGCAAGGTCAAGAAGCTTTGTTATTGATTCCTTCTCTTGAGATACCTTTACCTCCTTCTGTTTTGCAATTAACCCCTTGATTTTTTCAAAAAGCTGCTCCAAATCAGGAAGAGAAAGTTTGTCTAGCTCTGTAGAGAAATAGGCATAAGCAAAATCTGACATAATCCGCACCTCCACTAATAGGGCTGTTAAGAATATAATACCACGCCTTGCTAAAAAAATCCATATTCGCTTGCTTTTGTCGCAAAAACAAACCTACGCGGGATTGGAGGGGGCGCGAAGCGCGTACCCGCAAGGGTACCGGCCGTGAGGGCAAGCCCCGGAAAGCCCGTGGCGCATTGGCCTGTCCGCTCGTTTTTAGCCAAGAATAAAACTGGTAGAGCAAGTAGGACTGCGTCCTAAAGACTGCGTCCTAAAGACTTCCGTACAAAAAACTATAATTAAAAAAGTAGGGTCTAAAAATTTTGTTGTAAAAATCGCGGCAATTCGCTATAATCCATAGCACTATGGCTTTTTATGATTCCTTTGACGTGGCTGTTGTAGGCGGAGGCCACGCCGGTATAGAAGCTTCACTTGCGGCAGCGAGGATGGGGCTTAGGACAGTTTTGATTACCCAGACAGTTGACTCAATCGGGCGCATGAGCTGCAACCCTTCAATTGGCGGCATTGCAAAAGGCAACATCGTCCGCGAGATAGACGCATTGGGTGGCGAAATGGGCAAGCTGATTGACCGCTCAATGATTCAGTTCCGCATGCTGAACAAAAGCCGTGGACCCGCTGTACAGGCACCAAGAAGCCAGGCAGACAAAATAACCTATTCCATTTTGGCTCGCCGCACACTGGAAACAACGCCCAACCTCTGCACCCTAATGGACACCGCCGTTGACGTTCTTACCGTTGCCTCTTCCACACCGCTTCCCGAGGGCAGCGACAGTTCAAGCGAATACGGATCAATCCCAGGAGAAAAGAGGGGAAGCCCTTCCTACGAATATGCAACGGACGCTGCAAAAAGCGGAATGCGGCAAAAAGTAATCGGCATTGTTACGGAAAGGGGAAGGGTAATACCCGTCCGCTCCATAGTTCTTACAACAGGCACTTTTTTGGGAGGCAGAATTTTTATTGGTGAATTTGACGCACCCTGCGGAAGACTGGGGGAAGCCGCTGCCTTTGGACTTACGGAAAGCCTTAACCGCTTGGGCTTTACAACAGGCCGCCTAAAGACCGGAACACCGCCACGCATTTTACGCCACACCGTTGACTTTTCCAAGTTTGAACTCCAGGAAGGTGATGCGGAAGTTATACCCTTTAGCTTTGATGACGAAAGCGTTGACCGCCCCATGGTTCCCTGCCACCTTGTCTACACCAACGAAGAAACACATAAAATCATCCGCGAAAACATTGGCCGTTCCCCGCTTTATTCGGGAAAGATACACGGTGTTGGTCCTCGCTACTGTCCTTCCATAGAAGACAAGGTTATGCGCTTTGCAGACCGTGAGCGCCACCAGCTTTTTGTTGAACCGGAAGGAATAGAAACAGACGAGATTTACCTTAACGGATTAAGCTCCAGTTTGCCGGAAGAAGTTCAGGATGCATTCCTTCGCACAATGCCTGGATTTGAAAACTGCGTTGTAAGCCGACCGGGATATGCGGTTGAATACGACTACGTAGAACCAACACAGCTTTTCCCTTCGCTTGAAACAAAACGCGTTGCAGGCCTTTTTAACGCCGGACAGATAAACGGAACAAGCGGTTACGAAGAAGCTGCGGGGCAGGGGCTCGTTGCAGGAATCAATGCAGCCCTTTACGCCAAGTCCCACAGGGAATTCTGCGGCCCGCTTTGCAATGCGGATTCATCATTCGGTGCAAGCCCTTCAAGCGCAGAGTCAGGACACTTCCAGCCAAAGCCAGTATTCAATTCCGACGAGCTAAAAAACTTTGCAGAAATTTCTGAGCGCGAAACATTGGCCTTGTCTTGCAAAATGGAAGCGGCACAAAAAGATGCCGGCTTTGAAAATTTTAGAAGCATACCCCAATACAAGCCGCTTGTACTCGGAAGAGACGAAGCCTACATCGGTGTCCTAATCGACGATCTTGTAACGCTTGGAACAAAGGAACCCTACCGCATGTTCACCGCCCGCGCCGAATACCGCCTTAAGCTGCGCCACGACACTGCGGACAGAAGGCTTCGCGCAAAAGGATTCGAAGCTGGACTCGTAAGCCAAGCCCAGATGGATGCCCTCAACAAAAAATACGCGGCAGTAGAAGAAGCCCTTTTGCTTTTGGAAAAAAATCCCGATGCGCAAAACCCCGGAAACTTTACCGCAATCGAATGGACGGAAGCCCAGGAAGATTTTAAGTACCGCTACTACATTCAAAAGCAGGATGCCCGCGTTGCAAAAATGCACAAAATGGAAAAGGCAAAAATCCCCGCCGACTTTGACTACGGTGCCATCCCCGCCCTTAGTGCAGAAAGCCGTGCCAAGCTGGAAAAAGTCCGACCGCTCACACTGGGCCAGGCAAGCCGCATCTCTGGCATCCGCAATAGCGACATCATGCTTCTTATGGTCTATCTAAAATAATTTTTTTCTCTTCTGGACGGCATGCCATTTTTTACTGTGTCCGGCACTCCGTGTCCGGCCAGACTCCTTGCAATTTTTACTTGCTTGCAAACAAGTAGCGCCAAGGAGGGCGCTTCATTTCTTTGCAAAACTGTCGGGTAAAAATTGCAAGGAGGCATTTTTTACCCGCTTTCCAGGGTTCCGGCTTTCGCCTCCATTGCCTTTGGCAACCCGCTCGCGCGGGCCCTTCCAATCGGGCGTAGGCTGGTGGGCAAGTAAGTAAAATAACTGTCATGCTGAACGCGGTTGCTTGCAACCAATTTCAGCATCTATTTCTGTAGATTCCTAATAAGTTCAGAATGACAACTAAACATTCAACATACTGCTAATGACAATATGCATTAATTAGTTTTCATTACATTGGACTATTTGTTGTCGGCTGGTATGGATCGCACGACACGAAATCCCCCTTCTGCACAACAGTCACTATCCCCTCTATCACCTGCAGTGTAATCCTTATATGGCTTGGCATAGCTCCCGCCACGCCAGGCATGGTAGTAACCGCAACCGTTGGGGCTATCTATCGGTCCAATTGGATTTGTCTGGGGCTTGTCTGTGAAGTATCCATAATAAGAGTCCCAACACGCTTCAGATGCGTTTCCTCCCATGTCATAGAGTCCAATGGCATTAGGCTTTTTCGTCTTTACCTTATGGATCTTATCATCGGAGTTTTCTTTAAACCATCCGTCGTCAAAATAAGTCCATGGTAAGTTTTCTGCCTTGTTTCCTCCTCGTGCTGCGTATTCCCATTCTGCCTCAGTGGGTAAACGGTAGCCATTTGCACTAAAGTCGCATTTCAACTGATTTTCTAAAAAATCAGTCAAGAAATGGTTATGTACCCTTGCATAGGACTCTCCAGGGTATGTATTATCTACAAATGCGACATCTGCGGCTGTATCTATATGGGAAAACCAATTTTCTTTATCTGTCATATCATATGCGGTATAGCAAGGGGTAAGCCCTTCTTTTTCGCTTAATTTGTTGCAGTATGAGATTGCATCACACCAAGATACGCATACAGGTTCATTTCCTGTTCTGACTATATCAGAATCGTTTTTTTTCATTATCTTTTCCCATTCATTTGCTGTTACTTCATGATCACTCATATAAAAGCTGCTTACCGTAACAGTATGCACAGGTATGTGATCTTTATAAACAAAATCATTTTCGGTCAATTCTTTTGGTCCAAAATATTTCTCCATTTCTTTGTCAATTATTTTCTTGGTTGCAATTCTTACTGGATTATCAAAATCGCGGGCAGGTTTTCCTCCCATCTCGAATGTACCACCTTCAACGAGAACCATATCAGAAGACTTTTCTTTGCATCCGACTATTGTCATAAATGCCGGTACCATTGCAAGAGCAAAAAACATGTGCTTAACTGATTTTTTCATAATGAAACCTCCATTGAAAATTTGAAAAATCATCTTTGTATACTATGTTGTAATATTGTCATCTTTTGCATCTATCACAGTCCTGTCAAGAATTTCATCCCAGTCGTAATATATTATTCCAGTTGAATTCTGAACCTTTGTATATTTATATTCGTGGAATCTTTTTTCTTCTTCCAAAACATAAATTTGCATACCTTTTTCATAATCTTCGTCCGAGAAACCTTTCCAAGCTTTGAAGGCACTTAACGTGTGGTAATCTTGTCCAAGTATTTCTTCTGGAGAATTGGGCAGAACCTTGTTGTATATTCTTGCAATTTTCCAGATGGAAACATATATTCCTTTTCCTTCCAAATTCTGGTTGTTAGAAATTCCTGGGTACAAGGCTTCAAGGTAGTCTCTGTTTTTATCAAGTGAAAAGCGCGGAAGAAAATAGGCACTCATTCTCGCTTTTATATCTGCCTGCCAGCAGTATATTCCCAATGTCTGAACCCTTTTGTATGAGTTACCGACAGGTTTTGAAATGATGTCTTCAAAGTCAATTCTGTTTCCCATAAATCTATATTCTCCTAGTCTAGGTTACTTAGTTAGCAATGGTTTTTCTCCCCTGAGAAAATACTCCTCGTCTGTTTCGATATATATAGAATTCCACTCCTTTTCTGTTCCTTGAAAGCTTACGTCTTTTAAGGCATCACAATCAAATAACGCTCCATGCCCAATTGCTTTCAAAGAGCTTGGCAAGGTTATACTTTTTAGCGATTCACAGTATCGGAAAGATTCTGCTCCAAGGGAAGAAACGCCCTGAGGTATTATTATGCTGGTTAGTGATTTGCAATGATGGAATGCTGAGTCACCGATGGATGTTACGGAACTTGGTATTGCTATATTGGTTAGTGATTCGCAAAGAGAGAATGCTGAGTCACCGATGGATGTTACGGAACTTGGTATCGTTATATTTGTTAACGATTTACAGCCAAAGAATACTGAGCGTCCGATGGATGTCACGGAATTTGGTATCGTTATACTGGTTAGTGAGTCGCAATGAGAGAATGCTGAGTCTCCGATGGATGTCACGGAATTTGGTATTGTTATATTGGTTAATGATTCGCAGTATTTGAATGCTTGCCCCCCGATAGAAGTTACGGAGCTTGGTATTGTTACGCTAGTCAGTGAGTCACAACTGTCGAAGGCTCCAAGCCCGATGGTTTTTACACCATTTTGTATTGTTACGCTTTTTAATGCTGAACACAAGCTGAATGCTGATTGTCCGATGGATGTTACGGAACTTGGTATTGTTACGCTGGTTAAGGATTTGCAGCCGCTGAAGACGCCCGTTTCGATAACGGTAACTTTTTTTGGTATAGCTATGCTCTTTAGTGATTCGCATCCATATAATGCGCGAGAACCTATAGTTTTTACACTATTTGGTATTGTTATGCTGGTTAGTGATTTGCATCCTTTGAATGCTTCTGTTCCGATAGAAGTTACGGAACTTGGTACTGTTATTGTAGTTAATGATCTGCAATCTGAAAACGTTCCTTGTTCGATAACAGTCACTCTTTTCGGTATATTTATGGTCTTTAATGAGCGACAGTCTTGGAAGGCTTCATATCCTATAGTTTTTACGCTATTTGGTATTGTTATGCTGGTTAGTTCCTCGCAGTTCATGAATGCGTGACGGTTGATTTCCGTTATGCCATCAGGAATTACAAGATCTCCAGAAACGGCGTCACTACACCAAAGTAACTTTGTCCCTTCTACTTTTAAACCAGCCGGAACTTTTATAGTTTTTCCCATGGCACATGCAAGGCAAATAAACCAAACAGCAGTTATAGTAAATGTCTTTTTCATATTTTTCCTCCATTGTACTTAGATGACTTGTCCAAGTTCCGCAAAAATTTGCAGAATCCTTTTTTGTACTGTTTTGACAGAGATATGTCCTTTTATTACTTCCTTAAGGCGGACGAGTTTTCCGCTTTGTCCATTTCCCTTAAATTTTACACAATCACAAATAGACGTGACTCCCTTTATGACACGAACAGTTCCTACGACTTTGACGAGCAGCGTATATCCTCCAGAATCTTCTTTTGGAGTTTTTTCAAGAATTTCCACTAGATGCGTAAGGGTTGCTGTACTGTCATCATTAAGGCGTTGGTATAGAAGGACTATATCTCCAATGTCATATTTCTCTTTACAGGGTTTGTCGGCAAACCATAAGGGGAATTGTTTATGGAGTACTTTGTCATCATACGAGACTTCATCCTTGTTGTGGCTTTTAATGTTCTTTACAAATTTGATATGTTTGTAATCTATATTCATATTAACCTCACTTTGTGCTTTTTAGCCATTATAGAAGGAACATTGCCTTTATAATTCTTTTGATAATTAAATCCTTGGCTCACAGAATCATCTGTACTGACAAATGTTCCTGTTGCCAGTTCCGCTTGTATACTGGCTTATATGCTGGTAGAAAATTCTTTTCCTTTCTGAAGATGAATGCCCCCAAATTATGTTGTTTTTCCAGCCAACGACTGTTTCTGATAGGAAATCTTAAAAAATCCTTATATAAAATATGATATATCCGTATATTAGATTTGTCAATAAAATTAATACATGATTATATCTAAACTGATATAGGATAAAGTTGGGGCTGGTGGCAATCGCAAAGCTTTTTTTTGAGGTATCCTGTAAGGTAAAATGAGTTTAGAGAAAACTGTTATTGACAATATAAAGCGCATTCGCAAAGAGAAGGGGATTACGCAGGAACAGTTGGCAGAAGCCTGCAACACGGCAACAAGCTATATTGGCCTGATGGAAATTTACAAGAACGTTCCCAAGCTTTCCACGATAGAAAGAATTGCGCTTGCTCTGGATGTTGAACCCCAGGTGTTGTTTCAGAAAGCAGAATTGGATAAAGATACCGAGAAAAAAATAGAAAGAATAAAAAATGCTGTTATATCGTCTGTAGAGCGGGAATTGCTACATTCACTTAGAGAGCAATTGGGGTAAAATTGGAGATAAAATCTTCTATAAGAGAATACAAAAATTTTCTTCTTTCGGTGCCAATTTAAACGTTTTTGATTAGTTCTTAGATGCATTTTAATTTGAAACTTCATTGCGAGTCCTGGCTTTCGCCTCCATTGCCTTTGGCAACCCGCTTGCGCGGGCCCTTCCAATCGGGCGTAGGCTGGTGGGCAAGAACGCTTGTCTACATCCATCATGTGCTGTATACTTAAAATACAAAGGAGGTCGTGTATGCAAAAGAAGGACCAGTCATCTTGTGCAGAACATGAATCGCTTGAACTTGAGGCGGCAGAAATTAGGCAAAAGCTAAAAGATTATTTTTCCAAGAAAGACCAAGTGGATACGGTGTTGCTTTTCGGTTCCTTTGCAAAGGGCTGCGCTACTTCACACAGTGACATAGATATTGCAATTCACGGTATAAAAGAGTTTGTCTATGAAGAGCTTTCAGAAATTCAGACGGACTTGTCCCTTTTGTGCCGGAGGGAAATAGATCTTGCTGACTTGTCAGTTGCGGAAGGACTTTTTCTCTATCAGATTATGACAAGCGGTGTAAAGATAAAAATAGAACCCACTGTCTTTGTAAGGTATTTGACCAAGGCACTTTGCTTTAAAGAAGATTTCATGCCTGTAATCGAACGCTTCCAGAAAGAAAAAATAAGGAGGTTTATAAATGGATGAAGAAGTTATACGCACAAAAATAGAAGCATTGATCAGGTGCGTGCTCCGGATAGAATCGCAGAAAGTTTCCTCACTGGAAGAACTTGAATCAAACCTCGACAAACAAGAAATAATTATTCTAAATCTACAGCGGGCTGTTCAAATTTGTGTTGATATTGGAAACCATATGCTCTTAGACTTTTGCACCCCGACACCAGTTACAATGTCAGAAACATTCAAGTACCTTGCCGAAAACAAAATAATAGAAAAGAAAAATGCAATTGATTTGAGTCATGCAGTTGGATTCAGAAACATTGCAGTCCATCAATATGAGAAGATAGACTGTAAAATCATATTTGCAATTATCCGTGACCATCTTGGAGATTTCAAAAAATTTGCAAATGCAATCGAAAATTTTTCAGGCACAACATTATGTTAAAAGTTGCCAGATCTTTTAAAGAAACCTGTTATAATCAGAATAGATGATGAAGCGTATGTTTCTGAGGCGAGGAAAATCCTAAGCTTGTAGGTCTTTTTCCCCGCCTCTCCACCTACATCCTAAAAATCCGCGAGTTGGTCAGCACGAGGTTTCCGTCGTCTGTAACAAGCACGTCGTTTTCTAGCCTGCAGCCGCCAAGCTGTGGGTCGTAAAGGCCGGGTTCCAGCGTTACGATGTTGCCGCTCTTAAAAAGCGTGTCTTCTTTTGCCCTCATGCTAACAAAGGGTGCCTCGTGAATTTCAAGGCCTGTTCCGTGACCAAGTCCGTGTGGCATAGAAAGACCTTCCTTTGCAAAGATTTCGTCTGCTTTTTTTGCAGCACCTAAAACAGGCAATCCTTTTTTGTAGAGAGGTCTGCATTCGTCTGCTGCAACTTGAACAAGGTCAAGGATTTTTTCCTGGGCGGCATTAAGCTTTCCGCGTGCAATGGTAATGGTGCAGTCGCTTGCGTAACCTTCGTAGCAAACGCCGTAGTCCAAAATGCTAAGTCCGTCGCAGCCCCACAAACCGCCTGTGTAGCCGGGAAAGGCATGTATTGCATAGCTTCGTGAAGGACCAGCTGCAAGAGTGTCAAAGCTTGTGCGCTCGCAGCCTTTTTCTCGCAAAGTCTTTTCTATAAAAAGGGCAACGTCGCTTTCTGTTTTTATTTTTCCTTCCGCAAGAAGAGGTATGATTGCATCCGTCATTCCACTTGTAATTGTGCATGCCTTTACGGTGCAGGCAACCTCGTATTCATCTTTTACAGCCCTAAGTTCCTTTGTAAACTTGTGAACTCCTTCTTCCGTGCACTCAACCTTCCAGCCGTCACCGCCAAGTGCATCCTGAAACTTTTTAAAAGAAATGTAGGTCGTTTCCGTTTGCAGCGAAACTGTTAGCCCATTTGGGTTTGCCAAAAATTTTTTAAGCTCGCCTTTTACTGCATCCGTATTCACCCGCTTGTATTCCGTAAGCGGAGTTACAAAATCAGAATGTGCGCGGAGGGCTGCCAAGTTTTCGTCCCAGGGAACAAGGTGGGCTTTTTTGTCCGCGGTAAGAATCAGGATTGCGTCAGACGGATGGCCTGTAAGGTAGCGGACTGCAGGTGTCCTGTGGTCTTCATTGTCTTCGTAAACCGCCGCCGCAATATTGTGTTGCTCCATGTAGGCATAAACTTTTTCGCGCCTTGCCTTGTAGATTGAATCAAGGTTGGCATTAGCTATTATCTTTTCGTAATCCTGCAAAATATTTTCGTTCATAAAAAATTCTCCTTTTTTTCTGGACCAGCTTTTATATGTAAACCCGCTTTCCAGGGTTCCGCCTTTCGGCTCCATTGCCTAACGGCAACGGCTTTGCCGCCCTTACAATCGGGGGTAGGCTTTTTTTTGCTCAACGCTTTAGTTTTTTTGCTACGGTTCCAACAAGCGAATCCTTAGTAATAAGAAGCAATGCTATTCCAATGCCGCCAAAGATGCATCCTGTAATTGCAACAGGAATTCCTTGCGAAATAAGGCGGTTGTGCCCTGCAAAAAAATCCACGATTCTTTCCCTAAGAAGATAAATTGGAAGGGCCGCTATTGCAGAAAAGAGTGTGACCTTTAGCGCATATAAAAGTGTGCTTCCAAGAACGCTTGCAATGTTTATGTTCTTTTTGAAGTTTAAAAAGTAAAAGAGGAAAGCCGTGTTAACAAGACTTGCAACAGAAAGTGCCAGTGCAATTCCAGAGCCGCTCATCTGCCTTACCAAAACTAATGCCAGCGAAATGTTCACTGCAAAGTTTATGAGCCCTGCAATGGTTGGACTTTTTGTGTCGCCCTGTGCATAGAAAGCAGGGGACACAATTCTGTTAACCGCAATAAAGGTAAGCCCCAGTATGTGGCAGCAGAAAACTTTTTGCGTCATAAGAATGGAATCTTCATTGAACCTGCCTGTTGCAAAGACGAGCGTAATCAGGTTCTTTGCCATTATGAGCGAATAGAAAGTAATCGGAATTGAAATAAGGGTCATTATGTTAACCGACTGCTTTAATAGTTTTGAGAATGAATCCCATTCGCATTTTTTTGCAAAGCCAGTAAGGTCTGGAAGAATTACGGTTCCTATGGTAACTGCGCAAATGCCAAGAATCAATTCCTGTAGCCTTAGCGAGTACTGGAGGCTTGAGCAAACACCAGTTCCTGCGCGGGTTGCAAGAGAAGAAGAAACAATGTCGTTAATCTGATATGCTGCCATTCCGATTATTGTAGGTCCAATAAGGCGGATTACGGTTCTTGTGTAGGGGTTTTTGAAGGCCTTCTTTAGCGAGGTAAAGCAAAGCTTCCAATTGTTGCGCAGTACAAAGGGCAACTGAAAAATTGCCTGCACACAGCCGCCGGTTATTACACCGATGGACATTGCCCGGGCTGGATTTTTTGTAAGGCCAAAATATGTAAGGACATATGTGAATGCAATCACTATTGCGTTAAAGAGGATGGGGGTAAAGCCTGAAGGTGAAAAAATCTTTAGCGCATTGAGTATTCCCTGCAAAAGGGCTGCAATGGAAATTACCACAAGATATGGGAACATTATCCTTGTAAGGACTGTAGCTTCTGTAAGGGCATCAAGGGATTCTTTTCCAAAGAAAATCTTAAGAATGAGCGGGGTAAAAATCATGCCCAGGGTTACAAAGACAACCGTAAAAAAAGTTACAAGGGTAAAAGTTGCGTTTATGAATTCCTGGGTTTCCCTTTTGCCTTCTTCCGTAGATGAATCTTCAAGCCTTGACTTGAAAGTTGGAATAAAGGCGACCGACACCGAATTTTCTGCAAAGAGCCTGCGGAAAAAATTTGGAACCTGAAAAGCTATTACGAATGCGTCACTGAGTGTTGACGTGCCTAGAAACTTTGCCTTTGTCATTTCCCTTACCAAGCCAAGCAGCCTTGATGCAAGCGTAAGGAATGAAAGTGAAAGGCCTTTTGCCACAAGCGACCTTCCCGATTTTTTTGCCGGGGAAGTGCGAGCCACACTTTCTTTTTGTTCTGTTGAATTTTCCATATTCAATAGAATACAACTGTTTGGCTAAGTTTTCAATACGTGGGCAGTTTTATTATTTGGGCACAGTAGGCACAGGCGCTTTAGTTTGATTCCTGGAGATAATAGTCTTGGGCTGTTGTGGTGCAGGAAGCCACTTTTGCTAGTTCCGGGCTTTCTTCTTCTTTTGCCTTGTGGGCAGAAGATGTGCAGTTTATTAAAAGTGCGGCACAGGTAAGGATTGCAATCTGGAAAATCTTTTCAATAACAGTTTTTATCATGGGAATCTCCTTTGCTAAAATATAAGACACGCGGACAATAGCAAAGTGTCACTTTTTTTCTAAAAAAAATAGGCTGTATTTTTTTATGTTTTTTTGATAGATTAGTTCCAGGTTTAAGAATGATTTTGCAGTTTGGTAAAAATAAGATTGAAGTTGACGTGGAAAAAACACGTGCCTATTATGAAAAAGAGCTTTTGGTGAGCGAGACCTGTAGCTGTGAGCATTGCCGTAATTTTGTAATGGCGGCCGAAAGTTTTTCAGAAAACGTAAAGAATTTTTTTGATTCGCTTGGAATTGATCCGCGGAAAGTTCAAGAAGTGTTTTCTGGTGATGAAGATGGGCGTAAAACAGTGCGCTATAGCGGCTTTACCCCATTTTGCGGAAGGGTCTTGGACGGCGGTTCAAGCGTTAGGGAAAGGGAGTTTAAAGATGGCAGCAAGGCTTATGAAAGGGATGAAGAAAATGAATTTGCAGTAGCCGAAAATATTTCTGTAGATTTTGAGAATGAACTTATTATAAAAGATGATTCTTTTCCCCGCCCTGCATGTAGCCTGATATTTTCCTGCGAGCTTCCCTGGCTTCTTCCTGAACCAAAAGATGTGCGCTATGAAGATGTTTCTTTTGTAGACGAAAGGGGGCTTTCTTTTTCTGACGGAGAAAAACTTTTCTTTGCAGACTGTGCAGGCTTTCCTTCCTCTAAAGATAAGAAATATATTGCTTATAAAAATTTTTCTGCAAGGCAGCCTTGCATTGAATTTTGGACCCGCCCGAGGCAGACAAAAATAATTTTTAGCAGAGGTGGATTTTTTTCTGGAATAGGGGCACGGTTTTTGATGAGAAAGTTTTTGAAGAAGCTTTTTAAATACGGATATGAGGTTTTGTAATGGCTAAAACAATGAAACATGAATATGCATTGGCCTTTCTTGCGTTCATCCTTTTGATTTATCCGATGTATAAACTTGCAAAGAATTCTCTTCTTTTTGTAAGCCACGAAAGCGTTGGTGCAGAAATTGTGAGCGTTGAATACGTGCGTGGTACTACAAGGGGAGATAATGGTCACTGGATAATAGAATATAAGTATGAAGAAGACGGGAATGAAAAAAGGGGAGAGACAAAGCTTAGCCACACTATTGTAAGAATGATAAAAGGAACCCGCCGCAAAAAGTTGCAGGTTGGAACTAAGACGACTGTTTACATTGGTAATAACGGATACAGCTTTCTAAAAGATGAGCTTACGGAAGAAATAATACGCTATGCCATTTATTCACTGGCTATAATTTTTATGATATGGGGCGTGCTGGGCTTTCCAAAAATAGCTTTTAAGCAAAAGAATAAGAATTATTTTTATTTTCAGCTTAAGAATTACAAGATAAAGAAACTTTCTGCCCAAAAAATAGGAAATATCTGTGATTATATAGAAAAGCTTGAAAGGTCAGAGCTGATTTCTTTTGGCTTTAGCATGGGCGACTCTTTTTACGAATACAGTTATGGTGATGGAATTTTTTACGAAAGACTTGCAAACGGAAAGACAGAAAAAGAAAACGAAATAAATGACAGGGCTAAGGCCGAAGAGCGCATAAGGAAAATCTACCGGCTCTTAATAATGAAATCATAGGAGGAGAGATGGCATGAATGATAAGTTGTATAGAAAATTTGTTCTGCTTAATAGAATTGGCTGGGCTTTGGTAATTCTTTCGTTTGTCGCTTTTTTGGGGCTTGCCTTGGTCTGCAAATACAGGCAGGGTCACTATAATGAAAATACTGGTGACTTGTTTGTGAAGGGCTTTTTTTCTTTGGGTGTCTTGCTTTCTACTGGTTTACTGATAGGCTTTCCAAAAACTTTTTGCGATGTTGGTGGAAAGCTAAAAGCTGCGCAGACGAAAAGGACTTGGCTATTATCATTTATAGACTTGGTGTGTATAGGATTCAGTTTTCTTGGAGCAGTTTCTTTGCTTGTATGTTCTATTATATTTATAAAATTATAAAGTAAAGTAAGTCAGGGTAATGCCATTAACTTTACGTCTTACTTTATTATTTTGCCGTAGTGGACGCTAGACGGATCTTTAATAAGGTCTACCGGGTCATTAGCTCCAAAAAATATGCTGGAAGATTCTGCGTCAATGGTGAATGTGTCCATAACCTGAGCCGTCTTTGCCTTGTAGATTGTTATTACAAGAATAAGTTTGTCTGGTTTTCCGCTCCATGTGGCAATGTTGTCTTCCCAGTAATTAATCGTTGGTTCTACGATGTAGTCATATTTTTCCTTTGTCTCTGCGTTGACGGATTTGTAATCTGGAAAGCGGTTCAAAAGACTTGCGTTTACTCCGCAGCCGGCCAGTACCTTTTGGAGCTCCAAGGATGTGGTTATGCCGGATTTTGATTCGTCGGGGTAGTCATTAGGAACGGTGATTGCAAAAGTCTCTGCCTTTGAAAGTGTTGTGGGCTCAGATTCATGAACTGTAAAGGAAGTTGTTGTGCAGGCAAGGAAAATCATTGAGTATGCTGCAAGAAGAAAAGCTAAAATCTTTTTCATAAAAACCTCGCGTTTTTTTTATCTATACCTATTATATACTAAGACACAGGCAAATGCAAAAACTGCCATTGTTTTTTTTTGCAAAATATTGAGCCGTTGACAGCAAGCGGATTCAAGGCTAAACTGAATCAGGCGGGAGCGATGTGTGTGTGGAGCGGTGTATGACCTTGCACGATGTTAAAGTGGGTGAGACGGTTAGGGTGGTTAAGCTTGGCGGTAACGGTGAGCTTAGGCAGCATTTTTTGGATATGGGGATTATTCCTGGGGCGGAGGTTACGTTTGTAAAGTATGCGCCGCTTGGGGATCCCATGGAATTTAGGCTGCATGGATATGAACTTACCCTTAGGGTTGCCGATGCTCAGAAGATAGAAGTGGAACCAGATTCCGCGTTAGGGATTGGAGCCGCGCCGGAAGGCGTTGCCGCAAGGCAATGGAGTGCCAACGGAACGGCGGAAAGCCCGACCCCGCAAAGCGGGGGAACGCCCAAGAAAGAAAACGGAGAAAATTCAGAACACCCCGGTCTTGGTGAGAGCGGAAAGTTCCACGACAAAAAAAGTGAGAGGCCACTCCCCGACGGAACGGTAATTTCTTTTGCCCTTGTTGGAAACCAGAACTGCGGAAAGACAACTTTGTTCAACAAGCTGACGGGTTCTAACCAGCACGTGGGTAATTTTCCGGGCGTAACTGTAGACAGGAAGTCAGGTGCCATAAAAGGCCGTGCGGCTACTGTTATAACAGACCTTCCGGGTATTTATTCAATGTCTCCCTATTCGAGCGAAGAGCTTGTTTCCCGCGATTTTGTTCTTAACGAAAAGCCCCATGCCATAATCAACATTGTGGATGCCACAAACATAGAGCGCAACCTCTACCTTACGATGCAGCTTTTGGAGCTGGACATTCCGCTTGTAATTGCGCTTAACATGATGGACGAGGTTACTGCCAACGGCGGTTCAATAGACGTGAACAAGATGGAAGTTCTTTTGGGGGTGCCTGTTGTTCCCATTTCTGCAAAGAAGGGGCAGGGTATTGAAGAGCTTGTTTCCCATGCGATTCATGTTGCCAAGTTTCAGGAGAAGCCCCTGCGCCAGGATTTTTGCGGTAAGGACGACAATGGAGGTGCCGTTCACCGCGCCCTTCACGGAACTGTTCACCTTATAGAAGACCATGCGGAAAAGGCAGGTGTTCCGGTGCGTTTTGCGGCTACAAAGCTTTTGGAGGACGACAAGCGCATTATGCACAAGCTGGATCTTGATGTTAACGAAAAGGAAATGCTTGAGCATATCATCATGCAGATGGAAAAGGAGCGTAAGCTTGACAGGAGTGCGGCTATTGCGGACATGCGCTTTTCTTTTATCTACAGGCTGTGTGATGTCTGCGTAAAGAAGCCGCTTGAAAGCAAGGAGCGTGCGCGTAGCCAAAGAATTGACCGTGTTCTTACGGGAAGGTGGACTGCGATTCCCTGCTTTGTTGTGATTATGGCAGGTGTTTTTTACCTTACCTTTAATGTGATTGGGGCTTGGCTGCAGCAGCTTTTGGAGAAGGGGATTGATTCCCTTACCGCTTTTGTTGATTCAGCTCTTTCTGCTTCCGGGGTGAATGAAGTTTTGCACGGTTTGATTATAGACGGCATTTTTACTGGTGTTGGCAGCGTGCTTAGTTTTCTTCCTATTATTGTAACCCTCTTTTTCTTTCTTTCTATTCTGGAGGATTCAGGCTACATTGCTAGGGTGGCATTTTTTATGGACAAGCTTTTGCGGAAGATTGGTTTGTCTGGAAGGAGCATTGTTCCGCTTTTGATTGGCTTTGGCTGTTCAGTTCCTGCTGTGATGGCAACACGCACCCTTCCCAGTGAGCGCGACCGCAGGATGACGATTCTGTTGACTCCTTTTATGAGCTGTACTGCAAAGCTTCCGATTTATGCTTTTTTTGTGAGCGCTTTTTTTCCACGGCATGGTGCCCTTATTATGACGGGGCTTTATCTTTTGGGAATTCTTGTGGGAATTGGCGTGGCCTTTTTGTACAAGGGGACTCTTTTTAAGGGCGATGCGGTTCCTTTTGTTATGGAGCTTCCAAACTACAGGCTGCCCGGTTTTAGGAACACTACCCAGCTTTTGTGGGAAAAGGCAAAGGACTTTTTGCAGCGGGCTTTTACGGTTATTTTTATTGCTACGATTGTAATCTGGTTTTTGCAGAGCTTTAACTGGAGGCTGCAGCTGGTGGGGAATGCTGAGCTTAGTATTCTTGCTTCTCTTGCGCATCTTATTGCTCCTTTGATGAGGCCTGTTGGGCTTGGGGACTGGCAGATTGTGGTTGCCCTTGTTAGCGGTTTTATTGCTAAGGAGAGCGTTGTTTCTACCATGGAGATTCTGTTTGCTGGCGGGGTGGAGACCCTTGTGTCTTCTTTGACTGCGGCTAGTCTTTTGGTCTTTAGCTTGCTGTATACGCCTTGTGTTGCGGCTATTGCTTCTGTAAAGAGGGAGCTTGGGGCGCGGTGGGCTTTTGGAGTTGCCATTTGGCAGTGTGCGGTGGCTTGGGTTTGCGCTCTTGCGGTTAGGCTTTTGGGGCTTGCTTTGCTTTAGGTGTGTTTGTTTTTACGGTTTGCATAAGGTGTGCTGGTTTGCTTTAGGTGTGGCTGTTTGCATGAGAGGCGTTTGTTTGCATGAGGTGCGCCTGTTTGCGTGAGGTGTGTTTGTTGCAAGTGTGGTGCTGGTTTGCGTGAGGTGTGTTCGTTGCAAGTGTGGTGTTTGTTTGCAAGTGTGGTACTGGTTTGCTTTAGGTGTGTTTGTTGCATGAGAGGCGTTTGTTTGCAAACTGAGTGCCTGTTTGCAAGCAGGTGTGGCTGTTCAAGTTTGTAGCATATTCAAGCACGGCAGGGATTGGGGCAAGCAAGCTTGCCCTTGGAGTTTTCTTGCGAAAACTCCCTGTGGAAGCGATTGTAGCATATTTAAGCACGGCAGGGATTGGAGGGGCCCGCCGCAGGCGGGGTGCGGAACGAAGTGGAGCAATGAAGCGGGAAGGGACCCGCGGAACCCCGGAAAGCCCCTCAAAAATGGCCTCCTTGCCATTTGAGGACGGGTTTTCTGGCGAAAACCCGCGAGTCTTTATGCAAACAATTGACGCGCCCTCCATGGCGCTATTGTTATAAAGAAAATGGCAAGTGTTCTTTTGGGACGCGGAACTTTTACAGGAAAAAGTGCCGCAGAAAAAGAAGTTCCCAAGACATAGACTGTCGCCTGATACTTGTATCGCTTGACACTTGCTAAATAAAGTTGTATATTAAGCTTATGAACAAAACACTACTTCTACTATGCTCAGTCTTCTCTGATTGCCGAAAATAGGCGCTGGTAAGGGTAGTTTTAACTTGTAACTTACAGACCTGTTGCTTCGGCAGCGGGTCTTTTTTGTTTTAAACTTTTTGCTTTAGAAGGAGATTTTTATGGCTTCAATGAACCCCGACGGAACTTTGACCGGCAAGTACGCTCCAATTGCGGACATTCCAATGACTAACCGCAAGTGGCCAGCCGCACGCATCACCAAGGCGCCAATTTGGTGCTCCGTAGACCTTCGCGACGGCAACCAGGCCCTCGTAAACCCCATGGGTATAGAAACCAAGCTTGCATTTTTTGACCTTATCGTAAAGACAGGCTTTAAGGAAGTGGAAATTGGCTTCCCCGCCGCAAGCGACACCGAATACGACTTCCTCCGCCGCCTTATAGACGAAAAGAGGATTCCCGACGACGTAACAATCCAGGTCTTGTGCCAGGCCCGCGAGCATTTGGTAAAAAAGACACTGGAAGCCATTAAGGGTGCCCCAAACGTAATTTTCCACATCTACAATTCAACTTCGCCTGCCCAGAGAAAATACACCTTTGGAAAGACTAAGGAAGAAATCAAGCAGATAGCCATAGACGGTGTGCGCTGCATAAAGTCATGCCTTTCGCCTGAAGACTTAAAGAAAATCCGCCTTGAATATTCTCCGGAAAGCTTTTCCATGACGGAAATTGACTACGCCGTAGAAATTTGTGAGGCTGTTAAAAAGGAGTGGGGCTGCTCACCGGACAATAAAATCATCATGAACTTGCCAACTACAGTTGAATGTGCCACGCCCAACGTCTACGCAGACCAGATTGAATACTTCTGCTCCCACATAAGTGACCGTGACAGCGTAATCGTAAGCACCCACTGCCACAATGACCGCGGAACAGGCGTTGCATCCGCAGAACTGGGGCTTTTGGCCGGAGCCGACCGTGTTGAAGGCTGCCTCTTTGGAAACGGAGAGCGCACAGGTAACCTTGACATTGTAAACGTAGCGCTCAACATGTTCAGCCAGGGGGTTGACCCAATGCTTGACCTCCGCGACTTGCCGGCAGTTGCCCAAAAGTACATGGAATACACGGGCATGGAAATTCCTCCGCGCACGCCTTATGCAGGAGAGCTTGTCTTTACAGCCTTTAGCGGAAGCCACCAGGACGCTATCCGCAAGGGAATGGCCGCCCGGGCAAACCAGAAGGAAAATGCCTTGTGGGATGTTCCCTACCTCTTAATCGATCCGCACGACATTGGCCGCGAATACGAAGGAATTATCCGCATAAACAGCCAGTCAGGAAAGGGTGGTTCAGCATACATCCTTGAGCAGGAGTACGGGCTTGTTCTTCCAAAGGCCATGCATCCTGCACTCGGTGCAGTCATAAAAGATGCTGCGGACAAGGCACAGCGCGAGCTTAAGTCTTCCGAAATCTACGAGCTCTTTGAAAACCAGTGGATTAAAGCAGACAAGAACCTTGCAATCGTGGACCTTGCAGAAACCCATGTTGAAGGTTCCAAGGAAAAGGGTGCAGAAGAGCAGACTCTTTGCCGCGCAGTCGTTACATGGAAGGGCAAGCAGTATGCCATTGGAGACAAGGGAAACGGCCCTCTGGATGCATTCTGTTGCGCACTTTCAAAAACGCCGGCACCAACCTTTAGCATAACGGCCTTCCACGAGCACAGCATTGGAAAAGGCAACAACACTTTTGCAATGGCCTATGTTCAGCTTACAACCCAGGACGGAAAGCAGTACTGGGGGGCTGGAAAGTCAACCAGCGTAGGACGTGCGGGTGTAGACGCGGTAGTCTCTGCCCTTAACCAGATTGCACTTTAGTTTGCAAAGGGGGAGTTTTATCTCCAAGGGGGGGAAGTCTCCCCCTCGCTACAAAGGCAAGTCGCTCCACAAATGCCAAAAGCGGCAAGCCTCAAAGCAAACAATCGTCACCCTGAACTTGTTTCAGGGTCTGTACCGCCACAAAATACAGCTTTTACAACGAGCCGTTTCCGGCATTTGCTCCGCTTTGTTGCCTTTTCCGCTACCCCCTCTGCGGGCTCAAACGCCGCCCGCAACGCCTGCTAGAATGGATGCGTGTTAACATATAATTCCGCGAGTTTTAGTCATAAAACTCGGTAGCAACCGCAGGTTGCGGACAACGCCCCAAAATTGGTATAGGTAGCAAAAAAATCCGCGAGTTACGAAGTAACTCGGAGAGCACGCGGAGCGTGCGACCAACGCCTGCTATAATGAATATGGATTCGGGGGCTGTACCGCTAACAAGCATCCGTCACCCTGAACTTGATTCAGGGTCTACCTATACGGCACGCTGCTTCCCTCGTTTGTTCCGCAATGTTGCCTTTATGCAAGGAGAAATTTATGGGTTTAATTTCAGATCTATTCTTTGAAAAAAGCCCAAGCCGTAAGCCCAGAAAGTCCCAGCCCTCTTGTCGTGACCAAGAAGACGATGAAGACGAAAAGTACGGTGAAGACGAAGATGCCGACGACAAATTTGACTATGACGGCTACGACGAAAACGAGGACTTCTAACTTTTAGCCAAGCCCTGTAACCAATTTGCAGCACCGTGGTTTAACAGTTGATTGCAATAGCAACAAACCTTGTTTGTCAATACAATCCATGTCGCAGTTTTTCCGGCATTCACCAGCGCACACATGGTACTGCCGGTTTTTACTGCATCCTCCTCTCCTTTTGCCCTTCTTCTGTACCATGTATGGAAGAAGGGTTTTTTGTTGAACAAAGGCCCGTAAACGTGTAAAATATTCATTATGAAAAAGATTTTTGCACTACGGCTCGTAGTTTTTTTTATTTCAGCTTTTGCATCTTTACAAAAGTCACAGGGGCAGGCAGTAAGCATGACGCCTCCTCCCTACAAGGCAGTTTCCGTTCCCCTGGAAAACAACATGGGAACCCTCCACATAATGTCGCTTACTAACGGCCTTACCATTTTCGTAAAGGAAGACACAAACTCCGCTGTAATACGTACAGAATTTGTCTGCAAGGCTGGCATGTCTTCGCAAAGTGCAAGCAACGCAGGCTTTTTTAAGCTATACGCAAACCTCTTTCCGCAAACTTCCATTGCACTTGGAACAAACGTGTTCAAGAGCGTAAAGGTAACCCCCTCATGCAACGCAGACAGCGCAACATACACGGCGGACTGCACCCCGGGCGACCTTGAGGACGTAATAAAGGCTTTTTCCCAGTGCGCCATGCAGCCCCTCTTTTCCGACGAAGAAATTCAGTATGAATACGACAAGCTAAAAAAAGAAGTTGACGACTACGCCACAAGCACAACAGGCTTTATTAACTCAGCAATAGACGGCAGGGTCTTTTCCCAAGAACCGTGGAAGCAGGACTCTGGAATCTACCCAGCCCTGTTTTCCAAGTATTCACCCCAGGAAGTGCGCACAGTTCTTATGGACATTGCAAAACGCTACTACACTCCGGACAATTCAGCAATATTCATTACAGGAAACATTTCCGCACAGTCTGTCTACAACCTTGCGCTAAAGTATTTCTCACTCTGGTCATCATATTACGAAGGAGACAGGAAGCGTTCCCCGGCATCACAGGGGCTTTCCCCTTCAAGCGGAAAAGATGCAAAGAAAAAATTTGTCCTTACAGACCCGTCTTTTTCCAAGGACCTTACCCAGATTGTAATCCAGTACACAAGCTTGCCCATGACCCATGCAGACATTGCGGCAGCGGCATTCAATTCATCTGGCTCTGCATTCAAAAAAGGTGAACTTGCATCCCCTGTAGTTTCAATACGCTCAAAGGACTACCTTAATGCGGCCAGTGCCCAGAGAAGCTCAAGCTCAAGGCTAATCCTACAGGCACTTTTGGAAAAGCCCTATCTCTTTGCATCAGCGGCGGACAAAAAGGCAAACAAGGAAGTTCCTTCTCCAGCAGACCAGTGCGAACTTTTTGCGGCCATTGCAAAAAATTCAGCAAGCTTTTCAGAAGAGGAATTCATCACTGCACAAAATTCCATTTTGGCAAAATACCTAAAGCTTACGGGAGATTCAGTTGAATGCATGAAGCTCCTTGCAGACTGGTGGGCACTCGACTCAAGCATGGGAAGCGAAGGTTTCTACGAAAGGTTCCTGAACCTTATGCGCGACATAAAATTTGCAGAAAGGCAGCAGATTGCAGACGAAATAAAAAAAGAAGAGCCCTACACATTTGTACTTTTGAACAGCGAAGTCTACCAAAAGTCAAAGGCGGCTTTTGACCAGAAAGGCTACACCCACATAACAACGCAAAATGCATCTTGGTATTCAGACGAACTTGAAATCCAAAAGGCTTTGCAGATGGAACAGAAGCAGCTTAGAAAAGCAGAGCGGCAGATGAGCGCAGGAATTGAAGTTTCCCCACTCAACACGGCTGAATATTTTTTTTACAAGAACGCACCTCTAATCCAGACCACAAAGCTTGCAAACGGAATTCCCCTTACCGTAAAAACTACGGCGGACTCCCGCACGGCACTCCTTTCCATTGCAATAAGCGGAGGTGAATGTGCCTCTCCAGAAAAGGAACGCCTCTTGCGCACAGTAATGGTGAACTCATTTGCCCGCAACATACAGACACTTCTTTCCAAGCAAAAGCAGCAGAACACTTTTGTTGGCATACCGGAAATTCTTGCATGGACACAGCAGCGCGTTTCCTACATTACGATTGAATGTCTTAGCTGCGACCTGCCGGCTGTCTTTAAGGCCGCAAGCGACGCTGTTATCTTTGGCGAAATGGATGCGGTTATAGCAGATTCCCTTGTTCACGAGCAGAAGGCACAGTGGGCAAGCACTATAATAGGCCTTGGAAACCAGCTTAACTTTAACGCGCTAAAATACCTTTACCGGGGAACGCCATACGAAAGGCTCTACGACACGGAGACGGAAGTCCTAAAAGAGACAAGCCTTAGCTCCATTACAAACGCCTACACCCATCTTCTAAACGCAACGCTTTATTCCCTGGTTGTTGTTGGAGACGTTAAATTCAACGAGATAGAAAAATATGCAGAAGCAAGCTTTGGAATCCTAAAGTCAATTGGTTCAAGGGCAAAAGCGGAATTTCCAAAGGCTGAATTCAAAAACAAGACAAGGCGTGTTCAGCTTAGGCATTTGTATGCAACAGACAAGACACCGGAGATGGCACCCAACGGAGTTCCAATCCTTGTTCCAACAAAAGACTTCTTTGACCCAGTGCTCTACTACTTCCAATGCCCGGAAGAAAAAAAACAGAGGGTTCTTTTTAACGCCCTATTGATTGAACTTAGCGCAAGAACCCAGGAATTCCTAAAGGCACAGAAGGACGACATAAAGTGCAGCTACACACTTGCAACTCCTTCTGTTCAGGTGGGCATGCTAAAGGCGGATGCTGTCCTTCACACAAACAATTTTTACAGCGCTTACAAAAAGGCATTCAATTCGCTAAAGAGTGACCTTACGGTTTTTACACCTTCTGAAGCAGATGGTGATGCAAAGAAGAAGAAGAAAGTGCGCACCCAGCAGGATGTGGAAAAGAGCGTAAAGGCAATAAAGACAAAGTGGATTTCGAGCGAGCTTAGCAAAACGCAGACAAACTCTGGAACCGCAGAGCTTATTCAGCAGGGGCTTTTGGAGGGGAACGCAACAGAATACCTTTCCAATTATGTGGAGCTAGAAAAGGCTACGGACAAAATGTTCCTTGAAATACTGGAAAGATACCTTCCCGAAGATCCAATCTTTAAGGTCTTTTCCGTTGACTCAAAGAAATAGAATTTTTCGGCATCAGGAAGGCGAAAGAATAAGATTCATCTTGATGTCGTGTGACTCGCAGGGAAGTTCCGGCAGCAGCTGAAAGTCAAAGCAAAGACCTGCGAGGGTTACGGAAGATTCCGTTTCGCGGCATTTTTCCAAGAGGCGCTTTATGTAGATGTCGTAAAAGCCCTTTCCGTGGCCAAGGCGCAGGCCATCTTTTGTAAAGGCCACCCCTGGAACAATCACCGTTATTTTTTTGAACTTTCCAACAAGGGAAAGAAAATTTTCGCAGCAGGCAGAAGGTTCGTCAATGTTCCAAGAGCCTTTGGTAAGCTGGCTTTGCAAAGGAAGGTCTTTTTTTATAAGGTAAAAGTCCATGGTGTTGCTATTGGGAACGACTCGGGGCAGGGCAAGTGCCTTTCCGTCTTTTAGCGCGGCCTCTGTTATGGAAAGGGGCGATGCTTCTTTTGGCATGGGCATGTAGCTTAGAATTGCATCGCTTTCTTTATAGAGCCTTGTCTGCAAAAAGGCAGAGCAGATTTTATTTGATTCACTTGCAAGATCCTGTGCGCATTTGGAAGCAAGAAGTTCCCTTATTTCTTTTCGCACCTGGGGCTTTGTCTTTGGCATGAAA
>ODAI014341211.1_pt1 | contig 65967 bp, 95 predicted proteins | sample 1539321 | NCBI WGS metagenome assembly ODAI01 (sample SAMN02144231, study PRJEB22623) | gut metagenome | biome: sheep rumen | host: Ovis aries | place: New Zealand
TATTCACGAAGAATATCTAAGTCGATTCGTGGTTTAAAATAAAAATTCTATGCCGAATGAGCAATAGTGGTAATAATGTTTAGATTACGATACCCCTCTTTATTCATCGCCAGTAATATAATATGGTTACTTGTTTTATCTTTAATTGTTACATCGGGGACAAGATAATGTTCACACCCCGGTATAAATTTAATCCCATACTTATCTGCATATCTAAATCCTTCACCGCAACCACTCATCGTTCCGTGGTCTGTTAAGGCAATGGCACTTTGTCCTAACGCACTGGCGTAGGACAACATGGTTTCTACAGACTGAAATCCATCACGTAATGAATGGTCGCTATGAGAATGTAGAGAAACAAATCCCATTAGTCTGCCTCCTTCATTAACCATTCACATAATAATTCCGTTCTGCGAAAATCATCCTCTAATATTTCTTTTAATTCCTTATTCTCTTCCATCATTTCGTCAAGTTCCCATGCAAATCCATATGGTTCATCGTGTCGAATAAGTTTTTCAAATCGTGTCATTAGACTTCATCCTTTCTTGTCTCATTAAAAATAAATCAAGAAGTACCCTCTTCCCTGCCCGACGTTCAAACTGACATAATCTCCATCCGTCTCTTATATCTAACCATCTCATTATTTGTTCTGCACGATATTTTCTCATGTTACCTCCTTATAAAAAGTTCGGTTCTACAATCTTCTCTACTTCAATTCTAATATCTTTGTCCCATTTGTATATTTCTCTGATTCCTTCTGCCCTTTTAACGGCAGACCCTTTGTTCTTATATTTCTTTGCATATTTAAGACTTTTGGTTTGGGCAATCCAAGGTTGTACAATAGAATGTTTAGAGTAGGCAGTAAATTCATCTTTGTAATAATAAACAATTACGTAAAAAGGATATGTAATTTTATTCTTCATGTTTCTCCTTTAGCCATTCTCGGTAGTAGTCGCCCTTATGAAATTTATTCTCGCTACCTATTTCCCCTCTCATTTTTTGTCTTATTCGTTCTCGCAAATCCAATAATGCCTTAACCTTTTCTTCGGTAGACATGGAGCAAAACCATTCCTCGTTTGTACCTTCAATTTCGCCTGTGCCATTGCAGTATTCGCAAGGACGATATCCTCCGATGGCATGCATATATTCGCCTTTTTCATCACATAATTGGCATTTCATTGTTATTCACTCTCCAACATCTTTTCTAACTCTACAACATAACCTAATATTGCTTCGCAACCATCTCTAATTTCGGATAGGTACAACTTTTTATCTTTATATACTAAAAAGAGTGTAGCATCTTGTTCAACATCTGTTGCTAAATCTTGTATAATTCCAATTATTTTTGTCATTTCTACTGTATTGTTCATTCTATATCACTCTCCTGTTTTAGCCACTCCAACGCAATTTGTTTGAAATCTTTAATTGCACTGCAATTTTTACCCAAAGGGCAATGCTTACACTCGCCACATTCGTCACTGCAACAATCCAAAACACTGCCTATAAACTCTGCCAATGCTTCTGGCGATTCTGTTACACTGTCAAAATTGGTTTCTTTGCCAAAAGGCATTTCTTTAATTTCTTCTCCATCGCTGTTATATAAAACAATCCTCATCGTTCCTCCTTTGGTTTACGCCATGCCCTACATGATGCGGTAAAGTCTGCACAAGAGTAGCAACCGTCCCACTTTTTTATCCATGCAAGCATCGCTTTATAGGAATCACTTTTCTTGTTACGTCCGCAATGAATGTTTCCACAGTCGCTATTGCAGAAGCAATAATCAAATCCGAAGAAAGAATTGACGATTACATCGTCTCCTCTCTTCCAATTGTTTTCCTTACGTTTATACTTTCCCCGTTCCATTACCACACCCCCGTATACAAGAAGTGTACCGCCCGAAGGAACAAGTAAATAAAAAGTAATGGAACACCGAAACCAACAATGATTCCGGCTAAAAGATATGTAATAATGAATCCGGCAGTAATAAAGTTCTCAATCAAGTCCTCAATCAAATCAGTCAACGGTAATCCTCCTTCCGCAAGATGAATGTTTTACGAATTCATTTAATTCGTCTACCGTCATAAATCCTACGTGGCGTTTCTGTTCTTCATGTTTGTGATATTTCTTCGCCTCCATAAGAATGAGTGTAGGTAGATGGTCTACGTTAAATTCGTCGTAGTCGTCTCTTTCCTCATACTCTAACCCCGTTTCCTTAAGAGACTGTTTGAGTCCTCTACATTGAGGACATGTCGGGGAACTAAATAAAATTAAATAATCTACATCTACTTTTGTCATGCAAATCGCTCCTTTCCGCAGATTTCGTCACGCAAAGCGTAGCACATTCGGCAGGCAAAGTCAAGCAAATCCCCGAGACTTGTCGCACAAAGCAAAAAATGGGTGGCATTCCGCCACCCAAAAAATATTAGAAATTAATTGTCAGTCCTCCACCGAAGAATTTGTCTTTGTCACCTATCGGCTTAGGTACGCCAAACGCATTAACAGACACGTTGCGATTAAAGTTATATCGCATCCCTGTGTAATACCCGTGGTTACTATATCCAAAATCTACCCCCCATTTTGGTTGTTTCGGAATTAGAGATTTTGCGTCTATCTTAATCTCATATCCCTATTCAACCATAACCTTACCCTTATCGAACTTTACTTTTTCGTCCGGTAATTTGTTAAAAGTAAAGGTTTTATCGTTAATCTTTACTTTTGGGTCTGTGTTCTTAATCTCTACGTCCGCATCTGAGTTGCTTGCTTTTTGCAAGTAACTGACTTGCGTTTTGGTTTTACCCTCAACCTATACGTATTTAGTCTGTGTCTGTGTGACCACTTTCTCCTTTACGGGGGAAAGTCTATATCCACAATAACACCCTAATGCAAAGATTAAGATACCAGTCAAAAACTTTGCAATATAATTGTGCCATCTTATATCACTCAACATTTTCCCACCTGTTTTTATAAAAGTTAGCAATCCCACGCCAGAGATTACCTCCGTCTACCATTTCACCATTATTGTTCGGGTCTGGTAAATACCATAAGTCCCAACGTAAATCCGGGTCTCCTTGATATACACCATACCCATCACGTAATGCCGCTTCGCCATGTGTCATAAAATTATCTTTGTTTATTTCTAAACCAAGTTCCTATGACAACACTGCCGCAACCTATGCCAATGCGGTTATCTATATTGCCGTAGGAGGTTCGTCTCCTAAGTCAGAATCGAAACCATCATTCGCCTGTGCATTATATGCACACATCATCGCAATACCGATTGCTCGTGAATTTCTATGCCACGTATGATACTTCAATTCTGTCATATCCTATGTAGTAACATATACAGAACCATCATAGTCAATTAGTATATGGTAATCATCGAACGCCTACGAATAATGTCCTGCCGTCCAATGGGCATATACTGTATCAATATACCCACGGGCATCGGAGACAATATCACGGAGGTCTTCTAATGTCACCTTCTAACAATCATCTAAATCAATATACGCCACGTAATCACCTCAAAAAATATAGGGAGTCTTGCGACTCCCTATTATCCTTCTGCCCACTTCGCCAATTTAATTTGTTGTTTAAATATCTTATCTGCTTTTTCACGTTTCTGTTTACCAGTCAACGAACTGTCTTGCTTAATTGCACGAAGTTGTTTTCTAAATAATTTGTCTTTCTTATATGCGTCTTCATATTTCTTCCATTTACGTTTTTGTTCTTTAGTCATACTTGCTTCGTCCGTAGAAAGTCTCTTTAATTCATTATATCTTTCATAGAAGTCACTAATAGATTTATAGTTTGTTCTGTTCGTTGCAAAAGTGCCAGTAATTAAACTCAACGGTTTCGGAACGTCGTCTTTAAGTCCACCAACGAACTCACCAGTGGAGTCACTCTTGTCGTAACCACGTGCCATCTTCTCATTAAAGGTTTCCGGTGCGATTATTTTCTTACCAAGGTCGTACATTGCATCTACATATTTTTTCACGTTCGTGAAATTCTTTTGTAATGCCCAATCCAGTCTCTTGGCACTTACGTCAGTATGGAAGTATTTCCATAAAGCGTCAGATACATCAGTCGCCATATTAGAAGTTGACAGGTCTTTTTGCAGATGCCCTAATTTACCCTACATATATTCGGGAACGATAGGACTCTTATAGAATGAATCATAGTTAAAGTATCCACCGAGAACAATGTCTGCCATTGCGGGCATAAATTTATCCGGCGTAAAGTTTTCTATAATGCTTTTAAGAATATCAGAAGGTTCAAACTTACCCTTTCTCCACTGAGTATAAGACTTCTCTGCGACATTACCGAACAACTTGCCTAATACTTGGTCTTTCGGGAAACGTAAACCATTCGGAAGAATCCAGAAGTTTTCTTTTTCATACTGGTTTGCTTCTTCGTAATCGTCGTCTCCTTCTCCTGCGGCGGCAACGCCAATCCCCATAGCAACTGTCAGTGCGGCTTTAAATAACAATTCGCTCTATAATTTACGATTCTTTTCTCCGGATAATGTAGTCCCGGTAAATAACAACTAAAGAGAATTACATAATTTATAGATACCTTGTAACGTGGCATTGAAGAACGGAATATAACGGTTAAGTTGCTTACCGATAATACCATGTTGACCAAAGTTCAATGTAATTTCTTTTGCCGCTCCTGCCGCAATAATATCGCTTTGTTTTGCATTACTTAATGTTGCGTCCCAATCGAATATTCCACCCTACGACAATCTATCTAATGTTCCTTCGTAACCCATCTTTGCGTTTTTGAATTCCGCAACACGAGTTCCCATTTCAAGATAGTCGTTGATTCTCTTATTCGATTTAACAATCGCATACGGCATACTTCCGACTAATTGTAATAATGCAAGTGCCCGAGTCGCCTTACTATTCTTTTTATTCGTGAACTTGTTCATATAAGATTCTCTTAACGCCTAAAAGTTTTTCCACGGATTAACTTTTTCGTCAACAGTATCTTCTACCCTAACAATGTTATCGTTCACACTGTCACGATTATATGTACCATATTCGCCCTATTGTTCCAAGAATCTTTGATACCATTCGGTATTATTCGCCATTTGATACATACCCCAAATCTGGTCGATAAAGGGGAGGAATCCATGTTCGGAAGTTAAGAACGCTTCACCGCCGTCACGGATAAGATTTCTGATACCAAAGTCGGGAACCATTGTTGCTGTTTCACGAATCAATGCAGACGGAGCATGTAAGAACGGGTCAATCATTTTATGCAAAGTACCCATCTAATCTGCGTCTAATGCTCTTAACGCACGATAGATTTCCGGGTCAGATACTTGATAAAATTCATTTACACCATTGTTACATATGAAAATAATCTGTTCCTATTCGTTTGGTTTAGTGATTAATTTACCGTCCTTTTCATCTACCTTAATCTTACGAATCATACTTTGTCCTTTCGCAATCGTATCTCCTTTTGCGTTCTTATCCAATACCCCTGCAATCTCATTAACAAAGATTTGTCCTGCCTTATTACGAGATGCTATCGCATAATATTCGGCAGTACGTTTTTGCATTTCGAGGAACGGGTTCTTTACTTCACGCATAGAGGTTCCGATTTTCTTAATAGGACTCTTTACATTGACAATGCTACGAGCGGACTGGATACAATTAAATCCAAAGTCGGCATCGTCCATAACTTTTGCAAGAGGAACGAAGTTAGGGTCTTTCTTAAGGAATTTCTGGAACTCTTCTTCTGTCATAATCCCGCCGTCCACTAATACGTGTAACAGTGCATGGTTATATTCTACGAAGTCCTTTTGGTTCTTCATAAAGAGTTTTGCGTCTTTACCATTCTCGACTCTTTCAATGATTTCTCTTGCTTCGTCCGGACTCATTTTCTGTTTGATTTCTGGACGGAGTTCTTCCATATCAAGAATACGTTTGGCAATACAATAATCAATAAAGTCTTTCTATTTTTCTTCACCGATTTCACGAATAATATCATTTAATGCACGAGTATTCTTCCCATTATATTTGATACCATTCTGCATTGCGGTATTCGCTTTTAACGCATAACCCTTGGTAACAATCATTTTCGTATACGTATCATATACTCCCAACTTCCTTGCGGCTTTTGCCAAGAAGTGTAAGTCGTTAAACGCATACTTAATAATCTAATCCTTTAACCATTCTGCCCACTGTGCGGGTTTAGATTTTGGTTTCTCTGTCTTCTCTACGCCATTGATTCCACTATATCGAATTACCTATTGATGATGTTCAAACGGAGTTTTACGAGTATAAGTTACTCTGCCACCCTTTTCGTGTCTATCCCAATACTCACTTCTCTTATCGAAGTATTCCATCTTACGTTTGTTTTCTTCGTTATTCGTAGAATCTTTTTCAAAGATTACGGAGTAAACATCTTTATATACGTCAGAAGTTATTCCTGCTTTTCTTTGTTGTTCAAGTCTGGCGTCTCTTTGTTCTTTCGCCTTTTCCAATGGAGTTTTTTCTGCTTCTCCCATTTGGTATCTAATGTCTCTATTATTTTCGTCAAATGTTCCTTTATTATAAATAGATTTAACTTGAGTTGGTTCAAATAACGCATACGTATTAGTGTTATCTTCAATGCCCATAATAGAGTCGTATCCAAGGTCTTTTATTGCGTTAACGAGAGTAGTGTCTTTATCTAAGTAATAATATACGGGGCCGTTCTCTGTAGAGACCTTCCCGTCAGACCTTTTACCCTAACGTAAGTAATCTATTTTCTTTAAGAATTCCTCTAATTGTTTTTTGGTTATCCTTCCATATTTGGCTTCTCTGCCCATTCTCTTTTTCAAGTCTTCATATAATGTTTTAGGATTCTTTTCTGCCTAATCAGAAGAACTATCAATTAACCCGATATAAAACGGGTTCTCTGCCTTAATATAAACTTCCCACAGGTCTCCCTGTCCATTTTCTCCGTTATACTATCCTCTTTCGACAAATCCTTTCGACTATGCAACCCAAGTAAGTTTATTTCTATTAGCATCTGTTTTAGAGAAATTGTAATCGGGATTATATTCATGACCCTGACCACGATAGAATACACGAGGAGAGCCGTCTGCTTTTACGGCAGTGCTTTTACCAAACCATTTCTTAAATTGAGGAGTATTCGTGTCTGCCAATGTTGCATTATCACGTTTTTCGGATGCCAACATAAAACGGCGAGAGTTCTTTATGTTGTGTTTTTCTAATTTACGTTCCGCTTTTTCATAATCAACCTAACGATTACGGGAATTATCTACTTTTTCTGATTTCCACTTGCCTTCTTCTTTTTTAAACTTAGTAATAATATCGATTGCGGTGTCATCAAAAACTACTGCACACCTACCATCCAGTTGTCCATAATAAGATATTCCCTTAATTCCGTATTTATTTAATTCTCTTGAAACATATCCTTGTGTCCAATTTATTTCATCATCATTATCCGCAATAGAATTTACTAACTAATCGTATATATTATAATCACTTTCATAATATGAACCAAATAAAGAATCAAAATTTTCAAGTAAAAATTTATCCGTAATCAACGGTTTATTTGTCCACCTAAACGACTCTCCATTATTTAATCTCTCCAAGAGTTTTTTCTTATGTCTTAAATCCGCATGTATATAGAGAGAAACGTCGTCGTTTGGGTCTTCTTTTATGTTTTTTTCTTTTATATGGTTTTCTATAGAACTTATTTCATCTTCTAATACATTTATAAACTATTCTTCTGTTAAACCATTTTCTACCCAATCATAATACAAGTCAACATCTTTATAATAACCCATCGGTACTTCATCTTCACCAATATAAAGGGTATATCTCTCATAATCCCAATTCGGGAACGTAATTATAGAACTATGATTTTTTACAAAATTAACCAACCCTTTCTAAACAGATTTAGGCTATTTATAAAACTATTTATCTTCCTTTAATAAAACATCATCGTTCGGAATATCAACAAGAAGTAATTTATTTTTATTATTATCTTCGGGTTTAACAATTTTAATTCCATGCTTTTTCGCCAAGTCCTAAATTTTACTACTAAGACCATCCCATTTTTTTAAGTCGCTAATATACTTGTCCATTTGTTCTTTGTTATTTTTGTCTATCAATTCGTCTGTTACCGGAGATAAATAGAATTTAGTATCTCCATATGTATATAACTCACCAAAATCCTCGTTATAAAACTCACCAGACTATATGGCATTTAATTCTTTAGTAACGTCGGAACGATAAGCCTATAACTATTTCATAAAATTGGTTTCGTTTTTCGAATTAATTAAATCCCAATAAAAACTTTTTATTACTTTTGTTACATTTATCCCGTTTATATAAATTTTTGGTATTGAATTTGACTATTTCCCAAGTCTATCAAAATATCTTTCTTTATTCTTTCTAAGACTCTTTGCGAAATATAGCCCCCAACCGTGTGCCATAAACCCTTCGCCAGAAAGTAAATGGTCAAGAGTAAACTCATCAAAGTCATGTGGCGTAGAGTGCCATGCGTATTGGAATCTTCTGCCCGGAAACGCCTTTTCAAGAATCTGTTTATTACGTTGTGCCTTTTCCGATAACTTATTATTGTGTTTCTCTAACTTACGTTGTGCTTTTTCTTTATCTGCTTCTCTGTTCCGTGCATTGTTTATTTTTTCGGATTTCCATTTGCCTTCTTCTTGTCTAAATTTAGTGATAATATCTATGGCTTTGTCATCAAATATTACGGCACATTCTCCATCACGACGACCATTATACGATATTCCTTTTATACCATATAAATTTAACGCCTTTGAACACATTTCTTTACTTTTTTTAATGCTAACATTATTCTACTACTAATACATCCAAGAAATAGTATCATAAATATCATTATCTACGCCCATATATAAATCAAAATTCTCAAAAAGGTCTTTATTAGAAACTTCGTCATCAATAAAAAGACCTTCTGCTCTTACAAGTTTTATTAAGGCGTCTTGAACCTTTTTTGGCTAATAGTGAAAGCCCATTTCTTCTCTTAATAATACGTCGTCGTTTGGAATATCAACAAGAATTAATTTATTGCCGTTTTCTCTTATATAATTAATTCTTTTAATATATTTAGATTCGTACAACATCCACTCATAATCGTCAAGATTTGAATAACTGTCATCAAGTTCTACTTCAAGTTCACGAAGTTTTGAAGAATCAGATATATTTATTTTAGTTGGAGAAGTTTCGTGATTTTCTTTAAAAGTTTTAATCAACTCTTTTAGTGCTTCTATTTGTGCATTAGTCGAAGCAACATATCCTTCATATATCGCAATAACGTCTTCCTTGTTACTTATCAGTCTTTTTGTACCCTCTGGAAGTCTTGAAAGTTCTCTTTTAAATTCCTTATAGTCTTCATAATCAAGGGTATCGTCTTCAATAATAATGTCAAAGTCTCCAACCAGTCTCTTATTGCCAAGCCTATCGTAATAGTTCTTTTTGTTCTTTTTAAGACTTCTAGCAAAATAAAGACCCCAACCATGAGCCATAGCACCTTCTCCGGACAAAAGATGTTCTAATGTGAATGCGTCGAAGTCGTGTGGCGTAGAGTGCCATGCGTATTGGAATCTTCTTCCGGGGAATGTCTTATTTAATATCTACTGTGCCTATTGTGCTTTCGGAGATAATTCCTCGTCTCTTGCACGTTGATATTGTCTTCCGGAAGAATAGTCTTCGTCTCCAAGAGCGTTTTCAAGTCTCTATTGAATTTTATTATATTCTTCTTCTGTTATTGTACCACGGTCTAAAAGTTCCTGCAATTCGTACATAGCGTCATTATAATCGCCCTTTTCGAGGAATCTTTCAACCCAACCGTTTACAACTCTATCACTTTCAGATACTTCTTTAGTTCCTTGTTTAACGGTATCTTTACCCGTTTGATATATTCCAAGTCTTTTTGCTCGTTCTTTCATATATTCTCTACGTTCTTTATCTGTTTTAAACGTAGTCTTTTTGTTATTACTTTTAGGTGTATTCTCATTCTATTGTTGTTCTCTCGTCCATTCTTCTGCCTTTTCTTCTGCTTGTTCGTCTGTTAACTCTTGGTTTTCGGTTTCGTTTGCATACTGCTCCATTTTCTCTAAATTCTTGAGGTATGCTTCTTCCTATTTCTTTTTATTCTTTTCTTCCTGTTTCTTTTTCTTCTTTTCTTCTTTCTCTTTTTCTTTACGTTCCTTCTCTATTTTCTCTTCTCTCTATACATTCTCTTCGCCTAATTTTTCAATATTCTATTGTTCTTCCTTCATAGAGATTACTTCTGGGTCGCTATCGAGTTCTTTGTCTCTCTTATCGCCGTAAATTTCACCAAGAATTTTCTTTATTTCGTTTCCGGTCTAATTAACTTTATTTTGGTTTAAGTCTCCGGACTCATAATAATTATTATTTAAACGAGAATTAAGAATATTTTCAATAGACTGCATTAAAGATAATTTATAAAGTCCCTGCTCTTTATCTAACGCATTTGTACTATTTCTTAACTCACTCTTTGCGGCGGACGCTCTTCTATTAATTGAGGTTTTTATCTTTTTTACGGTCTTATCGCTTTCACCATCAAGTATTTCTAATATCTCTTCTGCATCATCTTTAATAGATTCAACTTCTTGTGGTTCTAATTCGATATTATATACTCCGCTCTTTTCTTCTACAACGGATTCTACTTCGTCCCCTATTTCGTTGGTCTGCTCTTGAGATTCGACTTCTTGCGTTTCCGTTATATTTTCGGATTCTAAATCCTGCGTTTTCGGGCTTTCTTTCTAACGATTTTCTTCCGCAAGTCTATTTACTTCATTAAGAGTCTATTCGTTAATAGGAGTCGCACGTAATTCATTAGAACCGAATCTCATTGTGTCTAACGGAAGAGTGTTCGCCTGTAATCCGTTACTGCCAAATGTCATTTCCTATGTTCTATTTTCATACGGAACAATATTTGATTGTCTCTGGTTTTGATTAATTTGTTTCGTCCCTTCGTTTAATTGTCCGGGATTATTTGATTTAGACCGATTTGTTTTCGCAACGCCTTTTCTATTCTGTTGATATTTCTATCCGGCAATCTTTGCAATCTTTGTAAACCATCTTCTTTCTTCATCGTTTTCTGCGTTATCATAAAGAGAAGTCCACACTCTCTTCATTTCGTCATAATCATTACCGTATCTTCTCAACATTTCGTCGGCAACAATTTCTGCGGTTGTATCGTTCATTATCCTTCCGCCAATCATCGTAGAAGGTTCTCTGTTTTCTCTCTGTCCGCCAGTGTATTCTCCGACAGAATTGTTTAAATTACTTAATCCATATTCGTTTTGATTAGCAATAGAATTGTTAACAGTAACTAACGGATTTGCCCTACGTCTATTCCAAGGATTTATTCCGACATTATCCTAATTAACGGGAGAGGTTCTTATGTCATCAAACTATTCTTCTGGAATTGTAAAAACAGAGTTGTCGAAACCACTTTCTTCTGTAGTCTCTGTTTCTTGATAAGTAGGTTCTGAATATTCTTCTTCGGATTCTTGTTCATACTACTATTGTTCTACTTGTTGTTCAACCTCATTTCTCGTAGAGTTCATTCCACGATACAGGTCTTCAACAGGAGTCTCGTTTTCGGAATTTCTACGATGTAAATGTTCCCAAAGTTTTTGGATACCATTGAGGGCACTTGCCATAGAAACACAACCACGTTGTAAAATACGTTCTATTACGTTGTCTCCGGTATATCCCTTTACATAACCTTCGGCGTACCAATTAGAAAATTCCCATGCCCACCGTTCTTCAATTGCCGCTTGTTTATTTTTATTAAACGCTTCAATCTGTTCCAGTGTCATACTATTTTTATCTTGAATATTAAGAGATTGGAGATTCAACGAATTTAATAAAAACATTACTTGATTCAGACATGCGTTCTCAATAATTTTATTAAATAATTCGTCTCCCTATTTAATGTTTCTTAATTCTGCAATAAACGTATTATCGTAATTTCTCCCTAATATATTTGCAATAAATTTACCAACAGATTTTACTGCGTAATTATTAAATATTCTCCTATCTTCTTCCGATAAGTTCCAATAACCGTGATGGGCAATTTCGTGAATTGCAGTACCAATATCTGCCCCACGATATAATTGGAAAATCGCACGACCCATAGAATTCTATTTATTTGTGTCTGCCCAACCACGAACTTTACCCCATTTTCCGCTTTCCTTATCGTAAACGTATCCGTAGTTATTTACGTCAAGATACATCTCCCAATTTTCGGGAGCAATACGTTGGGTTACGGAAATGAATTGTCTTAACCATTCCGGGTCAATAGAGTTAGGGTTTTCGTCCATAAATTTAGACAAATCGTGAATATTACTTATTCTAACGCCAGTATTTCCAGAGGTGTCTGCATTAACCCCGTCTTCGGGAACGGTAGGACTTTCTGTTTCCTGTGTATCATCGCTCTGGAACATTCTTCTTTCGTTCTTATTTTCGGAAAGAATTGCTTCTGCTTTTTCTAATGTCGGAACAACTCTTCCTGTAGTATTGTCTTCGTCCATTACAAAGAATTGTCCGTCATTTCTTTTTGTGATTATTGCGTTCTTTCCAGTCTTATTATTATGATAACGAACCCCGTCTAATTCTTGCCCACTCTATGTTGTATATGGAACACGAGTCCACTCTTCTCCGATGTTATCTTTATAAGAAACTTCGCCAATAACGCCATCGGTGGTCTTTGCAGACTATACGGGTGTACCCTATTTCGCCGCAACTTCTTCTTGATGAACTTCTTGTACGGTCTTACCATCGTTATTTTTAACTTCTTCTGCAAGTTTCGGAGAAAGTTTCATTTTAATTGCAGAGTCTCCACTTTCTGTTTTTGTTTCCGTCTATTCTGCTTGTTTTGCTTTTTCTATAACAGACTGTTCTGCGGAAGAAACAAACAGTTTCTATCTGATATCTGCGTCAACGCCCATTCTCTCAAGAACCTTTTCTGCCGTTGTAGTTAAATCGTTTTCACGACTACCTCTTGCTTCGTCGCCAACGACAGTATCTTTAACACCTTCTACTACGCCACGTACTATGGAGTAGTTCATATCTTCATTAGAACCGGGGTTAAATCTTTCCGCAAAGGAAGACGCATATTGAGAGATAATATCTCCATCGCTCCAAGTAGACAATTCTGCCTAACTCTTACCCGTTACGTGATGGATATAATCTTCGATTGCTTCTCTCTTTTCTTTATCTAATTCAATACTTCCGTCTTGAACCATAGATTCTACCGCATTGTATGCCTTGTTTCCCATAACGGTATAGGAACCACGTTGTAAGTATTGACCAGAGGATAATGTACCACCAACACCACCAAACAACGCACCCATGATTCCTGCGGTTTTCATGGTTTCTAATCCCTATTCGGATGTTGCATATCTGCCAAATCCACCAAGACTATATTCGTTGTCCGCCTGTTGCATTGCTTTTGCAACTTCTCTATCTGCGATATAGTCTTGTGCTACTTCCTGTAACGCCTCAGTGCTACCTTGTAACGCAACGTCCGTTGCAAGTCCTGCCGCCCTACCAATGATAGGACGAGTCGCACGAGAAACGGCAGTGCCAACTTTTGCCGCAGGGTCTATTATAGACGAACCTACACGACCAAGAGTAGAACCCGCAATTTTACGTGCCGCACGGGAATTAAGAGCAGAACCGACAAGACGATTACCCATTGCAATATCTACAAGGGTTTCGGGTAATGTGGTCAAGGACGCTTTCTTAAGTGTTTCATCGTATGCACGTTTCGCTTGTTCCCAAGTACCGCCATTATTTAAGACATCTTCTTCTGCCTGTAATGCGACGGAGCGAGCGTCTAAATAACCGCCCGCTACTGCACCAGCCGCATTACCAATTTTAGCACCCATTGCGGTGCCGCCTACAAACGGGGATAAGAAACCTACTCCTGCACCTACGGCAGTACCAATACCCTGTGCCGCCATGCCTTCAAGAGTACCACCCATCTGTGTTACGTTTTTCAAGAATGAGTCATCCGCAACAAGGTTATTTTGTGCCGCTTGGTATCTTTGTCTTGCCGCTTCTCTTTCTGCGTACTCTCTATCGTATTCTGCCGCCTTTGCTTCGAATTCTTCTGGAGAGAGTGTTCTGTCCTCTAATTCTCTTCTTAAATCGCCAAGTCTTTCAGAACCACGAACATCATTAAAATTTGCACCGATAGCGGTAATAGCATCACCAATATTATCGAATAAACTTCTTTGAGGTTTTTCTTTATCTGTAGAAACGGAGTCAAAATTATTCTCCCAAAGTTTATTGTTCATATCTTAAATTTCCACCCCCAAAACGATTATTTAATCTATCTACCTCTTTCAAGGTTTTCAAGTCCCTTCTACCAAAGATTTCTTACATAAGCATATTTATATCTATCTTCCTGCTCCGGTTCAAGAGTTCTCTTATCGTTTATATTATATACGCCTTGTCCGTTATAATCGTCATACGCCCTTGTGTCTCTCATTACATCTGCGAATCCGTAACTACCTCCACCGCCATGTTCTTGCTTACTTTCGCCAGTAACTTGCGGAGGAGTATCACCGTTGCCGTACTATTTCATTGTCCCATTTTGTGCATAAAATATTGTACGTTCTACAATATCATTAAGCAGGTCTGGAACTTCGTTCTAATTCTTTGCATTTTCCATTAATCCCTATACTCTCTTATCATTCTTTAAGTATTTATATAATTCGTCTCTTGCGTTTGCTCCTTTTTTCTAAGAGAATTCTCTTAATTTAGGAATTAGGCACTTCGCAAGATTATCAACGCCACTACTCGGATTCGCTACGAATTCTCCCATTGCTTTATCAATATAATACGTATTCGTTCCGCTATCGGTTGGCTAATTTCCCTAACCCATCATCATCTACGGCGTAAGGAATTTTCCGTTACCTAAATCTACAGATTTAAGGTAATATCCTTCCGGTAAAGTAATGTGCATATGATAACCAGTACCCTTGTCGTGGTACATATTATCACCGTCTGCATTAAGTCCGATTTGTTTTGCAAATGCCTGTAAATCCGCTAATTCCGCTTCGGACAAAGATGATGCGTCAATGTCAAGTGCGTGACCGGATAAATGGTGAGAGGTTTTCGTACCATTTACTTCCGCATTATGTGCGGCACTTCTCCAACCACCATTTACTTTCAATCCCTTACCAAATTTATTACGAGCGTATGTGTTTAATATATCTGCCGCAGAAACAAGTTCCGGTCTTGTTTTAGATAAATCACTATCTTCGTAATTACCGGGTTTATCAATAGGGAAAACCTGTCCGGTAAATCCCCGCATAATATCTCCAACACGTACTGCGTTACGTTGTGTAAAATTTCTATTATCAATAATACTTCTTGTATTATCAAGACCTAAACGTGCCTACTCTATCTACAAAGGCCACAGTTCCTTCTTATGACCGAATTCGTCTCTTGCCATTTGATGTTGTTCTTGTGCCCAATCCATTGTTTCCTTAAGACCGGGTCTCTTTAATTCGTATTCCATTAATGCGTATGCGTTTAATTTATCTGCGTCTGTTGCTTCTGGATTACGCAACGTAGCGAATGCGGCACGAAGATTATCTTCTCTCTTCTGCTTCTCCATCGGTTCCATAAACGCTTGATAACGCATCATACTAATAATGGGATTTGTTACTCCCTACGCCCTATCTGCCTCAATCCATTCTTGAATATTACGAAGGTTAGACATATCTGGTCTCTATTGTTGCGGTTGTCCATTCTGACCATAGAGACTGGCACTTGTTATTGTCCCGCCACCAGTAAGTGCCTAATCAACCGAAGAGGCGACGGGAGACTAAGGGTTTGAACCGAATACTCCTGTGTTAGAATCAGACCCAAAAACAGATTTAAAACCACCTTGTGCCTAATTATTGTCCGGCATAGTCCAATTCGGACTGCCTTGATATAAAACATTATTGCCACCAGTGTTAGAATTTACTCCATATACACCATTTGCATCTGCACCTATTACAGTAGTAGGTTGCTGTTGCGGAATACCATATACACCATTTTCGTCTGCACCAATAGCGCCCGTTACCGCACCACCATTAGCAGAACCGTTAGACCCCGGCAGACCATTTATTGCCTGTCCTCTTGAATCGTTTCTACGTTGATTGTTTTTACGATTAATTCTTGCATTCTATATATTTTGGGCGATTGCAGAGCCAACATTATATCCTGCACCAAAATCACCGCCACCCCTTACTTGTTGATATTGATAAGGGGTTTCATCTTGATTAAAGATTGCCCACAAATCCTATAAACTTGCCAATTACATTACCTCCATTAAAACCCTCTGAATCCTGTTGCAATGCCCGCTATAGTTCCTAATGCCTGTCCCCAAGAACCTTCACTCTTACCTTCTGTACCTTCGGTAGTCTTTGTACCTTTCTGTGTACCTTCGGAAGTCTTGGTCGGGTCACTACCCATAAGAACGGCGTTACCATAAGTCTTGAGTGCGTCATTCTGACCATTAAAGATATTATTGTACAAACCGCTCTGGGTCTGATACGCATTTAACAAAGTTGCCAAATCCTGTTGATTCAGTCTTGCATAATCAATACCAATATTAGATAACGTGTTATAGAAATTACCCAATTGATTATTCGCCGCAAGACTACTTTGCATGTTTTGATTGTACTGTTGTTGCCAACGATTTGCTCTATCTGCCGCAACTTGACTTGCGTAATTTGCCGCCGCATTATATATCGCAGTCTAATGTCCTGTACTATTCGGCATACCAGTACCAATCATATTCTAATCAATCTAATTTTTCTATACACCAAATTTTCTCCATTGGTTATTTTCTATATCGTCATTTGCCTTGACCCAATCCGCATTATCGTTAGGATTCCAAGACATCGTATTCATTTTATTTAAATTGGACTGGTCAATACCCGTTGCACCATTCCAACCTTGTTTAAAATAAGAAGTGTCTCCAACACCGCCATTACTCCAAAAAGAATTGATTTTATCTCCCAATGAATTTGCGTTCTACATCATTTGCGGAGTATAACTTGCGACATTGTTATAATTATTTTTTGCAGTATCAAAGAAATCGTTATACCTCTACTTCATTTCATCAGAAGAGAATGGAGTCTACGTAGATTTCTCTGTAGTCTTCAAATCTATATTAGAGGTAGAACTTGACGATGTTCCTTTAGACCCGCCGCCAAGTACACCCTTTACTACTTTTCCCACTGGGTAAATCCCTCCCGTTCACATAAAACCCCAACGGGTTTAAATTTATATTTACGGCATATCGACTAATGCCGTTGCGTAATACAATATAATCTTTTACAATGATTCCGTATTGATATTTCTTTTATCCATTCCCATATTTTTTTACCATTTCCGTCCGTATACATTATCATCATTGTATTGCCAATAGACGACGTTTCTATAAAATAAACCAAAAGAGAATCGTCGTCTATTATTTTATCATTTTCAAGTATTGACTATAATGTTTCTTCTTTATTATCCGTAGTATATTTTGATAGATTATTTACATGTTCGAGTAATGTTACCATTAAGTTACCTCAAATTTTGGTAAGATTATTTTTCGTCATTGCTTGATTTACTATTTCTTTAATCTTATCGTGTAAGACTTTTGCCGTAATAACTCTTGCGGTTGTCGCAGTACCAGTAGTCGCTTCTGTTGCAGACATAGAAGAATAAGTCGTATCAGTAAATTTTGGAGAAGAACCTACGGTGACACCATTAATCTTCGTTACGGTAAGATTATTTGTAGTAAGAGTTCCTGTTACGTTTACGTCCGCAGGGAACGTAGCGTTTTGACTTGAGTCAAACGAATATAAGTGACCAGTCTTCGCCATCGTGGATGGAGTTGTCCAACCCATACCGCCAAACCCCATAATTTTGTTAATTTGTAGACCTGTGTATTTTGTGTTACCTCCATTCGCTTTAAATATAAAACGGATTCTTCCGTACTGTGATGCCGCAGTATTTCCGTAAGTTCTAAATGCCTCGACATTAACTACATTGTATCCTGACCACCCTGAAATGCTTACATTTTCTGCAATCGTTACATATGTATCTGGTGTTGACTAAAGTGCTTTTTGTATAGTTACTGTTGAACTATTGCTACCATTAGTAGAAACATAGAACACAAACTTATTTAATTCTGTATATATCTCCGCCGCCGATGTATTAATAGTTATCCGAAGTTGATATTTATTTGTGTTCGCTGTCGCCTTATTTGTAGAGTCTGCTTTGCCAATGGATATATACCTACCAACAGAAAATAAGTCAACCTTTTGAGCATCGGTTAATCCGTAGTTAGTCCAAGTAGAACCCGCATCTCTGCTATATTCAACAGTTATTCCTGCCGCTTTAGCAAACATCATTCGGTTTGCACCAAGTTCGTCCACCATCGCCGCATCGATACAACCATATCCTCCAGTAAAATTTTTGCCGCCCCATTTAAGGTTCGCTTCGTATACAAGACTTGATGACGTTAAGTATTCAGAATGTGTATGACCCTCTAATGAAATGTTAGTATTATCCCAAGTAAGAGAACCGTTACCATCTCCCCTTAATGTCTTGGTAGAGTTTGTGCCATCTTTGGCTTGTAGTTCAAATGCACCTGTATATCCGCTTCTATCTTTACCATTCAACGAAAGACAAGCACCTTTGGTATAATCACTTGCACCCGTAAGAAGCAAAAAACTGTCGTCTACTGTTTTTTGAGCGAGTACATTTGCAGAAGTTTTTATCGCTCCGCTCATAGTACCACCACTTAACGGTAAGTAATCGTGTGTATGTCCACTTTTTGCCGCAGTCTGCCACGCACCCCAAGTATCTGAACCTTTTTGGGTTCGCCAGTAAAGGTCGCCATTACTACCAGTAGATACGGCAATCTGACTATCGTATTTACTATTATCCCATGCAAGATGCAGAATTTGAGAATCTGTCGGAGGTTTACCTGTTGTCATTTTACTTGTTGCAAGGTAAACCCTTAATTTGCCGTCTGCATAACATGTATTGGCAGAAGTAGGTCTCGTTGATACTGTATATAAGTTGTTTAATGCGTTTGCGGAAGTTGCAATGCCGTTGAGAGAACCAGTGCCACCACCTACTGAAAAACTTGTTCCGTTCCAAGTCAAAGAACCGTTTGGATTGCCGAAAAGGTCGTATGAGTTAGTGGCGTTTCTCGCATATGCACCAAACCCACCGCCAGTAGTAGCAGAAAAGTCTGTTGACCTTAAATAAAATCCCGCACCATCTCTGTTAGTCCAGTTCCACCCAATGTCAAAGTTCGTTCCATTGTTATTAAGGTCAACTCCCGCTCCCCTGTCGTTAGCACCCGTAAACATGATACTCCCAGTCATCGTACCACCGCTTAATGGTAGGTAAGAGTGAGTATGGGTGGAAGGGGCGAATGTACTTGGCTTATTCGTAATGTCATTCCACGCAACGCCAGTAATATATCCTGCGTCATTTGTAAATGCAGAAACCTTGGTCGGTACTGTAGGGATAGTCGGTTTATTGGATAAGTCTGTATACGAACCAGAGGTTGCCACTGTAGCAAAATTTGGTTTGCCCGTCACTTCGTTCCAAGATACACCCGTGATATAGCCAGTATCATTCGTTAAGTCAGAAACTTTTTTGGGTATTGTAGGAGTATTAGACAAGTCTAAATAAGACCCGCTTGTTGCAACTGTTGCAAAAGTCGGTTTAGATGTAACTTCGTCCCACGATACTCCTGTAATATATCCACTGTCATTATTGAACGCAGATACGTTTTTCGGAATCGTTGGAATCGTTGGCTTATTAATAATATCTCCCCAATATACTTTACTAATATAATTACTGTCATTTATTAAGTCAGAAGTTTTAGTAGGAACATCGGGAATTTGAATCTATTTAATAGACGTTTTGTTATCTCCGGTTGTAACAACAATATTCTATCCGTCAACGACTACTTCTTTTACGTAGTCTGGACTACCCTTGTCTAATTTACCATCAACAATTTCTGACACATCATCCAATGTTTCGATAACATCTGCGGATGTAGAAATTAACTCCGCAAGAGCCTCACTTATTGCAACGCCAACCTCTTCTTTCGTATAATATTTATCATCCACATCTCTTTCTAATTTATTTATTTCTTCTGCATAGATACGAAGTTGTTTCTTTAATTCTGTTACAAATCTTTCTTCTGGCTATACCTTTCTTGGAATTAATGGAGTCTCTGTAATCATTATGCGTCACTCCTTGTCTGATAATATAACGTATAACCCAACACTTTAAAATATTCATTGTTCTTTTTCGTTCCGAACTTAATCTAAAAATACCTTGCAGATAAATCCAAATCTATAAACGGAGGCTATACGTGTTGTTGAGTTTTACTATTTCTAAAATTCAATGTATACGAAGGAAGTGTTTCCCAGTCTATATCTTCTTTCGGCGTCTCCGCAGACCATGAAGGTCTAACCTATACATACATATCATAATCCCCTTGTGTTTCTACATGGAATTGAATACGCATAAGTCTCTTAATATGTCCGGGGTCTTCCATATGGTGTGTTTTAGAAATAACATATCCCTCATAATTACCACGAGAATCGGCATAATCGTGCAATTTATAAATATTACCGTTTGCATCTCCTGCCATAGTAACCAAATCTTCTTTCTTATATAGCGAAGAGTCAATCATTGTCTCTTTCATCTGGTTGCTATCATATTGATTACTTACTTCGTCGATAATTAAATCGTCATTTTCACAGAAGTCTCCAATTGCTGTCATACCAATATCACGGACAGACCATGCGTGAGTATATGTATTATACGTAATCGCTTTATTTCTGTTTAATGTATCTTCTCCAGAATTATCGTACGCAAAAACAATATCCTTTGTTTCTTCGTTATAATATCCAAGAATTCTATCTATAGATGTTAAATCCTTAAAGAACCATTTTCTAATCGGGTCGCCTATGGGGACTACCGTGTTACCATCATATTCATATATATTATCTTTACCAATAAACACATGAGAGTGTGGTAATACGATTATTGCGTTAGGAGAAACAAGGCCCGCTTTTGTCGTAATCAATTCTTTAGAAAATACAGTATCACCACCAGTATAATTGATAGCAATTATCCCTCTTTCTTTATATATTGCAAGAGTATCGCCAATCTTCTTAATAGTAATAATACGACCCTCAATATCGTTTACGTCTACGTATCCTGCCATACCAGACCCATCTTCATTATTATGCCATAGACGTGGATTCTGCCATTGAGACCAACGCAAACGTGACGGATATAAGTCGCCGTCTTCTTCCGTATTTGCCAAGAATAGAAAGTCTTTATAATCTTCTACACTCTACGCCCGGACTGTTACTGCGGAATTCCCTTCTACTTCGAGAGAACCACAACCGACCCAATAACATCTATTATCCTTTATTGTCGTTGACATATCCTTTTCCCACTTCGGTTCTGTAGAACCAGACTTACCTCCACGAATACATTTATAAATATATCCAGTGTATTTATTACGACTTGGTTTTACTACATCACCCTCTTTATATGTCTTATTCTTGTTCCAAGAATCGGGAGAATAAAGACCTTCTAATTTTAAAGCCTTCCCATCTCCTCCATCCCAATAATATACATCGTTGCCAAGAGAACAGAAAAAGTATTGATTAAATGCGGTCTATGCAGATATATAGCCCAATTCCGGGACATCATACTATTCATCAGTAATTAAATTTGTAAATGTCGTATCTTTATCTCTAATACTATATACGCCATGTTTTGTATGAATCATATTTAACGGATGTCCGTTATTTATTCTGAACAGATTAATCGCAAGGATAGGAGACCCTTCTTCTACTGTTGCGTGTTTAACCCACGCCTTAACTTTTTCAACGTAACCATCATCAAATCTTACGTTATTTACTTCCTAAAACGCCCCGTCTGGGATTAAAGAAGAGGGAGCAGAAGTAATTAATCCCCTACTTGCGGGCAAAAATACTTGTTGATAAATCTTACTCACCTCCTAATAATATTACATTTATCGCAATTTATGTGACGGAACAATCCTCTATCTATTGTTCCGCAAACAAATTTATCTCTGTCTGCATTGCCGAATAATTTTTTTCTTCTTCTCTTTTGACAAAAAGGACAACAATAAATATTTGTGTTTGAGTTTACTACAAAACATCCGCATGGATTTTCAACCTCAATATTCTAAGACTGACGTGCAAACTCTTCTAACTATTCAAGTATTCTTGTCCTTTTCTTACCAAACCAAGGGTGTGGTCTACGGATTATCCCCTTAATGTTTGGTTGCTCTAAAAGAGAATACGATAGGAAAGTAATAGAGGTTTCCAACCAATCTTCGTCCGGAGGACTATATGTTTTATAATATGGAGGCTCATAAATAATATATATCTACGAATCCGGAAACCTTTCGACAATATTTATTGAGTACGAAAGTGCGTCCATTGAAGAGTAAAACTACTCTTTACACATTCCTCCCCATATAAAATAAAATTTCCTACACCCCAAATCAAGGAACTGTTCTGTCACTTCCATTCTCTTAATCGGGTCAATCTCTATAGAAAAATCCTTCCCTCTCAATATATAATAACGGGCAATTACTTTCGCCCACTGTAATTTATAATATTCCGTTGGAATATCAATCATACAAATTTCATCATTCGGAAATAAATTCCAAATCTTTGCCAAATTCTTTTTTGTTAATTTTCTATCTGCCCAAGGAATAATTTTTACCATATCTTTAATCTTGTTAATTTACCATCAATACCGTCTATTGCGTTATTTACTACATTTTGTAATTCTCCAAATTGTGCCTTTGTTGCGTATGTTTCGTCTATAATATTCCCTTTCTGGTCACGTTTTGCTTTTTCATATACGTCTGGTAACGTTACAGATAAATTTTTCCACTTGGTTCCGTCGAAATATTCAAATTGGTTAGTCGTAGTATTAAATCCAAACATTCCTTCTACTGGGTCGTCTGGTCTTGTTGCAGTAGTCCATGTCTATATTTTGATTGCAGAAGAATCTGGATAACCAGAAATCTCCATCATACAATCTCTTAACCAACGTCTTGTTTCTCTTTCGTAATCGTCTATTGTACTAACACGATAAGTGCCAATAGGCTTTGTTACATCAATATTTGGAAATGCCACTTAATCACCTCCAAACAATATTATCTAATTCTTCTTTAGAAGGAGCAACATCTACCATTTCCCGTAATTCACGATACTTAATATGAAGTTGGTTGCTTCTCGCTCCTGCGGCGGCAATTACGCCTTTTAAGTCTGTTGCGGAAACCTATTTCTTCGTATTCCTTGCGGTAGTCCATTGAATCGTTGCTTCCTCTCCAATTTGTTCTAACGTATAGATTGCGGCAGTAATACGATTATAAGATTTTTCGTCAAAATCAAAATATTCTCCATCGTAAAAAATCGGCTCTAATTCCTTTTTATCACGGATGGATTTTAATTCAATTACCTTCTATTCCTTCAACGTTTCAAGGGGGACTTCGATTTTAACTACTTCATAATATTCGCCTTTATCTTCAATAGTGCAACCATACATATTACACCATTGTGCCGTTTCCGCATAATCGTCCATATTAAAATTTTCTTTATAAATTTTCTTTCCTACCATCTTGCCCTCCGTTACGCCTTGTACCCGCAAGCGTACCAATCAATCGGTTTATAAACGAGTCCAGACGAACCACCTTGATACGTAGTAGAATAGGAAAAACTTGTTGTCTTTCTATTACTTATATTTAAAGCATCGTTCGCTTCTACTGCTCCAGTATAATTTTCGTTATTTGTCCCAACTACTGTATAATAAATATCTTTAAAAGGTATTGGAAGTGTTATCGTCTAAAAGGTTCCACCACTATTATCGGATGGTCTTTCATAATGTCCTCCCTGTTCAACCCAACCAGACTCATATACTCTATACCAAGACCACATTTTTCCAAAACCCAACTCGGAGGTCGAACGCCCATCAATAACTTGTGGTTCTTGTACGGAAGAAACACTCCCCTCTAAAAAGTTACTTGACACTTTTACTAAACTTAATTCTGTATTTGCAACGGAGGATTTATTCTGATTATAGGAAGATTCAGAAGGAAATACGTTTACTCTTGTTAGTGCTGTTTCTGTTGCCATTTATTCACCCCCTAATAAATAAACCTAAATCAAGGACAGTTTCTTGAACGGGTTCTACCGTCTATATAATTACAAAACCATTCTGCCCTGCCGTAGCATTATTTTTTGCCGCATAAGAGAGACCGCCTTCTCCGTCATCATGTGCCAGATAGGTAGTCGCTCCAGTTCCGCCATTAGAAGCCGTATATTCCATCGTTAATTATCTCCACTGTTATCACCCTCATATCCTGCTCCGTCTCCTCCATTTCCTCCGTTTGCAGTATAAGAACCAAATGAACTCTTACCACCATTTCCGCCGTCGGTACCAAAGCCACCCACACCACTTGAGGCATGGGTTGTTACCCCTGCAGTACCTCCTGCACCTACCGTAACTGAATAAGGAGTGTTAGGGACTACGGTGATAATCCTCTCTATCAACTATCCTTTACCACCATTGCCGCCACTTCTACCGTCAGATTGATTATAAAAGTCGAAACCTCCTCCGCCTCCGCCACCGCCACCAGATAAAATTATTCTGATTTTAGTGACACCTTGCGGACAAGTCCAAGTATAATTTCCGGGCGTTTTATACTCTTCTGTATTTAATACGGTATAATCCGAAGACTCAACCTACTTAGAGCCGAATACGGGGAGATAATAGTCATTATCCTTTTTTGCAATATAATAATCTGGAGTAATAGGTTTCTCTTCTGCGGTTTCAATAATTACGAATCCGGCTTTTCCTGCGGTAGACCTCTTCTCTATATAATGCTCTGTTGCGTCACTAATTGAATTAAGAGATTTATGTCCGCCAGTACCGCCCTTTGATGCACTATAAATGGAGTATTTAGTCATATATCTTCGCCCCGTTTAAGCCGCCGCCTTTTCCTCCTGCGGCAAAATATTCACCATATTGACCGAAGGAACTTTCCTCTCCGTCTCCCCCGACCGCACTATTATCTCCCATTCCTAATGTCGTTCCACCTTTCCCGACATTTATAATATATATTGTATTAGGAATGACATCTATTTCTTCGGAAAAAAGACCTCCGTCTTTTCCGTCTTCTCCCATTACATTATTTTTTGAGTAACTGGAGTTATACTTAAATCCCCCTCCACCACCGCCGCCAGAGATTGTAACTCTAACCTTAGTGACTCCTTCTGGACAAGTCCACCTATATTTTCCGGGAGATGTATAAGACTAAAGTACGCTCATCATTCCCCTCCTTCAAATTTCTTTATATTCATAAACTTGTTTGCTCCACGTAATCCTAAACCGCCTAATCCTGTTGCAGTAGAAAAGGACTCGTAATTCTTCCACTCCATCCCATTAAAGGCAAGGTATACGGAAACAACAAGAAAAACAAAGAGGCATACTGCCGACACTACTTTAGTGCCGGAGTATGTCCCATCGTCGTCTTTTAATATAGACGATACCAATAATTTAAGAGTTTTTACCATCCTTATCACCCTCTGGTTTTGTGTGAGGTAGTGCCATCATCTCTTTCCAAAGTCCGTCTATAACACCATTCTCGCCTAATGCTTCATAGTTCTTATAATTCGCTTCAATGCTCTATAAGGCGTATAAAGGAACCCACCCCTTCTCTTTATAGATGTAATAAGACTTTGTTATCTCACCACGTAAGAGACTTTGCAGTCCCATCTTGATGGCATCTTGTTCTTCTTGTGACCTACGGAATTTCTGCCAAAGGGTAGCAATCAGTATTCCGATAATCACGTTAATTGCGTGTACTAAAATAGATTCCATTTATTATCAACTCGATTATTCAGTCAATAGTAATAGATAGTAGACTTCTATCATACGGCATGTGGTTATTTGGGTCTGGAGAATCCGCAGTTACCTCGAAAGAGTAAAGGCCCTCTGTCGCACCACTAACAATCGTACTAGTTGAACCCGGAGACAACGATGAAATAACTAATAGACCAAACTCACTGCTCTTCAAATCTATATCCGTTAATGTTAAATTACCAGTGTTTTTTATTACTATATCCCCATTTTGTTCAAGTAATTCTAATCTTGATATTATAAATGATGTTCCGAACGAATGCGTAAATACAGTCTATCCACCAGTAGACAGGTCTAATTCAACTTCTCCTTCCAGAATATCGTATTCTGTTATCGAATAAGAACTCGAGGGAGTCCAAGTATAAGACTCTCCTATACCTAATGCGGGAACATTGATTGTCTCTCCCAATAACTAACAATAATATGTTTTCTGTGTCTAAGGTTCAGAATTTGCCGCAAACGTAATGGTAAAATCAAGGTTGTCCCCTAATTCATAGAATCCGCTTTCACGATTACCGTCGATTCCAAAACCATATCCCGTCCCACCGTTATCATTTACAGTAATGGCGAAAGGAATAGAAACAGGAGGTGTCACGTTCACAGTAAATGTATTCCCGCTTTTTGTTATCGTTGCCGTTCCTGCCTCATAACCATTATCGGCAGTAACAGTGGCAACACAAGAAACAGTGGGAAACTCAATACCAGTCTGTGCAGAAGAAACCGTTAATTCGTCCTATAAAACAAGTCTGGCACTGGTCGTTTGATTTACATTATAATCGCCTGTAAAGACGATATTGTATCTCTTTCCAAGAAACATTAGGGATGTATTGTCATGGTAATATTCTAACCCATCCCTATCTAAAAAATATATATTTGGCATTTAATCACCTCAATTATGGTTCTTATGGTGTAGGAGGAGTAGGTGGTGGAGGTGGTGTAGGTGGCTCCGTTATAGTTATCGTCCCGTAAATCATAGTCACTTCATACCCATCATAGCCCGCTTCACGTGCATCAGAATCAGAAATAATTTCATAAGTTGCGACGTTATCATGTTCCCCTACTTCTGTGTAGCCCGTATTTGGAAATGTTACTTCTATTTCGTCATTACCAACGAGACCCTATATAGTGTAAGTATTGTTACTAACAGACGCACCTTCCATTACATAAGTACTCCCAGTAGTAATTGTTACTTGTTTTTTCGGCATCTATGTAAAAGGAATTGTAATTTGTACATCCCTTGCTGGGACTTTACCAGAAACAGAAGGTCTGGTACTTGTGTATCCAGTAGGAGGAACACCGGTTACTTTATACTATGCTCCTACAGGAGCGGGAATATTTGCAACGGAAGAAGTTCCTGTTGTCGTTGTAATAACGCCTGTCTCTGGATGTGTAATTTCTGCCGTCCAAGAAACAACAAGCGGAGCACTATTAGTCTAATCAACAAAATATACAGAAATATCATATTCTATTGGCTAATACACAATCGAAAGTGTCTAATCTTCAGAAATAACATAACTTTTAATTCTATCTGTTTGTATACCATTAACGTAAAGAGAGTAACCCTCATAAAGTGGAAGTATCTTGTTTCCAATCATAGACCCGGCAGGAAGTTGCACAGTAACGGTCTCACTCGTACTTGTCTGAACGTATTGAGTCGTGCCATCTGGCAATGTAAAGGAAAGATTGATTGACCCCATTGGAGTCGGGTCAATGGTAAGTGTTACAAGGCGTATATTTGCATTGTCTACATCTACGATAAACAAATTTCCTTCCCTTGTTACTGTTGCTTCTCCTGCGGTATAATCCGTGTCTGGAGTTACCTCCGCTTCGCAGTATACATCTGGAAATTCCATATCGTTCGTGTCTGCCTGTACTTCACTGGATTGTTTTTTTACTTTCAACTTTGCTATCGTAGTCTGGTTTACATTATAATCGCCAGTGAATGTAACGTCATACAAATCTCCAAACAACAACCACTTTCTTCTGCGGTGATAATACTCTAATCCGTCTCTATCTAAAATATACGGCATAATTATTCACCTGCGATAATGGCATCTATCTGTGCGTTAGTCACCAACTCTAATTGTACGTTCGCTTGTCCTAATATCTCCCAATTTCCATCTACGTGGATATATTCGGTATACAGATTACCTGTCGTCCCATCAGAAGGAACAAGATATATGGTAGTATCAGAAATGTCCTGTGTTGGGAGGTTCTGTACAACGGACACACCAAACTTAGGGATTAAAGAAACAAGGTCTTGCAAATCATCAATTCTGTCTCCTAATGCCGTATCTGCATTAGTCCTTGCAGTCTCTTCGTCTCCAATTCTATTTCCGAGTGCCGTATCCGCACTTGTTCTTGCGGTCTCTTCATCACCGAACAGACCCTTTATAATAAAGACCTAATGAATAAGTCCTCTATCATTTAATGTCTTCAATCGTCATCCCTCCTATTAAGGTTCTTCTGGAGTCGGGTTAATTAATGCTTGTAATTCGGCAATCATGGCATCCACTTCTGCTTTTGTATATACGGTAGAAGAATCTGCTTTTGCAGACAGACTTGTATCAACCTCTGTTTTAGTATATGCGTCTGTAATTCCATATCCCGCCAAAGTGGTCGCTTTATCCGCTTTTCCGGCTAATGCGGTGTCGGTTTCGTCCTTCGTGTACGCATCTGTAATACCATAGCCTTCCAACGTGGTCGCAACATCTGCTTTTTCGTCCAGTAATGCGTCTGTTTCTGCTTTTGTATATATCTCAGACGGGACTTCTCCTTCTCCTGCCTTAATAAAACCCTTCGCTACGATATAAGAGTATTCTCCCTTTAGACCGTCGGTAGGGCAACCTAAACCATTCATAAAATGATAAGATTTAACCCCAACGTGACTTTCGTTAAAGTCATTATCTCGATTTATGAACAAGTTTATACTTTTATCTTGATTTCCACTATCCTCATCGAACATGAAATACACTTGGTTGTCGTTATTCTTTTCCTGTGTATTATCGGGATTGATTACACTGGTATTTTCTTTTGCGGTAATCTCCTGTTTTGTTGCGAACTTGTCTCCGTTCTCCGAATCAAGTAATTCTTTGAACTTCGCAAGTCCTTCGTAATCTAAGAATTCCATTCAATCAACCCTCCTCAAACAATGCTACAATATCGGGAATCGGAATCGGTAAATCATAAATACCGTCACCATCTACTTCGTCGCTTTCATCTTCGGGGATGTAATTGTCGTCCCAAATATCGTCGATTTCGTCATTCGTAATTTCTATAATATTTGCATGAGAAGTAAGAACTTGCAAAACAATATCTGCCTTTTCTTCTGCGGTGTCTGCGTCCTCTGCCGCCGATTCTGCGGACTGTGCCGCACTGTTCTTAGAAGAGAGTGCAGAATTTGCACTATCAGATGCCGCCATTGCACTTGATGCCGCATTGGATGCACTTTCCAACGCAGAAGTTTCAGAAGAACGTGCATTACTTGCAGATAATCCTGCATCCTGTTGTGCCTAACGTGCCAACTACATTGAACTTTTTGCATCTGCCTATGCAGTATATGCTCCGTCCTTTGCCTAATTTGCATCGTTTGCATATCTCTATGCGTTTCCCTCAGACTGGCTTGCGTGTTGTTCGGATACCGCCGCTCTATCCGCATAATTCCTTGCGTCGGTAGCCGCATTAACTGCACGACTGGAATACAGTTGTGTATCTGACAGAAGGTCTTGGACTTGTCCCTTAATTTGAGAAACAGTATTCTTGTCAGTATTTACTTGATTCTTGTAACCCTGTGCCTAAGAAGCAGAGTTCGCCGCATTTGTCGCCGCAGTCTGTGCCGCATTACGTGCTGTAATAATATTGTTATACTGCGTCTGTACTTCCTGCCGTAATACTGTGACCGCCTGTTTATCGTCCTTTACTTCATCGTATATATCGTTAAATACTTGAATTGCTTCGTTGTCTAACTGTTGCCACTGAGTAATCTTGTTCTATAAGGTTTGACCAGTGGACAGGATATTATTCGCAACCGTAGTAGCGTACTGTGCCGCCGCTCCAGACAAGTCTACAATACTGTCATTGTGGAGGCGAATCATAACCTTCCCCGTATCGGTCAGACACAACTCGTGTCTTTTTAAATTATCTGTATTCACATCGGACTCTTTTAATGTCCGTAAAGTGTATCTGATAGACAAGAATCATCACCCCCCTACGTTGTTATAAATATCTCCTTGTGTTCCACCAGTAAGTTCTACACTATCTCTATCGTCAACCGTACCGCCATTCAATTCTTCATCAAGATATACCTTGCCACGAATCTTGTTCCACATGGGCAGATTACCAAAGGGGTCTCTTGCAAACAATGGTCTATCGTCTGTCATCTGGCGTTTAATCTCTTTCAAGTATTGTTCCAACATTGCATCTGCCTTTTGTCTCCACATCTATGCCTTTTCCGGCTCCATAAGGAAATCAAAGTATTCCGCACAAGCGGCATACACGATAATATCCCCAATCTCTTTAGACAGACCATCTTCGGAGTCTTCGCTGTTAGACAAGTCTTCTGGATACCATTCTCCATAAACATTAATAACGCCAACGGTAGGCATTGGAACAATCTGTAACCCACCCTAAACAACGACATAATACCTTGGCTCTCCGATTACATCTACGTTATTGTAGAGTCTGTACACATCTTGCATTGTGTTTAACGGAAGTAACCTTTTCTTTTTAGGAGAAGAAGGACTGATTGTCCCTTCCGTAGACGCAACAAACGGATATTCTTCAAATGGGTCTGGTTGCCATTCTACGTAACGTGCCTGTTTTAAACGTGCAGTTCTTACAAACCCGTCTTCTGGTTCAAGGTTCTTTTCCCACCTTTGGATTCTATATAAATACGCAGAACGTAAGATAAATCTACGTTGTTGATTAATGAATTGTAACAGGAGGTCTTCGTTTAAATCTTGCCGTTTAATGATGGCAGAACACATGGTAACAATCTCTTTACCGTTCATTCTTTGCCTCCATATAAAAAAAATAAGGGGAGACCGAAGTCCCCCCCAATTAGAATTTTTCGTCCATAGTCTTATACTACGGATTTAGTGCCAAAAACTATCTTAGAACTCTACGTGCGGCTTCACCCTCATGTGCCTCACAATAGAATAAATATTGTTTCAATAAGGGGTCTCTTGTAAATTCAAAAGCAGGAATTGCACAAACATGTCTAAAAGATTTACCTGTCTGTGCCCCCTTCCTTTCTTCATAATTTGCCTTTTCGAGTTCGTCTGTATTCACCGTGTTAGTGAGGACGATATTTCTATCGTCGCTCACATCAAGGTGTTGTTCTTGTAAAAAACCTTCGCTCAATTAAGCCTCCAATTTATCAACCAATGGTGATAAAAGAATTTGCCTCCGGCGAACGGCATTCCATAGTCAACTGACCAGTTACTACCTTACCGTTCATCAGAGAGTCTTTAGGACGTTCATAAGTTTTGAACGGAATCAGATAAGCCAACTTCCAATATTCAGTTTGCAGTAAATCAACACGAGTATCGGGTTGCATACGATGCAGAACAGTATTTACCAGACCAAAGTCAGATTCGTAAACGTCTACAATCTGTTTAATCTTGGTGGAGTCTGCACTGCGTTCACGATGTGCGTTACCAGTGAAGTTAGAGATAATTCTCTTATTCGGGCCAGATACTACGCAAATATCGGGAGTACCGCCTACCTTCCATGCCGCTTGAATAGCGTCATTCAATTTTTCTTCGGTCAGTTCGTCTGCTTCTACTTCGTTTACATTGTTGAAGTAAGGAACGCCGCCAAACTTACCTTGGACAGTAGCAGTGCCCTGTACTTTAGTTGTGTTGTTTACAATAGCGTATTCAACGTCCAGAGCAATCATTTTCAGAGTCTTGGCTAATTGATAAGCCATTTCAGACTTAACGCCCGCTTTCAGAACCGCTTCTTGAGAATCGGATACCATGCAATCCCGCATGAAAATCTGAATGTAGTTTTCCAATTTCACACGAGGAGTAGCGGGTGTAGAACTAAACGGCTGATTTTCCAATTGGGCATTTTCACCGGGAGTTCCCAGAGAATCAGTCAGCCAAGAATGTACCATACCAGTAACTTTAGAACGACCAAATTTGTTCATCAACGGAGTTTCGTCCGGGGAGATATTAGTAATAATATCCAGTAAATCTTCACGGTTGCCAACCGCAGAATATGTATATGTTGCCAAAAGAATTCACCTCAAAATATTTTAATCTAAAAATCCCCTTTCTAACAGAATCTTCGCCTTTTGTTCGGTTGTCATATGACCGAATTGTTTAAAGTCGATTTTGTTCTGTCTCTTGCTCTGCGTAATCGGGGTATTACCAGAGTGTTCTACTACGGGAACAGTAGGTTTCTTCTTCTGTTCCACTTTCTTAATTGCTTTAGAGTAATAATCTTTCTGCATCGTTTTGAAGAATTCTCTCAAGGGTTCCGGATTACCCTCATTGTATGCTTGTTTTAGGCGGTTAAATTGGCTAACAGGAATGTTCTGCATAGCATCATTAATGTTTGCCATAATTTCATCATACTTAGGTTCTTCGCTACGCAATTGTGCTTCAAGATTGTCGATATTCTGTTGTCTTGCCATCATAGAATTACGTTGATTTAACAACGCCTGTTTTGCTTCTACTACGGCATTAATGTGGTCAAAGTCTAATTCAGACAAGTCATCGGGACTATCTAACCCAAGATTACGTGCGGCAATGCGTTTAGCCACTGCGTTTAAATCTTCTCCAGTCTCCTGTGTCTGTTGTTGTGGTTGAGGTTGATATTGCGGTTGAGGTCTATACTGTTCGAATTGACGCCGTTGTTCTGCCAACGCTTGCGTTTTCTGAGTATAATCCTTCTGCCTCATATACCCACGCAGTAATTCTTCCTGCGTTACCTCAATTTCTTCGCCATCTACTTTAACCTTGTATTTCGGTTCCTCTACATCTGTTTCTTGAGATTCGTCATTATCGGTTTCTTCGGGTTGTTCTTCTTCCTGTTCCTGCGCCGGTTCAGATTCGGAGTCCTGTTCGCCTTTATTGTCGAATTCGTCCGTATTCCACTGTAAATCACCGTTTTCATCAAGATAGAACTCCGGTTCGGGGTCTTCCCTCTCCTGTTCTTGCGGAGTCCCCTCTTGGGGTTGTTCCACTTGTTCTTCTTGAGTATCAACTTGTTGGTCTTTTAATTCTTCGTCCATTAATCCTCCTACCGAGTTTCTCTCTGGAATTGTTCGGTTGCTCTCTCAATGCCTACTTGGACTTTTGCTATTAATAGGGGTTCTAACCCCTTAATATATTTTAAGACCGCCCTTCTTTCTCTCATTTCATCAGAGGGGCATGTCATTAAAAGTTTTAGTTGTTTTTCTTTCTCTTCTTCAAGGAAATTATGTAAAAAGGCTACCGCACCTTCTGCATGGTAGCCTTCTTCAATTAATTCTTGCGGTGTTTTTAATCTTCTCATTAAAATTGTCCATCCCGTCTATTAGGGTCTGTGCTACCGGGTTGCGGAGCCATTCTCTAAATAAACTGTTGCGTACTCAATCCTGCATTCTCCGGGGCACCGGGGTCGGGGTTCATAGGTTGCTTACCCTTCGGTTGTTGTTGTTCTGCCTATGCCTGTGCCGCCTATCTATCATAAATCCCCGCATTTTGTGCCGCCTGTTGCATACTACCATTCATCATCTACTGCATACCTTGTTGTAATGCGGGAGGATTCTAACCTGTTTCTTGAGCGTATTTCATCATCATCAACATTTGAGGTGGAACGCCCATCATTTCCGCTTGTTTAATAATATCGGGCGGGTAAATGAAGTCAGAAACATTTTTATATCCTAACGCCTCAACGAGTCTACCGAACGCATAAGAAATATGTTCTGGAGCCGCAAGACCTACTTGTAATAGTTGAGGATACATCCCTAACAGTAATTGCATTGCCTGTGCCTGTTGTTGTTTACTTCCTGCAACAACGCCAACATTTACAGTAATGTCAATAGTACCCTCTAAATCTTCTGGATAAATGGGTTTAGGTTTATCTGTAACACGGATAAAGGTTTCTTCAGTGATGTACATTTGATTCATCTTAATCATATGACGGAATAATTGTTTAATACCCGTTTCCGCAAAGATGCGGGCAATCAATTCCAATCTCTGATTAGATGCGTTCATAATTTGAGTAATACCAGTAGCGGTCTTATTCAGACTGTTTGCGTCCATGCCTTGATTATAACGTGTAATACCAGTACGATTTTCTTTCATGGTATTCATGTATTCAAGGAATTGGAATACTTGCGGTTGAAGTTGCTCTATAGGAGTCCACATAACCGCTTGTCTTGGGTCGCCTGACACACGAACCGCCTTACGACCATCAATAAATTCATTAGGGTCTACCAATGTATCAATATTGAGAAACGCCTATTTATTATTATTAATGGCAATATTGTAGATAATCTATTTTAAAAAGGCTGTATTTAAATCCTGTAATTCCCCGACCAAATCTGCAATACCACGACGGGGGAATAATCTTAACGTATCACGGATAGGACTGATTACAAAGAACGGATGACGACCCATTGTATTTTCTTCCAAACGGACAATGGTATTACCGACCATCGTAATAATCATATCTTCCAGAATACCGTCATTATTAATATCCGTCTTAACGTAGCATTCATACAGAAGATATTCTTTCTTTGCATCTTCTTTACCACGGTCATTAATTTTATCGTATGCACGTGGGTTTAAGTCCGTTTCATAATCGGTACGTTGGATAGAACCATCTGTCCCTTCGTCCTCGATTACGTCCTCTATATGTTGGAATACTCCCTCTCGTTCTCTCCTACGTAAGTAGTCTAAATTCACGATTTTTCTGTGTGCCACAAAATCAACATTTTCCAGAGATTTCGCCTCTGGACTGAATCTAAATTCAGAAGGAGGAATTACTTCCAACTTTGGCTAATTCTTTGTAATATTAGTAGTTTCTTCGTATTCAACGTTCAAAATTTCCGGGGCTAATTGTTCCACGGATAAAACGTTGATACGAGGATTGGTCTGTAAATTCATTAATTCTTCGGGAGTCATAACTAATTGTTTGGACTCTATAGTAGATTCCCTTTCCCAATAGCATTTTACAATACCAAGATTATCTATAAGAGAATTTTTAATCCAGTCGTAGAAAATAAGGAAGCCATCGTTGCATCGCTCTAATTGATATTTAATCAATTCGGAGTGTGCGGCGGCGGCTTTTTCGTCCTATTCGCTATTAACACCCTGTAATTTACAGATGTCTTCGTTTCCAAAGAACACTTTAATCAATGACGGAATCGCCCACTCTACAGTATCGTGGAAATCACTGGCGGTCACGTCAGAGATATTTGTTAAGTGAGGGAATTTATCCTTATAGTATTTTGCGTCACTTTCGTAAACCTTATGTCTACGTATGACTTCGGGTTCAATTTCTTCTTGATAGTAGTGGTCGGCTCTGTCGATTTCCCTTTTTACGTTTTCACGTATTTCCTCCAATTTCTCTTCGGAAATACCATACTCTTGAAGGGTTTCCTGTGTCTCTCCCGGACTCTCTACTACAACGCCGTCTGCTATTTCTGGCATTTCGTTTACATAACCTTCTTGCGGAGCAGGAGGGTCGGGCATAACCACGTCCTATAATGCCATCGTGTCTTCTTCGGGTAATACTCCCGGTATCATTTCTTCGGGCATTTATCCACCTCCTTACAACGCCCCTGCGTAAATATTACTTCTAATTCTTGAATTCCTCTTTATTGGGGTAACTGCAATCTGTTCTACGTAGGCAAGGGAATCTAATAAGTCGTCGTGTACCCCATGAGGGAACGCCAACATTTCGCCCTTTAATTCTGTCCACCAATCTCCTGCATTTTCTGGAATCCATACAGAACCAGAAGAAAATCTGGGTTGTAATGCAGAAATACGTTCTTCTTTTTTTCTCTACGCCTTTAATTGTGTAATAGTAAAAAACATATTCCTCCGTGGCATTTCCTTTTCTAAGAAATGACTTAATGCCGCCTAATATGCGACCTTTTCCACGCCAACCTTCTACGGAGACCATTTACCAACCATACGAAAGATTTCGTCGATTGTTTTAGTGGGGTCATACCTACCAAATGAACAATCCAGTATAAACCAATGATTATCTTTATTTACCCCTACCACCATGATAGAAGTAAAATCTGCCGTAGCCTTTTGGCTAATTGCCAAGTCCACTGTCATAAATATATTTAATTCGGGAATACGTAAATCCTTCCATCGGAATTCTTTAAAATATTCCGTCTTAAATATCTAACTATCCGGGGAAATTGCTTCACACATTCTTTCACGATACCAAATATCAATTTTACCCAATTTTTCATAGGTCTCTCGTTCGTTATCAATGAATTCTTTAGTGTATTTCCCCGCCCATGTAGGCTCTCCATCCCGTAATATAGGGATTCGTTCTGCCTAAAAACCAAGGTATTCTTTATTATTAATAACTCGTTCTATCAGACAGGCTTCACCCAAATTGTTACCAATCATAAAGATACGGCACTTTTTGCCCAAAAAGGCGATGTCTGATAAGAACCAATTATAGTCTTTTTCTAAGACTGTCTCTGAACCCATATCTTCCAAATCCTACGGGTCATCAATGATAATCAATTTAGGTCTTGTCTCACCGTGTAACAGACCACGGACAGAAGAACCTTTGCCGTACGCATCTATGCGTACATTTATGGGATTTCCATAAATGTCTTTAACGACAACCTCAAATGTTTTATCGTTATTCTTTTTGACCTCTATAAGATTGGAACACAATTTAGGGTCTGCCAGATAGTCCTCTGCCAAGTCCTTAAGACGGGCAGATGCGAGGGTCTGGTTCGCCATGATGATTACGATAAAGTTGTATTCATTAGACGGAAAAACAAGTCTGTATAAAGAATGGGAGCGTATTACTATTACCGATTTACCGGATTCACGAAACGCCTCTTGTGCAAAATGCTTTTTTCCGTGTAAAAGAATATCAGACCACTCGTAATGAAACGGGGCCGCCTCGCAATCATCGGGAGATGGAAGAAAAATCTTACGGAAGTCTACGAGAGAACGATACGCCATCTATAAAGCGACTGCTTCTTGTTGGGCAAGTAACTCGTGTTGTTCGTCCATCATTTAAGCAACCACCTCATTAGTTCGGGGTTACGTCTCATAATCTCAAAAATTCCATTTGCAGTCCTGTCCACCAACAATTCGGAATCAACATTCATTTGTTCTTGAACATCTTCTCTTGAAGAACCGACATTCATAGAACCGTTCATTAAGAATATAGCGTGGACTAATTCGTGTAACAAGGTCGCCTTTTGACACTGAGAGGTGGTATCGGATGCGATATAAACAAGTTGCTCAAATTGGTCTATGGCACCAAAAATATTAGAACCATCATTCGCACCGATTATCGTTTTAATCTTTTCCTCTGGTAAAAACTTAACCTCGTAATCGAAACAACCATATGAAATTTTTGCAGAGAACCCTTCGTCTCCCCAATTCTTTAACTTACGTTTTCTTTTCGTAGTAACAATTTTTTCTTCTTCCACGTTCCCTCCGTATTATTTGCTCACGCAAATAAAAAAGACCACCGAAATGGTGGTCTTTAATTTTCTGGGGAGTGCAATTTTATAGAGTAGCACCCCATTAACTCTCTCTTATCGGACAAGTTCCGACCCGCACGATTGGACACTGCCCTCGATATTAAAACCCTGTATATGCGTAGAAACACAGGGGTTGCCTATACGTGGAACATCCCCGTATAAGACCGACGGGACACGCATGTTACCCGTCCATTCACCAAATATATGTACCCGCCACAAGTGGTCGAGTCATAAACAAATTTAGCGGTTTATTTCGGGACAAACCGCAAAAACCCATACATCAAGGAGGTATAGCATCATGAGTACCTTTCTGATTTTATTATAACAAGTTACGTAAAACGAATCAAGTAAATGTATTAAACTTGTTTTGCGTGACAAGTTATATAAAAAAATAAGGACTTACTACAAGGGTTTTATCGACTCACTGCCGTTCGTTCTCAAAACCCTTATTTCTGTATTCACTCGGTTCACTACCCGTTCACCTCGTTCCTACGAAATATTTACGTTTAACTACAACCGTAGGTTGTAACTTCCGAGTGTAACGAGGAAGTTTAGTAGTTACTTATCTACCCCCCAACGTCGCTTCGCTCCGTCCCCCCTATCAAGGGGGGATTTTGTTTACCCTCTCTAAAACCGTTAGGTTTTAACCCCGGAGTGTAACGGAGGGGTTGAGTTCTTTCTCCCTCTTCATTATAGGGGGTCGCTCACAGACTTCTCGCCGTGTTCGCTCCCCCCTATAATATAACAAAAAAATCGTTTTTGATGTGAATTGTATACAAAATACACGAAAATACAATCGGTGTTTTGAAACACTTTTTACGACTTTTTGTTTAATTTCACACTTTTGTCACAAAATATTTACACTTTTTAAAAATTATTTTTGTGGAGGTAAAGGATGCTTTAGGAGTCCCTTTTTTTGGTGGAAATTTATTTTAAGAGAGTTATTTTTTTGGGTGGAAATTTTTGTGGTATAAGTTCTCTTAATATATAATTTAACCATCCCTTTTTATAAAGTCACATCATCACTCATTAAATCACTGACTCTCTATATATATTTACAGAAAACTTTAAAAGAACACATAGAAAATTTACAAAATTTATGTCCGATAACATAGATTATGTTAAATTCACTACTCTATTTCAATCTATGAAGTATAATCTTTCTACATACTCTATGCAAGGAGGGTTCTTGCCCTATCTGATATTTCAGTGTTGATGTTTATACTTACGGAAGGCTATTTAGGAGCATTTATACCACCACGGTCAAGTAGAGAGTTCAGTAACTATGCTTTTACTTTATCATTTATTCTATCACTATTTATCATATCTATCGCTTTGTCTACTAAATACGGGGTTGCTGTTTCAATCTTTTCCCTTGCAATCTATATACTACGATTAAGTTGTTCCTTAACTTTTTCATTCTGTAACATCTTGCTTATTACTACCGGAGAAATATTTAACTCCATACTAACTTTTTGTATATTTCCTCCGTATTTTCTATAGACGTTTATAAATTCACTCTATCTATCTGTTAAACTTTTACTTCCTTTTTTCATTTACTCACCTCTATAATACAACAAATTTGTTTAAAAATATGTGATTTATTTTTGTCAAGTAGTTTTTTGAATTTACTTCTCTGGTAGAATGAACGTGAGACGGCAAGACGCAAACATTCGTTCACCCCATCGTCGAAATCCCGCTTCCTGTCTGCTTTTGAGCCGTTCGCTCCTGCTGTTCGCTTTTTCCTGTGCTATGATGCAATTGCCGAAAGCGAACGGCGGAACAGAAAGCAAGTTGAGTGCAACAGAAGTTGCGGAAAGGAAAAACATCATGACTAATTACATCAACATCACTTTAGCAGAAAAACTGTATCAGAGAACTGACAAAAACGTCACTTGTGTAGAACTCAAGTTAAATCATAATCTTGAGTATGACTCCTTTAAGAAGTTACTGGATAATCTGAAAACTGCCAATAAAGGTAGTCAGATTAAACTGTACTTCACCAAGAGTATCTATGACAAAGATGCTAATGGTAATCCTGTTCGGGATGAAAAAAACCCCTTTGAGAATAAAAAACACAGTGGTTTCCTCTGTGATTCCGGTGAGAACTTTGATAAACCCGGTATTGAACGTATGATTAAAGCCTTTGATGATACTCTTACCAAGGCTATTAAGTCCGGCGTTTATAAAGTTAAGGTTACTGTTCCGAAAGTTACAAAAGCGGAATTGGAATTGACTGTATCTGAACAGGCAGAATTGCTGGCTACTCTGAAAGAAAAGCAGAATGAGGATAAAAGGAGAATTGCATATCTTGAGAATATCCTCAAAAAGAACGGTATCAACTTCTGATACCGTCCTTACAAGTGGGAGGTTTAATACCTCCCCTTGTATTAAATATCATAACATCTTGTGGTGTTTAATACAAGGCTATCTTGTAAATAACTTGTCACGTTTTATGTGACGGAAAGAGTGGTTATTATGCTACATGGTCGTAGTAAGGTCGGTTATATATGGGTAGTAGTCTATCTCATATATATGGTCGGTCTTGTATCCCTTATAGGTCTCTTTACATGGGGCTGGCTACTTTTTTAGGGAGGTGTAGTTATGTGTAAAAACAGGCGGTTTAAATGCTTACTATTGGTCGCCACGTGGGATAAAGGGTATACCACCGTCCGTAAGTATAAAAAAGTGATGATTTATATTTACGGAAAAACCGCTAAAAAGGCGGTGGAGGGTACTGATATAAAGCACCCTATTTTGAGGGTGTGGGCAGGGTAGTAGTATTTCAGTAGGGCGTCCTGTTTATAGAGGGCGTCCAATGAAATACTATGCAGTATTTCAGAAAGGGGGTGTTGACCTTTGAAAAGACTTCTCCTTTTCTTCTACGTAGTCCTTATGATGGTTATTGTATCAATGTGAGGAGGGCGTTTCTATGTGGGAAGATGAATTGAGTGTAAGAGATGATTGACCGGAGGTCGTTCTTATGAAAGGGTATTTGTTTAAAAGTCGTGGGGCGTTCTTTCTAAAACTTTGGTGGTAGTTTTCCTTACTGTCAATAAGAGAAAACGCCACGCTTTTAGGTAGGGTATATCCTGCCTTTGACAGGGGCAGGGTATCCTTACTATAAGGGTACAGTGAAAATTGTGCCTTTATAGTAGGGAAACCTACAGAAAGGGGTTTATAACCATGATAATTTTAAGGGTAGATAGAGAAATCAGTGAGTATTGTGAATACTATCCACGCACTGATAATAAGATTGTCGGGGTGTTTAATTCTATCTCTTTAGTAGAATCCGCCATTAAAAAATATTTGTCCGATAATGGATTCGAGTGGAGCGAACATCACGAATCTTATTATCGCAGAACGGGGGAATTTAAAAAAGACTATCTCCTTGTAGGGTTCTCTATTGCAAATATAAGAATAAACGAACCCATAGGTAATAATTTTGAAGCGTTTAAAAGGTATGAGTATAAGGAATAATAAGTAGTGTTGCGGTGTATGCCCTCATTATTAAGGGGTCTGGTCTATGTAGGGGCGAATGTGTAGGAACAACACATCTCTGAACTGTAATTCATAGCAGACTCTTTAATAATTGGGGCATACCACGGAATACTATAAACGTATTCCAGAAAGGAGCGTGTAACTATGTATATGGTTACTATTCAGAAAGGTGCTTACGATAATCACCCCTTTTATGGCGAAAACTTGGACTATGGGTATCGTGAAATTGCTCTGTTCGACTTTCTTTCAAGGGCGATAGAGTTCGTCCATAGTGAGAAAAGTCGGTTTGCAGGTTATGAAGAACCTTGCGAATTGGTTATCCACGATGAAAGGGTTATCTACTGCATGGTATTAAGTGACGACGACGGCTCTTTTGTAGATTTCACTATAAGAAGGGTTGAAAGCGGAACTATTATAACCACTGGAGAGGGGGTGTAATTATGTGGGGCGTTCTAAAGTATAACAAGAAAAAAGTGAAACATAATGTGCAAAATTACACGGTTATAGACCAAGTTTTTTACCCGGATTGTTTATGGTCATTTGAGTCTATGGAATCCGGCATGGAGTTCATTAAAAATAGTCTTATCCATAAAGAGATTATGCTCGATGGTGACTTTGGTACTGGCGGATATGTAATGCTTGATTCGGCAGATGATGGAGATAAAATCTCTTTCCCCTATTATAGGTTTTACTTCGTTGAGAATGGTTATGAATCGGGTTATTACGAAATCTTTAAACTTATTCCTAATTCTACAGTGGAACTTTAATAGTGGTATTGCGGTAGGGGCATCTTTATAGGGTGTCCCTCACGGAAAATCATTATTTTCCTATGTGGCAACTGTCACATAAAAGAGAACGCCAATGTTTTAAAAGGAGTGATAATATGCTTAAATTGGTTAATGGGTTCGTAGTTGATGAAGATGGCATGAAGATTCGTTGTCGTATTTGCGGTAGGTATTTGACCGAAAGCGATGTAAAAGAAATGGACGGCGAAGAAGTAATCCTCTATGAGGATAGCAACGGGGGTTTTTACTGTGGCGGTTGTAAGGACGGTCTCCGTGAATGCCCTGACTGCGGTGATACCTATCATAGGACGGATATGTATTATGTAGATTTCATTGATAGGTATGTCTGCGAAAGTTGTTTAGAAAACAACTACTCAAGGTGTGAATGTTGCGGTGAATATTTTCCTAATGATGAAGTTCACTATACAAGGGTTTATGGTTCTCTTGGTAACTATAACATCGACCTTTGTGATAATTGCCTTGATGAAAATTATAGATACTGCAATGATTGCGGTGTCTACGTTCATGAAGATGATGCCTGCTATGACAGTTATGACGATGAATATTATTGCCCCGATTGCTTTGGAGGAAGTCGTGATACTTCCAGTATTAACGATTATCACTTTGATAGCCACCCCACTTATCATATGCCGTATCTGGGTGAAGAACTCCGGCACTCTAACCTCATGAAAGGCATTGAATTAGAGGTTGAAAAAGAGGGCGGTTGGAGAAGAGGAGCAAATCCCGGTGAAGATGCCGATACTGTTCATAACATTATTGGTGAAAAATATAACGTAATCTGTCATGACGGCTCTTTAGACGATGGTTTTGAGATTATTTCCTGCCCGGCAACTACTAAACACCATCTTGAGACATTAAAGTGGAAAGACGCCTTGCAGTGGTTATCTGATAACGGATATATCTCTCATAAGAGCGGTAACTGCGGTTTACACGTTCATCTTGATAGAGAATATTTCCGTGGCATCTCTAAAGAAGATGTTGAGGGTCGGTTCTTCATTATCCTGCGGAATAACCTCCAGTGGTTGAAGTTATTTAGTCGTCGTTATCGTTATTCTTACTGCAAGATTAATGGTTACGATAATAACTTTGACGGAGAGGGAGATTCTATTAACAAGATTTCTTATCCTCCAGATAAAGTGTGGTTAGGAAGTAAAAAACAGACGGAACGCCATATGGCGTTAAACTTCTATCCCGAACATACAATAGAAATCCGCATATTTAGAGGAACACTTCGGTATAAATCTTTTGTCGCAACCCTGCAATTATGCGACATTTGGGCAGAAATCGTACGGAAATACGATAATAGACAGTGTTTAGACGTAAACTTGGATAATTTCCTTGATACGGCAAGGCGGCTTGGTTATACGGAATTCTTGGAATACCTCAAGGAACGGCATATTATTGACGACAATTCTCAAGAGTTTTGATTGCCAATTTATAGGGGCGACACGTTCGCCTCTATATGTGGGCAATCAACCCAATAAACAACGAACTATTCTTAAAAGGAGGAATGTCGAATGTGTATCATTATGTACGCTCCCTCAAAGGTGAATATCTCAAAGGAAAATATGGAGAACGCCTTTGAATATAACAATGACGGAGCAGGAGTTATGTTCTACGACAAAAAGGGGAACGTCCACTACAAAAAGGGGTTCACCAATTTTGAGGATTTATGGAATTACTGGAATGGTTTAGGGAATTCTTTACCTCGTGCGGTTCATTGTAGAATTGCAACTTCTGGTAAGATTTCCTCTAAAACGTGCCACCCCTTCCCTATTGTAGATAAGGTCGAAGATATGGGTAAAGACGAAGGTTCTCCTAAAAATGGTTGCCTTATGCACAATGGAATCTTTACGAAATATACCCCAAAGGACGGTATGAAGTGTGAGTTCTCCGACAGTATGTATTATACGGCAAAGGTAATCTATCCGTTGAAAGACATCATCATGAATGAAGGAGTGTTAAGACTACTTCAAGATATGACAAGCAGGGTTCTCTTGTTCTTACCGAAGTTTAAGGTTTTAAAGTTTGGTAGTTGGCAACAGGATAAGAAAGAAAAGTTCTACGCTTCTAATGATTCTTACGAAGATAAGTATTACTACGGAGTGTATGGTGGTTGGGGTGATTATGCTACCACATACCCTTACACTACAAAAACCTACGGTAAAGGTTTATCGGGTAGAACGTATTATTCTTCTTCCGGTTCGTATTCTTACGACGAAGATAATAAAATTGTTCCTGTAAAATCTTCGTGGCTTCTTGAAGATAAAACCGACAACCACTCACAAGGACAATTCATGTTAAGCATCATTATAAATGCGAAGGATTATGTTGACGCACAAAGCATGATGGAAGAATTTATGGACGACTTCTATGAATACTTGGCGGACGATGATATGCCGTATGAAACCCTACAGGAAATTGATACTAATTTATGGGAGTTTTGCGTAGAAACGTATACGGATATAGAGAGGTTTGTTCAAAATCCATATATGGTTGGATATAAATACTCCTTACGTACAGAGGATTGAGGTTCGTTGTTAAGGTGTCCCGAAAGGGGCATCTTATAGAGCGAATCGCTCTAATAATAAAGGAGGTAGACACTATGAAAGAACTTGGGATAGCGGTAATCTATTCTACTGCCTCAAATGTTTTGGTTTATAGGGAACAAATGGAAGAACGTGCAGAAAAGTATGGCATTCCGTTTGAGTTATTGCCAAAAGAAGTTGGCGAAGAATCTCTGTTTAAAAGGGTTACATCTTCTATGACCACTAACATTTGTAAGAATGAAGAGCCTTTACTGTGCAGGGAATTGCCTAAATCTAAATCTCCTAATAATACCGTTGTTAGGGTATTTGAAAAGAGAGATGCGGATAATGACGCAAAGAAAGTTATTAACGGCGAATCCTCCCCGGTATTTAGGCAACTTGCTACTATGTTTTTCAATAAAGACACTTACGAAATTAAGTACAATATTTTTTCCGAAGAAGGGAGGGACATAGTAAACAGGGTTATGGCGGATTGTAGTGTTGAGGAGGGATTCTCTACAGAAAAGGAAATCCGTACCAGTATTCAAAAGGCGTTTGATTTATTCATGGGCGTTAAGTTAAGAAAGAATGGAGGTGTTGAATTTATTCCGGCACAGAACATTCCTCTTTGGGAGAAATACTCTAAAATATTCAAGGGGTATGGGTGTGTAGAATTTGTAGAAGTAAGCGTCTGTGACGATGCAAGAGGTAAGGTCTCCATATATAACGGAATCGAAGATGATATTAAGGGATTCTTCTCTGGAGAAATCTATAAGTTTGGGGAAGAATGCGATACAAAAAAACCTTTAAGGGATATTGTTTTACAATTCAAAGGGTGTGTTGACAACAACGAAATTAAAATTGATGCGTTAAACAATATGTATAATCGGTTCGTTGCTTACGTAAAAAAGGTAAAGATGTATAAAGAGTTAATCGGTTCTGACCTTGATGATATTTACTTCAAGGTAAGGGCTTGTAAGGATTATCTGCAAGAGATATTAGAAGAAAGAGAATTGTTTGATTGAGGAGGGCATAACGATGATTAAATGGATTACAACAGAGAGAAAAAGCATATCTGATAAAAGGTATGATTACTTAAGCGAAGTCACTGGTTTTGATTATGTCCTTGAAGAATATGATGGTCGTGACTTCACAGAATTCATTACTAAAACAGGGGGCGACGTACAGAGGTATCGTGTGTATGGTGATAACCCAGACAACTTTAGAATTACGGAGAAATGATAGGGTATAAAATAAAAGCCGGGGCGTAAAAACCCCGGCTTTTTTTATTGTCATATTTTGTTTGATATTTCGCTTAACTTTGTGTTTATCTCCGCAAGCCTTTTATTAAATACAACGGATAGGTCTAATAAATTATCGTACATAAGGGGGTTAATTTATAAACCTATACAATGGCACCCAATTTTCTGTGTTGTCTATTTCAACGTAGGCATCTCCAGAGAATTGCGGTGCTATTTTTTTTATTTGTTTTTCGCATTTAAAATAGTTTTGGAGTATGGGCTTAATCTATTCGTTTTTCTTTTTGTCCGGAATAACAAGGCGATGGGGTATTATATCTTTCGCATGGCAAGCAATCGCTTCTCCGTTTGAATAAGCACCACAGTAAACATATATGCAAGGGGTAAGGAAATGGTTTTCCCTAATTTGGTTAGTCATTAATTGGTATGCTTCTAACCTTATAATATCTTTCGCCTATCCTGTTTTTAATTCGTAGAACTTTGTATCTCCATCTTTACTTACTATAAAGTCTGGAACAAGTCGGATAGAAAGGGATACTGGACTTGTATTGATACGCAAGTCCCCCATTGTTTCGTCCTTATAATTGTGGTGGTAGGAAATGTCAGTAAGTTTGTATCCCTTTTCTTCGCATATTTTTTTAAAATTATCTTCGAATTCTATATGGGGATATGCAAGGAAGTGTTCTTTATATTTTGGCATTGATAGAACGGAAGGCCTCCTGTAATTTTCTTTTTGTATAGAGAAGGTTCTTTGTAACAGTAGACCTTTCAAGATTTAATTCGTCTGCAATTTCTCTATGCAAATACCCTTGTTCCTTTAACATATATATATTCTGATGTCGAGGGGAGAGTCTCTTTAATACGGAATCCTCTGCCATTCTTACACGTTCTTTGTCGATTTTATTTATTACAATCTCCTCTGGACTATGGGTATATAACATATCGCTACCAATAACACGAACCCTATCTTCTCTACGTTTTATCTTTACTCCCTGTGCCCTTAATTGATTATGTTCAAGGTGTTCGATTCTATGTATGAGGTCGTCTGCTTCTCCCTATATCATACCGTAACCATTTCTTTCGGGGTGTTGTTCGTTTATAATCCTCTCTCTTTCGATGGCATCTTGAACTATCTGTTCCAATGTATCGGTGGGTCTTTTCTTTTTAGGCACATCACTTCACCCCGGTACTACCGAAGCCACCCTTTCCCCTCTTAGTTGCGGTAACATCTTTTGTTTGAACAAGTTCTGCCATTTCAATCTTAATGGGCATTGCCTGTGCGATACGGTCTCCCTTCTTCACAACGATTGTTCCTTCGGGTAAATATCCATAAGAGTAGTCTCCCTCTACCATTTCTCCGTCTACTGTTTTATAGGCAGGGACAAGATTATTTACCAAGGGCTTTGGCATTGCATTTTCTAAAAGGACTTTTACTTCTCCTCTATAATCGTTATCAATTATGCCAACGGAGTTGGCAAAACGAAGTGTCGTTTTAGAAGAGATACCACTACGGGGATAAAGATTAATTCCATATCCTTCTTCGGGTTCAAATATTAAACCAGTCCTTACCGCAACACATTCAGATGGTTTAATGACCGCTTCTTCTGCGGCATAAATATCAAAACAAGAGGAATCTTCTGTAGCGTATTTAGGGGTCTTAAGACCTCCCATTGTATGTTTAAATTTTATTTCCATTTCTTTTCTCCTACAAATTCTGTATCATTAAATAAATCTTCTAACTCATCACGATACTTCTCATTAAATAATAACTTCTGATTCTTTGAGGCGGGGAACGTGCCTTCTGGGTTTAAATTCTTTTTATCAAACGAGCCGCACTTTACTACATCATAAAATTTCCACACCCAAGATGGTAAGCCCATCTCATTCGCCCCAGTAAATAACCAAATTTTATATTTACTTGAGAAATAATATGAGAATAATTCACTAAATATATATGCGTTATATCCTCTTTGACAAAGTAGGTCTCCACCAGATATATAGATGTTCCGAATAAGACTACCAAATGGCTTAATTTTATTTAAAATCTCCTTACAGAATTCTGCGGCGTCTACTTCTTTTCCACCATCAAAGGGTTGGGTGTCGGGGTTATGACACCCCGGACACTTTCTATAACAACCCTGTACGTAAATCTCAAACGACTTATTCTTTAGGGAGTATTCTGTCCCCGCTATTCTAATCTTCACTTGTGTTCTCCTCTCTGATAATTCTTATTGTGGAGTATCTTTTGCCGTTTAATTGGAATCCATTTAACGTAAATCTAAAGTCACACTTTAGAATCGCCGCAAGGTAGTTTATATCTTCCGGCATTGCAATATCTACATACAGATAACCGCAATTATCTTTAATCATTATCCCGAATTGTCTTGCAAAGAGGTGGGTTTCAATCTATTTTCTATCTTCGTCGTCGCAACCCAATAATACTAATCGCATGAGTATCAACTCCAATTAAAGTTTATAGAACTTTCTTTCCGGGAAGTCGTGTTCCCTACGTTTGATATGCCAATTCTTTGTATTAGTAAGGAATCCCACGACACGGGTTAATTTATCTGTAATCCTTTTACCACAATGAGGGCAGACCTCTAAGTCTCTACCTACTGATACGTGACCATCTTCACATACATTGATTACATAATTGACTGCTTGATAGATTACGCCCTGTTTTGCAGAGGAAGAAATCAAATCCACAATATCTTGAGGGTCTTTAATCTGTTCCGCTACGTTGATGTGCATAATCGCACCGCCAGTCATAAGATGGTCGAACTTGCCTTGTAACAGAATGCGGTTCAACAAGTCTGTTTGTACGGTCAAGGGGATAAATTGGTTAGAATAGAATTCATATCCTTTCTTATTATATCCAAGAATCTTATCTGCCTGTGCTAATTTAATCGCACTGTTTTCAGATGGGGTCTGCTCACAATTATGAGGATAACCAAAACGCTTTTCCTGTTCCTTGTTTATTGCGTTAACAGTCTCAAGAATCTTTTCTACAAAGTCCTGTCCTTCTTTAGAGAGGATGTCAAGTCCAAGAATTTCAACCGCTTCATTAATGCCATTCAAACCACAAGTAGAATACTGTTTCTTTAAATCCATAAACCCAAGGGAGTACAGGGGAAGATTATGGTTCTTAATTCTCTTCTTGATTACGTGGCGTTTAGTGGCGTTAATTTCTGCACACATTCTGACCTTATCTTCTAATTTGTATAAGAACATCTCTTCCATTGAGGGGACTTTGTCTCCAAATAAATGCTTCGCATGTACCACTTCGTATGCGATACGAGGGAGGTTAATTGTTGTTACAGACAGGGAGCCAATCTTTGTACCGCCCGCACCAAACGTATTGAAGTATTCATGGTCTGCTTCGCTACGGAGTCTGCAACAAGAGGACAGTGTAGATGTACTGCCGGAGTAATAATTCATCCAACCAAACTTAAGATTCTTTTCTGCGACAAGTAGCAAGAAATCTTTATCTAAGATTTCTTTATTGTCGTCGATAGCAAAACATGCAGTGGTAACAGGGAATGTACAAGGTGTATTTTCTAATGTTTCATTCATTACATCCATATACATAATCTGTAATTTCTTTACTGTTTCGGGATTAGGTCTTGACCCATCGGGGAACATGTATTCACTACACATCTTGTTCAAGAAGTTATCATCGAATACAGATACGTTTGTGAACGCACTCTGATGACCACCACGGAATGGTTGGTTTACAGAGAAGATGAAAGACTGAATCTGTTGTTTAACTTCGGGGTCTGTAATCGCACCGCAAGCGATTTCCTTATCGTAGAAGTAAGACATACAGATTAAGAAATCTGCCAGTCCTACTGCTCCTGCCACGCTATTACTTGCATACGTAACGAATTGAATCATCTGATTTACGTAAGAATTCAAGTGTTTAGGGGGGAGTGATTTTATCTTGTTGACAAAAGGTAAACCGGAAAAAACCACATCCAAGCAAGAGAAATTAAAACAATAAGGAGTAGTTGCAAACTTGTGAAAATCATTGATGTAATATTCTTTGAAGAATTGTCCACGACACAACCTCTCTGCTTCTTCAATGCCAAACAATTTCTTTCCGTATTTCCATAACAGATAGTATGCGTTCAAACGGAACAGTGGTTTAGGGACTTCTGCTTCGTAGGCAATGATACTAATATCATCTACGTTTGCATTACTATCTACAGATACATCTGCCGCCGCTTGGTCTGCCTTACCAAAGAATTTCTTAGAGAAGGAAACCATATCGGTTTGCTTACCGATACCATCAAGGGTAGCCAATTCGTTATATTCCGGGGAGTTTTTTAATGACTCCATGAAATCATCAAATTCTTTTTCGTATGCAAAATTAATGAGCATTCATATCACCTTCCGTTTTAGGTTCGGGTTCAGGGTTTTCGGGGGACATGGGGTTTTCTAACCATGCCTTGAATTGTTCTACAGAGAAGACTGGTGCGTTTCTTGCTACGTGAAAATCAAGCATATTCTTGCAAGAAAGAACCCTTGACCTATCTTCGCTCCGATAAATAATGATTGTAGTGTCATCGGTATATAAATCCTAAATTTCTTTGCCATCACGTGATACAAGTCTGCCACGAGAACCGGGTTCTATAATACCGTATACACGATAGATTTTCTTGCCGTTTTTATCTACGTAAGAGTCTGCACCATATCCTTTGATTTCAATAGAGCGATTGGGCTTTTCAGTAATTACTGTTATCATTAAATTTTCCTCCGATTTTGTTTGCAGTCTTATATTTCACCGCAAAATAAAATTGTCTTTTACCATATTCTTTCATTGCGACTATATCAGATTCGTCTTGGTTAAACCACTTAACCAACGTATTACATCTTGCCGCATTAATCTTAATCCCTCCCACGGGGAGAGTTCCCTCTTTACAGAGGGAAAGAAATTCTTCTTGTGTCAGAATGTAACAAAGGTGTTCGATGTCTTTAACGTGCCACGGTTTATTATGCCTTACTCCCACTACGTATGCGGGTAATTTCTATCTTGACTTTACTTCAACCCGAATATCTTTCTTTCCGCAATGGAGAAGGACATCGCCACGTAATTTATCTACGCCAATATCCTTTAATGCACCAGACATTCTAACTCGTTCAGAAGGGATTCCGTTTTCGTTTAAGAACTTTTCTAATTGTTTCTCCGTAGTATATCCACGATGTTTACTGTTCCGTCCCCTTCTCTGTATCGGACTCATCTCCGACGACTTCACTCTTGTCACTATTATCCACCACCGATTGAGGTACTTTTACATACAGTCCACAAATACATTTTCCGTCCATACGATAGTTCTTACATGGACACATCGTGTCTCTATCTTTCTTTGGTTGACACGGACAATATCCGCCACCCTGTAATAAGGCACCGAGTAAATGTTCTCTTGCGGAATCGTTGGGGTTAAACATATCTCCTTCATGCGGAACCATTAATGTATGCCACGGAGATTGTAAGCCAACGCCATTCTCTGTACCAACTACTTGATATGTATTTGCTTTCTCTGTAAGGGCTCTGCGTAATCTGTCTACATACCAAGCCGCCTTGGTTACATCTTCAAGTCCACCTTTGCTTTCGTATCTCCAAAGGTATTTAATTGCCATTGCAGTCCATACTGCTTCATCGGGGTCTTTACCAATGACGGCAGACTCTATTGCTTGTTCGCAAGTTACCTTCCCTTTGTTGTAATAAGACGGGTTTATATTGTCATAATCCATTATTCATCCTCCTTTAACAGAAAGTCTGGGTTGATAACCTTAAAAGAGATGTGTTGCATCTCGTTCCGGCACACGATACCTTCACGTTGTTCTTTGCCATCACGATATAAACTTGTTCCTTTTGCGTAATCAACGAAGTCTTGAATCTCCCATTCCACAGGGATGACTTTGTTCTCTAAGAACGGAACACAGTTCAAACTTGTTGGTTCTAATGCGTTTTTCATCTGTTCGTAAGGCAATCTCTTATGGTTGATAATAAGATTGAACGGCATGAATATGAATCCAGAGAGATGGTACTTGTTCTTCTGAATACCATATCCGATAACCTCTCCCTGTAATACGTACAAACCTTTGTTGTTCCCGAATCCTGCGATATTACGGAGGACTTCTTCAATGTTGTTTTCTTTTGCCACTGCCCAATAGGGGGAGTCGTCCTCTTTAAGCAACCACTTGTTGCGACTACATACCCCGAATTTCCCATCATGCAAGAAGTACGTTGCAGAAGTACCGTCCATCTTTTCCGTAACTGTTAAGACAACGCCTTTCTTTTTGATGTCTTCGAACAGAATCGGGAGGTTCTGTATACGTTCTTCATCGGTCTTCTTAATGAAGGAAGGGAAGTCATCTATAGTTTTATGTTTGTTAATCCACCAATTACGGATAAATGGGATACGTTTAAAGGGTTTCAACCACCAAGGGAATTCAATTTTAGTCTGCCCTAACTTATGCCACCACGCCTTTTCTTTTGCGGCTTCGGGGTCATACTTCTTGATACCAAGAATGTCGGTTACATCTAACCCTTCTACGATAGGCATAATCTCTGTATATTCTGCCGTTGGGTCGTTGTCATCAAGAATACTTAATGGCAACACCAAACCTTGAGAGACTTGTCCACGTAACTTGATAGTCTTAACTCTGTATTTGTATTTCTCCATAAAGGAGAACTCCGGCTTCGGAGGTAATACGGAATCAATCTCAATGTAGATTACCAAGTCTCCTACTTTGAATCCATCTGCTTTGTTTACCACACATTCCCATCCGTCGATAACCGCAACCTCTATACGGTCTGCATTAGGAATGGGTCTCAACTCTTTAATCTTTCGTATTGTTGCTAAATGTCGTGCCATTATTTTTTCTCCTCTAATTTTTTCTGATAGTTAATTATTTTTTCGATAACCTTGTCTATTGACTTGTCTACCATATCCTCTGTCATTTGAACATTTGCAGGGGTAACATGATATGCAACAAACATCTTGTATGCCGTCTCTTTAGACGGAACAAATAACGCCAAAATAAGAGAGATTATACCGACCACTTTCGCTACTTTGATTTTCGTATCGAAATCTTTTATTTCTTCTTTTGCTTCTAAAATCCAATCTGGACGATTACACTTATCCCTATAATGATTAAGTGTCAAATACGTATCTTTTCTACACGCAGTATAAAGGACATACGTTGTGGCACAGACAACCATTATGAAACAAAGTAGTGGCGTTAACGGATTTAACATATCCGCAAAGTAGAATAACCACGGACTAATAATTGGTTCGTTCATTATTGAATCCCCCTTGTGGCAATCATATAAAACGTGTAAATAATCATAACCAAAAGAACAGTTGGCATTAACAAGAAAATAAATTCATTTAATTCCTTAAGCCAGTCTTTTATAGTATCTCTATCCATATCTTTCTCCTGCCAAATTGTATTGCCTTATCGTAAGACTCCATGAATATATCCAACTTGTCTGTATGTCCTGCACCAAACCTATCTTCTACGATATAGACATGTCCGTTTATCCGTACCTTTGTACCGAAAGGTAAATGGTCACATGCTACCGTCCTTCCCTCTACGGGGTAAACCCCACTTGCGGTAGGGTTTCCCGTAGGACAATAGGCGGTACAGTCCATAAGTTGCCAGACAAGGAATCCTATTAATAAGGCGTTGCGTAACATTCATTCGTTCCACTAACAGACCTGTATTCTTCGATTTTTCTTATCTTTTTATGAATCTTATCAATTTTCTTTTGGACTTCTTTAAAGTCTCTTTTGATTGTCATTCTGCGTTCTTCTACATATCCAAATTCTTTTTGAACTTGTTCTTTAAAATCGTTAAGTCTTTTTAGTTCAATAAAAAGAGCATCTCTTTTTTTATATATTTTTTTAATTTTCTTTTTACCCATTGAATCCTCCTCATGCCCAATTCTTACCAATCATTGCTAATATATTTACTGCGTGTTCTTTTTTATCCGGAGGTGCGTCCGGAATATAAAACACTACTATCTCTGCCGCTCTACGAATAATCTCAACGTCGTCTAACATTGGGTCTACTGGATGACCAGTAATTCCTCCTGTTATACGTATCGCAATCGGATTAAAAGAGAGAACCGCATCAAGCAACATCTGACTCTTCACTTACTTCCTCCTTATTGTCTTTGGAATACGCCCAAGACTGCCCCGGTTTTTTCTTCGGACAATAAGACCCGACTTCCGTGATTTCTTTTTTAGGTTTTCTTTTTACCATTTTCTTAAACATCTTTTTATAATTCTTTGCTACACTTGAGGAAATTGTGGCGAATAAATCTTCATCGTAATCTTTTGAAAGAGTAACATCTTTAATTTCAATCATCTTATACTCCCCTTCCACATAATCCCATCGTTCTATATCCACAAGATTGGCATAAGAATGAATCATCTTGTGCAGGTAAGAATACTCCTGCCTGTATGCCAGTCTCTACGTTGTCATAGACATTTTTATAGAACTCAATAATGTCTTCTGTTACGTCCTTTTCATCTACGACAAACCCGGCATGATTAAAGATATACTTACCAGTCTCTCTGTCTTTTTTCTTCTGCCATTTCTCTTTAATGAATACGATTTTCGTTGGCATCTTTTTATATTGTTCTTTATACGCCCATGCGTATGTCGCCATATTACATGCGTATGATTTACTGTCTGCCGTTCCAGAAAGACCACGACCAAATTTATAGTCGATAATGATTCCGTCTTTAGTAATGGCATCTGCGAAACATAATATTGGTAATAGACCTTCACCACGGTTAATATCAAATTTCTGTTCCGTCAACTCTATGTCGTACTTACCATAGATTTCATTATAGAAATCTTCACACGCCTTTAATCCTTCTTGCAGTAAATACTCTTTACTGTCGTTTTTCCAATTATTTACTTCTTGAGAAAGGATTTCCCACTCTTGAATAAACGCATCACTGAAATCCTTTTTAGAGAGTTTCTCTTTATATAACCTCTCTATGGCTCGGTGCATTGCGGAGCCATAAGAAGTCATTGCATAGTGAGTTGGGTTCTCTATGCCAAGAATTTTGCTATAAAATACTTGCTTACCACAGGTTCGATAGGACTGAACCGTTGACGGAGAAAGATGCTCAATCATCTTTTTCTTCTCCAAGTTCAACAATTTCAAAATCAATCCCGTTTTCTTTTAAGAATTTAACAATGTCCGGAATATCTTCGTCTGGAGTTTCGGGCTCTTTTTCTTCTTCTTTATCGTGTAATTCTTTTTCTACTTTTTTCTTGAGACAATCTTCAACAGACGGCATAGACTTACGAATCATTTCTGCGGTAGCGTCTACGCCGAAAACTTCATACAGTCCTTCTAATTCATCAACGAATTTTGCAACGTCCAAGATAATATCCGGATTCTTTTCAACCATAGAGCAGATGATGCAATAAATTGAGGAGTGGTGCATTTTGGATAATGTCTTTGCGATGTGTTCCGCTCCTGCTTCGATTTCAGACTTATCCATCAAAACCTTTTCTTCTTCATTCAATGATTCACGTAACATGTTTCTCAATGCGACTGCCATTTCTAATGCTTTTTTTCTTTCCATATTATTCTCCTTATACTGGTTTAAAATTTGTTTCGTTTGCGTCGAATCGATATTCAAAGTCTCTCTGTCCATATCTCCTGCGACCCTTTAGAATCGCAAGGTTTACATGGTCTTGAAGTCTCGCTTGTTCCTCTAAAGATAGTGCAGGATTTTCTCCATCTCTCCACATTCCGATAATCCAGTCTGCGGTTGCTTCAATGTCGCCACCGCCTTTCATCTGTGTGAGGTCTGGTTTTTCCCACGGTCTACCTTCACGATTTAATTGCGATAGAATTACTGGTACTACATTTAGTTCCTTCGCCAACGGTTTAAATGAACGTACTGTCTCCGACATTACTTCGTATTGAGAAGTTCCGGGCATATACTGTAAGTAGTCAAGAATAATCATATCTGTAGAACCATCGAACACCATTGTATTCGCCACGTTTATATACGTTCGAATATCTTTTATTGACAAATTGTTCTGGTCTACGATAAGAAGTTTCTTTTCTAATGCCCTTTGAACAGTCAACGCAAGTTGGTCTCCGTTCTTTAGTAGTTCCCTTACTTCGCTTTCCTTCTTCCGCATAAACATTGAGACAAGCCTTGTTATTAATGTCGCCCCCGACATCTCCATTGAAAAGAATATTACATTCTTTTTTTCCCGGAATGCCGCATGTAACGCAATTTGAATTGCCGCAAATGTCTTGCCTACAGAGGAATACGCCGCAATGATAACTACTTCTGTTTTTAGAAACTTATCTATACTCTGGTCTAAGTCGGCAAACCCTGTTCCAATAGACCCATTGGACATTAATTCACGAAACTCTGATACGCATTGCAACGGAGATTTGAAGTCATTTACAAGACTTGTCTCTGTTCTCGTTCCGTTTGCGATACCGATAATGTCTTTAGTATCTTTGCCCCACCGCACCGCCAATTTTTCTGCAATTTCAGTACGGATAAGTGGGTTCACTACGGTATTGAGGTAATCTAATGCGTATTGATATTCCGTTTCTCTATCTGGGCACTTCTCTACGCCCCTCATACAACACATAACGTCTATATGCTCTGACGGTAAATCTGAAATACTTAATCCCGCAACGTGTAGGTCTGAGAAGTCTTTATATCCGTCCGGGATTTTTACGATACGGACATTAAGGTTTTGTCCGTACTGTTTAAACTTATCCCTTAATTGTTCAATGCGTCCCTGTCCTGCTTCGTCATTATCTGGGGCAAGCATCACAGTAAACTTCTTGTCATACTCTTGTAACTCTCTTGCTAACAACCGAATATGGGACTGCGTTAATGACGCCCCTGTGTACCCTACACACGGAAGTCCTTGGTCATCTGCACTGGCAACGTCGAAGTATCCTTCACAAAGATATATCTTTCCTGCCTTGTGCATTGTTCGTCTCGCCCTGTCGAAGTTATAGAGGAGGTCTCCCTTTGCGTAATACTCATTGTTCTTATCGTTTATATACTTTGGAACCCCTTCTCTAAAATTTCTTTCTGCATGGGCGACATACATGCCGTCTGGATTTCGGATAGGAATTGTAATGCTTCCTCTCTCCTCGCAAAATCCATATCCGAAGGCTTCGATTGTTTCTTCGGATAGTCCCCGTTTGTTAGTGAGATAAGTTTTTGCAAGGTCAATGTGTCTTTTGTATGATTCACACAAGTTCTCTTGTTCTTCGAAATACGACTTCGCCCTCTGATATTCTTCATTCCCCTCGAAGTCTATATCGTACATATCCGCAAGTTGTTCTAATGCCGTTGTAAACGGAACATGGTTGAGATACATATGCAGTTCGATTATCGAACCGCCGATACACTCAGTAAAACAGTACCATTGTTTTCCTGTGCAGTAGAAAGAATCTTCCCTGTCTCCGTTATGAATCGGACACCTACAACGATACCCCTTTCCGGAAGAATGTACCCTTATACCGCATTGCGTTAAGTAGTCCGGTATATCTCCCCGAAGGATGATGTTGTCTCTTAATCTCAATCACATCACTCCTCAAATTTAATCTCACCAAAAATTACAGGAGCAACCTCTTTAACTTGTCTCAACATCTCTTTCGCAAGTTCTCTAATCTCCCATTGTGCCCTCGGACTTGTACGTAACTCAATAAAGTGTAATAACTCCCTTGCGTTCATTGTTACAACAATATTTGTAGTTGTCGCATTAGGTAATAGATAACGAGCATCTTCTTTTTTTACTCCACGCTCTACAAACCAATTATATAAATCCATTACCATATTCATATGTTCGATAAATTCTTCTCTACGAGATTCATCTTTATTAATTTCTGGAGGAATTACATAATCAAAAAATTTACCATTTACATATCGTTGAGACTGCTGACTATAAGATGCGATACGATGACGAACAAGTTGATGGGAACACGCACGACTGATACCTTCAACCGCAAACGTAAAGGTACAGTGTTCAAGTACAGAACCATGCCCTGCCCTTACAATCCCCTGCAATAACTTCAACGCCTTATCTTCTTCTGGGTTTTCAAAGTGGGGAGAAGTCTTAATTGTCTCGTCCCAAATATCTTCAAACCCCTTCTCGGAATAACATACCCTTGCCGCACAGTATGCCTTATAATCCGCATTGTTTGGATAATCTACTAAGGTAACTTTCATTAATCGATTTCCCTCCAATCGTCTAAAATATTAATTGGTCTACTGTCTAACTCTTGTAAGTGTTTTATAAGTTCGTCCGGTGAAATGTCTGTAATCATTCCGAATAAAGGAGAATAAAAGAATTTTGCTACACTGAGTTTTATCTTGCGACCTTTTTTTGTATTGCCTGCTTCTCTGTAATCTTCTATTGCCTGTAACACGATTGCATCTGCAAGTTTCTTGTATCCGTAATTAATACCTTCTTCTTTAAGACTTGCCATTAGCAACGTCTCCTTTCTGCCATTCATCAAGAATTTCTTGTAACATTTCTTGGTTGAATTCTTTATATTCTTGGACTTTCTCTACTGGTTTTCTTCTTCTCTGTTCGTCGTACAAAGTTGCCTTTGGGGTTATCTCCCAAATCATAAGTCCGTCATGGGAGTTATCCGTAAGGTAGTTATATAGAATTGAGAGAAGTGGTTCGGGTTGTTTCTTTAGATAACCGACACAGGAAAATAATCTTACATTATACGGAAGTTTGCTTTTCTTCGAAGTGTCTCTGTTGATATATAACCTTGCCAAGTAGTAACACCTTTTGTCTTTATTTAACGACAAAAATTCATCTTTGTTTTTAAATACGAACGGCATTATTTCATCCCCAATACCGACTTAATTCTTTCCCATAATTTTTCCGTGAATGTTCTCTTGTATTCTTTCGGAATATGGTTTCTGTGATAAATGTTCGGGAGGATATTTTGCTTAAAGAACTCAAGTTCTTTGTCGTGAATCACGTACATCTCCCTACCGTTCTTGTTACTCTTGACCTTTAATGATTTTAGGTCTCCGTTCTTAACCCATTTTCTGACTGTCACACTACTGACACCAAGAAACTTAGACGCTTCGATAATTCCGACATAAGAATCGGGATTCATTATTTCGTCCAAATCGCCACCCCTTTCTGTCTCATTTTAAAATCTTCTTTGTTTCGTTTTGCGTAACACTGAATGCTAATTTTTTGTGGGTTCGGGGTGCGTTCCCCTGCCCACACCGAAAGTGTACCACGTTCGATTTTCCGTGTCAAGCAAATCTCCCCGACAAGTCGGACTGACGGGGTTTCACACATAGTCCAAATTCGTCTATAGATTCCGGATAGAAGTGTGTGATTTGACTTGTTATTATTAAGATGGATTAATCCATAATAATAATCTCTTATAGATTAGTTTTTATTTTTCCCGGAATATAACTACCCGCTTGGCGGGTATCGAGTCGTTTACGACGAGATGATTGAGATTAAAGTCTATTACTCTAAGTCAAGTAGTTTAAACTTATACTCTCTACAAGTTTATAGGTTCTATAATTAATCACTCCTACGGAGTGATACCTTCGGTATTTTCTTTTCTTTCTCTTTTTTTTCTTTTTTCTTCTTTTCTTTGGTTCTTTCTTTTCTTCGTTTTTCTTTGTTTCTCTTTCTTTTCTTTTGGGGCGAACTTAACCAGACCCACTCAAGAACCGTAGAGTGCGTCTAACGTTGGTTAGAGAAAGAAAAACAATATAAACAAGTCTGTACACTACTTGTCACTTTTATGGTCTCCCCTATAGGAATCGAACCTATATCGTGGGATTAGAAGTCCCGTGTTCTGTCCGTTGAACTAAGGAGAGGTATGGTTGCAGGAGTGGGAATCGAACCCACTTTGACAAGGTTATGAGCCTTGTAAGATACCTTACCTACCTCCTGCTATATGGTACTCCCAGATGGACTTGAACCATCATTCCACGATTATAAGTCGTATGTTCTGACCTTTGAACTACAGGAGCAAAAAGAGTGTGGGAGACCGGGATAGAGTCTCCCTTTTAAGAGGTGCATGTTCTCTTGGCTAAGAACATCTTGGCTCGGGTGTCAGGGTTCGAACCTAAATAATCGGTTTTAGAGACCGAAGTGTTACCAATTACACCACACCCGAATTGGAGCCGGATACAGGAATTGAACCCGTATCAAATGCTTACAAGGCATCCGCACTACCATTGTGCTAATCCGGCATGTTGGCAGAGGATAAAGGAATTGAACCAATGTCATCGGTTTTGGAGACCGAGGTTTTACCACTAAACTAATCCCCCGATTGGTTCCGGGGGTAGGATTCGAACCTACGCATACAAGAGTCAAAGTCTTGTGTCTTACCACTTGACGACCCCGGAATAAGAACCCACTCTTAGTAACTCTCACATAACCTCAGAGTGGGAATCTTTTTAATATTTAATTATCTTACGCCGCAATGGAATTCAAGAATGTTTGTGCTTTCTCCGCAATCCATTTAGAAGTTCCGTTTGCCAATTTTTCTACTTCTTCCGGGTTTTCATCAAACAGTTGGCGTAAGGTTTTACCCGCATGTACTCCATACTTTAATTGAATGGAGCCGGGGTCGCTTGCACTGTAAGAACCCGTTGCCCGACTACCAAACGACGGACTTGCCGTAGTATCCGGGTCATCTCTTTCGGGAGAAGGAAGGTTCAACAAATCTTTGTAGAAGTTCTTTGTTGCACACGTTACTGCCTTATTTGTACCTTTATCCAGAGTATCGGCACCAGAACCTTCCACTTCGATATAAATACGGTCTCCGGAATCAATGTCCATAACCATGTAACGCTTATGTGCTTCGGTTAATAGGACTTGCCTTTTCTCACCGTCTTTATCCCCCATGTAATAGGTTTCTGTTTTTTGCTCCGACTCCACGGGTACGGCAACCAAACCTAATTCTTGCATAACAGGTCTGATTGTGGTAGTTAATGCTCTTTCAGAAAGATAGTTGTATTTCTGTCTCCCTGCTTCCATCTTGGACGCTTCTACTTCTTTAACCTTTTCTCTCAATGCGTGAATCTTACGCATTACTAAGAGTCCGGGAATCTGTTCCAAGACGTTCACGTCTACTGCCTTTGTACTTGTCGCCAAATTATTCCTCCTTTCGTTAATTTCAACGACTTTTACTATACGAGCGTTAGGGTCTACTTCTTGAACGTAGTCAAACTTTTCTCTTGCCTCTTCGATAGTCATTAATCTTTCTGTTGAATAATCACAATATAAATGTCCGTCTACGTTTGTCGAAATCAAATATTTTTCCATACTGTCTCGCTCCTTCGCTCACCCTAAGTTTATCCCATTTTGCGGAACAAGTCAAGAAAATCTGTGCGACTTGTCGCATTTTGCGTTTCGGCGTTCGCCTATGTTCATATTATAGCCGAACGATTGTTCGTTGTCAATAGCAAAAAAATAAACCCCGCTTTTGGCGGGGTACAAGTCCGTTATTTTGGACTTGATTTAGAAAGTTCTTCTTTCATTCTTTCGACTTCGAGTTCCGCTTCCCTTGCTTTATATTGTGCATACGCAAGTCTTAAATACGGCAACGCTTCCGGTTTACGTGCGAACTTTAATATCTCCTTGACATCTTCCGAATATTCCTCTTCTTCTCTTTGCAGTATGTCCCTCATGACATCTTCGGCAGTCATTCCAAGAACGTCCAGTACCGCTTCAATCGTATCGTCCGCACTGTTCAAGAAGAATTGTCTGCCGTCCTTCGTATAGAATGTTCTGAATATCTTTCCTCTTGTGATTTTATCGTATCCTTTTTTATCAAGTTCCTGTTCAAGAGACCTTATACTATAATCTCTTTCTTTTATTTTTCTTTCTATCGCTTTAACAATGGTCAATAACGGTCTTCTGTTATACATAGGGACTCCTCCTTCCTGTCCCATTCTAACATACACTATTCTATTTTGTCAACTTTTCTGTTTCGTTTAACGTGTCAATTTATTTTTCCTAACCGATTCGAAATAAAGTTACCTAAAACATTTATTTTTTTGTGTGCCTTAGAGAGGTCTCCTGCATCAAGGTTCACGTATACCATTGTCATACTCGGTTTGGTGTGCCCCATAATACGTTGTAATGTAAATGCGTCCCCTCCATTACGGATATACGTAGTTGCAAATATATGACGAAAATCATATGGAGTTAAATCTATACCAGACTTTAATGCAACCTTATGCAAGTTATGTCTGAAAGACAACGTAGTTAATTGCTCCCCCTCTGATGTACAAAATAAATAAGGATTATACCACTCTTCTAATTCTACGGAATGCAACTTCTTTATTTGCTTTAATATATAATCCGATACAGGAACAGTCCTTGCCACTCGTGTCTTTGTTATTTCGGAACGCAAATGTACTTGTCCCGCCTTATAATTAATATCCTCTTTTCTTATTTGTACGACTTCTGACGGACGTATTCCAGTGTCTATTATAAACAAGCACATTGTATGGTCACGCAATCCTGCGAATGTTGAAGTATCTATTTCTGATAGAAATTCTTTTACTTTACATTCATCGTAATTTTTGATGTTAAAAGATATTTTTTTGTAACTCCACTTTTCGCAAGGGTTATTTTGGGTCTTACCAAAAGACATTAACATATCAAAAAATTGTTTATATGTCGATAGTTTCTTGTTGTAATATGCGTTACTAATATTTGGTGGAAGACATCTCCTAATATCCATCTCCGTAGGCAATCCAGTACAACCATCGTGTAATTCAAGAAGTGCGTATTTATGCGACCTCAACGTGGTTTTAACTACTCTTTTTTGTTCTTGTAACGCAAGGAATTCTGCCATCATTTCCTCTGCATTGTACTCTGAATTTTTCTTGTTTAACCTCAATGATTTCATATGTCTTTCACTCTCCTTTCTTAGACACGAACTCTTGAGTAAATATGTCCACTGGAGAGTAAAAATAAAAAAAGCAACCACACGAGAAACCGCATGGTTGCTACATTTCATGGCAGGGGCAGAAAGAATCGAACTCTCAACACACGGTTTTGGAGTTTTTGAAGTGTCCACTACAACCATACTCTCCGTAACCATTATAACAGAGTTCTGTTCTTTACGCAACCCTCTTTGCTTCGATTAAATCATAACAAAAGAATGTATTATTTTCCTTTGGTTGTCCTGTACGAACTATGTACATACAACCTTCTTTTACTGTATGTAGTTTGTTTGTAATATCTTCTTTCGGTTTCCAGAAGATACAAGTCATCATTCCGTTCTGTCCTTGTCCAATTAATTTAAACATAGGATTTCCGTTCCTATCATTGAAGTTACTTATCTTATCAACGTAGAACAACCTATTATTGCCACGGAGTAAAGACTTATCATATGGGGCAAAAATGTCTATATTAGATACGCCCAGAACTTCCTTCTGCATTTCGCCCATAATATCTATCGGAGTATCATAATCGGAAACTGTTGGAGGTTCTTCTATCTCACGTATTTTACGTGACCATTCTTCTACCTTCGCTCTGTTTCCTAATCCTTGATAATGAATAATACGACCACGACATTCTGCCATTCTTGACTTTGCCATCTTAAACCATTCTGTATAATCAATGCCCCATTGTGGGTCAATCTCAAAACAACCCGCCTTGATGAGACTTACGACTACACCCTTGTTTAATTTTGGATTCAATTCAAGAAAGTCTTTAAGTCCTTCTTCGTTGTTCCATGTTGGTTTCTCAAACTTAGAATTCCCCACTCCCTTGATATAAGAGAACCCTGCACGAATCTTATTTCCGTCTATAGACCAACCATAGTCACTACGGATAATATCGGGCATTTCTACTTCGTAGTTCCTACGAATCTCTGCGAGATATTCCGTTCCCTTCTCTTGGTCTATATTTGAATTCAATAATGCGGTATAGAATTGTAACGGATAATGTGCCTTTAAATATGCCGTTTGGTATGCCGTGTATGCGTATGCCGCCGCATGTGACTTATTAAACAGATACCCAGACTGCTTCTCTAAATCGTTGAGTATTAATTTAACTTGGTATTCATTTAGTCCAACATAATTTTTTCTATTAGACAAATCTTTGACTAATCTCTTCATCAATTCCTCGTCTTTTCTACCAATGGCACGTCGAATCATATCTGCTTCGCCAAGAGACATTCTCCATGCCTTTTGACATACTTGCATAACTTGTTCTTGGTAGATAATACAACCCCTCGTTTCTTCGGTAAAGTCTTTTTGCCAGACAATAATTCCTGTTTCTATGTCGAGGAATTTATCCACCATTCCAGAAGACATGGGCCCCGGTCTACCTAACGCAACTACTGCGGTTAAGTCTGCAAGGCATTTCGGATGAATCTTTGACATGATTTGTCCTACCGCACCACCCTCTAATTGGAACAAACCGCAATTCATATTAGAATTAAGTAACTTAAAAGTGTCATAGTCTCCGTCTGGTAAATTATCCATATCCGGGCGTTCATTCTCTGGAATCTGTGCCAATGTATTCTCAATCGTGTCCAATGTTTCAAGACCAAGAATATCTAATTTTAACAGACCCATAGATTCTAAATCGTGGAAGTCATAATTAAGGTTGTACTGTGCCCCATTCGTACCAGAGAATCTTTCTACGGCACAGAAATCAAATGGTTCTGTAGACATTACTACTACGGCAGAAGCGTGAGTACCAAAGTTTTGAATTTTACCCTTGAATTGTTTTATCGTCTCTACAAAGGATTCATCCATCTTTGCAATCTCTTCTTCTGGAAGAGAAGCAATTCTGTCTTTCTCTTTAGGAGAGAATCCGAATGCGTCACACGCCCTACGTATTGCCGCCTTTTCTGCCATCTTGCCGAACGTAACGACTTGATATACTTCGCCATAAGTATCTCTAAGGTATTTGATTACCTCTTGTCTTTTGCTCCGTGGAATATCGCAGTCAATATCGGGTGGAGTTACTCTTTCGGTATGGGCAAATCGTTCGAATATAAGACCGTTCTTAATTGGGTCAATCTTCGTAATACCCATGAGGTAAGCGACAGTAGAACCGACAACGCTACCACGCCCAACACCAGTACGGATATTATTCCGTTTACAATGGTTGAGCATGTCTGAAATAATGAGGAAATAGTCAAAATAATCAACCTTCTCTAAAATCTCTAATTCGTGACGAACTTGTTGAATATGAGGTTCGCTCTTTTGAAGTCCCTTACTCTTCATACCAGACCATGTCCTCATACGAACTTCGTCTCTAATAGAAGAGTACGGAGATTTCGGATAATGATTGACCCCCATTTCTGGTTTAAATATACACATATCTGCCACGATTTCAGTATTTCTTATAGCAATATCGACAACATTCTGTGGGAGATAGGATAGTGCCTCTCTCACTTCTTCTTCGGAGTGCATATAATAATCGTCCTGCACTTCATACGGATGGACTTCTTTGCCGTCTTTGTCATACCAAATGCCGTTGTCGTATATAAGACCGGGCGTATCTTCATACACATATCCAGTCCATTTACGTTGATAGATTCCGTCCTCTTTCTTCGTATAATGGGAATCGACTGCGGCATAATACGGAACATCATATTCCTCTGATAACTTCAACCATTCAATATTTGCTCGTTTCTGTTTATCCATTTGATTAGTATGAATTTCGATGAAGAGTCTATCTCCAAAGATTTCTTTTAATTCCGCAATCTTATGTTGACACCCGGCGATACATGCGGTTGTACAAATAAGTCCCTTGTTATATTCACGAAGAATATCTAAGTCGATTCGTGGTTTAAAATAAAAATTCTCTGCCGAATGAGCAATAGTGGTAATAATGTTTAAATTACGATACCCTTCTTTATTCATCGCCAGTAATATAATGTGGTTTGTTTCCTTATCCTTAATTGTTGTATCATTGCAAAGATAGTGTTCACAACCCGGAATAAATTTGATACCATACTTATCTGCGTATCTAAAACCTTCACCGCAACCACTCATTGTCCCGTGGTCTGTAAGAGCAACGGCATTTTGTCCTAATTCACTTGCGTAGGACAACATTGCTTCTACAGATTGGAAACCATCA
>ODAI010321611.1_pt1 | contig 65939 bp, 49 predicted proteins | sample 1539321 | NCBI WGS metagenome assembly ODAI01 (sample SAMN02144231, study PRJEB22623) | gut metagenome | biome: sheep rumen | host: Ovis aries | place: New Zealand
AAAGCGGAGTCACCATTTGCCAACCTGTTGCGTAGGGCTTGGACTCCCGTGTTATTCAGATTAGGAACGTTCCTCCGCTTGGCTGTATATCGCAAAGGAACGATAATACACACCAAGAGAGCGTTTCCCACGTTTCTGAAATAACACTTGGCATAAAGCCAACTTTGTGTGAAGTGTCCAAGTTCACGCAATCAGAAAAGCGAAAATGCGCTATCTAATATGTCTGTCAAGTGCCTATTAAGGCAATATGACGATGCAAAAATAATAAAAACATTTGAAAGAATGCTCAACTACCTGGAACAAACTTAACTTTTGACGTTATTTTTTCTTGTTTTACGACAACTTTGCGTAGGCTCAAGATAACTTTTTATATTACACTGATACACCTTTCACTCGTATCAAGAGCGTTCCAAAAGATTAAAATGATACGACTCAAGTATTGATACATTTCTTACGAAACAAGTCCACGGATATCTATTTGGTGACTGGTAGCAGTTTGCCTATTGAAATAATCTCTGTATGGTTGCATTTTCCTTTTTATAACCGTTCCTTTGGGAGTTAAAGCCCTTATCTTTGCCTCCAACTCAGCGAGGTCGTTGTGATTGTCTGCGAGAATGAGACTATTCACATAATCCTTAAAGTCTGTGTGCTGTCTTGAGTCTGTGTGTTTTTTAAGGGCCTCGTCAATTACAGATAGAAGAGGATTGGCTGTTGAGTTTAATACCTCGATTAGGCTGTTATCGTCTATCTTCAGCAACCTTTTGATTTGTACCATTGTCCCGATATTTAACTCAAAACGCACTTTGTTTTGGAAATAGTCAAGTAATGTTTGCGACTGGTGCAATGACAGCAAGAAAGATGAATTAGTTTGTTGTTTCAGTTCCTTACCCTTATCGTAAATACAGACACGTTTCTTGTATCTGTCAGTCGTAACCTTATTGCGTAAGCAAATGCCATTGGGATATTTTTCTACTTCCCATTTGTCGTAATTGGTAAGGTTCTGCTTGGTTTGTGTAATTATCTCTTTTATCTCTGTTGAGGTAACATCTTTCGTAACATCACATTTAGCGACCTTGGCAGTCTGTAGTAGTCTTTCTGTGTCTATCTCACAAATACCCAATCGGTTTATCTGTTCAATGCAGTAACGGATGTTATCTCGGTTGATAAGTTCGGGATATCTGTCTGAAAGTATCTTTCCCGTAAACTCAATAACACATTCACTATGTATGAAGTCTTTTCGTATCAGCAAGTAAAAAGGTGTATCTTGGTGATATTTATAAGATGTTATGTCACCATCCATGACGATGGTTTGAAAATCTCGCTCGTTAATGTTCTCCACAACGTCTAACGAGCAAATTAGTTTCAGTCTGTCGAAAGTAATCATTCTGTTTCATAATCTTTAATTTTTTATTATCACCTTGCTTTTTTGCAAGTTTTGTCACCTTGACAAGTGGTAACATATAATAAGTATAGGGGGTGTAGAGGAAAAATCAAATAATACTCTCCAAAATTTTTTGGGTAATTATTCAGCGACACACACGGGACACCGAATTTTGGATACCGAGTGAGTACATTTCTGAAATGAGACAACGGATACGTTGACAACTCAAAACACCCCTCCCGTGGGGTGAGGGAGGGATTATATTGTTATAAAATGCTACTGAAAGTCTTTGAAAAAAAAGAGTTAAAATCATTTTTTTTCTTTGTTAATAGATATAATCTTAATACCTTTGCAAATAAAAATCGCAATTAAGATTGACAATCCCTACACCAATCAATAAAATCTACAATTTTTTTTAGGTTGGATATGAAGGTTCGAGAATCTGTCACAATTGCGCACCTTTCACAGCATTTTCTCCCTGCATAGTGGTAAATTGTTCAGGTCGGCATAGCTCAGTTGGTTAGAGTATCACCTTGACATGGTGGGGGTCCTTGGTCCGAATCCAAGTGTCGACACAAGTAAGAGCCTTGAATCCTTGTGATTCGAGGCTCTTGTTTTTATCGTTTCACCCGGTGAAAGGTCTTCAAGGCTTCCTGCCGCACGTTGTCAGCATAACTGCTGTCGAGACTCACTTTCTGAGCAAACGCGGCAATCTCTGGAGCGAGACAAGAGTGGTTGCGCCACCCGAGCGACTCCAGCATCAACACTTGTATGTCGGCATCCTTGCACGCCGCGATGTAATCCATCATCTTCCGAATCACGTATGGCGGACAGTAGTTGCGCGTATTGCGAATGGCCGACTTGCGTGCTTTCTGCGTTGACTGCGCCCCCGTCATGTTGTCCAGGTTTTCTTTCCATGTGGCAGCAGCCTGGTGAATAGCCTTGGCAATGCGCTGCCTCACCTGCTCCTTCTGCACATAGCGCACTTCGTCGCGGTCGAACTGGCGAGAGAACTCCGCCATCAGGTCCTCTTCCGGGTACATGGCCAGGGCATTCTTCGCGGCAAAGGCACATCGCGGCGACGTGTTTGTGGCAATGAGCCTGCTCACCAGTGACGGGAGCAGACGGCTGTCGGCGTTCTTGCTCAGATAATTCAGAGCGAAGCGCTGCACCAGTTCATAGGCATCGTTCACGCCCAACTGCATGGCCTCAACAAAGGACTCGTCGTTGTTCTCAGAGAGAGCATGAAGACACTGCAAGCGCACCAATGGAGATGGGGAGGTACGGAAGATGTCGAGCAATTCATGGGAAGCGATGAGACCGGCACGATGCAACTGTTCGATGGCCATGGAATGCATGTCGGGGAGTGCCTTGTCTGTCATAAACTTGCGCCACGACTTCGCATTCCGTGCTGCCAGCAGCGCATTGACATCGGCAGTCTTCACAGCCGGAGCAAACGAGAACGTAGGATCGCCCAGCAACTGAGATTCCAGATAGCCGCTGTACTGGGGGAAGAAACCCGCCATGGCACCCAGCCCCAGCAATCCCATATAGCGGTCGCTCCATTTATCTTGCAGCACATTCACGGAATTGGCAATCACGGCAACCGTCTTTCCCTCGTTAAAGATGTACTCATCGGCGATGCAGTCGTCGAGATGGAACGATCCCGTGAAACAGGCATCTATAATCACCAGCCTGCAGTTGGGCTGATAGCCATAGCGTGAGAAATCTTCTATAATCAGGTCTTTGTTGGCAGATGTCACGGAGTCCTGCTCCTCAATCTTGGCATCGAAAGCATTGTCAATCCAGGAAGCAGGGATGTCGAACCGCTTCTCGAGAACACGCATCACGCTGTCCACATCCTGTTTTCTGCGCTGGGCTCTGCGCAGATAACTGCGGCAATAATCCTGAATGAACTCCTTGGCACGCTCTGCCATGGCAATTTTCGGGGCACCGTCCATATATTGCGTGTCGGGTGCTCCATGGTGGTGCAAGATGGCAAAGTCGAGATCCAGCCGCTGGAGTTCGTTCATCAGCGGGAACTTGGACACGTCCTGCTGACTATGATCCAGATAGGTAATGGCATTCTGCTGTCCCTTAAGCCATGGAAAATGCTCATAGAGACCTGCTTTCTCGTCCATGCGTGCCTGTATGGACTCGGAGATATAGCCATGCCCGCCGAAGAAGAACATCTGCCTGAGTTTGCGCGGATGGCGTTTTTCCTCCACGGCCTTGCGCAAATACCGGCGCAGTTTCTCATAGCGCGACGTGCCTCCCACATCGGTTGGACGTATTCGCCCGGTATAGATGTCTGACTGAAGATATTGCCTTGATTCTGCGGAGAGCGAATAATAGAAATAAGGTGCGTCGTCATCCTTGTCAAGATACTTGAACACCATGCCGAAATCATCATAGAAACGGTCGGACGGTATGGAGGAATCCTTGCGCGGCTGCGCCTGATTCATCTTGAAAGCACTCGTCAGATGCTGCGCATCGCGTATCATCACCACGGGGATGTCGCCCACCAGCACTGCGCCCTCAACAGGAGACTCTTTCTGCTGATGCAGGCGTTTCAGTTCACAGCGAATGCTGTCTGGCACGCCCCAACGATCTTGCACAATATACACCTTAAGCCCGTTGATTTCTTCTATGGCCTGGGCATAGGCGGTAATCTCCGTCTTTGCCTCTTGGTAACTCTTGGGGTCAACCACGATTGCGAACCCCCGCCTTGCATGAATCTGCAAGGCAAAGATGCCCAGAACCATCAATAGGCCCCATCTTTTCATCAATGGTAATGATTTCATATTCACAAATACAATACGATATGTTTTTATAATGTCAGCGTAATCCCGAAATTCATCATTGTGCGCGATTCACCATCGAAAAGGCTGGTATACTCGTTGTCACCGCCGTATGCGGCATACTGTCCTCGCACAAAGACCGTTACCCAGGTGGGCGTATGATAAAGGCAGACCGGCACATCAATGGCAGCACGAGCCTGACCACCGTAAACGGTCGCAGTGGCATATTCAAAGGCCGGGTTTACATACTGGAGTGCCAGTTTGTCACGCACCGAGGCATAGGTGGGATTGCCCAACCCCATGCGGAGAAAAGCCCCAATGCCCGTCTGCAGGCGGCAGCGCCCGAGAGGCCAGTATTTCTTGCCTTCTGCCGAAAGACGCGCCATGGTGTATTTCTGCTCAAACACGGCAGCCTCGAAATGCTTTTGCTGCAACTGGCTGAGAGCAGCCTGCACACGGGCAGACCACTGGGTGATGCCATTCTGCAATTGGTGCAACTGATAGGAAATGCTCCCTGACATGCTTTGAGTTTTGTGAACTTTAGACTTGTTGAGCACCACATAGATGACACGGTAGTTGTGTTCTGTATCCAAACTGCGCTGCTGATCATACCAATCGCTCTTTCCCTGCTGCAACTGGGCATTCAATATGATGTCATGGCGCAATGAGGAACCGCTTCCGAAAGACAACCGATCGGAAAGCGAAAAACAGGTCTCGCTAAAATCGCCTGCCTTGTAAGTATAGTAACTGCCGCCATCGGTGGCCTTCTCGCTATTGGCACGCACACCTATTTCCAGCATATTGGCCATTGTGCCAAAAGAAGCCTGCCACTGCAAATGCCCGCCATAAGCCGTTCCCTCATACTCACGCGGATAGGAAGCAATGTCGTTTGACGAGAAATAGGTGTGATCGCCCATTCCCTTCATCAGGAAATAGGTTTGGGGAGTATAGTTATCCACCAGCGTATGCGAAAGATCGGAACTGTAGACCTGCACTTCGGCAGAGGCTCCAAGCCGGTGGCTGCCGCCTACATGGAAAAGAACTCCCGGCGTAACGGTGAAACGCATGGCACTTACCTTGGGACGCGGGTCTTCCTGGTCGGATGATCCCCCTGTCATATAGTGCAAGCGCAAGGCTGCCGCTATCTTTTCGGAAAACAGATAAGACGCCGCGGCATGCATGCTGAACTGCTCCAAGGTAACATTACTATTCACAGAGTCAGCCAGCACAAAGGGGTTCTGACGTGAAAGCATCAGCGTGTTGTTCCATTCATGGTCGTAATCCTTGGCATTCAGATAGGTGAAGTCGCCCGAGAGGCTCAGTTTTCCGATTCTTTTCAGTCCTGCCAAGTTCACGTGCAGATTGTTGTGCTTCCTACCCTCGTCAACATCATGGAAGTTGCCACGCTCCAAATGCGCACCTACGGTTGCTGCAGTCAGTGTATGAACGCTGTTAAACGACAGTCGCACGGGATTGCGACTGCCGTCAAGTATGTTATCGAGAAAATTGATTTCCTGATGATTCAGACGTTGCACACGGAGCGTGTCGCCGCTGTTATGGGCAGCGACACATTGGGTCATGGCCAACAGGCACACAAAGAAAACAATTTTTCTCATGAGATTCATTCATTATTGGTCAACAGATGTCGGTGTCACTCCCGGTGTCAACGGCTGGTTGTTCAGGAAATCGTTGGCAGAGTTGTTAGTGTCTTGATAGTAGACACGGCCGTTTTCAATCTTTGAAACCTTGCGACGGATGCACTTTCCGGAATTCGACGGACTGGAAAGAATGCCGCTGGCATCGTCCTTGGGCAAGAAATTCCCATAGAAAGAGGTCTTTCTGCAATCCCACATCATCACAGCATCAATGATATACTTGCTCGGCATGAGCAGAATTAGATTAGTGGATGTGGTTCCCGGTGTGGTGGAGAAGTTATTGGTGTCTTCCACAAACTGCTGCGGAGTCATGCCTTCCGGACACTTGGCGATGACATAACCGCCATTGAACAAGCCCTGTGCAAAGGAGGCTATGGTGAAACTGCTGTAGTAAACATCCACCATGTCCTTCGTTTGATAGTCAACCTCGTTGCGGGTTGCCTTTGAGAGATAGATTTCCCAGTCGGCATTGCTCAGGTCGGGGCAGGCATCACTGCCTGACAGTTCCTTGTGGTTGGCGGCATCGTTGGCAATGAGCACGCTCTCGCCGGGCTGCAGCGGATAGTCTGTTCCGTTTCCAGGGAAGCATACCAAGGAACCCTGTGCCATGGGATAGCGGTCAAGGAAGCCTGCTGCCTGCCAAGAACTCTCGGCGGTCTGTCCGGAAGTAGCATAGAACATCATCACCTGGTCAAGATACTGCACTTCATCGCTGTTGTTGGCGATTTCGAAATAACTGTCTTTCAGGTATCCGGCCTTGGCTCCAGTGGTATAGATGGTTTTCCATACGAGCGTTCCCTGAAGGGACTTGCTCACCTGGATGGTGACGTTGCTGTCGGCATAGACAGAAGCGCTGCCAGTGCCTGTGGCATAGGCTGCTGCCTCGTCTTTCACTTTACCGGAAACAACGAAATTATACTGTCCGCCCACCACGGTCATGGTTGTGGCTATATCGGCAAGTTCGATGGTCTGTTCCTGCTCCAGCGAATTGGTGACCACCATCTTCAGATTGGAGATGTTGTCTAAAGTGAGGCCGTCATTCAATGACAGATTCACATTCAACTGATATGTCTTTACTTTGTCATCGTCGTCACCGCATGAGATGAACATCACCGCACTGCCCAGCATCATCAATGCCATCAGCGCAAAACTAAAATACTTTTTCATTTTCTTGGTTTTATTAATCATTGTTCTATTCATAACTACCTGTCAGAATTTCATCTTCAACTCTGCGCCAAAATACATGTCGGGATATAATTGGCGCAAACTGTTGGAATACTTGTGAGTGTGATATTTGCTGATATTCAAGAAATTATTTGCCATGAACGACAACTCTGCCACACGTCCCAGTTCCTTGGTAAGACGGAAGTTGATCAGTGTCCACGGCTTCACCGTATCGCTTTTGAACGAATAAGTGTAATACAGATCGTTCATCCGCTCATAGCGGCTGTCGTTTTCATACGACGGCTGCCAGTCGGTCCAGTTTCCCTCGCGGTCATAGAATCCCAAGGGAGATACCACGTAGCGTGTTCCATCCATCGACAGATGATATAAATCGGTGCCCCTGCTGTCTTGATAAATGCTGCGCGTGCTTTCCATCCACACCACCTGTACGGTGGTGGTGAACACCATATTGATGACTGGCAGGTGAGTGATAAAGCGGAAATTGGTGTTCAGACGGTCGCTCACCGTTCCTCCACCAGCAGGGCGCAGGGGCATGAAGTCGTAGTTCAGATTGATGAAGTTCAGGGCTGCCGCGTTGGTTTTGCGCTTGATATGCAGCCATGCGCCATCGATGTTCAACTGGGTGCTCAGCGGTTTGAAGGTGCCGAAATCCCACGAATATTCGATGCCGTACTTGTCAGAACTGCTCGTATTGGAAGGTTTCCCCCATGTGGCCATCTCATTGCCCGGAGTGATTGTGGCAGTAGACTGCTGTCCCTGATAGGTATAGTCTACCCTTCCAGGCGTATAGTTGAGGTCGGTTGCTCCCGCGGGTACATTATATATATTATAGTTCAGCAAGACAAGTTGCGGTGCAAATCCGAATTCATGGCGATGGCGCTCGCTGAAGAAAGTAAGATAGCCGCGCATCTGCCCTATTCTGGCATTGATTCCCACCTCCCACTTGTTGCTGCGTGCGGGTCTGATGTCTGGATTCTGCGTATTGTCCACCACGTAAGTAGTCATGATACCCAAGGTGGAACGCTCGTCTTCGCCCATCAGTCCCATCGAGCGGTTATCATAATAGGCCTTGTCGGGATACAGATACAACAGGGTGGGCATCTTGTTGGATATGCCAAAACCGCCGCTGATGGAGAGTTTGTCGAACACAGCGTTGTTCTGTCGGTTCAACAGTACATATTCCATGTTTACACGAGGCTCCGCCACCGAGATGTTACCACGGCCGGACTTATCCTTGTCGAGCAACAAAGTGCTGAAACGCACTCCTGCCATGAAATCCAAATAGGTTTTCCCAAGATAGAAACGAGACACATCTTCAAAGAACAGCGACACGTTATGAAGAGCAGGAATGTCGCGATAAGAGCGGGGACGCAGCGTGTGGCTGCCGCTCGCCTGCGGCGGATTGGCCATGTTGAATGTGAGACCATCGCCGTGATTGCTATCCAACCGATAGTCCATGCCAAGACGGATATTTGTATAGTCGTTGCTGTTCAATTGGATATACTTGTTCGTTTTCAGTTGGGCATATATGTTCAGGGGAATACCCTCCATGCGATAGTCGCTCCAATAGGCTTTGTTCAGGATCAGGGCTCTTGCCTCCCCGGTCGTCATACTGTTGGTAATCACTCCGTCGGGACTGGCCACCCAGTTGTGGTGAGTGTCCACTTGACGGGATAACTGCGCCGAGAGGTCATAGTCGAGGGCCGTAAGGAAACTGTTCAGTTTTACATTTCCGTGAACGGCCAGACGCCCGCCAATGTGCTCGTTCTTGTACGACAAACCCAATTCTTCCAATTGTTTGTCGCTCTTGTAATTGTTCACATTGCTATAGAACGAACCATTCAGATTGAACGTAACCGGATGCGCACCATCGCGACCAAAGACGTTGGAATAGCCAAACGATGCCGTGACGCGATCATAACCGCGATATTTGCGACGCACATCGGCATACGACTGCGACCAGTCGATGCCCAGATTTATGGTACCGCCGTTGTTTTTCAGGGCAAAACCCTTACCGGCATACGCCAGTTTGGAGAAAGGGTCGGCTTTGAACTTTACTTCCAACGGCGTGCGACCGGCCTTGGTCTTCACGACAACCACTCCTGATGTCAGGTTGCCGTATTCAACACCGGGGATACCGCGGATTACTTCGATGCTCTCGATATTGTCGGCGGCCATCGTGCGGAGGTCAACTCCACGGCCCGCCGTGGTCTGATCGCTCATTCCATCCGAATTGGTACTACTGGCAGCACCCCATTTTGTGGGTGCTATCGATTGGAGGTTGGCCTCATTACTTAAAGGCGTTCCATCGATAATCACTGCCGTTCCCATGGCATTGTTGTCATTGCCGCCTATTTCACGGATATTGGCTTGCGCCAGACTGTTCAGTGTGGGATTGGTGGTCAGGGCTCCTGGCATCAATTGAAGCATGTCGGCAACACTCTTGGGCTGGATATGGCGTATGGCATCCTGACCTATCACTGATCTTGAGCCCATTGCCTGCTGGCGCGCAGTAACAACAACTTCCTTCAAATTGAGCGTTGCCTCTTTCAGTTTGATGTCTAAACGGTCTTTGTCATCGCCGTTCAGCGTGACCTGTCCACGCGCTTCTTCATAGCCCAGACATGAAACATAGTAGTCGTACTGGCCACTCTGGATGCCTGATACCACGAATTTTCCTTCTGAATCACTGAAAGCGGAAAGCGAATTATTAAGAACAATGTAGGCCGTTTCAACAGCACGGCCTCTTTCGTCTTTCACCGTACCATGCAACTTTCGACTGGAAGTATTTGTCTGCGCGGTTACAGAAATGACTACTGCCGCCAACAACACACAAAAAACTGCTACTCTCTTGTTGATTATTGTTGAAACCATACTGTCTTGTCGTTTTATTATAATTATTTTCATGCAAAGTTAGGAACTACCCCGCATATATACAATACCCAATAATAGGTATTTTCCCGACAAGACGGTCGATAACTATTAGAATCGTTTCATAAACAATCAATACCTGTTTCCTGCCAGCAATCCCTGAAAATGCACAGAAGTGCAGATTCAGGGGTTGCCAACTGAAAAAGTGGAAATATTACTTGACGTTGCCCACCTTGATAAGGTATTCACCAATCTGAACGGCATTCAAGGCGGCTCCCTTGCGAATCTGGTCACCGCTGAGCCAGAAGGTGAGGCCGTTTTCGTCGCTCAAGTCCTTGCGCACACGTCCTACGAAGACATCATCCAGACCGGCAGTCTCCAGAGGCATGGGATAGATCAGGTTTGAAGGATCGTCTTTCAGCGTAACGCCTGGTGCCTCGGCCAAGGCTTTCTGAGCCTCTTCCACACTGATGGGGCGCTCGGTTTCAATCCAAACGCTCTCGCTGTGGCTGCGCAACGAACTGACACGCACACACATGGCCGAGCATTTGGCATCGGTGTGCATAATCTTCTGTGTCTCGTTGAACATCTTCATCTCCTCTTTTGTATAGCCGTTGGGCTGGAACACGTCGATCTGCGGAATCACGTTGTATGCCAATTGGTGGGGGAATTTCTTCACTGTGACCGGCTTGCCCTCGACAATCTCCTCGTATTGCTGCTGCAATTCTGCCATGGCGGCGGCTCCGGCCCCACTGGCACTCTGGTAACTGGCCACGTGGATGCGCTTGATATGGCTCAGTTTCTCCAACGGCTGCAAACACACCACCATCATAATCGTGGTGCAGTTGGGGTTGGCGATAATGCCGCGCGGACGGTTGAGCGCATCCTCGGCATTGCACTCAGGCACGACAAGAGGAACGTCCTCATCCATGCGGAAGGCAGAACTGTTGTCAATCATAACGGCACCGTATTTGGTGATGGTATCGGCAAACTCTTTTGATGTGCCGGCACCGGCTGAGGTGAACGCGATGTCCACATCCTTGAAATCGTCATTATGTTGCAGCAGTTTCACTTCTATCTCCTTGCCGCGGAATATGTATTTCCTGCCGGCAGAACGCTCACTGCCAAACAACACCAACTCGTCCATCGGGAAATTGCGCTGGTCGAGTATTCTGAGAAACTCTTGTCCTACTGCGCCACTGGCGCCTACGATTGCTACTTTCATAATCTTCTTTTTACTTTGTGGTACGAGAATCTGCATGCAAAATTACAACTTTTCGCCTTATTCTGTGCAGGATTGAAAGAAAAATTAGTAATTTTGCACTCAATATGTTGGATTTCACGTCATACTTCCCCATTACCGACACCACATGGATTTTCTTCATTGTGCTGCTGATGATTCTCTTTGCCCCGATGATCATGGGCAAATTGCGCATTCCGCACATCATCGGCATGGTGCTCGCCGGTGTCGTAGTGGGACAATACGGACTGAACATCCTGGAGCGTGATGCATCGTTTGAACTGTTCGGACAGGTGGGACTTTACTATATTATGTTCCTCGCCGGACTGGAGATGGACATGGAAGGCCTGAAGAAGCACTCGCGGCAGATACTGATTTTTGGCCTGCTCACGTTCCTCACCCCTTTCATCCTCGTTTATTTTGCAGGCATTCACCTGATGGACTATTCAAGGCAGGCCACGCTGCTGCTTTGCTGCGTGATGTCGAGTAATACGCTCATCGCCTACCCCATCGTGTGCAAGTATGGTCTGCAGAGACACCGCGCCGTCACGCTGAGCGTGGGTGCCTCCATGCTCGCGCTGTTGCTGGCGCTTTTGTCGCTGTCGCTGTTAGTGGGCATCTATGGCAAGGGGGCTCACCATGAATCACAGAGTCTGATATGGCTCGTCAGTTGGATGCTCATCAAGTTGACGGTATATTGCAGCGCGATGGCCTTTATCATTCCGCGCATCGCCCGCTGGTTTCTGCAGCACTATAGCGATGCCGTCACGCAGTTCATCTTCGTGCTGAGCATCATGTTCCTCAGTGCTGCCATCACGAGTTGGATCGGGCTGGAGGGAGTGTTCGGTGCATTCTTTGCCGGACTGCTGCTCAACCGTTACATTCCGCGCGTGGTTCCACTGATGCACCGCATTGAGTTCACGGGCAATGCCATCTTCATCCCCTATTTCCTCATCGGTGTGGGTATGCTCATCAACATCAGGGCACTCTTCACCAGCATGCACACTGCCTACATCGTTCTGATTATCGTTGTAATTGGCACCGTGGGAAAGATGATTGCCGGCTATGTTGCAGGCATTGCCTTCAGGCTGCCGCTGAGCCACGGCCACATGATGTTTGGACTTACCAGTGCGCATGCGGCTGGTTCTATCGCCATTGTAATGGTAGGCATGAAAATGGAGGTGGCTCCTGGCGTGATGCTGGTGAATGCAGAAATGCTCAATGGTGTGGTGATGATGATCCTGTTCACCTGCGTCATCTCGTCCATCTTAACCGAAAAGGCATCTCGCGAGATTGTCTTGAAAGGAGATTTCGCCAGCGAGGAGGAGAAAGTGGGCGACGACGAGAAGATTTTGATTCCTCTGAAGTATCAAGGCAGCATGGATGCACTTGTCACACTGGCCATCATGATGCGCAACGACAAACTGAATCGCGGGCTGGTAGGACTGAACGTGGTGCTGGATGATGCCGATGTACATAAGAATCAGGCGCTGGGCAAGATACTGCTTGAGCAAGCGGTGATGGCCGCCAGCGCTGCCGATGTGCGCATGCAGACGCAAAGCCGCATCGCCACTAATATTGCCAACGGCATTATGCACGCATTCAAGGAATATGATGCCAGCGAAATTATCATGGGCATGCACGACAAGCAATCGGAAAACGACAGTTTCTGGGGCGTGTTTGCTGAGAATCTGTTCACAGAGGTGAACCGGCAGATTATCATGGCACGGCTCGGACAGCCGCTGAACACCATCCGCCGCATTCAAGTGGCAGTTCCCAGCAGGGCAGAATTTGAACCAGGATTCCACAGATGGCTCGACCGTCTGGCAAGGATGGCCTCCAACATGGACTGCCGCATACAGTTCCATAGCAAACAGGCCACATTGTCGCTCATCAGCCAATACATCCAGAACATCCACCCAAGCGTTAGAGCGGAATACACACAGATGGCTCACTGGAACGAACTGCCACGTATCGCCTCTGAAATCAAGGAAGATCATCTCTTTGTAGTCATCACAGCGAGAAAGAGCACTGTTTCGTATAAGTCTGCCTTCGACAAGATGCCTGCGGAACTTTCGCAATACTATCATCAGACCAATCTGATGATTATCTTTCCCGATCAATACGGAGAACCCACCGACGTGATGTCGTTCACAGCACCTCAGAAGAGCGAGCAACAGAGCGCATACACACAAATCCGCGACTGGATGATTCGGCATTCCCGCAGGGTTTAGCCCATAGCCTATCAGCCCCTATATGGCCTATTTAGCCTATAAGACTTATATGGCTTATATGGCTTATGCAGCCTATTCGGCCTATAATCCCCAACAGCCCTCCGAAAAAACCTCACACTATGATAGAAATAAAAGGAATAAAGAAAAGTTTTGGTGATCTTCAGGTGCTGAAAGGCATCGACCTCACCATCAACAAGGGTGAAATCGTCAGCATTGTTGGCCCCAGCGGTGCCGGCAAGACCACACTGCTACAGATTATCGGCACCTTGGACAAACCCGACAACGGCAGGATTACCATCGACGGCACAGACATCAGCAGCATGAACAAGAAGCAACTATCGGAATTCCGGAACAAACATATTGGCTTTGTTTTCCAGTTCCATCAACTGCTGCCAGAATTCAATGCTTTGGAAAACGTGATGATTCCTGCATTTATTGCCGGAGCCTCACACAGCGAAGCGAAGAAACGGGCCGAAGAACTGCTGGATTTCATGGGACTGAGCGACCGTGCCAACCACAAGCCAAACGAACTATCTGGCGGCGAGAAACAGCGCGTGGCTGTGGCTCGCGCCCTGGTAAACCATCCCGACGTGATTCTTGCTGATGAGCCCAGCGGCAGCCTGGACACAAAAAACAAAACAGAGTTGCACCAGTTGTTCTTCGACCTACGCGATAAGTTCGGGCAGACCTTTGTGATTGTAACGCACGACGAATCGCTCGCTACAATCACAGACCGCACGATTCACCTACGTGATGGAGAGATAGAACATCCCGAAGAAACAACGGAAAACACAGAACAACAAGAACAAGATAAACAATAAACAAAACGTCGTAGAACAATAAAAATTAAGGGCACCGCCGATTGGCGATGCCCTTATTCTTATAGCCCAATGGGCTCATCACATCAATACTGTGAATTACTCAGCAATACAGATAGATACACGGTTCAGGTCATTCTCAGCGAATGGCTGTACGGTGTCACCATAACTGTTGTAAGTAATGCGATCAGCGCTAACGCCATACTTCTCCTTCAGGTCGCGAACAACAATGTCAGCACGCTGAGCAGCGAGGCGAGAGTTGATCTGGGCATTACCTGTACCCTTGTCAGCATAACCGCTAACAACAACCTTTGCGTTAGGATACTTAGCCAGATAGTCAGCGATATCCTTCACCTTCTTCTGCTCTGTCTCAGTAATAGTGATAGAGTTGATGGTGAAGAAGATGTCACGACGAATCGGCTCAATCTTAGCAGGTACGGGAGCGGGTGCTGGAGCGGGTTTCGGCTCAACATACTTCTGCTCAACTGGAGCAGGAGCGGGTGCAGGAGCAGGAGCAGTCTTAGTGTAAGACTTGCCCAAGTTGAAGCGCAGGCCGATCAAACCATTGAAATACCAGTCAGCATTGCCAGCCTTCTTTGAGTTGTACTTATCAGAAAGGATGTTGGCATTGCCCTCTACCAAGAGGCTAACAGCGTCGCTCAGACGGAATCCGAGGTCGATACCAGCACGTCCGTAAGGACGAACCTTTGTACCATCCCACAGATACTCTAGTTCATAAGCGCCAAGGTCATTCTTGATGCCTGCAGCAATATCATGAACTTCGTCATTGTCGAAAGCGATATTAGCACCACCACCGAGGAATGCTGTTACATTGAATACGCGGTTAGGATTCCATCCGCAGAACAAGTTGCTCAGGTTGAACATCAAGTCGATGCCAGGAGCAACATACTTGTACTTATAGTCAGCAGTAATGGCAGGAGAGCCTACTTTTGCGCTATAGCCATTCCAACCGCCTTTGCTCTGCCAAGCATTAGCCTGGATACGAGCACCGAATACAGGGCTGAACTGATAACCCAGACCCAACTGAGCATTCGGAGAGAAGAGTTTGCTAGTCTTAGCCTCACCCAGCGTATACTGCAAACCACCCTGAAGAGTCAGGAAGGCATGCTTCTTGAACTCATACTTGTTGCCTTCAGCATCAGTATAAGTTGCCTGAGCCATAACAGATGCACTTACAGAGAAAAGTGCAACGGCCAAAAGTGTTCTGAAAAATTTCATATACTTCTTGTTTTAAAGTTATTATTTTATTTCTGTTCCCCTCAAGTTAATGGTGCTCGTCGGAGAGTCTGCCACAGTGAGATACCACTTACCATCAATACGGATTGGCTTCAGCACAAATCGCATCTCGTTAGGACGAGGATCATTTTCTTTCTTATCAAACAATGTCGTGAGATAGACCACTTCGTTGTCAATGGGTGTTAGGAAAGCCATTTTCTCTACATTATAACGTACGCCAGGGAATGTGTAAAAGATGGTCTTCTGCCTATCGGCAAGGCGCTTGGGTAAGGGAACTATAGAATCATTCTGATAGAAGTAAAGCATCGCCACGGCATCGTCAATCTGCTTATCTTTGAGCAATTGCAGATAATGTTGAACCAGCGACAACACTTCTGTAGTATCAGCCTGTGTCACGTCATAGCGAGGTTTCAGCATTTCAGCAACTCTCTCTTCAACTGTCATTTCGTGCTTCTTTTTGCAAGAAACAACTACAGTGACCATCATTATGGCGATTAGCGCCACCCATATAGAATTCTTCCTCATTATAAAACAATTTTTGTTTAAAAAGGGGTGCCAACGAGTTGACACCCCCTTGTTAGTATCTTTAATTAGATGGGAATCTAATTAGTTCTTCTTTGCGTTCTCAACAGTCTTGTTAACTGTTACAGCACTCCAAGTCTTGATGAACAAGTGCTCAGTCTCCCATGGAGAGAATGTGTACTGAATGTACAGAGGAATGTAGATGTGGAAGTACTGAACGTTACCCTTATTGTTCTGATAAGTGTAAGAGTTCGTTGCTGCATTGTACTTCAGGTCGAGACCTGTAAATGTACCTGTGTAGCGTACGCGGTTCTCAGACATCACATCAGCCTCGATGTTGCGGAGAGCCTCTTTCACCTCTGTAGCAGTCAACAGTGTACGTGCATCCTCACCACGATGGATATCAGTCAGACACTCCTTATCATTAGAAGTGAGTTTGATACCATAGTACTTGTAAGAAGTGATTTCCTTAGCAGGTGTATCACCAGGAGTGAAGAGAGCAGCCTGATCGGCAACTACATAAGACTTACCAGTGAAGTTAGAGTAAGGAATCTCATTGGTGTTGTCAGAAGTACGCCAGTCATTGAAACTGATCAACTTATTCAACTCGATAATCTGTTCCTTGTTAGGAGCATCGGTGATTACATACTCACCCTTCGGGTACCAGTTGATTGGACGGAGGAAGCGTACATTGAAGTACGGTCTCTTAACGAATGAGTAGCAAGCCTCAGGACTCAGAACCTTCAGGTAAGCAGTAAACACGAGGTTGTCATCAGTTACATAAGAGTGACCAACATAGTTCATGATGTCATAGCCGAACTCTGACTTCAAGAGTTTCAAGTTAGCCTTCTCATCATTAACGAGGTCTTTGTCATTCTTGTCAGGAGTGTAGGTCAGACTTACAATCTTCTCCTCTACAGTACCCTTCTTAGCCCAGATGTTCTGTACATAGCCACCATCGTCGGTCTTTGCAGGCTCGTCAACGCGGAGAGTATAGAGGTCACCAGAGTAACCCTTAACTTCCCACTTAGATGCGAAGTGGTTCGTGTTCTTCTCAGTACCATTGTCGAACGGATTGATCAGGATGAACTCACCGTGCTTAGATACCTTGTCGAAGCGGTCGTTACCGTCTTTGTCCTTCAGATCCTTAGCAGCCAGTCTCCAATCGAGAATGTCGTGAGCGATACCCTCTGGAGTGATGTTCTTCTCATCATACTTCGGGTTGTAGAAGTACTCATAGAGATCCTTCTCCCAGTCGTCGGTTGTGAGCGGACGGTTGATTACGTTCGGTGTGAATACGTTTGTACGAACATCGAAGTCCTCGAAGATGTTGGTAGGAATAGCAGACTCCTTAGCCTGATCCTGGTCAGTACCATTGAAGTTGTACCAGTAAGAGAGAATCTTGTTCTTCACCTCAGCGATGATGTACTGCAGTTTCTCTTCACCGATAGAGAGTTTCAGATAAACGTCACCGTAAACACCATTGATGTCAACGAAACGAATCCAAGTCTCATAAGGTTTCTCATTCAGCATGAGCGTACCATCAGCATTCTCCTTAACACCGAGGAGTTTGATTGCATTCTCAGGATCACCGAAGTCGAACTTAACAACACTTGTCTCCTTGTTCTTCAGGTCTTCCTTCCAAGTAACATCACCCATCAAACCACGCTTGTCTACAGTTTCAGGACTGAATGTACCGTCAGCATTCTGGATGTAGCGTGCGAAGATACCTTCCTTAGCATCTACGAAGTCTGGCTGATAGAACTTGTCAAACTCAATCTTGTTCAGGTTCAGATAGTAAGAACCATCATCCTTCTTAGCGGCGAGCACGATGTTCTCGAACTCATACCATGTCATAGAGTCAGCGTTAGAGCAGTTCATGTCATAAGGACCAACGAAGTCTTTAACAACAGGAATCGGCTCACGGGAAATCTGGTCAACCTTCTCAGAGATGATTACCTTCATGTAACCAGCCTCAATAACGTCACCCTTCTCGTTCTTCAACTCGATACGGATCAGCGGCTCACGGTCAAGAACATAGCGCTTTTCAGGATCTTCGCCGAAACTTGTCATACCAGTCTTGCCATTTGTAGCACGAGCAATGAAGAGAGAACTCTTCACGTCCGGATCACGGTTCTCAGCAGAAGCCTTGCTTTCGCCAGCAGCGGTCAAGTGCTCCATGTGCATAGACTCACTTGTCACGTTAGTACCAGAAATCCAGTCAACGAGGAAGTACTCATAGTGCAGACCGAGTTTTGCCAAGAGAGCATCTTCGTCAGCAATCTCCTTCTCATACATGTGGAGGAACTCGTTGCGGAGAGTAGACTCAGGAGCAATGTATGTAAAGTGAGTACGGATGAGTTTACGAACATCGAATGTATCCTTGTAGTTCACGAAGTGAGTAGGAACATCAGCGACAGCCTTCTTAGCCTGCATGAAGAGCGGGCGCATGTCGGGATAATCCTTCTGCATCTGAGCAGTGAGGTCGCACTTAGGCATTGTATTTGCAAACTCTGCGTCAGCAACGGTCTGGTCTGATCTCCAAGTAGACTGAGGAGCGATATCAGTAATGTGACGTACGTGATAGATAGTCGGACATACAGCAGCATAGTCAGAAGTAACAACAGTGTCACCCTTGATCATCTGGAGAGCCACAACGTCGATATTGGTCTGATACTTAACACCAGTAGCATCGAAATTGCTGTTCTTACCGACTGTCAAGTCGAAGTTCTTCACGAGTTGCTCAACATAAGACTCGAAAGCAGCGTGATCTTTGAAACCAATGTTCACGTTGATCAGGCCATTCTGAATCATGCTGTTAGAAGCCTCCTTCTGGAGAGCAACATAACGCTTAGAAGCAGCGATACGAGTAGCCTTTGCACCGTTTTCACCTCCATTTTCGTCCTGGTCGATTGTAGCCTGACCGAGCATTTCGATAGCATACGGCTGATGATCGATGAACTGGATGTTCATTCCATCAAGGCGAGTTGTTGTCGGGTTGAAGTGATACTTAGCAGTTCCATAGAGTTCTGAATTAGCATAAGTATACTTAATATCCTTGTTCTTGTTGAACGTCTCAGCATATGCTCCAATCAGTGACCAAGGAGCCTTATCGAAGGTTACCTTGCCCACTCCGAGAGTGTAAAGTTCAGAAGGATCGAGGTCAGCGATACCGTCCTCAGTCTGGAGGCTACCATAGATAGCAGCAGGAGCATACTCAAAGTGCTCATTCTCCTCGTTAGCATCCTTTACGCGTGCAGCGGGAACCTTAGTAATGATAGGCTGATAAGCCAGAACAGGAACTTCGATAGTCTCAATACCACCGAGGTAGTACTCAGGATAGAACACGAGGCTTGAGAGACGACCGTCGAGCATATACTGGATAACATTCAGAGTAGCACCAGCATCCTCTTTAATCTTCTCATCATACCATGTCATGATGCTCTTCAACTTAGCGAGATCATCATTGGTGAAATCCTTCAGGTTGGTAGGCAGTTTATCGAACTCAGACTTCTTCAGATAAAGACCGTTCTTAAGATCTTCGATAGCCTGCTTAGACTCTGCAGTGAGTTTGTCACCATAGAGTTCGTCAATCTTGTCGAAGTAAGACTTAACGATGCCTTCCTGCAGTTCAACGTTCTTGAGTGCAGACTCGATGGGGCTCAGACGGCCGTTGACACCTTCCTGAGTAGCATACTTCTGGAGTTCACTAGCAAGATTCTCATCAAAACCGGCGAGAGCGTTCACCAAATGAAGATACTCCTCATCGTCAGCCTTCACATAACCGCCCTTGTTCTCATCGTTGAATGCCTTCAAATCATTCAGAAGGTTTTCGAGATACTTAGCAGACTCAACGTCCTTAATCCACTCCTCAAGCGGAGTAAGTTCAGACTTCAGAGCATAGGCATTCAGATCAGACTTCAAAGCCCAGTCCTTCAGATCTGTCTTGAGCGCATAGTTAGCGAGTTCAGACTTGTCAGCCTTCTGATTCATTGCAACGATGGTAGCGTATGTACGCTCAGCATCGGCAATTTTCAGATAAAGGCCGGGAAGAGTCTGATTCTCCAGCGTCTTAATCGTTTGCTCTAAGGCAGCGATGGCATCAGCATTCTTGTTAATGTCGTCGTCATAGTCCTTACAAGAAACGAACATGCTCGTGGAAGCAATTGCTACTGCCACCAAGAGCAAAGAACTAAAAATTTTCTTTTTCATTAGACTAAAAAAATTAAATTAAACTAAATATATACTTTATGCTTTATTTTCTCCACAACATTGCATCCCTCCAATGGAGAGACAACAATAAATTTGTGCAAATATACGCTTAATTATCATATTGCGCAAACATTTCAATGTATTTTTTCACAAAATGAACAATTTTTAACATTTTACGTGCATTCCCTTTAAAATAAGGGGTTGCGCGCAGGTAACTAAGGTAAATTCAGATGTTTTATGTCCGCTGGTCACACCTTGTGATATTACACGACGGGTAACAGCATTTGACAAATGCGTTTTTGCTTTCCTCCATAGGCATTCTGGTTAAATGGGTTATCACTAAAAATCATGCTTTGTTTTGTTTTATGATGCAAATATACTGCTTTTTTCCCGATGTGCAAAGAGATTGCATGTTTTTTTTCCAAAATAGCGGTAATTATTGATGTTTGGCGTGGAGGGTATATATAATATAAATGTACGCGCGCGTACATTTATATTATAAGGGGATGGGAAGAATAGGGCGAATAAGGCTTATAGGACTTATAAGACTAATAAGGCCAATAGGGCTAATAGGGCTAATAGGGGCAATAGGGGCAATGACCACCAACACCATATCAGCCGGGGCTGCTGGCCCCGGCTGATATGTATAAGTATTCTGAGGAAATCAGAAAGTGAATATGATATTGGGTTAGAACTCGGCGTTCTTCGGCGTTCTCGGGAACGGAATGACATCGCGGATGTTCTGCATGCCGGTGACAAAGAGGATGAGACGCTCGAAGCCCAGACCGAAGCCGCCATGCGGACAACTGCCATACTTGCGCGTGTCGAGATACCACCACATGTCCTTCATCGGGATGTTTCGCTCGGTGATCTCGCCCATGAGTTTATCGTAGTCTTCCTCGCGCACGGAGCCGCCGATGATCTCGCCAATCTGCGGGAAGAGCACGTCGGTGCCCTGCACGGTCTGCTCCATTACCTCGCCGTTGCATACCGGTTTCTCGTCGTCGATCTTCATGTAGAAAGCCTTGATCTTCTTGGGATAGTGCGTCATGATGACTGGCTTCTTGAAGTATTCCTCCACCAGATAACGCTCGTGCTCGCTGGCCAGGTCGTCGCCCCACTCACAGGGGAACTCGAACTTGCGTCCGTTTTGGATGGCCTCATGCAGGATTTCGATGCCCTTGGTATAGGGAAGTCGGACGAAATCGTCTTTGAGCACGCCTTCGAGGCGCTCGATGAGGGTCTTGTCGATCATTTTGTTGAGGAACTGCAGGTCGTCCTGGCAGTTGTCGAGTGCCCAGCGCACGCAGTATTTGATGAAATCCTCTTCCAGGTCCATCAGGTCGTCGAGGTCGATAAAGGCCACCTCGGGTTCAATCATCCAGAACTCAGCGAGGTGACGCGGCGTGTTGGAGTTCTCTGCGCGGAATGTGGGGCCAAAGGTATAAATGGCCCCCAGTGCGGTGGCACCCAGTTCGCCTTCCAACTGTCCGGACACGGTGAGGCTGGTGGTTTTTCCGAAGAAGTCGTCATCGTAGATGATTTTTCCGTCCTTGTCTTTCTTGAGGTCATAGAGATTCTTCGTGGTCACCTGGAACATCTGTCCGGCTCCCTCGCAGTCGCTGGCGGTGATGAGCGGTGAGTGGAAATAGAAGAATCCATGCTCATGGAAATAAGTATGGATGGCCATGGCCATGTTGTGGCGTATGCGCATCACGGCACCGAAGGTGTTGGTGCGCAGTCTCAGGTGCGCATACTGGCGCATGTACTCGAAACTCTGCCCCTTCTTCTGCATGGGGTAGTCGCTTCCGCAGAGGCCGAACAACTGTATGCTCTTGCACTGGATCTCGGAGGCCTGCCCCTGTGCGGGACTTTCCACCAAGGTACCCGTTACGCCGATGCACGCACCGGTGGTGATCTGCTTGAGCATTTCTTCACTGACGGTCTGCGGGTCCACCACCACCTGTATGTTCTTGATGGTGGAGCCGTCGTTCAGGGCGATGAAGTCAACAGCCTTGCTGCTGCGGTGCGTCCTCACCCACCCCATCACTGTTATCTCTTTTCCATAATCGGTGCATTGGAGTGCATCGATGACTTTGGTTCTTTTCATTTTCTATTGTTTTATTGTTTTGTGACGGCGGCAGCATCACATCACGCGCAACACCACCGCTGCCACTCCCATTGGGAATTACTCGAAGGCACCCATTCGCAGCATCTCAACCTCTTTCTCCGTGAGGAAGCGCCAGTCGCCGCGGCGCAGGTTCTTCTTGGTGAGTCCGGCGAAGAGCACGCGGTCGAGTTTCACCACGCGATAGCCCAGATTCTCGAAGATGCGGCGCACCACGCGGTTCTTTCCGCTGTGGATTTCGATGCCCACCTGACTCTTGTCGGTATCGCTGGCATACTCAATGGCATCTGCATGCACCTCGCCGTCGTCGAGGTCAACGCCCTCGGCAATCTTCTGCATGTCCTGCTGCTCCACCGGTTTGTCGAGGAACACATGATACACCTTCTTCTTGAGGAACTTGGGATGGGTGAGTTTGCTGGCCAGGTCGCCATCGTTGGTGAGCAGGAGCACACCCGTGGTGTTGCGGTCGAGGCGTCCCACCGGATAGATGCGCTCAGGACACACGTTCTTCACGAGGTCCATCACCGTTTTGCGCTGCTGCGGATCATCGCTGGTGGTGACATAGTCCTTTGGCTTGTTGAGGAGCACATACACCTTCTTCTCCAAAGACACCGGCTTGCCCTGGAACACCACCTCGTCGGAACGAAGCACCTTGGTACCCAGTTCTGTTACCACCTGCCCGTTCACGGTGATGGCACCGTTCTGAATCAGGTCGTCGGCCTCGCGGCGGCTGCAGATGCCTGCATTGGCCAGATATTTGTTCAGACGTACCGGCTCATTGGGATCAACGTGCATCTCCTTGTACTCGATACGCTTTTTCAGACTGTACTTGGCATTGGGATCATAGCCACCCTGCTTGGGGCGCGCATTGTATCCCCCCTGCGGGCGCGACTGATAGCCACCGCGCTGCTGATAACCGCCACGGGGCTGATAGCCACCCTGCTGACGCGGCTGATAGCCACCGCGCTGCTGATAACCGCCACGGGGCTGGTAACCTCCCTGCTGACGCGGCTGGTAGCCACCCTGCTGATGTGCCTGATAGCCACCCTCGCCCTCTTCATTGTAGCGCGGACGATAGCCACCCTGAGGGCGCGGCTGATAATTGCTGCGCGGCTGATAGCCACCCTCATTGTCGTTATTATTGTAGCGCGGACGGTAACCACCCTGTTGACGCGGCTGATAATTGCTGCGCGGCTGATAGCCACCCTGCTGGTAATTGTTGCGCGGGCGGTAAGAGCGCTGCGGTGCATCCGTATGCAGGGAAGCGCCGAAGCCCTCTGGGCGGAAACTGTCCTCTTCGTTGTTGCTGTAGTTCTTCGGTGGATAAGACCGTTGTGTGTGGATTCTCGGACGTGGAGAACGTCCCGGTGCTCGATAGTTGCTGGAATAGCCTGACGGACGGTAGCCCTCACGGCCCCCTTCGTTAGCCTGGTTCTCTGCAGGCCTTCCTTCGGTTTTGTTTTCTAATTCTTCTGACATAATCGCTTAAAATTAAAATAATTAAATAATACAATAAGTTATCACAGGCCTAATCGCTTAGGCATTATCTCTCTGCATTTAAATACCAGTATAGTTAGACGGCGTGATGGCCATCAATTCTGCCTTCACGGCATCAGAAACATCCAGCGTCTGGATAAACTCGTGGATGGTCTGCTCGGTCATGTGCTTGTTGGTGCGCGTGAGTGCCTTCAGCGCCTCATAGGGATGGGGATAAGCCTCTCGGCGCAGGATGGTCTGGATAGCCTCTGCCACCACCGCCCATGTGTTGTCGAGATCCTCAGCCAACTTGGCCTCGTTGAGGATTAACTTGCGCAGTCCCTTGAGTGTACTCTGGATGGCAATCACGGCATGTCCCATCGGCACACCCACGTTGCGGAGCACCGTGGAATCGGTGAGGTCGCGCTGTAGGCGGCTCACTGGCAGTTTCTGTGCGAGGAACTGCAACACGGCATCAGCCATTCCCATGTTACCCTCGGAGTTCTCGAAGTCAATGGGGTTCACCTTGTGCGGCATGGCGCTCGATCCCACTTCGCCCTCCTTGATCTTCTGCTTGAAATACTCCATTGAGATGTACATCCAGAAATCGCGGTCGAGGTCGATGACGATGGTGTTGATGCGGCGCATGGCATCGAAGAGGGCGCCCAACTGGTCGTAGTTGCTGATCTGCGTGGTGAACTGCTCGCGCGCCAGACCGAGTTTTTCGCTTACAAAATGGTTACCGAAGTCGCGCCAGTCATATTCGGGATAAGCCACATGGTGGGCGTTGAAATTGCCCGTGGCTCCGCCGAACTTCGCTGTAATCTCCACCTTCTTCAGTTCTTCCAACTGACGGCCGAGGCGATAGACAAACACCTGCACCTCCTTGCCCAAGCGGGTGGGTGAAGCCGGCTGCCCGTGTGTCTTGGCAAGCATCGGCACATCTTTCCACTGCTCGGCATACTCCTGCAACTGGCAGATGAGTTCCTGCACCAGGGGAACGAGCACATCGTCGAGCGCCTCCTTGATGGAGAGCGGCACACTGGTGTTGTTGATATCCTGAGAAGTGAGACCGAAATGGATAAACTCTTTGAGCGGCAAGAGATGAGAGGAGGCCGACGAGCCGATAAGCGCGTCATATTTCTCCTTAATGAAATACTCCACAGCCTTGACATCGTGATTGGTTATCTTCTCGATATCCTTCACACGCTGCGCATCCTGAACCGTGAAATCGGTATAGATGGCACGCAGGGCGGGAAACAGGTCATGGTCGAACTCCCTGAGTTGCGGCAAGGGCAGTTCGCACAACGCGATAAAATATTCTATCTCCACGCGCACACGATAACGAATCAGTGCATATTCAGAAAAGTAATCAGCCAGCCGCTCTGTTTTTCCTCTGTAGCGCCCATCAATGGGCGAGATGGCGGTCAATAAATCAAGATTCATCTACTAAAATAATACGTATTAATTGCAATAGGGTGCAAAGATAGCAATTAAATTCGAAACTGACAAGGGAATTAGGATTATTTATCTTTTGGGGGGATTATAGGACTTATAAGGCAGATAAGGCATATAGGGCATATAGGACTTATAAGACTTATAGGGCCAATAAGCCGATGCGCCATCAGGCAGCAGGCCAGCCACAAAAAAAATCCCGCGGAAACCGCGGGACTCTATGTGGGCGTTGACGGATTCGAACCGCCGACCCTCTGCTTGTAAGGCAGATGCTCTAAACCAGCTGAGCTAAACGCCCTTGCTCAGAAAAGCGATGCAAAGGTAGTGCATTTTCGCGAAACCGCCAAATATTTCGTGAACTTTTTCAAAAAAAAGTGGATTTTTGATGTTTTATCGCCATTATTATACCCAAAAGTGCTACGAAAACAGCAAAAAAGTACGGAGGAAGCACAACATTGCAGGATTTGCAGGAAAAAGGGCAGATGCCATGACGCAGGTTCTTAAATGAGCAGCAGAACACCATGAAGAAAGCACAGCGCTGCCAGATTAGCAGGAAACGAACTGAATGCCACGGAGAAAGTGGCTGTTTCGGCTCCCGAAAACACTACTATTGACGAGGTAAAGCATAAGAACGCTTCAGCAAATTAATATAATTTACAAAGTAAATCAATTTAATTTGAAAACCAAATCAACTTAATTTGCAAAGTAAATCAATATAATTTACTTTTGCTCTGCACAGGAACGGAACACCGAAAGCGGCACTCTGGTGAAAAGAAAGTGCCGCTTTCGGACTGAAACTGCCACACATATAAGCCCAAGAGACTATGCGCCCTTAGGATCATGCGGCTCAAAGACGATACAAGTCGCTGGCTGCTATGAGGTCAACCTTTTTCTCCTCCAGAATGCGGTCGCAGGCATCAATGTCAGAGGGACGTATAACGATGTTGGCCACATCACCGTTGGCAAAACTATACATATACTCGATGAAGATGCCCTGGTCAGAGAGATATCTGAGCACCAGAGCCAGCGAGCCGCTGGTGTTGGGACAGGTGAAACCGATGACATCGGTGAGTTTCACGGCGAATCCCGCTTCCTTCAGCACCTTGTAAGCCTCCTGCGGATCAGAGACGATGCAGCGCAAGATGCCGAAATCGCTGTTGTCGGCAATACTCAGCGCCGAGATATTGATGCCGGCAGCCCCCATGGCATCCGTCACCTCTGTGAGTCGGCCGCTCTTGTTCTCCAAGAACACGGATAATTGCTTTGCTTTCATTGTTTGAATATGATTTTAAGGGTTTTACAATCATGAACAGACTACAGTTGGCGGTTGTCGAACACGCGCTTCGCCTTGCCCGTGCTCCGCTCGATGCTCTTCGGTTCTACGAGCCGCACCTTGAATCCCAGTCCGATAACGCTTCTCAGTTCGGCCTCCAACTTGCGCTGCAAGCCAACGAGTTGTGCCATCTCGTCGGTGAAATACTCCTCCTTCACCTCCACTTTGAGTTCTGAGGTGTCGGTATTGTTCACACGGTCTACGGTGAGGATGAAATGCGGTTCGAACTCGGGCAGGCTGAGAATGACCGCCTCGATTTGCGAAGGGAACACGTTGACACCGCGGATGATGAGCATATCGTCGCAGCGTCCAAGGATGCGGTCCATGCGCACGAGCGTGCGCCCGCACGAACATTTATCATAGTGGAGGGCGGTGAGGTCGTGGGTGCGATAGCGCAAGAGCGGCATTCCCTGCTTGGTGAGGTGCGTGAACGTGAGTTCGCCCACTGTTCCCTCGGGGAGCGGCTCTCCCGTGTTCGGATCGAGGATTTCCGGATAGAAATAATCCTCGTTGAGATGAGTGCCGTGCTGGCATTCGCATTCGAATCCCACGCCAGGGCCGGCCACTTCGCTCAGTCCGTAGAGGTCGTAGGCCTTGATGCCGAGTGTTTCCTCCAGTTTCCGTCGCATGCTCTCCGTCCACGGCTCAGCGCCAAAGCATCCGATTCTCATCTTGAACTCCTCGCGCGGCCACTCGCTCTCGCGCATGGCTTCACCGAGGAACATGGCATAGGACGGCGTGCAGCAGAGAACCGATGCGCCGAAGTCGTGCATCAGCGTGATTTGTTTCTGCGTATTGCCCGACGACATAGGAATGACGCTGGCACCGATGTTCGAGGCACCGTCGTGAGCGCCCAGTCCGCCGGTGAACAGTCCGTAGCCATAAGACACCTGGAAGATGTCGTCCTTGGTGGCTCCATAGGCCGTGAACGCCCTGGAGATGCTCTCTGTCCACATGGCGATGTCCTTGCGTGTATGGAGCACCACCACCGGTTTTCCTGTTGTTCCCGAAGACGCATGGATTCTGACAATCTGGCTCATCGGCACGGCAGCCAGTCCGAAAGGATAGTTATCCCGCAGGTCGAGTTTGTTGGTGAAAGGCAACTTCACGATGTCGTCGATATCCTTGATATCGCCCGGCTCCAAACCCATCTCCTGAAATCTTTTACGATAAAACGGCGTGTTATGGTAGACATAATCAGCCATTTTCCTTAACCTGATACTCTGTACTTCGCGCATTTGCTCGCGGCTCATGCACTCAATGTTTTCATTCCAAATCATAACTTTAAAGGGTTGTTGTTATCGATTTGGTTGCAAAAATACAAAAAAATCCGCATTCTGCTATCAGAATGCGGATTTTTTGTATCAATAAATTACTTTTATTCTTCTTCAGTGATCTGAACTGTAGCACGACGGTTGAAGTCAACCGGAGTAAGAATCTCCACGCCACCATAGTGAGTAGTTGTGATCTTCTCGGGCTTCACACCCATTTCGATGAGTTCGTTCTTCACGCGCTCAGCACGCTTCTCAGAGAGCCACTGGTTGCGCTCGGGAGTACCCGTTGCGCTGTCAGCATAACCAGTAACGAGGATGTTGCGGTCATTCTCGATGGCGAACTTGGCCAGAGCCTTCACGTTCACGAGGTCTTTCAGCACAGCAATCTCGGTCTTGTTAAGATTGAAGAACACAGAAATCGGGGTTGTGATGAAGTCTTTCACAGACTTTGTGATCACTTCAGCAGGCTTCTCGATTACAGTCGGCTTCTTTGCGAGTTCGTCGCGCAGGTTGTTGATGGTGTTGTTAGCATCAGCGAGTTGAGCGTTGAGAGCATCGAGTTGGCTCTGAGAGAGTTGCTTGAGAGCATTTACATCAGGCACTTTGTCCCATCCAGTCTTGCCCACGTTGAAGGTAAGTCCGAGTTCAGCATAGAGCATGTTGTCGTGGCTGTCCCATCCGCGAGGACCGTCGTTAACAGAATAGAACTTGTGATCACCAGAGAAGTCAGGCTCGTGACGATCCCAACCGAGTTCCAGGTGCAACTGTGTGCGGTCAGAAATCTTGAATGTATTGAGCACACCAACACTAAATCCGATTGTGTAGAGGTTCACTGAGCATGTACGAGAAACGCCGAGACCAGCGAAAGGAATCACATTCCATGTGCGGTCGGGATTGTAGCCATACATAATGTTGCTCAGGTTGAACAACGGCTGGAGGTGAATGTTCCAGAACTTGTTGGATTTCTTCACTTCATTCTCGTTTACAGTGCGTCCCCAGATACCATTGAACTTCAAACGTGCTCCGAGTTCGGGAACGAACCACTTGCCAATGCCGATAGCCAACTCCGGGCTTGAGCGGAATCCCTTGAACGGGTTCTTGGTCAGGTTGTCTCCATGCTCCTCACCAGTATAGAAAACTCCCCACTGCACACCAGCCTGAATAAACCAGTTGTTCCAGAAAGAATTAGTTGCCACACTATGCTTCAGTTCAGGAACTTCGTCCTGTGCCATTGAAGACATCGCGAATCCGGCAAAAGCCAATACGATTAATAATTTCTTCATGTTCTTTTATTTTACGGTAATTTAATTTGGTTGTTTCTATGTTTATAAAATCCGCTACAAAGGTAACAATATTTTTTGATTATCACATACTTTTGTCGAAAAAAATTTGAATTTCTGTTATATTTTTTAATAATCTGACATTTTTTCATGCCATTAAGGCATTAATCCAGCAACTTTTCAATTTCCATCTGCGGAAGAATGGCCAAAACGGCTTTTCCGTCAGGCGCATAGTTCACGTTGGAACACGCAAACAGTTGGTTGACTATATTCTCCATTTCCTCATTGGAAAGAATCTGTCCATGGGGAATTGCGGCCTGACGCGCAAGGCACAGGGCGAGACCATGACAGATTTCATCGTGCTGCGCGGCGTCCAGTTCCACGGCAGACTCCACCATGCTCCTTACCAGGTTCACCACGTTGACACCCTCGATGCCAGATGGCACGCTGTTGATGGCGAAACTGCCGCCGCCCAGACTCGTCAGTTCGAAGCCCAGACGCTCCAGTTCGGGCATGACGCGTTCCAAGACAACCACATCCGACGGCGGGAACTGCACCATTTCGGGAAAGAGCATCTTCTGAGCCGCGCCCGCCATTTTCTCCTGCTGGCGCATGTAACCGTCGTACAAGATCCGCATGTGCGCCCTGTGTTGGTCGATAATCATCAGTCCCGACTTGACGGCAGTCATGATATAACAGCCCTTATATTGGTAATGCACGGGAGACTTGTCAACAATAATCCCCTGGGAAACTTCCGGGCCGGCCGGCTCCATGTCGAAGAAAGCCTGCTCCCGAGGCGGTTCTTCGATGTTCCGCTCCAAGCCCTGATAGAGCGTCTCCCACTCTTTCGGCGCCGCATTTTGTTTCCCTGTCCCCTGGCGGAACGGATTGTACTGAGGGTCTGCACTGATTTTCGGCGGCCCCGCCTGGGTGTTCGCGGGATTATATGCAGGAATGTCAGGCTTCCCATGTACGTCGAAATCGATGGAAGGCACATCATTGAACTTGCCCACCGCCTCCTTTACGGCAGCGGCCAGTATCTGCCAGATGGCCTGCTCGTTCTCAAACTTGATTTCAGTCTTCGTGGGATGGATATTCACGTCGATATCCTCGGGCGAGACATTCATATAAATGAAATACGGCACCTGCTCACCTGCCGGCACCAACCGCTCGAAGGCGTTCATCACCGCCTTATGGAAAAAGGGATGCCGCATGAAGCGCTCGTTGACGAAGAAATACTGATGAGCCCCTTTCTTGCGCGAGCACTCCGGCTTGCCCACGAATCCTGTGATGCGGCACACGGTGGTATCTACATCGATGGGCAACAGTTCCTGGTTGATTTTCTTGCCAAACACATCGGTGATGCGCTGACGGAGATTCCCCGTGTGCAGATTGAACACCTCTACCCCGTTACTATGAAAGGTGAAGTTGATGTGAGGATACACCAGCACGATGCGCTCGAAGGCAGCCAGAATATTATTCAGTTCCGTGGAATTGGATTTCAGGAATTTCCTACGGGCAGGAACATTGAAGAAAAGGTTCTCCACGGAGAAATTGCTTCCCACGGGACAAGCAACAGGCTCTTGTGCCACCACCTTGCTGGCTGATATGGACAGATTCGTGCCCACCTCGTCGTCGGCCATCCGGGTTTTCAGTTCCACCTGAGCCACAGCAGCAATGCTTGCCAATGCCTCGCCGCGGAATCCCATGGTGTGCAAATTGAACAAATCGTCGGCCTTCCGGATCTTTGACGTGGCATGACGCTCAAAAGCCAGACGGGCATCGGTGGCCGACATGCCCTTGCCGTCGTCGATGACCTGAATGGATGTGCGCCCGGCATCAACCACGATGACATGGATATTGCGCGCACCGGCATCAACGGCGTTCTCCACCAGTTCCTTAATGACGCTGGCAGGACGCTGAATCACCTCACCAGCGGCAATCTGGTTGGCAACACTATCGGGAAGAAGTTGGATAATATCACTCACGACAAACCTGATTAATGAATTAAAAAGAGATAAACCAATGCCAAGAGCACCAAGATGAGCAGCAGCGCACTCACACGCGAGGCGCGCCCCACATCTGCACGCTGCTCGCCACGCGGGAAGAGCATACGCCGTTCTTTGGCAAACCTGTATTCAAGCCGGAAAGGCCTGGGGCGACGAGGGCGGAACAATCCCATGGCTACGGCTCTGAGGATTTCTGTATATCAGACAGTTTCTGCAATGGCGCCTCATGGCGATTGACAATCTTCATCTCCGTTCCCTGCGTCTTTCCGCGCCACTCAAAGATATCGTCCTTGTCAACGGGACGGATATAGTCGAACCAAGCAAAATTGGGCAGTTTGCTCTTCCCCGGGGGAATCTGGGTGACAGGATAGCCCACTCCATCTGACTTTGGTGCCCATATCTTCTGCAGTTTCCGCTCCTTGAGATACATTTTCATCTCGGAAGTCTCGATATAGTTCATCATGATTAGTGTGCTGTCCTTGTCGTCTTCTATGTAATACACCGACACCACATTGCCTTCTGCATCACTCCTTGAGATTTCTCCATCGACGAAATAGGCGAACATCTCCTTCGACGATAGTTGATTGAAATGTTCCTGGTTATCCACCTGTTCGATTGACATGGCCTGCCCGATTACATGCGCCTTGTTGATGGTGGAGTCTTTCATATACACCTCGATCACCTCGCCCAGCAACTGACGATTGAAATTCCAGGTAATCGGATCCTTATACAACGTCATGAGAGAATCTTTCGTGTTATACACCAAGGAATCGCACACGGCCTGCATATCCTTCCTATATGCGCGCACCTTGTCGAAACAATGAATGGAGCGCCATACGGAATCCGTCTCCATGTCGTGAGTGAACATCTTCATGCTGTCGGCATGCATATACAGCGTGTCCTTCTGAGAATAGTCAACCAGTTTGGCACGTTTCGTGGCATAGGCCTCTCCGGTTTTCTCATTATACCAGAAGCGGTCGCAATACAGCATGTTCTTGTTTTCCTTGTCAACATAAACCACATTGCGGAAGCCTTCGCTGATGCCGTTTTTGTCATCATGGAACAGGCTGTCGCCCGTTAGTTCCTTCTGCTTGTTCACCAGCGTACTCCGTCCGTAGAGTTGCGCAAACTCCTTGTTGGTGTCGTAATAGCCCTCTGACGTGTTGATGATGCTTGCTCCAGACGTGATTGTCGACGGGCCTACGATGTGGGCCAGTGCCGACCGCGTGTTGTAATGGAGCGTATCGGTGGTCAGCAAGAACTTGGGATTCTTCAGATGCACATCAAAATTGAAAACGGCCTCGCGCGTATCCGTATAATACTCTCCCCAGTCGCTGGTGAGCACATTCTTCTTGTCGATCATTTTTCCTCCGTCGAAGAAATAGCCCATGTTGTAGAGCCGGTCGAAATCAAGGCTGTCGGTATACAGTTTTGTCTGGCGATGGGTAAGAACGACGTTATGGCGGGCATGGGCCATCTGGTCGTTACCGTCGTAGAAGGCATAATCGCTGGTCATCGTGAGGGTATCGCCCTGACGCATTCTCACATGGCCGAAGGCCTCGAAAGAGTTTGACGCCTCAAAGAAATAAGCACTGTCGCAGGTGAGATTTGCCCCTTTGTGGCGGAAATGCACCTTGCCGTTGAGCACCTGCGCATCCCTCACCCTGCCATACATGTCGTATGAGAGTTTGTCGGCATGCACCAGATACACACGCTCGTCGGTCTTCTGCCGAGGGCGCTTCTTCCGAGGAGCCTGACGCGAGAAAGCCAAACATAGTCCAAACAGGCATAAAACCACCATGACGATGGCTCTATGCCCGCTGAATATCTGTTTTGTCAGTCTTTCTATACTCATTTAATCCATCCTTCATACTCGAATGAACAATCCTTATACCGGTCGTTCATTCTGACATATACATCCTTCAGTTTATTCTGCACCCACTCCTTGATGTACGATTCTCTTCGCTTGGCAAGCACCACGTTCTTCATGGTCTGGAAATCTTCAGTGATGGTGGCCCGGTGACCGTCGACACGGCTCTTGAGCATGGCAATCACACAAACGGTCTTTCCTTTGCTGTTCACCATCTGGAACGCCTGGGATATCTCTCCCACTTTCATGGTGTCAACCACACGTGCCACCTCAGTAGGAAGATCCTGCATCCTGAACTTGGAAGTGCGGCCGGTCTCCGAGACGTTGGCCATCAATCCATGGTTGTTGCGCGTGTCCTTGTCGTCAGAGATATACGATGCCGCCTCGTTGAACGAGAACTTGCCGTCGCGTATATCACCGGCAATGGAATCGAGGCGCGCCTTTCCCTGCTCGATGGCCTCATCGGTAACTTTCGGCTTCAGCAGGATATGGCGGCACTTGATTTTGTCGCCGCGCTTGTCAATGAGTTGGATGATGTGATAGCCGAATTCCGTCTCAACGATTTTCGATATTTTCTTCGGATCGGTGAGGTTGAAGGCAACGTTTGCAAACGCAGGGTCGAGCATGCCTCGGCCGGTATAGTCGAGTTCTCCGCCCTGTCGTGCCGTGCCGGGATCTTCTGAATAAAGACGGGCCAATGTGGCAAACGAAGTCTCACCGCGTGTGACTCGATCGGTATATTCTCGCAATTCGTCTTTCACCCTGTTGATTTCTTCAACGGCCACTTTAGGGGTGAGCGTGATGATCTGCACCTCCACCTCAGTGGGAACGAAAGGAATGCTGTCTTCGGGAAGGTTCTTGAAGTAATTGCGCACATCTGCCGGCGACACCGTGATGTCTTCCACCAGTTTCTCCTTCATCTTCTCAATCATCTGACGGTCGCGGAAATCGTCGTGCATCTCCTGGCGGATCTGCAAGAGCGATTTCTTGCGATACTCCTCCAGTTTCTCTCGACTGCCAATCAACTGAATCCAATAGTTGATTTGCTGCTCCACAGCCTGCGCAATCTCACCTTCAGTAACCTCGATACTGTCGATGGCCGCCTGATGCAAGAACAGTTTCTGCACGGCAATCTGCTCCGGAATGCTGCAATCGGGATCGCCGCTCCACCGGACACCTTCGGATTCTGCCTGCAAACGCATGTATTCCACATCCGATTTCAAGATGGCCTCGTCACCGACCACCCATATCACCTCGTCAATAACATTCGCCTCATTATAGAGATCTGGCTTGGTTTTCACGCTGTCATCTTGATCAGGGCTTTGCGTGCCCGCAACTACAGAGAAGCGCGGACCTGTGGCATGGATTCCGATGGCAATGCCCAAGACCACCACCGTGGCCAATATCATTTTCATCGATAGTTTCATCTGTTTTCTTATTTAATGTTTATTCACCGTGGACAGCACTTGGCGATCCACTGTTACGGGATAGCGCTTACGCAACTCTGCCACCCACTCCTTTTCGAGCATCTCCTGATAGTCGGAGGTGACGAGGCTGCGCACATCCTCATACTCTTCTGGTCCTTTCTTCAGCAATTTGCCATAAACGGCATCAATCGGATAACCTTTCACTTCGTTGACAGTAGTGTCTTTTTTGAACACCATCTTGTCAATCAAAGCATGGTCACCTTTCTTGAACAAGCCTTTTTCCACGCGGATGCGAATAACAGAATCCTTGTTGAAGGTGGTGCGCAGACGATCTGCCCACTTGTCAAACGACAGTCCCTTCACGCTGTTCTTCACAGCCTTCACGTCGCCTTGTTCCTTCACGTGATAGGCAATGCCTTTATAGCGGGGTTCATCCCACTTGTATTTCTTCTTGTTCTTCTTGAAATAAGCGGCAAGTCCTGCATCATCCTTGGCAGCCTTATCCCAAACCGTGCGGTTGCTGATTTCATAAAGCAGCAATCCTTCGTAGTATTCACGAATCAGATTCTTCAGTTCGGGATCTTTTGCCGACAATTCGTTGGTGCGCTCTTCCATAATCCGCTCACGCGTCAAAGCACCATTGCTTTTCGCTACCATCTCGTCAACGGCATTGCGGGCAACGTGCTCACTGGCATTGCGGGCCTCAAGGAACTTCATGATATCATCCTTCAGTTCTTCAAACGGCTCCAGTTGCTTACGGTCTTTCATCAAGATAATATGAAAACCAAACGGAGATTGCACCGGCTTGCTCATCTCGCCTTTCTGCAAAGCATAGGCAGCATCCTCAAACTCTTTCACCGTCTGACCCGGCTGAATCCACGGCAGCAAGCCTCCCTGTCGGGCAGAGCCGGGATCCTGAGACACCTTCTTTGCCATTTCAGCAAAGTCGGCCCCATTGAGTAACGCCTGATAAATGGAATCAATGCGCTCGCGGGCTGTTCTCTCCTCTTCCTTGCTGGCATTCTGCTTCAGGAGCAGGAGGATATGCGCAGGCATAATCAGCCCTTGCGGGCCTATTGCTTTCTTCGTATTGTCATAGACTGCATGAGCCTCTGCCAGCATCCCCTCATCGGTAACAAACGACGGCAGCACCTGCTGGTCACGATAAGTGGCAAACTCCTGCTTGAACGACACCATCGTATCCAGATGTGCATCGAGGGCAGCCTCCACTTTCAGTTTGTAATTGATGAAGAGGTCAACATATTCGTCAACCGTTTTCTTGTCGATGACTCCCTCCGCATTGTTCTTGTTATATGAATACTCAAACTCAGAACGAAGCACAGGTTTCCCGTTAACAGTCATGATAACGGGGTCATTGCCCTGTGCCATGGCGGGACAGGACAACAGGCAAGAAATGACAAACAGCATGGCCATACCCAGCCAGCGGTTCCCCCAAAAACAAATCCTGCTCATATTCTTTATTCTAATTCTACTTTTAATTCACAAACACCCTTATAGGCAAGGGGAGGAAGGAGCGGAAGAGCGGCACTGATTAATCGTTAGGACGCGAATAATTGGGCGCCTCGCTGGTGATGGTGATGTCGTGCGGATGGCTCTCGTTCACACCAGCATTGGTGATGCGGGTGAACTTGGCATCATGCAATTTCTCAATGGTGGCAGCGCCGCAATAGCCCATACCAGAACGCAGACCGCCCATCATTTGGTAAATCACCTCCTGAACAGTTCCTTTATATGGCACACGTCCTGCAATTCCCTCGGGAACAAGTTTCTTCACATCCTTCGTATCGGCCTGGAAATAGCGGTCTTTCGAGCCATGCTCCATTGCCTCTAATGATCCCATGCCGCGATAACTCTTGAACTTTCGGCCATTATAGATAATGGTATCGCCTGGGCTTTCCTCTGTGCCTGCCACGAGAGAACCGATCATCACACAAGAGCCGCCAGCAGCCAGAGCCTTCACGATATCACCGGAATAGCGCAGACCGCCATCAGCAATCAGCGGAACGCGGGTATCCTTCAGGGCGCTGTAGACGTCATAGACAGCGCTCAACTGCGGCACGCCGACACCTGCTACCACTCGTGTGGTACAGATACTGCCCGGTCCGATACCAACCTTCACGCTGTCGGCACCGTTTTCAACCAGCATCTTGGCAGCCTCGCCCGTTGCCACGTTACCCACGACAATGTCGATATTCGGGAAAGAAGCCTTGGCCTCCACCAATTTCTCAATCACGCCTTTGGAATGTCCATGGGCAGTATCAATCACAATGGCATCTGCACCCGCATCCACCAATGCCTGCATACGCTCCAGAGTGTCGAAGGTTACACCGACTCCGGCAGCCACGCGCAGACGACCTTTCTCGTCCTTGCATGCCATCGGCTTATCCTTTGCCTTCGTGATATCCTTATATGTAATCAGACCCACAAGACGATTGTCCTTGTCTACTACAGGCAATTTCTCAATCTTGTTCTCCTGCAGAATCTGCGCAGCAGCAGCAAGATCGGTCTGCTGATGAGTGGTCACCAGATTCTCACTCGTCATCACATCATCGATTTTGTGATCCAGACGACGCTCAAAGCGCAAGTCCCTATTCGTAACGATGCCCACCAGATGGTTGTCTTCGTCCACCACGGGAATGCCGCCAATATGATATTCTGCCATCATCGCCAGCGCGTCAGCCACTGTTGAACCGCGGCGAATCGTCACGGGGTCGTAGATCATACCGTTTTCTGCTCGTTTCACAATAGCCACTTCGCGTGCCTGTGCCTCAATCGACATGTTCTTATGAATCACACCGATTCCGCCTTCACGGGCAATGGCAATCGCCATGGCACTCTCTGTCACCGTGTCCATGGCAGCCGTCACAAAAGGAATGTTCAACTCGATGTTACGAGAGAACTTGGTTTTCAACTCTACCGTCTTGGGCAGCACTTCCGAATAAGCGGGAATCAACAGGACGTCGTCAAATGTCAAACCGTCCATTACAATCTTGTCTGCAACAAATGAAGCCATATCTCTTAAAAATTTATTGCGTGCAAAATTAGTAATAATTTCCCACATACGGAATCCTTTTCACGAAAAACTTACCTTATTAATGCAATTTAACCAATGATTATCCCAGCAAATGGGCATGCGAGGCCAAGAATGATGGAAATAGGGAAAATCCTTACCATGTTTAGGGAAAAACCTTTGGCAGTATGGAATTTTCTTTGTTTCTTTGCAGTGAGAAAAAGAAATCATGCACCCGTTAGGGAAATGATAAAAACGAATGTAGAACCACTTAAATACTTACGATTATGAAAAAGTTCATGATGATGATGGCAATGATGGTAACGATAGTTACTTCTGCCAAGGCAATGACATACAGCGAGGCCCGCACTGAGGCCCTGTTCCTGACGGACAAGATGGCATACGAACTGCGCCTGAGCAACGCACAGTATGACGCTGTGTATGAAATCAACCTCGACTACATGCTCACGGTCATGGTTCACGACGACATCTTCGGCACCGCCTGGGCACGCCGCAACAGCGACCTGCGCTATGTGCTCACGATTTACCAATATGAGGTGTATCAGGATACTCAGTATTTCTATCGCCCCATCTATTGGAACAACAACATGTTCACATTCCGCATCTACGGCATGTACCGCGACCGCACACGTTTCTACACCACCTATCGTCCGGCTGGCCTGAGGGACTATCGCGGCGGACACAACGTGGGAAGTGTGAGTTTCTACATGAACCGCGAGTTCAATAAGCCCGTCAACCTGCGTCCGGCCATGATGGGAAGGCCGAAGTCTACGTGGAACACGACTGTACCCGTTACAACCAACCGCGTGGCAACGAACAACCATAGCGTCACGACGAACCGCACGGTCACCACGAACCGCACGGTCACAACCAGCCGTAGCGTGACGACAAACCGTCCTGCAACGAGCACAAACACCATGCCGCAGCGCTCTGCCACAACCAGCAGGTCAGCAACGACCTCTTCAAGCAGCAGGAACAACAGCAGCAACAGCCAGACACCGCAGCGTGGTGCACGTTTCGGCGGACGCAGATAAACACGCACAAGCAACGCCCCCGACCAGGAATCATCCTTCGTCGGGGGCGTTTTTTATGGTCGCTTGCTATCAATCAGCGAATCAATTGTCAAAATTTACCCAGATAGATTTGGACGGCACAGAGCCATTATATTCGCCATTAGGTTCGGTGGACGGCGTGGTTGACTCCGAATCGAGCAGATCAGAGCCAGTGAGCATGGTCTCCGGTATCATTTGCTTTGCCAAAATAGTGGGCTTGATATATTCTTTTTTCATTGCATTGATGTTTTTAAGATTCTACATAAGCGTGCTCCGGCGATGGGATCATCAGCCAGAACCCACCATAAAAACGCTATCGCTTGATGGCTTTCTTGCCGTTCACTACCACGACACCCTTATAGTTGCTGTTCACGCGCTGACCATTCAAGTTGTAGAGGATGCCGTTGGCTGGAGCCGAAACCTCGCCCTGAGCCTGCGTGATGCCAGTAGCCACGCCGTCGATCATCAGCGACATGGGCTTCGATCCGCTCGGTTCGTTCAGTATGAGATAGCCTCTGTAGCCCAGGCAAGTGGCACTTGAGCCCAGTTTGCGCACATATCCGTCGTTGGTAACGCAGTATTTGCCTGCCAGGTCTTCACTGCTTGCAGGAGCCCATATGCCGACAAATGCGCTGCCGTTAATCGTATGCGACAGCGTAAGTAGTTCACCTCCCATGCCTATGTAGGTATCTGCTATCACAATCTGCTTGTCGGTAACGGCAGGAACATTCTCGTCGCTGATGTAAACCAGATACGGACGCCAACAATCTACGACATAATCCCACTCGTAATTAGCCACAACCTTTTCGAATTTCACATGTCCATCCTCATAACCGGCAAACTTGAAAGCCTTTGTATCTTCGCCGAAATTTTCTATAAACTTATTATATGGGATATAGAACGGCACGAACAGCGAGTTCCATCCCTTGCTGAAAGAGCGTTTCAGGATAAACGAGCCTTGTTCCTGCTCTTTGAATGAAGAAGGGAAAGCCGAGTTTTCGTCGAGTTCGGTAAAGGGGACGCACTCCACGTAGTCGATGTCCATGGTGAATTTCGTGGCGGATGGGGCAATAATCGACACATATTTGTATTTCTTGGAGAAAGAAACTCTTGCCGTCTTCCTAAAGCCGGGAATGGCGGGATCATCCACTGAGTCATCCTCGTATACAACCTTCATTCTCAGATTTGGCGGAAATTTATCAACTGCATGAATAATAATCGCTTTATACTGCTGGTCTTCATAGCCGTTAATCATCAGTTCGGCATTATAGAACCCGGTGGTGTAGGTTCCGCCTGCACCTTCACGTTCCACAGAGGTTGCAAAACCTGCGGTGTTTCGTTGCCTTCGGCATCAATCAGCGAGAACGACTTCACCCACAAGTCCACGCCCTCCTTTTCATTATTGCACAGTCTGATGAAATTGATTTCGTCTATATTGAAGTCGCCGGTCATCTCTGTGGTACCTGCTTCCAAATCAACATCTTGAAAATCTCTCTTACCTTCACTGTCAGTTCCTGAGATCTGCAATTGCACAACCTCGGTCAAGGCTTTGCCCAGAATGATCTTCCATTGGGGATAATCCGTTTTTTTGAACACAGGCGGAGTTATATCTACACCGCCATACTTACTTGTGAACTGCAGTTTGACACTTGTCATGTCCCAGCCCCACGACTGAGAGCCATCGGCAGCCTGTCCGCCAAGCGTAAACACGTCCTGTGCGCCAGCACCTGCTGCCAGCAGCACGGCAGCAAAGAGAGTAAACAGTTTCTTCATGTTATTTTTGTTTTGGTTAATATTATGGTTTTGTTCACTACTGTCTCGTGTTGGCAAATACAGCCGGGAGGAAACCTTGCCCGGCAACTGGCCATGTAATATTGCCTACAAAGGTACAATAAAAAGCAAGAGCCCCGATTGTTAAAAATTCCTAAACCGCAAAAGAAAAGCGGCTCCGCACCTTTCGGGCGGGCCGCTTTCAGGCTTTTCTGACATCTGCCTGGGCCGGCAAGAAGGGCAGGAAGATGCTGCATCCACTGCCCCTATAGGTTTTATCCCAGCCGTTTCAGTTGCACGGTGAAGTGGCGCATCAGCGGTGCTTCCCACTCGATGGCCACGCCGCGCGTGATTTCGTTGCGGCGGTCGTAGACGTTCTTCAGTGCGGCAGCAATGACATTCATGTGATTATCCGTGTACACACGACGGGCAATACACAAACGAAGCAGGTCGAGACCACCGAAACGGTTCTCACGCGTCACCGGGTCACGGTCGGCCAGGATATATCCGATTTCACATCCGCGTATGCCCGCCTCTAAATAAAGTTCACAAGTAAGCGTCTGGGCAGGGAATTCCTCCTTTGGCACATTGCACAGCACCTTGTCGGCATCCACAAAAATAGCATGACCACCCACGGGCCGCTGATAGGGAATGCCATACTCGTCAAGTTTCTTGGCAAGGTATTCCACCTGATGAATACGCGTCTCCAGCATATCAAACTCCGTGTTCTCATCCAGTCCAACTGCCAGGGCATTCAAATCGCGTCCATTCATACCGCCATAAGTGATATAGCCCTCAAAAGGAATGCAATAGAGTTTCGCACCCTCATACCATTCCTTGTTGTTTGTGGCAATGAAACCACCCATATTCACCACGCCGTCTTTCTTGGCAGACATCGTCATGGCATCGACATAAGAATACATTTCGCGGGCAATTTCCTTGATGGTCTTATCTGCGTAGCCCTCCTCGCGTACCTTTATAAAATAAGAGTTCTCGGCAAAGCGGGCAGAGTCCATCACCACAGGAACGCCGTACTGATGGCACAGCGCGCAAGTTTCGCGGATATTCTTCATGCTGACGGGCTGTCCACCCACGGTATTGTTTGTCACCGTGAGCACCATGAACGGCACATTGCCTTTGTTTTCTGCAAGCACCTTCTCCAATTTCTCCAGAGACACATTGCCCTTGAAAGGCACCTCCAACTGCGTGTCCTTGGCCTCATCCGTGGTTACGTCAATGGCTTTGGCTTTGCGGCTCTCTATATGTCCCTTCGTCGTATCGAAATGGGCATTGCCGGGAATCACGTTCCCCTCTTTCACCAAATAAGAGAACAGCACGTTCTCGGCTGCGCGTCCCTGATGAGTAGGAATAACATATTTAAAACCGAATATACGCTGCAGCACTTCCTCGAACTTATAAAAAGAAGTTGCACCGGCGTAACTCTCATCACCAAGCATCATGGCCGACCACTGGCGGTCGCTCATGGCACCGGTTCCCGAGTCGGTAAGACAATCGATATATACTTGTTCGGCTTTCAGTTGGAAAACATTGTAATGGGCTTCTTTCAGCCACTGTTCACGCTCCTCACGCGTACTTTTACGCATGGGTTCTATCATCTTGATCTTCCAAGACTCTGCAAATGGTAATTCCATAATTGTGTTTTTAGAGTGCACCACACCTGTCAATGAGCCAAGCCCGGCAGATGGTATGCCAGCCACGGTGAATTCACCTCATCGCATCATGCATGGCGCACGATTGTTGATAGTTGTAGATTAATAAAAAGGGATAAAAGATTTACGGCGGAAACATTCATTTATCTCCGCAACCAAACATCAAAAACAGAAATGATCGAATTCTTTGATGTTTATAAATTTGTGCGATATAAACGCAACGCTGTTAACACTTGGCACCATTCTATCTTTGCCGTTTCTTTGATGCTGCAAAGATAGAAAAAAGAATTCAATACGGCAAACGATTTACAAAAAAAATCTTCAAGCCGACAAAAACAATCAGAAAACAAGAGAGTCAACCAGCAAGTGAAAGCGGCTGGCGCACATCAGTCTTGCTTCATCACATCCGGCGGACAGTCTTCTTTACGACTTCCCCATTCGCGGTTAGGTTCCGGACCCATTTCAAACACCAGTTCCCCACCGTCGGTAATCATCTTGTGCGTAATGTAGTTCTTGGTATAAGAAACACCGTTCCAAGTGGCTTGTTGAATATAGATGTTATCCGCTGAAAGATTGTGGGCGCGTATCTCAAGTCTCCCTATCCGTGCACTGCTGAACGAGGGCGTGCCGATGATGTAATAGGGAGTGGCAGGGCATACTGGATAGAATCCCAAGGCAGAAAAGACATACCATGCCGACATCTGTCCCGCATCGTCGTTACCGCTCAAGCCACCAGGCACGTCCAGGTATTCCGTCTGCATAATGTGCTTTACCCACTTCTGCGTGCGCCAGGGTTCACCAGCATAGTTGAACATATAAGCCACCTGATGACAGGGTTCGTTGCCATGCCAGTAAAGCCCGGAGGTGAACATAGAGTCGAGACGAGCCACATACCGCTCTCTGCCTCCCATCACCTGCATCAGCCCATAAGGATCGTGGGGGACGTACCAAGTGTAATGGCAGGCTGCGCCCTCAGTAATAAAGGGAACGCGATGCACCTGATCCCCATTGTTGAGCCAACGCCCGTTCTTATACCGTCCGTCAGCCCATCCTGTATGCGGATTGATGGCATTGCGCCAGTTGGCAGCGCGCTTCATCAGTTCTTGGTAGTCTGCGGTTTTGCCCAGTTTGCGGGCTGCCTGTGCCAGTGCGAAGTCATCATAGGCATACTCCAGTGTACGGCTCGCCTGCTCGTGGGTGTGGAATGCCTCCATCACACTGTCTTCCTGTGGTATGTAACCATATTTCAGATAACTGTCCAAGGCACGGCGTCCCATGCCGTTTCTGTATTCCTCGTATGTATCAGGACGCTGGAATGCGTTCTTGCGCATAGCCTCGTACGCCTTTTCTGCGTTCAAGTTGCCCACTCCCTTCACAATGGCATCAGAAAGGGCTGCAATGCAATGATCGCCAATCATGGCTGCCGTATAACTGTTCCAACAGGGGAAGATGGGAAGCCAACCGCCTTGCTCATACATGTGGACGAGGCTGTTGAGCATTGCGCTGGATGCGGGCTCTATCAGAATATTCAGCGGGTTCAGCGCACGATAGGTGTCCCACATGGAGAAGTCCATGTATACCCTCTGATAGATGGCCTTGCCGCCCATGCTCCCAAGCGAATGGCGCATGACTTGCTTGCCACCGGCAAACGACGGATAACGACCGTCCTTATCGCTAAAAGCACGGGGAAGGAATGCTGTGCGATAGAGAGCACCGTAAAACTGACTGACAGCGCCTTCTTCGCCATCCACTCTCACTCTTCGGAATTTCTTAAGCCATGCCTCTGCCACCCGGCATCGCGTATCGTAAAACTCCCAATGGGGCATTTCCTGCTCTATATTATTGAAAGCACCTTCCATATCGACAAAACTGCTACCTGCCTTCACCAGCACATCCTGTCCTGCTGCCACATCGAAAGCGACCCAGGCAACCGTGTCTTTCACACCATATTCTGTGATGGGCAGTTCGAACTCCACAACAAACCAGCCGCTGAAACCAGCACTTTCGCCCCACCCTTGATAGATGCGATGCACAGGATTATAACCATAGATGCAGTTCTTCGCAGTATCAACAGCCACAAAGCCTTCGTTCTCATCGCTATTGGGATTCACCACGAAATAAGCCTTTCCGCCTTTCTGATATGTGAAGCGGAACATCGCACTATGGCTCAGTCCGGTCATTTCGGCCTTTAGGTGCTCATCGGGCAGCACAACCGAGTAATAATCAGGATGCGACACCTCGTCGGCATGACTGAAACGAGAGGCCCGCTCTTCCGGTTTCAAGCGCAATTGATCCATCAGCGGCATTAATGTGAATGTGCCATAGTCCTGCGTGCAGCCTCCTACCAGCCAGTGACTGTTGCGGAATCCCTGCAAACGGGTGTCACTATAATAATAAGGAGCAACGCATTTGCGCTCTGTGTCACGTGTCTGCGGTGTCCAGAAATTCATTCCGTTAGGCACCAGCACGGCGGGTATGGTCTGCCCATGTTCTTCAGAACCCTTACCATAGCGCCCTGCCGACTTCGTTACGGCATAGTCGGTGCCCACCATGGTATTGACAGACTCCAGGCGGCGCAGGTTCTCAAAGTCCATGATACGGCTGTTAACAAACTTCTTCATCTCCTCCCACCGCATATAAACCTTAGTGGAACGCAGTCCTAATTTCACCTCCCGCTCATTGTGGAGCACTTTCACAATCACCTCCTTGCCGTCAGTGAAGAATATCAATTGGAGATTGGCAGCCATTGGCAATACTTCATCCATGTGATCAGCCCGCTCATCGCTCAACGACTCAGCGCCCATCAGCGACAGAAGGCGATACAGATTCGTGTCATGGCCGAAGCGCAAGTGGACGGCGACATGTCCCTGCCGAATGGCATTGTCGGCATCGCTGACAATCCGCTGCCACAGCGATATCGCAGAACGGGCAGCGATTCCATAGTTGTCCGGACACAAGCCATTACAAATCCACATGCGGAGATTGTTCTGGTCGTAGACAGAACGCCATTCGCCATCTGTGAGGATATCATCGAAACGGATGTCAAGAGGCACATCTTGCATGTCAGAGGCAATGGTGTGAATCTCTGAAAGCAGTTTGTCAGGGTTCTCCACCTTCGTAGGATCCTTGAACAAAGCCCTGGCCAAGCGCTCGCCCGTGAGCCATCCTCTTGGCTTTGTCTTTGCCTCAAGGGCCTTCAGTTCAGGTGATGTATAAGCCAGCCACGCCATATCGGCGGAGTCGGTTACCATGCTAAGTGGCAAGCCCTGCCCTTCTGACAGCCGCTTCAGTTCACCGCAGAAGGCATGCATGCTTTTGGCACAACGGTCGTAAACGCTGCTGCGCGCATCCACGTTCCGACTGCCGGAAAACACCTCTGGGTAGTGTTCATACATTCTCCGGGCTATGCCCTGATGCTGAACGGCTCCCAAGGGAGTCAGTTTCCCGCCATTGCCCTGCGCGTTCTTCCATACCTTCTTCAATCGCTTCTTCAGGCTTCTACCGAGTTTCGTCAGATTTCCATCGTCAGCAAACTGGGCGTTCACCCATTCATAGCGGCTGTCAGAAGGGAGCCAGCGCGAACCGTGGCGACCGTAATGAGAGATATAAAAGGGTTTGAAACCATCGGGTACGGCTGTCAATGTTTCGTCGGGAGCATGATAAGCATAATAAACGCCGCCTCGGCGCTCCTGCATGGTTTGTGCAGAAACGGCACGACCAAGCACCAGCAGCAGGCAGACCACCGCCACGCGACAGCAATTTCTCGAACCTATCGTATTCCTTTTCATGACGAAACAATCGCTTCCCCTCATCAATAAGAAATATGACTAATTGGCAAGTTCCGACAAGAACTTGATACGCACCAGACGCACTTCGTCCTCAGAATAGTCGTCGCCCAGTTCCTCCATGGCAACATTCAGGTCGTCGGTATCGCTCTCACGGAAATACTCAAAGATGTCATCCACATGATCCTCGTCCATCACCTCATCCAGGAAATAGTCGATGTTCAGTTTCGTTCCGCTATAAACGATGGCCTCCACCTCATCAAGCAAATCCTCGAACTCCAGTCCCTGAGCATTGGCAATGTCATCCAATGCCACCTGGCGGTCGATGCTCTGGATGATTTTCACCTTGAGCATGCTCTTCTTGGCCACAGTGCGCACGCGCAAATCCTCTGGACGCTCTATCTCGTTTTCCTCGCAGTGTTTCTTGATCAGTTCAACGAACTCCTTGCCAAACTTGCGCGCCTTGCCAGCCCCCACGCCCTGGATGTTCTGCAACTCCTCCAGCGTGACGGGATAGACGGTGGCCATCTGCTCCAAAGAACCGTCCATGAACACCACATAAGGCGGAAGCCCGCTCTTCTTGGCCACTTTCTTTCTCAGGTCCTTCAGCATGGCATAGAGTTCCGGATCCAGCGCACTGCCCTGGCCTTCCAGCATCTCTTCATCATCGTCATCATTGAATTCCTTGTCTTCAACAATCATGAACGACGACGGTTTCTTAATGAATCTCTTGCCGGCCGATGTAAGTTTGAGCAGTCCGTAGTTCTCCACGTCCTTGCGCAGATAACCCGCAATCAACGCCTGACGGATTACCGGGTTCCACAATTTGGGATCCTCGTCCTCGCCAGAGCCGAATTCTTCCAGTCTGTCATGCTTATGCGCAACGATGTCGTCGGTGGCAACGCCCTTGACGAAGTCGATTACATAGTCACTGCGGAAATCCTCTTTGATGGCCAGCACTGCTTTCAACACGATGAGCAGCGCATTCTCTCCCTCAACCTTGGTCTTGGGATGAAGACAATTGTCACAACTGCCGCAATTGTCCTCATTATACTCTTCACCGAAATAGTGCAGTAACAATTTTCGGCGACATACCGACGACTCGGCATAGGCCGCTGTTTCCTGCAGCAGTTGACGGCCAATGTCCTGTTCTGCCACAGGTTTCCCTTCCATGAATTTCTCCAGTTTCTGCAAGTCCTTATAGGAATAGAAAGCGATGCACTTGCCTTCGCCGCCGTCGCGCCCGGCACGCCCCGTCTCCTGATAATACCCTTCAAGACTCTTGGGAATGTCGTAGTGGATGACGAAACGCACATCCGGCTTGTCAATACCCATACCGAAGGCTATCGTGGCCACGATCACGTCGATTCGCTCCATCAGGAAATCATCCTGCGTGGTGCTACGTGTCTGCGAGTCCAGTCCGGCATGATAAGGAGCCGCTTTGATTTCGTTGGCGCAGAGCACGGCAGCAAGTTCTTCCACCTTCTTGCGCGATAGACAATAGATGATTCCGCTCTTGCCCGCATTCTGCCTGATAAACTTCACAATCTGCTTGTCCACATCCTTTGCCGACTTCTGCCTGACCTCATAATACAGGTTGGGACGGTTAAACGAACTCTTGAACTCCGTGGCATCCATGATATTGAGGCTCTTCTTGATATCGGTGCGCACCTTGTCGGTCGCCGTCGCCGTAAGTGCGATGACCGGTGCCTGCCCTATCTCATTGATGATAGGACGGATGCGGCGATACTCCGGACGGAAGTCATGTCCCCATTCCGAAATGCAATGAGCCTCGTCAATGGCATAGAAAGAAATCTTACACATCTTCAGGAACTCCACATACTCCTCCTTCGTGAGCGACTCTGGTGCAACATACAGCAGTTTCGTCTTTCCTGAAACGATGTCGCTTTTCACCTGGTCAATGGCGGCTTTGTTCAGCGAGGAGTTCAGATAGTGGGCCACACCGTCCTCCTCGCTCATCCCGTTGACAACGTCAACCTGATTCTTCATCAGGGCAATAAGTGGTGAGATAACGATTGCCGTGCCGTCCATGATGAGCGACGGAAGTTGATAACAAAGCGACTTGCCGCCGCCAGTAGGCATCAACACGAAGGTATTCTTCCCGGCAAGCACATTGCGAATGATTGCCTCCTGGTCTCCCTTGAACGTATCGAAGCCGAAATGATGCTTCAACTTCTGTATAAGATTCACTTCCTTTGTCATATATTAAGCAGTTATTACTGGATAATAATGGTGTTTTCTATGGTTTTATCATGCGCTTGCCAGCATGTTGGCACCTGCTTTCTCCAACTGCTGTTTCGCATAATCGAGAGTCACTTCGAAGGTCTTCACTTTCTTCGAAGGTATTTCAAACATGGCATCCATCATCATGTTCTCCACGATGGAGCGCAGGCCGCGAGCACCCAGTTTATACTCCACTGCCCTGTCCACCACATAGTCGAGCGTCTCCTCTGGAATTTCCAACTTGATGCCATCCATTTCAAAGAGTTTCTCATACTGCTTCACAATGGAATTCTTAGGTTCCACCAGTATCTTGCGCAGCGCCTCCTTGTCGAGCGGATTCAGATAAGTGAGCACCGGAAGGCGGCCGATGAGCTCGGGTATCAGGCCAAAGGACTTCAAGTCTTGCGGAAGGATATACTGCATCAGGTCCTTCTTGTCTATCTTACGCACATTCTGCACGCTGTTGTATCCCACCACGTGCGTGTTCAGGCGTTGCGCTATCTTGCGCTCAATACCGTCGAAGGCACCGCCGCAGATAAACAGGATATTGCGTGTGTCCACATGCAGGTATTCCTGGTCAGGATGCTTGCGCCCGCCCTGCGGGGGAACGTTCACCATGGTTCCCTCGAGCAGTTTGAGCAGTCCCTGCTGCACGCCTTCGCCACTCACATCGCGGGTGATGCTGGGGTTGTCGCTCTTGCGCGCAATCTTGTCAATCTCGTCAATGAAGACGATGCCGCGCTGCGCTGCCTCGATATTATAGTCGGCCACCTGGAGCAGTCGGCTCAGAATGCTCTCCACATCCTCGCCCACATAGCCTGCTTCGGTGAACACCGTTGCGTCGACGATGGTGAAAGGCACATCGAGCATTTTTGCGATGGTGCGCGCCATGAGCGTCTTTCCCGTTCCCGTGCTGCCCACCATGATGATGTTGCTTTTCTCTATTTCCACGCCGTTGTCAGACTCCGGCTGGAGCAAGCGCTTGTAGTGGTTATAGACCGCCACCGACAAATAGCGCTTGGCCTCTTCCTGGCCAATCACATACTGGTCCAGATGTTTCTTGATGTCAAGCGGCTTGGGCACCTTCTTCAAGGTGAACTTAGAGTCCTTGCCGTTCTTTCCTTTAGTCTGCGGAGCCAGCACGCCCGACGACTGGGTTATTTCGTATGCCTGCACGGCACAATTCTCACAGATATACCCATTGATACCCGTGATGAGCAACTTCACTTCATTCTCACTGCGTCCGCAAAAACTACAAACTTTCTTTGGCATCGCTGTTTACTCTCCTATTGGTTGTTTACTGTCGCCTGCCTCTGTCGAAGGGTCAGTCTGCGACTGTGCCTCTATTTGTGGTGTTTCCTTCGCGCCGATGGCCTTCTCCACCTGATAATTGAAGTCAGGAGAAGCCTTTCTTGTAAGCACGGTGTCAATCATTCCATACTCTTTGGCCTCCTCAGCCGTCATCCAGTAGTTACGGTCGGAATCAGCCCACACCTTGTCAAACGGCGTATGCGAATGGTCGCTGATGATGGAATAGAGTTCCTTCTTATATTTCATAATCTCGCGCGCCTCGATCTCGATGTCCGAAGCCTGGCCCTGCACACCGCCCAGCGGCTGATGAATCATCACGCGGCTGTGGGGAAGAGCCGAGCGCTTGCCCTCTTTTCCGGCCACCAGCAGCACGGCGGCCATCGATGCGGCCATGCCCGTGCAGATGGTTGCCACGTCTGACGAGATGAACTGCATGGTATCGTAGATGCCCAGTCCGGCTGTTACGCTGCCGCCGGGGCTGTTGATATAGATGGAGATATCCTTTCCCGGATCGGTGGAGTCCAGGAAAAGCAACTGTGCCTGCAGCGTGTTGGCCGTATAATCGTCAATCTGCGTGCCGAGGAAGATGATTCGGTCCATCATGAGTCGGGAGAACACGTCCATCTGCGTCACATTGAGAGAACGCTCCTCCAGGATATACGGATTCAGATATTGGTTTTGCGCACTGATGATGTCATCAACGACCATGCCGTTGATTCCCAAATGCTGGGTAGCATATTTTCTAAAATCTTTCATATTACTCATTGTGTTTTAATAGACAAAAAAGAAAGTTATCGACTTTTTCATCCTTGTGAGTTACAAAGATACAAAAAAAAGTCGATAACTTCTTATAAGAAAGCAGTTTTTTAGCAAAAAAACTTTTTTTAACTATTTACTGCCATGATGATTCCGGATTATTTCCCGCTCTCCATCAACTTGTTGAACTCCTCGAGTGTGGCCTCTTTCTCGTTCAGTTTCACCACCTTCTTGAGAGCCTCTGTCAGTTTGCGGTCGATGCTGCGGTCGATGAGATTCTCCACATACTCCTGCTTCTTCAGCATGTCGGCAGCATAGTTCTCCAGATACTCGTCGGGAATATTGTTCATGCCATACTGGGCGAACTGTGCGCGGGCGGCTTCCTTGGCAGCCTCCTTCACGTCGGCATCCTCAATCTTGATGTTATTGGCGGCCACCAACTGCTCCTTGATCAGGTGCCACTTCAGTTCCTTGATGCTCATGTCGAAGTTCTTCTCCACAAAGTCAGCACCCTTGTCCTTGTTGTTGTTCAGCATGACGCGCTTGAGCAATGCCTCCGGGAACTCCAGTTTGCCCACCTTCTTCTCGCAATGTGCACGCACATCCAGGATGAAGCGGTAGTCGCTGTCGGTAGCGAACTGTGCCTTCAGAGCCTCGGCAATCTTCTCACGGAACTCTTTCTCATCCTTCACCACACCGGCTCCGTAAACGGCGTCGAACAGTTCCTGGTTCACCTCTGCCTTGACATAGCGGCTGATCTCAGTAATCTGGTAACTGAAATCAGAAGTGATGTTCTCAGCCTCTTCGCGTGAAATCTTCAGCAAGCCTGTCAGTTCGCCGAGATTCTCGGGATAAGCCTTCTTGGGGTTGAAGGTGATGATGTCACCAAGTTTCACGCCGTCGAACAGTTTCTTCTGGTCGTCCACCTTGATATATGCCGGCAGCATAACAGCGTCGGAAACGGTGATGCCGCCTTCCTTGGTATTGCCGTTCTCGTCGAGTTCGCGAAGGTCACCTTTCAGCATGTCGTTGTCCTGGTATTCCTCCACCTTCTCGTTGTGGCCTGAACGCGAGGCATACATCTCAACCTGCTGGTCAATCAGTTTATCGTCAACGGTAATGGTATAATGGTCAATCTTGTCACGGCCGGTCAGGGCTACCTGGAACTCAGGAGCCACGGCGATATCGAACATAAATGTATAAGGAGCCTCGCCCTCTACGTCAACAGGTTCCTGCTTGTCGCTTGGAAGCGGCTCACCCAGCATCTGAATCTTGTTCTCATTTACATACTTGTAGATTTCCTCACCCAGAAGTTTGTTGATGGCCTCCACTTTCACGGCAGTGCCATACTGGCGCTTGATCATGCTCATGGGCACCATGCCAGGGCGGAAGCCCGGCACCTGGGCCTTCTTGCGGTAGTCTTTCAGTGTCTTCTCGACATTCTCTTTGTAGTCAGTCTCTTCCACGGTGAGTGTCATCAGTCCGTTCACCTTGTCAGGATTCTCAAATGTTACTTTCATTTTTATGTTCTAATTTTTAATTATTTTCAAATTGGGGTGCAAAGGTAAGCATAATTTCCGTAATTACATGAAATTCAATTAGAAAAATACGTTTTTTTAACCTACAGGGCGGTCTGCGCGCCCTCTTCCATTTCCACCTTCCTGCGTTTTTCCTCGTCAATGAGTTGGAAATCTTTCTTCTGCAGCACGAAGTTCGTTCCCAAGTATTTCTCCTTCACAATGGGATTGGCTGCCAGTTCCTCGGGGCTGCCCTGGAAAAGAATCCTTCCCTCGAACAGCAGATAGGCACGGTCGGTGATGTTCAGCGTTTCATGCACGTTATGGTCGGTAATCAGGATGCCGATGTTGCGGTATTTCAACTGCCAGACAATGTGCTGGATGTCTTCCACGGCAATCGGGTCCACACCGGCAAACGGCTCGTCGAGCATGATAAACTTCGGCTCGATGGCCAGACAGCGCGCAATCTCCGTGCGGCGGCGCTCGCCTCCCGACAACTGGTCGCCCTTGTTCTTGCGCACCTTCTGCAGGCGGAACTCGTCAATAAGGCTTTCCAGTTTCTGCAACTGATAGTCGCGTGGCTTGCCCGTCATCTCCAGCACGGCCATGATATTGTCCTCCACGCTGAGTTTGCGAAACACGCTCGCCTCCTGCGGAAGATAGCCGATGCCGGCACGGGCACGCTTGTAAACCGGGAAGCCCGTAATCTCCTGGTCGTTGATATAGATATGTCCGGCATTGGGAACAATCAGTCCCGTGGTCATATAAAACGAGGTGGTCTTGCCCGCACCGTTAGGGCCGAGCAGTCCCACGATTTCTCCCTGTCGCACGTTGATATTCACATCGTTCACCACCGTGCGCTTGCCGTAGCGCTTCACCAGCCCCTCGGCGCGAAGAATGGCGCGCTCCGGCTCTGCCGGTGTTTCCTGCACAGGAGTCTCCGTGCTTACCGCGTCTTCTGTCTGCACGACGGTCTCCGTCTGTGCGTTTTCCTCTGCCTGAATGATTACTTCTTCCATGTCGCTATGATTTCAAACGGCAAAGGTAATACATTTTTTATTTTCCGGCAAAATTTTTAATTATTCTTTGAATATACGGCTGCCATTTCTGCCGTAAACGGATTTCCGCAACCGTGAAAAGCGGAATTAAAAAGATTTCAGGAACCCAACAACCAACTCCTGCCGCACATGATCCGTCACGGCTTCCCGCTCAAAGGAATCCACTTCGACTGGGACTACTCCACCGACTATACACCAGAGCAGCAGAAGGCATACGAGGAAATGGTGCTCAACAACTACGAGGTCGACCCTGCCTACTTCCAGGAGAAGTACAACATGCCAGTAGGGGAACTCCGACAACTTCCCAGCCCATTAACCCCATCTGACCCATCAACCCCATCCACCAAGCAACAAAACAACAACCGACCTTTTTTCGACTGAGCCCCAGTGAATCATCGTGCAAGGCGAATGCAATGGAACAGGTTCCAATTGCTAAGCCGAAGCCGATGTTCCGTCTTGGAAAAGACGAATACCTGGGGCTGCACCAGCGATATGCCCAGATATTAGGCAACATGCCTATGCAGGGTTCTTTCGGCAAGTCGGAGGAAATTCGCAAGCGGCTCTCATCACTCTTCAAAGGCATGATGAAGGCACTCTTCAAGGAGAAAGGCTCAAGCCTGCGCATCGACATCCTCGCAGAACAGCCCGCACAGGACTTCATCAGCGCACATGCCGAAGCGCTGGATGCCTCCTTCAGCCAGGTGCCCATGTCAGATGTCATGCGCTCCCGCCTCCAGCGGTCCGACTACATCTTCTCAGGCATCAAGACCTTCCACGAACTCAATGAGGCCTTCCCCTCATTGCTCGATTCTAACGGCAACAGAAAGCCATTCGAACAGTTTTTAAACGACGTTCAGAAGATCGACCAGACCTACAACCAGAACTACCTCCGTGCCGAATACAACTTCGTACAGGCTTCTGCATCCATGGCAGCCAAGTGGGAGAAGTTCGCAGAGGATGGTGACCGTTACAACCTCCAGTACAGAACGGCCAATGATGACAAGGTGCGACCGGAACATGCAGCGCTCGACCGCGTCACACTACCAATCACAGACCCCTTCTGGGAATCCTATTACCCGCCCAACGGATGGAACTGCCGCTGCACCGTCGTACAGGTGCGCAAGTCCAAGTACCCAGAGACACCACACGAAGAGGCAATGGCACTCGGAGAACAGGCCACAGGCAATGACTCCAAGGGCATCTTCCACTTCAACGCCGGCAAAGAGCAGAAGACTATTCCGGACTATAACCCGTACACCATCAAACGGTGCCGCGACTGCGACATCGCTAAAGGAAACGGTTCTGACAGCCCATTAAGCCTATCACGCCCATTCGTCCCAGAGAACGAATTATGTGCTGCCTGCCGGCTCGTGCATAAATTAGAGAAAGAAGCCCCAACCACATCTCCCACTCGTGCTCAAATAAAAAGAGCACAGAAGGATTTGATACAGTGGTGTGAACAGAATTTGCCTGATGACATGGATGGCAAATTCCCTGCCAAGAGACTCAAAGTTATATCTTCTGATATGCTCGAAATCATCATCCGCAAGAAATTCTACAATGAATCTATTAGTAAATACAAGAGCGATACTCTTTATCCTATCAAACTGGCTTATGCAAAGCAAGCACATGATTTAATAACAAAAGCAACACTCATTAATCCGAATGAGCCAAGTAAAGACCATCCTGATTCTACTTTTAGAGTGTATGAATATATAGATGATTGCTATCGCATAGAGATAAAAATAAAGTGTAATAGGGATGGAAATTTCATGCACATCATCAGAGTATATAAAAAATAAAAGCGCTATTTCCGTCGCCTCCTTCGTGTGTCTCATGTCAAACATGGACTGAAGATAACTTGAAATGTCGCTTTTACATCTGCAAAGATACAAAAAAATCCGTTACTTCCAAACAAAAGTTGCGGATTTTTTTCGTTTTCCCAATAAAAACTTCAATAATGTACATATTTAACACCACAGACCCGCAAGAGCGGCTTCAACAGCTAATCGGTATTCGAGAAGACCTGAATAACAGGCTGTCAGTTCTAATCCGTCACTACACGGGGCTATCCGCCACTCTACTCGCTCTACTGACTCTGTTTGGTGATATAGCATCGTTTCACCTTCTACCACGAATCCTTCTAATAGGGTGTATGACGTGCTTACTCGCATCTGTTCTTTCGGGTGTCTGGTGCTGCATGGCAATGCATCTAACGCTCGAAAAAACGATGAAAACGCTAATCGATAAAGTTGGGGAAGGTCAGACTCGCGCTCAAGGCGGAGTAAGCGCCCCTGCAGGATTTTCATTCTTTGTAAAAATCTGCCCCACCATGTTGTGTCTCGGCGTTCTACTCTTATGGACGAGTGCCATCGTTGTGTTGTTCTTTTAGTATCTTCCATAACAAAACTAAGAATATATATATGATTCAAGTTTCGCATTCGCTCAACTTCTTTGTAGTTCATAGTTCATAGTTAAGTAGTCAGTAGTCGGTGTTAAGTAGTGAAGTAGTGAAGTAGTGAAGCCATTACTTGGTTTGCTGATATTTTGTCTCCAGACATTTGGCTTTAACTACTTAACTACTGACTACTTAACTACTGACTACTTAACTACTTCAGAAACTTGAGTCATATTGATTTGCAGAAGCATGTCGTTGCGCTATTTGCTGCAAAGTGCCGCTTTTGAGCCGAGAAACTGATGCTTTGGAGCAATCATTCTATAGTAATGCAAAAGTAAATTAATGTAATTTGCTGAGTAAATTAATGTAATTTGCTGAGTAAATTAACTTAATTTGAAAAACAAATTAATATAATTTGCACGGTAAATTAATGTAATTTACTGACGCAGCGATGCGGAAAGAAAACAGGAAAGCGGCTGTTCGCAACGAGCAACAAGTTCGTTTCCAACGAGCAACAAGGCCGTTTCGATATACTTTTTCTGCCTATCGTTGATGTTTTCTCGGATATTCTTCGTAATTTTGCAGCAATATTCAAAACGTTTTGCAATCAAAAAGAGAGACTTATGAATAAATTCAGACTGATTACCGCATGGCTGCTGCTCATCGCCCTGTGCGCCACGGCACAGCCGAAACCCAAGGATGCCGACTCGAAATATGCCACAGAACTGCTGAAGCGTGGCACAACGGCACCCGACTTCCAGTTGAAGAACCTGCAGGGCAAGAAGGTGAAACTGAGCAAACTGGCCAAGGGCAAGTATGTGGTCATCGACTTCTGGGCATCGTGGTGCTCAGACTGCCGCAAGGACATTCCCAACATCAAGCGCCTCTACGAGCGGTTCCATCCGCTGGGCGTGGAGTTCGTGGGCGTTTCCTTCGACGATAATGCCGACAACTGGAAAAGCGCCGTGGAGAAATATGGGCTGGACTATACGCAGGTGAGCGAACTGAAACGCATGCGCGACTCTGAGACGGCCAAAGCCTACGGCATCAAATGGATTCCCTCGATGTATCTCATTGACCCGCAGGGCAAGGTGGTCATCGGCACGGTGCTGAGCGACAAGTTGGAGCGCACCATGATGAAGTTGCTCGCACCCAAGCGCGAGGTGAACGCCGTGAAGGAGCACCTCACCATCGACGGCAGCCGCGGCAAACTGGATGCCGTGATTCAACGGCCGCAGATGGAGCCGGGAGGGCGCTGCCCCATGGTGGTGCTGATGCACGGTTTCGGCGGAAGGAAAGAGGGACAGATGTTCGACCTGATTGCCGACTCGCTCTCTGAGCACGGCATGGCCAGCATCCGCTTCGACTTCAACGGCCACGGCAAGAGCGAAGGCGACTTCCAGCACATGACCGTGCCCAACGAGATTGAGGATGCCAAGAAGGTGATTGAATATGTGCGCGACCTGAGATATGTAGACGGCATCGCCGTAGTGGGCCATTCACAGGGCGGCGTGGTGGCTGCCATGACAGCCGGCGAACTGGAAGAGGGCGACGTGAAGGCTGTGGTGCTGCTGGCACCTGCCGGCGTGCTACGCGAAGATGCCATCCGCGGCACCACCATGGGCGAGAACCGCAACATAGACCCGCTGGACCCGCCAGAGTATATTGAAATGTGGGGAGGCCTGAAACTGGGGCGCGACTATATCCTTTCGGCACAGCGGCTGCCCATCTACCCCACCGCAGCCCGCTACCACGGACCGGCACTGGTGGTCCACGGCACGGGCGACCGCGTGGTTCCCTTCAGTTACGGCGAGCGTTTCCACGAGATATGGGCAGACAGCGAATACGAAGAACTGGAGGCCTTCGACCATGGATTCTCGCAGAACATCTACCGCGTTTGCGACATGGCATCCAAGTTCCTTGTCAGGAAGATGAAGGGCGAGTGACCACATTCTCGCCGACAAGGAACCATAAACCGTGAAACTCAGAACCACGAACTGACAACCGAAATGAAGCATACACTTATCTATAAATGGCTTTTCGCCTTCGGCACATACCTGATGCTGATGGGACGCACTTTCTCCGCTCCTGAGCGCATGCGCATGTTCATGAAGAAATACGTGAAGGAGATGCAGGCGCTGGGCGTTGACTCCATCGGCATCGTGCTGCTCATCTCGTTCTTCATCGGTGCCGTTATCTGCATACAGATGAAGGTGAACATCGAAAGCCCGTGGATGCCGCGCTGGGTGGCCGGCTATACCACGCGCGAGATTATGCTGCTGGAGTTCTCCAGCAGTATCATGTGTCTGATTCTCGCAGGAAAGGTGGGGTCGAACATTGCATCGGAACTGGGCACCATGCGCGTAACCCAGCAGATTGACGCACTGGAGATCATGGGCGTGAACTCTGCCGAATACCTCATCCTGCCCAAGATTCTCGGCATGGTCACCATGATGCCCTTCCTGGTGATATTCTCGTCGGCAATGGGCATCGTTGGCGCATACGCCACTTCGTATATCGGCCATCTGATGCCGCCCGAAGACCTCACGCTGGGCCTCACCCACGACTTTGTGCCGTGGTTCCTCTGGATGAGCATCATCAAGAGTCTGGTCTTCGCCTTTATCATCAGCAGCGTGTCCAGTTACTGCGGCTACACCGTGGAGGGCGGAAGCGTGGAAGTGGGCGAGGCCAGCACCAATGCCGTGGTAACGAGCAGTGTGCTTATTCTGTTCACCGATGTTTTCTTAACCCAGTTGCTGTCATGATTGAAATCAAACATCTCTATAAATCTTTCGAAGACAAAGATGTGCTGAAAGACATCAATGCCGTCTTCGAGAATGGAAAGACCAACCTGATTATCGGCCAGAGCGGCTCTGGAAAGACCGTTCTGATGAAGAACATTGTGGGACTGCTGGAGCCCACGCAGGGAGAGATTCTCTACGACGGGCGCGATTTCGTGGCCATGACCAAGCGCGAGAAAGTGATGCTGAGGCGCGAGATGGGCATGATATTCCAGAGTGCCGCCCTTTTCGACTCGATGACGGTGCTCGAGAACGTGATGTTCCCGCTCGACATGTTCTCGTCGAAGAACCTGCGCGAGCGGCAGCAGCGCGCCCAGGAATGCCTAGACCGCGTGAACCTGAAAGACGCCGGAGCCAAATACCCCGGTGAAATATCCGGTGGCATGCAGAAACGTGTGGCCATCGCCCGCGCCATTGCGCTGGAACCGAAATATCTGTTCTGCGACGAGCCCAACTCGGGACTCGACCCGAAGACGTCGCTCGTCATCGATGAACTGCTGCATGGCATCACTCAAGACATGCAGATTACCACCATCATCAACACGCACGACATGAACTCGGTGATGGGCATCGGCGAGAACATCATCTTTATCTACAAGGGAACGGCAGCATGGACGGGCAACAAAGACCAGATCATGACTTCCACAAACCAGAAACTCAATGACTTCATCTTTGCCAGCGATTTGTTCAAGAAGGTAAAGGAGGAGGAAATGGCTCACCTGAACCACAAGGAATAACCGCAAGGAGAACGGAATAGAGCCATCAAAAGCAACGGCATAGAGGCAGAAAAAAGAATGAAACAAGGCGCTGCTCGCCTTATTTCATATACCATTTCTTGTCGCGCTTCACCATCGGCACCACCACTTCCTCGATGGTGCTGTCGCCAAAGCACAGCATGAGGAAGGCGTTGGCATTGACCATGGCACTGTCGTTCACGCAGTTCACCACGCGTATCTCGCGAAGACCATGGTGCTCGCGCTCCAGATTGCCTACATACATCCGCGCATTGTCTACCAACTGCTGCCGATAACTGTCGGGAATGCGCTCCGGCATGTTCATGCCGCCCACAAAGCCGTCGTAATTCTCACCCAGCAACAGTTCATAATACTCCTTTGCGGCATTCGCTGCGGCGAAGTCCGCTTTCTTGTCTCGCGAGCATGCAATGATGGCAGCGACGACAAAGCAGATGGTGACGAAAACCAGTTTACGCACGGATTACTCTTATTTTTGGCGGATGAATATATTAATAGGTGAACCCGTGAGTTGCCAGTTCTCGCGAATCTTGTTCTCAAGGAAACGCTTGTATGGCTCCTTGACATACTGCGGCAGATTGGCGTAGAACACAAACGACGGTATCTGCGTATTGGGCAACTGGGAGCAATACTTGATCTTGATGTATTTTCCCTTGATAGAGGGCGGCGGCGTGGCCTCGATGAGCGGCAGCATCACTTCGTTCAGTTTCGTGGTTCCGATCTTGGCCTTGCGGTTGATGTAGACCTGCTTGGCGGTCTCCAGCACCTTGAAGATGCGCTGCTTGGTGAGTGCCGACGCAAAGATGATGGGGAAATCGGTGAACGGTGCCATGCGGTTGCGGATGGCTTCCTCGAAGAAGGTGATGGCCTTCTGGCTCTTGTCTTCCACCAAATCCCATTTGTTGACAACCACAACAAGCGACTTGTTGTTCTTCTGTATCAACTGGAAGATGTTCATGTCCTGACCTTCAATGCCTCGGGTGGCATCGATCATCAGGATGCAGACATCACTGTTCTCGATGGCACGTATGGAGCGCATCACGCTGTAGAACTCCAAATCCTCGGTCACCTTGTTCTTGCGGCGGATGCCGGCAGTGTCGACCAGATAGAAATCGAATCCGAATTTATTGTAACGCGTGTAGATGCTGTCGCGCGTGGTACCGGCTATCTCGGTCACGATGTGGCGGTCCTCGCCGATAAAGGCGTTGATGATGCTGCTCTTGCCTGCATTGGGACGGCCGACGACGGCAAAGCGGGGAATGTCGTCCTCAATGTCATCATCGTTGCCGAGGCCTTGCATTTTCTCTACTACGACATCCAGCAGATCGCCGGTTCCGCTTCCGGAGACGGCACTGATGCAGATGGGGTCGCCAAGTCCCAACTTGTAGAACTCGAAGGCATCGTATTGCTGGTTGTTGTTGTCCACCTTGTTGACTACCAGAATCACCGGGAGTTTTGAGCGGCGCAGGATGGTGGCCACGTCTTCATCCCAATCGGTAAGTCCGTTCTGCACATCAACAAGAAACAGGATAAGGTCGGCTTCCTCGGTAGCAACGATTACCTGCTTGCGGATTTCTTCCTCGAAGATGTCATCACTGTTCACCACCCAGCCTCCGGTATCGACGACAGAGAAGTCTCTGCCGTTCCAGTCGCACTTTCCATACTGGCGGTCGCGGGTGGTTCCCGCTTCACTGCTCACGATTGCGCTGCGCGTCTTGGTGAGACGGTTAAACAAGGTTGACTTACCCACGTTGGGGCGTCCTACGATCGCTACTAAGTTTGCCATATTCTGTTCTCCTTTCTTTTTTGCTTTTATTCAGGATTATATCCAAAATGATCCAGTTCTCGCTGTGAACTCCGCCAGTTCTTGTCTACCTTGACGTAAGTCTCCAGATAAATGCTCTTGCCGAAGAACTGCTCGAGCGACTTGCGCGCTTCTGCACCCACCTTCTTCAGCGCAACGCCCTGATGGCCGATGATGATGCCTTTCTGACTGTCGCGCTCTACATAGATGACCGCCCGGATGTGAATGTTTTTCGGTGTCTCACGGAAAGACTCCACCGACACTTCCACGCTGTAGGGGACTTCTTTGTCATAATAAAGAAGTATCTTCTCGCGGATAATCTCGGAAACGAAGAAGCGCGCCGGCTTATCAGTGAGTTGGTCTTTGTCGAAATAGGGCGGACTGTCGGGCAGGAGTTCATGGATGCGCTTGAGCAAGATGTCCGTGCCGAACTTGTTCTTGGCTGAGATGGGCAGTATCTCTGCCTTGGGCAGCAGTTGATGCCACCGCTCGACAATCTCTGTCAGCGACTGCTGAACATTCGCGGAGCCCTTCAGTTCGTCGATCTTGTTGATGAGCAAAAGCACTGGAATGGTCATTTCTCGCACTTTCTCCAGGAAATCGATATTCTTCTCCGGATTCTCTATCACATCGGTTACATAGAGCAGAACGTCTGCATCTGCCAGTGCACTTTCTGAGAAGGCAAGCATTGACTCCTGCAACTTATAGTTGGGCTTGAGCACGCCCGGAGTGTCGCTGAAGACAATCTGCATGTCGTCAGTGTTCACGATACCCATAATACGATGGCGGGTTGTCTGAGCCTTGAACGTGGCTATGCTGATACGCTCGCCCACAAGTTGGTTCATCAGCGTTGACTTGCCGACGTTGGGATTGCCCACGATATTCACAAATCCTGCTTTATGCATATCTTTTTGATGATAAAATAGAAATCAGGAATTACAAATTATGATTACGCTGTCGCTTCTGACCATAAGAGGTAATCATAATCCATAATTTCTGATTCCTATGAATTCTTCTACCTCGCTCCGTCGTATGCCCACTTGTAATAAGAGGCACCATGCACAAATCCGGCTCCGAAGGCCGTCATGATCAGGTTGTCACCCTTCTTCAAATGGTTTTCATATTCCCAGAGGGCTAATGGAATCGTGGCGGCACTGGTGTTTCCGAAATGCTCAATGTTTACCATCACCTTGTCCATCGGCAGGTCCAGGCGCTTGGCCACGGCCTCGATGATTCGGATGTTTGCCTGATGAGGGATAACGAATCGAATATTGTCTTTGTTCAGTCCGTTGCGCTCAGCAATCAGCGCACAGTCGTCACTCATGCTTGTCACCGCATAGCGGAACACTGTTCGCCCCTCTTGATAGAGATAGTGAAGACGATGATCAACAGTGAAATGGCTTGCTGGACATACGGATCCGCCTGCCTTCAGGTGGAGGAAGGGAAGTCCTTTGCCATCCGTGCGGAAATAACTGTCCAAGACACCGATATTCTCCTCTTCTGTTGCTTCCACCAAGACGGCACCCGCACCGTCGCCGAACAACGGGCATGTCTGCCGGTCTTTATAGTCTACAACAGATGACATCTTGTCGGCTCCTATCACAATAATCTTCTTGCAGCGGCCACTTCTAATCATGGATGCTGCTGTATCCAACGAATACAGGAAACCGCAGCAGGCTGCCCAGAAGTCAAAGGCGAAAGCATTCTTCAAACCGAGTTTGCCTAAAACGATGCTCGCTGTAGACGGAAACTTGTAGTCTGCTGTAGACGTTGTGAGAATCAGCGCATCAATCGAATCGGGGTCGACACCTGTCTTTTGCATCAATTGCTTGGCAGCCTTACGAGCCATGTAACTCGTGCCGAGTCCCTCTTCGTTAAGAATACGGCGCTCTTTGATGCCGACACGTGACATAATCCACTCGTCGTTGGTGTCTACCATCCTCGACAGTTCCTCGTTGTTGAGGACATAATCGGGAACATAGCCACCCACGCCGGTGATTATTGCGTTGATTAAACTCATTATTCAGCAGTTTCTTCCATTACAATTGCTATCTTGCCGCGATAGTAGCCGCAAGTAGGACAAACGGTGTGATACACATGGTATGCACCGCAATTGGGACAAACGGCAAGTGTGGGAGCCACAGCCTTGTCGTGGGTTCTTCTTTTAGCAGTACGAGTATTCGACTGTCTTCTTTTAGGATGTGCCATAATTTCTTATTGTTTAATTGTTTGATTGAATTCTGTTTCTTCCAAAACGTGAACTCATGATGGGCATCAATCGTTCAGTTTCAGTTTCGAGAGTGCTTCCCAGCGCGGGTCTATGGACGTGGTGGACTCCTCATCACTGCTTCGGTCAGTTGACAGTTCTTCCAGAACATGAATCATAGCAGGATTGCACTTGCCAGGTGCATGCACATGCTTGATGGGGATAGCCAAGGCCACAAACTCATAAATGAACCATGACAGGTCGAGTATTCCTTCATCCTCGTCCACCATCACAGTGTCATCTTCCTCGTTGTTCGCCACTCCAAATTTTGCCAACAGACGATTCTCGGTCGTCACAGGCTGCTCCATGTCTTCAAGACAAAGATCGCATGGAATAGTCACAGAGCCGTTAATATTGAAAAGCAACTCAAAAAAGCCGGCAGACTTGCGTATAGTCACCGACACATGCAACGAGCCGCCCTTCACTTCGGATACTTCTAAAGCCCCGAAGAAGGAATCGTCGAGATTGTACTCCAGAATGCTTTCATCCTGTTTCAACCCCTTCAAATCAATCTGAAAGGACTCCATACTTCCCATACGGGCTGCAAAGTTACAAATATTTTTTTATTTACGCCACAAACATTTTGATTTTTTATTCTTTTCTGCTGAAAATCAAAAGGATTTCATCGCTTTGCCGTCTACTTTGGGTATGAATCTATCTATTTGAAGTTGAAGACAAAAGCATGTTTGAAGACTTATGCGAAAAGACGGAAGCATCATTCATCAGCACATGGGCACACTATTTCTTGAGTTCTATCCTGAAGGTTGTCCCCTTTCCTACTTCCGAACTCTTAACATAGATTCGCCCTTTATGATACTCTTCGACAATACGCTTGGCAAGCGACAGACCTAAGCCCCATCCGCGTTTCTTGGTGGTGAAACCAGGCTTGAAGACATTGCCGATATCGCGTTTCTTGATGCCCTTTCCCGTATCAGAGACTTCTATTGACACGCCGCCATCTTGCTCCTGCACATCCAGCGTGATGGTGCCACTGCCCTCCATGGCATCTACTGCATTCTTACACAAATTCTCAATTACCCATTCAAAAAGCGACGCATTTACCCTCACGATGATATCCTGCGCGGAGAAACGCGTAATCATTTTCACTTTCTGCGAAGTGCGGCGGTCCATATAGTCCACCACGTGCATCATCACTTCATTCAAATTCGTAGGAACAGGTTCCGGCAGCGAACCGATTTTCGAGAACCGCTCGGCTATCAGTTGAAGGCGCTTCACATCTTTATCCATCTCTGGAATAAGACTGTCGTCAGGATAGGTCTCTTTCAAGATTTCCGTCCATGCCATCAGGCTGCTGATGGGCGTTCCCAACTGATGAGCAGTTTCCTTGGAGAGTCCCACCCATACCTTATTCTGTTCTGCCTTCTTGGAGGTCATTAATGCAAAGATAGCGACAATCACAAATATCATCACTACTCCTAACTGAACATAGGGATAAAGGTTCAGACGCTTGATCATCACCGACTCGTCATAACAAACATCAATGTATTCCTGCGTGTCGTCAAGTTGGATGCGGATATAACGGCCTTCACCAGACAAGCGGCGCGCTATCACGGCCACCTGAGACAGGCTGTCAGCATAATTCTCCGCCTTTACGCGTACATTGCGGAATGTCTGAACAACTCCATTCCCGTCAACAACCACAACGGGTATCGTATTGTTTTCCTCGATTACCTTCAACACCAAGGTAAGATCGGTATTCTCATCCGGCTGGCTAAGCGTACGCATCGCTTCTGCCCATACCTCCATTTTGCTCTTTTCCTCAATGGCCAGATCTCGTACCAAGAAATGAGACACAATCAGACTTGCAACGGCAATAACCACCGCTGCTATCACAAGCAAGATCTTCACTTGACGAATTCTATCTGTCCATTGCATGTACATAAAACGAAAATAAACGCGATTTATTGCTTTCTTCCTGCGAGGAACAGACAAAGGACCACACACCTTGTCCTGACACGATACCCTTTTAGCAACTCATTAATGACGATGCAAGCAACTTCATGCTGCTGCTTGTTCAACTTGATTTCCCTGCTGGCAACTCAATAATGACGATGTAAGACAACCAGTCCCTCCCAATAATCTGATTGAGAGGGACTGGTTGATATAAGTGATTTTAGAAATTAACACCGAAGTTTGCAAAAATTGCATTACTGTGGGCAGAAGTATTATCAACACGGCTCACATTGGTAACACCTAACTGATAACCCACTTCAAGATACAAATTATTGTACTCAGCACCTACGCCAAACTTGAAACCCATATTCATATGATTCAAGCCATCGCCTCTGAATGTACTGCCTGACTCTCCATTTGCTTTCCATTTGCCACTAAACGCATAGGAAAAATACGGACCGATAAAAGGCAGGAATGCAATCTCATCTGTTCCTTGAATACCATATTTAATAAGGAAAGGAATCTCGAAATTATTATAGCCAATAGTTGTGCCGTTTTTCTTTCCACCGCGCTCCGTATAATAAAGACCACTCTCAAGGAACACAGGTGTTGATTCAGACAAACGAAGACCAACTACACCACCAAGGGTCATACCAACTTTCATTCCCATATCCAAATCGCCGCTCAGGCTCGCACCGGTAATACCAAAACGAGCACCCCAGTATAAACTTTCATCATTAAGCGAAAAACCGCCACTGCTGAATTGTGCAAATGAAGGAACAGCAAGAACCATCATTAAAATAGAAATAAAAAACTTTTTCATAATCTAATCGAATTTGATTTATATATTTGTATTATTCTGCAAAGTAACACTTTTTTCTGCATATAACAAAACATTTCAAGCAAAAAAAACGAATTCAACCCAAAACTATCACAGGACAAGGAAGAACTGAAACCAACAAAAAAGCAAAACAAGAAACGACACCGTCAAAAACAATGTAAAAGACAATATACCCGCAACAACTCAGTCATTGACACAGATAAGACAGGCAGTAAATGAATAAGAAATGGAAAGAAAAACACATACACAAGAAGGGAATCTGAACAGGACTAGAAAGGATTCTAAAGGAACCCAGGAAACACTGGAGGAGATTCTGAACAGGACTGAACAGGACTGAAAGAAAGAAAGAGAGAAAGGAAGGATGAACAGCACAGAACAAGACATGACAGTTCATGGCATGACACAAAAAAAGAGCCTCCCCGGGTGCGACAGCACCGGGAAGGCCCACACTTGAAAAAAGGCAGCTGCCTACTCTCCCGCATTGCATTGCAGTACCATCGGCGATGGCGGGCTTAACTTC
>ODAI012524707.1_pt1 | contig 65939 bp, 45 predicted proteins | sample 1539321 | NCBI WGS metagenome assembly ODAI01 (sample SAMN02144231, study PRJEB22623) | gut metagenome | biome: sheep rumen | host: Ovis aries | place: New Zealand
CCCTTCATGTGTTCTGCCTTTGCTACAGCCTTCATGTGAGAATCGTAACGGCTTACTCTGAAGGTGCAGGCTTTCACGTCTGGGCGATAGACATGCTTGTGTGCATTGAAATGAGTAGTCTTTTTGTCAACGACTACAACAACTTTGTTGTTTTTACCATTGTTATGCTTCTTATTTCCTGCCATTGCTGGCATTGCTGATGTGATGGCCATCATCATCATGGCTGCAATCACCTTATTCATCATCTTCATATTCAAATCTCCTATTCTTTAAATGTTAGACATTTGTTTCTAAATCACAGTGCAAAGATAGGGCGATTCCGTGGGGTTTCAAAAAGATTATTCCTATTTGGATGGAGCGTTTCCCTAAAGTTGAGTGGGGGAAATCCCCAATACCGGATTGCTGTGCCTCTGCTTCCGTAGCCGTCTGAGTCTTCCTTTTTGACGATGCAAAGGTACATCGCTGTTTCCGAATGTCCTCGGTATTCAGTACGGATTCCGTGAAATCTTCCTTCCCGACTCAACTGTAATATTCCACTGTTTACTGAAAGATTATTATTCTGGCTATCTGTGATAGCCTCGTTTATAACTGCCAAGAACCATTGCCTTTGCTGTCTGATGGCAACGGCGGACGAAAGCTAAATCATCTTCATCATCTTTGCGATGGGGCAGATCATTATTGCTACACCCTCCTCCACCACAGGATTCAGAGATAGTTGTGGCAGCATCAACACAGCCAATGAACAGGCTGGCTGTGGTGGCTGTAACCTCTGCTACTTTCTCCGCCACCCCTTCAGCCAGATTCAAGCCCATCTTCATTAGATAGTTTATGGCAGAATCGGCTCCTATCTGATAGACCTCAGCCTTGGTTCCAACAGCAATGTCGCGTATCGCATTAACAGCTTTCAACATCCATCCTGCATTGGTCAGCCGCTCCTTGGGCTTGTCGCCGAGTGCCTTCCTCACTATTTCTTTCTCCCTATCATTCATGACATATTTGTCGAGTCAGGGATTGATGATGGCCTTAATAGCATTCCAAAGGCCGGGCCAGACAGTTCCCAGTACGTTGGATATGTTGTCGTAGTTGTCGGCTTTGGCTTTCTCGTAGGAATCTATGGTAATGCCCCGTTTTGTCATCTCATCGTACTGGTGTATCTTCTTGATGGCTATGGCATTCTGGCGCATTTCCTGCTTGACGATAGTGCGACTTCTGCGTGTCAACTCGTCTTTGTGAACGGAAGCAAAACAGCGGAGGATAGTCTGCATGTCGGTCATCACGGACTTGATGTCTGCGTCACGATTCTTTTTGACTTCTTTAGGATCATCGAAGAAACCTATCTTCCTGGCTTTGATTTTGTCTATCTGACAAAGAGAGAATAACCCTCGACCTTCTTTGAGCTGAAATCCTGATAGTCGTCCTTGACGATAGGTTTCACTCACTCATGGAGAAAATCATATGCTTCCATATCACTTACATCCTCTTCTATTAAATGATTACAAACTCCTGCTTACTTACTGCTTTTTTCTCGTTACTTACTGCCAAATATGTGTTACTCCCTGCTTCTGAGGCAGTAAGTGGACGGCTTATGCGTACTGTAAACTGGCTTCCTTCCTTGCTATGATTACGGGCATACGAGTTGCCCACTTTTACCTCTATAAAACCCATCATAACTACTTCTCCTTCAATTCGTTTTCAATATCCTCGATAGAGGGGAGAGAACTCTTGAAATTCTCTGGGAATACCTTTTACAGCACATATTCTGATATACCCAAGGCTGGTTATAGCCTTCTCCCTTTAGAACGTGGCTGGCAAACTCATCAAGGCACTCTTTGCATACGTGGATGAAGGCAAGTTGCCCGATTTCAATGGGCCTACATGTGGTTGGCCATCTCCAAGTTACATTTCATATAGTTTGCAGCATCGACAGAGTTCATCGGCGATTGCTTCAATTCGGCTATTTTCCGCATCTTGCGCTCTGTCACTTCCTTGTGAAACTGATTGAAGAATGTCATAGTCCATAACAATTAAATGATTCTGCGAGGTGGAATGATATTACTCCGAATAGAAATATAAATACTCCAAAAGTATTTTTTGTTACTCCGAAAGTAATACCTAAGATGTTATAGTTGATACGCTCGGGATAAGTATATGACTTATGCTCTGTAAGTATATGACTTATGCTCTATAAGTATATTGTTTGCGATGGAAAAGTATATAAGTTATGCTTGATTTCCACCTAGTCTGTTGTGTATGGAGTGGAGTGCTTTGAAATGATATAAAATTTTAATTTTTAAATTTTGCTGCCACTCTGCCACCAATCTCCTGAAACGCCTGTATTTAGGCTCATTTTTGGTGGCAGCAGGGTGGCAGCATATTCCGATAATCGAGAAAAATCAGCAACTTACGAAGAATCGGAGGTTGCTGATTATCTTTTTCAAACACCGTGCGAACACGGAAACTTTTTACAGAAATTCTGTGAGCACTCTATTTAAGTTCCTTCAGGCGCTCAGCCATTGCACGCCCCAGGGCTTCGCACTGGGCTTTGGTTTCAGCGGTGAGGCTCTGCTTGATTTCCACGGGCTCGCCTACCTGTTCAAAATGCAGCCTCTCTTCGTTCCATCTGGCTATCTCACTGACGGCCTTGGAAGCCCATCCGTAGGAGCCAAACCATCCCATGAGGTGATTCTTGATGTCCTTTCCTGCCAATTCAGAGAGCAATACGTCCATTTCGTGATAGAGTGCGGTGTTATAGGTGGGTGCTCCGACAATGAGTCCCTTATAGCGGAAAACGTCGCGAATGATGTAAGAGTGATGGGTCTTGGAGACATTATAGACCACGATGTTCTTCACACCAGCCTCAGAGGCAGCACGTGCAATGACCTCTGCCGCACGCTCTGTATTGCCGTACATAGTACCATAGCAGATAACGAGTCCGGGCTCGGTCTCGTACTTGCTCAGGCGGTCGTAGATGGCTATCACCTTATTGATGTGCTCGTGCCAAACGGGACCGTGGGTGGAACAGATATAGTCGAGCTTCACATCGGCCAGCTTTTTCAGGGCATTCTGCACGGGAGTCCCATATTTACCCACAATGTTGGAGTAGTAACGTTCCATCTCCGACCAAAAGGAGTCGCAATTAATCTGTGCGTCTATCACACCACCATTCAGGGCGCCAAAGCAACCGAAGGCATCACCAGAGAAGAGGGTTGTGCCACAGAGGGTCACCATCGTTTCGGGCCAGTGAACCATCGGGGTGAGCACGAAGTTCAGTTTCTGCTTTCCCAATTCGACGGTATCGCCATTCTTGACCTCCAGCGTACCCTCGGCAATGCCGTAGAATCCCTCCATCATCTGGAAAGTCTTCTTGTTGCCGATAATCTGAATCTCAGGATAGTATTTCTTGATGAGTGCGATGGAACCGCTGTGGTCGGGCTCCATGTGGTTGATAACGAGGTAGTCAACCTTGCGGTTGCCAATGACCTCCTGGATATGTTCGATGTACTGGGTGAAGAAATCGACTTCTACGGTATCGATTAGACACACCTTCTCGTCATCGATGAGATAGGAGTTGTAGGAAACGCCATAGGGCAGCGGCCACAAACCTTCGAATAACGACTTATTACGGTCGTTAACACCAACATAGTAAATGTTTTCGGTAATCTTTTGCATATTGTTCTAAGTTTTTTGGATAATTACTATTTCTCTAAGTCTTTCTTTCGTGCGGCACCAAACTCAGGCGATACATAGTTATAAATACTCGTACACACCTCAGCGGAGAACTGCTGTCCGCTATGTATAAGTGCATCCCACTGTGTTTCCGAGAGTCCTTGCTCTATGTGTCCGCGTGTGATGCCATTGGCAATCAGACCATAGAGGAATCCGGCATTGAAATTATCGCCGGCACCCACCGTGCTTACCGTCTGAATAGGCGTTATGGGATATTGCTTACTCAACCCATTGTCGCCACGCAACTCAATAGGATCGCCTGCCTGCGTATAGATAAACTTCTTGGTATAGAAGGATATCTGCGTGCGATAAACCACATCGGGATTATCCTTCTTGAAGAGTATCTGGAAGTCTTCTTTCGACCCTCTTACGATATCGGCCATCTCAAAGTTCTCCAGCAGGTTGGACGTCAGCTTGATAACCTCATGCTGATGAGAGGCGCGGAAGTTAACATCATAATAGAGAATGGCTCCACGCTGGTGGGCATACTCCAGAAACCCTTTTACCTGAGGACGGATGACAGGGTTCAAGGCATAATAGGAGCCGAACAGAACCAAATCGTCAGGTTTCACGTCAGGATAAGTAAAGTCGAGACGGTCCTTAGGGTGGTCTTTATAGAAAATATAATCGGCATCGTTCTTGTCGTTAAGGAATGCCAGCGACACCGGCGACTTGGAGTCAGGATAGACATTCACACTATCGGCATTGCAGCCATTGTCACGAAGGAACTGGATGATGTTCCGTCCCACACGGTCGTTGCCCGTTTCGCTGATGAAGCTGGTTTGTACACCCGAACGGGCCAGTGATATAATAGCATTGAAGGTGCTGCCTCCAGGGAGTGCATGTAAGGGCTGGTTATCGCGGAAAATAATGTCCAGCACCGTTTCACCAATTCCTATAACTTTTCGCATAATCTACATAATTTTCCTGCAAAGTTACAACTATTTTTTAAAAATGCACTAACTTTGCATGCAATTATGACGAAATATAACACAACGACACTCAGCAACGGACTGCGCGTCATCCATCTTCCCTCCACATCACCTGTGGTCTATTGTGGCATCGGCATCAACGCTGGAGCCCGTCAGGAGACAGCAGGAGAAGAGGGTGTTGCCCATTTCTGCGAGCACGTCACCTTCAAAGGCACCAAGCAACGTTCTGCCATCCAAATACTGAACTGTCTGGAGAGCGTAGGCGGCGACCTGAATGCGTTTACGAATAAGGAAGACACCATTTTCTATGCCGCCATTCTGAAAGAGCACTTGAATAAAGCCATCGACCTGTTGACGGATATTGTTTTCACCAGCGAATATCCCGAGCAGGAGGTTGCCCACGAGGTGGATGTGATTTGCGATGAGATAGAGAGCTATAACGACTCCCCCGCTGAACTGATATACGATGAATTCGAGAACATGCTCTTCAACGGACACCCCCTGGGACATAACATATTAGGTACACGCGAACGCGTACAAGGGTTTACCTCGGCACATGCCCGTCGTTTCACCAACAAATTCTACCGTCCTGACAATAGCATCTTCTTTGCATACGGCGACATAGACTTCGACAGAATGGTGAAAATGCTGGAGACGAAAACGGAAATGCAAGAGGCTAGGAAAGAAATTGCTATCCTGGAAAAACCTCAGACTGCTTCCCCCACTCCACTCACCACCGAGCCTCACCATCAGGCCCATGTAATGTTGGGAAGCCGAACATTCAGCTTTAACGACCCACGACGCATGCCCCTCTATCTCCTGAGCAACATGCTGGGAGGTCCCGGCATGAATGCCCGTCTGAACTTATCGCTACGTGAGAAGTACGGATTGGTTTATACTGTTGAGAGTTCGATGGCCAGCTATAGCGATACGGGTTGCTGGTCGGTTTATTTCGGTTGCGACCATCATGACGTGAAACGGTGTGTCAGGTTAGTGCGCCACGAATTAGACCGTATGATGCAGCATCCACTTTCTGAGCGACAGTTGAGTGCCGCCAAACGCCAGCTGAAGGGGCAGCTCACCATAGCCTGTGACAATCGTGAACAGTATGCTCTCGATTTTGCCAAGAACTTCCTGCATAACGGGAAAGAGCGTGACATTGACACCGTTCTGGCTCAAATCGACGTCATCACTGCCGCCCAGATACAGGATGTGGCCCAGAGCGTGTTTGCCCCAGACCACATACAGACATTAATTCTTTAAGCAAGCCTTTCCTCAGACACAATTCCGAAGCTGTTGGCGTACCACCTTACGAGCCTGTCCCAAACGATTCTCAACCTGCTTGTAGGGAAGAGAGAGCTGTTGGGCTATCTCGCTGACCTTCATACCGTCATAGACGTGAAGGCGATAGATGTCGCAACATGCGTGGGGAAGACGGGCCAGCGAACGCTCCATACGCTCCATCAACTGACGGGCAGAGATAACGGACTCTACGTTATTCTCAGACCGCTGAATGCCTATTGCTGACTGCTGGATATAATGCTCGTACTCCTCGTAAACACGACGACGGCGATAGTGGTCGGCTATGGCATGACGCGCTAGCGTGTAAACCAACGAAGGAAGGGTTTGCTCTGTAATGAGACGACGTCCGTCAAGCAGACGCAGGAAAATGTCTTGTACCATATCCTGTGCCTGCCCGACATTCGTCGTTCGCACCGCAATGAAACTGACTATCTCGTCACGATGCTGCTTGTAATAGTTGGATAAAAGTTGTTGATTATTCATTGATAACCCGCTGGATTGTTCCATCCTCATTGTAGAACAACTGCTGCACTTTCAATGAGCGCAGGTGGGTAACATCATTCGAAGGAACACAGTCGTGGTAGCAGAGATACCACTGACCCTTGAACTCTACGATGGAATGGTGGGTAGTCCATCCTACTACTGGATCGAGAACCACTCCCTTATAGGTAAACGGTCCATAAGGATTGTCACCAATGGCATAGCACAACAGGTGGCTGTCTCCCGTAGAGTAAGAGAAATAGTATTTGCCATTATACTTGTGCATCCAGGATGCCTCGAAGAAGCGATGAGGATTGCCTGCCTTCATGGGTTCGCCATTCTCGTCGAGCACTACCACACCACGAGGAGCCTCTGCAAACTGCTGTACATCGTCGCTCATGCGAACCACGCAGCTGTTAATGGCAGGAGAATCAGCGGTCGTAAAGAGTTCGCCCTTATGGTCAGGAGCAGCACCCAGGTCAATGAGTCCGTTCTGATCGCCATACTTGCCATAGACAGGAGCCTGTCCGTTGGGTAGCGGATGCCACCACTGGAGTTGTCCACCCCACAAGCCTCCGAAATATGTATAAATCTGCCCGTCATCATCCTTGAACACACAAGGATCAATAGAGAACGAGCCACGGATAGGCTTCTCCATAGGTGTGAACGGTCCCTCGGGCTTGTCGGCAACAGCCACACCCAGACGGAACACACCATCATAGGCCTTAGCAGAGAAGATGAGGTAATACTTGCCGTCCTTCTCTACACAGTCGTTGTCCCACATTTGCTTCTCGGCCCAGGGTACATCCTTCACATCAAGAATCACACCGTGGTCAGTAACAGGACCGTTTTCAATATCATCCCATGACAGCACATGATAGTCCTTCATCTGGAAATGTCCGCCATCATCGTCGAAGCACTCACCAGCATCCCAGTCGTGAGAAGGATAAATATACAGTTTGCCGTTAAACACATTGGCTGAAGGGTCAGCCATATAATCACTTGGGAAAAGATAACGTGGTTTCATACCTGATTCTATTTGAAGATATTAATGATTTTGTTGACAATAGGCTTCTCTTCGTAGTTGCGGTCGAAGAGCAGCGGATAGTTGGTACGTCCGGCGATAGGCCATCCGTTAAGCCAGGAATCACCATCGCAGACACCCCACAAGGTGATGCGACCAATCTGCGAGCGGTGCTTATAATAAATCTTGAACAAGTCCAGCCAACGATTGTCCAACTCTTTCTGCTTATCCTTGGAAAGTCCGTTGGGATAAGGGTTGTATTTCTGCTGGAATTCAAAGTTCTGCTCCACAGCAGCACCACCGAATCCCTCTGGGTTTGGCAATACATTAACGTCGAGCTCCGTAATCAGCACCTTTACCCCACAAGCGGCAAAGGCATCGATGGATTTTTCATACTCTTTCAAGTCAGGATAATCCAGTCCATTATGACTCTGCATGCCCACCCCGTCAATACGAAGACCTTTAGCCTTCAGGTTCTTGATTAGCCGGCACACTGCCTCACGCTTTCCCGGCTTTGCCATCGAGTAGTCGTTGTAATAAAGTTCTGCATTGGGATCCGCCTCATGAGCGGTACGAAAAGCTATCTCGATAAACTCCTCGCCTAACAGATTATAATAAGGTGACTTTCGGAAGGAGCCGTCATCCTCAATAGCCTCGTTGACGACATCCCATCCGATGACTTTTCCCTTGAAATGGCCTACTACTGTCTTAATGTGCTTTATCAACCGTTCCTTGACAACCTCCTTAGGGGCAGGCGAAGCATTATATCCATTGGTGAACCACCAGTCGGGAGCTTGAGAATGCCATACCAGACAGTGGCCTGTTGCTTTCAGATTCAGACGCTCACAGTAGTTGATGAACTTATCAGCCACACGGAAGTCAAATACTCCTTCAGCAGGAGCCAGCACCTCTGGTTTCATGCAGTTTTCTGCTACAGCACAGTTAAAATGGCGTTGTAGCACAGCATCAGCCTTTGGCACCTGCCCGTCACTCTGCCACTGGTTCACAGCAGCACCAATGAGACAGTACTTACCTACAGCTTCTCGCAAGCTCTGCGCAAGAACTGTCTCTGTGGCAAATAATACTAATGTGAAAACTACTAATCTTAAAATCCTCATGATGCTATTAATTATTTCGTTTTTCTATTTCCATGTTAATCTTGTCAATCACCTCATCAGTCAACTCATATTTTGAGATGATGAACATAGCTAGACCCAGCAGGAGAGCTGGAATGACACATACCAGCCAGAGGATGCCCTGCTCTGCAAACGGAGTCTGTGTGGTAACTTTGGCATTGAAGCCAACGTAGGCAAGAACAAGTCCGGGAACCACACCGCCTAAGGCCATACCAGCCTTGAAGAAGATGCCGGTCAAAGCATTTACAATGCCCGAGATGCGCTTGCCTGTAGTATATTCACCAAAGGAAATAACCTCAGGAACCAAAGCCCACATATAGCCCGTAGCCACGATGACACCTGTTGACTTGATGAACTGAGCCACATAGACTATCCACATCTGCGACTTCAGCGAAGGAACCACACTGACCACATAAAGAATAGCCATACCGATAATGGCGATGGTCAGGAAGATATTGAACATACCACGCTTACCCACCTTTTTTTTAATAGCAGGAACCATTGGCATGAAGATGAAGGCAGGAACAGAGCCAAGACCCATAAATACCGCTAACTGGTCGCTGGTAGCCTGCAGGTTACATGTCATATAATAGGAACCGGCAGCATTGCCGACAGACATCATGGCAAAGGCGGTAATGAAGAAGAAGGCCAGGATGCGCAAGGGACGGTTGCGTACGAACTCCGTCCAGAGGTCTGACACCTTCACATCACCCATATCTTTCTCGTCCATCACCACACGCTCGCGGGTCTGTGTGAAACAGAAGATGAGCAACAGCAGACCTACGATAGCATAGATGCCCATTGTGTTAAACCAAGCACTGGCAGCTTCAGGTGTATTGATGATGGCTTCACCCTGAGCATCCTTTGGAGCGAAAGCAGCAACGACAAGGGGAATACCGGAGGCTACACAGAGTCCACCTACATTAGCCAGGAACATGCGAACTGAGGTCAGTGTGGTAATCTCGTCAGTATCACGAGTCAGCGAAGAGTTCAAGGCGCCATAGGGCACATTAATCAGTGTGTAAAGCATGGACATACCAACATACGTCACATAAGCATATACCAGAGAAGGCGCAAAGGCATTCCAGAAACAGAGAATGGCAAAACCCGTCAAAGGAATACCACCCAAGACAAGATATGCGCGATACTTACCCAGCTTGGGGTTGTGCTTGTCCACATAAGTACCTACCAAGGGGTCCCACAATACATCAACCAGACGAACCACGAGGAACATTGTAGCAGCATCGGCAGGATCCAGCCCGAAGATGTTAGTATAAAAGAACAGCAGATACATGCTGATGGTTTGGTAAATGAGGTTCTGAGCCAAATCACCTGAGCCAAAGCCTATACGCTGCAGCCAGGAAAGTTTGTAGAAGCCTTTCGCTTCAGTTGTTTCATTATTTGTCATCATGTTATTGGTTTTAATTCCTGCTGCAAAATTACAATGTTCTGTTGAAATGGATGTTTTTTCATGTTACAAAAACTATCTTGTTTTGTAGCATACCTAAATAAATATGGCATTATTGACGCTTATTTGCACTTTTTTTTCTACTTTTGCGTCAAAATAATTAAAGACAACTATGAAACGATTATTATTAACGCTATTGTTTATTATCGTCTGTTCCCTGACCACGGAAGCAAATATTCAATTACCCCAGCTGTTCCAGTCGGGTATGGTGCTTCAACGCGGGAAACCTGTTCCTGTATGGGGAAAGGCCAATCCTCGTGAAAAAATCATCATCCGTTGGCAGAAGCGGCAGTATGCTACTATCGCTAATGCTGATGGTCGTTGGCGCATTGACCTGCCGAAGATGAAGGCGGGTGGTCCCTATACGATGATAGTAGGAGATATCGTACTGACGGACATTTTAGTGGGTGATGTATGGCTGTGTTCCGGCCAGTCGAATGTGGACGTCACCATTGAGCGTGTTTATCCACAATATGTCGATGAAATCGACCATTTTGACAACAATAAGGTCCGCTTGTTTCGTGTTCCCAATACCACAGACACACATGGAGTCCGTGAGGATATCCCACCTACTAAGTGGAAGACATTGACAAAGGAGAACGCTTGGGGCTTTTCTGCTTTGGGTTCTTTCCTAGGTCTTCGCATGCAGAAGCAGACGGGTGTTCCTCAGGGTATTATCGTCAATAGTTGGGGTGGAACACCCATTGAAGCCTGGATTTCTGCTGATTCTTTGCAGGGCGACTATCCTCAATTGATTCAAAAGACCAAACTCTTCCAGAACGATAACTATGTAAAGGCACAAGCTCAGGCTAATAATGAGGCTTCGCAACAATGGCAGAAGCTGTTGGATGCCAGTGACCCTTGTGATTCTTACAAAACTTCCCTGTTTAACGACAACGATTGGCAGGTAATCAACCAGAACGATTGGACTTGGCGAGGCATAGGTAGTGTCTGGCTCCGTCAGCATATACATATAGATAAGGAACACGCAGGGAAGCCCGCCCGCCTTCTGTTGGGCACGCTCTTCGATCAGGACGTCACGTATCTGAATGGCAAGGAGATAGGCCATACCTATTATCAGTATCCTCCTCGTCGCTATGATATTCCTGAAGGATTGCTCCAGGAGGGCGACAATGTCATAGCCATCCGTTTCATCAACAAGTATGGTGCCGTCCACTTCATTCCCCAGAAACCTTATCTCATAGCCTTTGGCGACGACCGTTTCTCACAGAATCCCATGCCTAAGGATGTTCTTCCGCTCGACAATCAGTGGAAGATGCATGTTGGAGCAATGATGCCTTCTTGTCCCAGTGGCGATGTGTCTTTGCAGAATATCCCCACCACGCTTTACAATGCAGTTGTCTATCCCTTGGCTCCTTTCGCCATCAGTGGTGTCGTGTGGTATCAGGGCGAATCGAACACAGGAAATCCTGCTCCCTATGCCAACTATCTGAAGAAGATGATGGGCAACTGGCGTACCTTATGGAAAGAACCTAACTTGCCTTTCTGCATCGTTCAGTTGGCAAACCACGACGGACGCCAGCAGAGTGGATTCCCCCAACCTCTTGTCTATCCAGCCCAACCCGTTAACAGCAATTGGGCTCAGTTGCGTGAGGCCCAGCGATTGGTGGCTCAGGCTGACCCCTTTGCAGAACTTGCTTGCATCATCGATCTTGGTGAAACCGTGGATATTCATCCGTTGCGTAAGAAAGAGGTGGCTGAGCGTGTAGGTCTTTGCATGGACCGTTTGGTTTATCATCAGAAGGTAGAGTTGTTCCCACAGATTGTTAACTCTTCCGTTCAAGGTTCGGAGATTACGCTAACCTTTGACCAGCCCTTGCGCTCTGTTTCAGCAAACGAGCTGGAAGTTGCCGGTGCCGATGGTCGTTTCGTTAATGCAGAGGCTTCCGTCGATGGTAAGGTGGTTACGATAAAATCTCCCGTTTCATCGCCCAAGAAGCTTCGCTACGCATGGAAAGACGATCCTCAGCGCGCCAACATTTATGGCACTAACGAACTCCCAGTCGCTCCGTTCGAGATAACGATAAAAAACTAGAATTAAAAAAAGCACAACTTGGGGTATTAATAGTTGCAATTAGTCCGTAGGCTTCGGACTCGCAGTCCGAGGCGAGCGGACTGGCGGTCCGTAAGGACGGACTAATGACAAAAATCGGGCGACAAATTTGGTTGTTCACTTAATTTGCTGTACCTTTGTGCAGAAATAAAAGCGAAGACCGTTAAGATGGAGCAACTACTGCATTATTGTTGGAAACATAAGATGTGGCCACTGGGTGGTCTGGAGACTACGGACGGACGTTTAGTCGAGGTGATAGACCCCGGGTTACACAATCGAAATGCAGGTCCGGACTTCTTCAATGCAAAGGTGAAGATAAACGGAACACTATGGGTGGGCAATGTCGAAATACACGACAAGTCGAGCGACTGGTATGTGCACGGTCACGACAGGGATGCTCATTATAATAATGTAGTGCTTCACGTGGTGGGTGTTGCCGACCGCGATGTGCAGACACAAGAAGGCAACTTCGTGCCGCAAATGGTAATGACGGTTCCTCAGTCTGTGTATGACAACTATGCGGAACTGTTGCGTACAGACGCCTATCCACCCTGTTACCGGATTATCCCTAACCTCACACGGCTGATGGTACACTCGTGGATGGCTGCCCTGCAGACAGAACGCCTGGAGCAAAAGACGGTGGCCATCGAGCAGCGAGCCCATCAGGCAGGCGGATCATGGGAAGATGCTTTTTTCATCACGCTGGCCCGCAACTATGGTTTCGGCATCAACGGTGATGCCTTTGAGGAGTGGGCACGCCATATTCCCTTGCAAGCCGTAGGCAAGCACCGCGACGACTTGTTCCAGATAGAGGCTATCTTCATGGGACAGGCCGGACTATTGGAACTGGAGGCCGTGCCGGAGCGATACCAGAAGGATGCTCTAAACGAAGGCTACTTCGCCAAGTTGCGCAACGAGTATCAGTATTTAGCCCATAAGTTCTCGTTGGAGCCGATGGATTACAAACTGTGGCGTTTCCTGCGCCTGCGTCCTCAGAACTTTCCCCACATCCGCATCTCGCAACTGGCCAACCTCTACTATCAACGCAAGTTATCACTCTCGGCACTGGCTGACTGTAAGGATATGCCAGCTCTTGCCAATCTGCTGCAAACGCAGGTGACACCCTATTGGGAAACCCACTACACCTTCGGTTCAGAGAGTATCCGTAGCACGAAACACCTATCGCCGGCCTCTATCAATCTGCTTATCATCAATACGGGTGTCCCCATGCTCTTTGCCTATGGGCGCCATACCATGAAGGAAGAACTCTGCGACCGTGCCTTCGACTTCCTGGAACAGCTGAAGGCGGAAAACAACCACATCATCCGCATGTGGCAGGAGGTAGGACTAGAGGTCAACACAGCAGGCGACTCACAGGCACTGATACAGCTGAAACGCGAATACTGTGACAAGCGCGACTGTCTGCGCTGTCGTATTGGATATGAGTACTTGAAAAGTGAAAAGTGAAAAATTAAAAATTAAGAATAAATGAGAAAGTACGTTTTTGAGACAAGAATGGAGGTGCGCGACTACGAGTGCGACATTGAGGGTATTGTGAACAATGCCAACTATCTGCATTATACCGAGCATACGCGCCATCTCTTCCTGAAGAAGTGCGGACTAAGCTTCGCACAGATGCACGAGAAAGGGGTGGATGCCGTGGTGGCTCGTATGGAACTGCAATACAAGGCTCCCCTGCGTTGTGACGATGAGTTCATATCGCGTCTATGGATAGAGAAAGATGGTTTCAAATACATCTTCCATCAGGACATCTACCGCGCCTCCGACGAGGCCATTTGCTTCAAGGGTAAGATTATGCTTGTCTGCCTTATCAACGGACAATTGGGTGAGAGCGAGGAATACGACCGTGCTTTTGCACCCTACCTGTAAGTCCTCCGTATGCTGATTACCAACGGAAAAAATTAAAATAAAAACAAAACCAAACCAAGGAAGCCCGAGCAAACGCCCGGGCTTCTTTCTCTTTGTCTTCAGCAGCATCCCCATAGTCTTCACCTTCATTGTAATAGTTGTAAAAAATTTTAATGGTTAATACCGATTGTTAATTGGTTGTTGGTAATGGGTTATTGGTAATTATTTTTTTACGCGCTGGGCAGCGAGGAAATTTTCTCAGGCCTGAAAGATATTTTCCGCTGCCGACGGCGCTCCGTCGTTCCTCATCATCGATGTTGCAAAGGTAAAATTCTTTCATTGCGGTTCACGAATCTTTCCCCACTTTCACTTGAAACTTCATCTTCACCTCTCCCGGTCACGAATGTCATTGGTCAAGAGTGTCATTAAGGAAAACGAACTGAAAAATCCACATAATATATATAAATTTTAATTTATATATTATTATGAGCATAAAAAGCCCTTTCCTTTCCGAAATCGTTAATGACACTCATGACCAATGACCTTAATGACCACGTTCTTCGATTGTCCAGGAGCACAAGAAAAAAAAATTGGTTTTATTTGCATATATTCAGATTATTTCTTATCTTTGTAGGCAATAAAGTAAATCTTGACGAGATTATAAAGACTAAAAGCCCATTGCGCTAACATAACAACTATGAATAAGACGGTAGCAACCCATAATGGTTGGTGGAAGCGTTTTAACCGTTTTATGAAGGCCAACACGAGTCTGACGGTCATCATCTCGGCAGTATTGCTGCTGGAGCTGATGACGGGCATCATGTTCTATGCTGCACAGAACTTCATCCAAAGGACTATGGAACGGATGGTGGATGTGGAAATGAATGCCATCTACCTGTGTATCCGCAACAAGCTGGCTAATGTGGAAGTGACTATCGACAACATGTCATGGGTGGTGAGCGAAGGTCTGGAAGAGCCTAGCTGGATGTTCGACCTTTCCAAGCGTATGCTCAAGAACAACGCTTCCTTCTGGGGTAGCGGTGTTGCCTTTGTTCCTAACTACTATTCGAAGAGGGGCAAGTTTTTCGAGCCATACGCTGTGCGCAGGGGGGGCGATACTATTATGACCTTGCAGGTGGGTAGTCTTGGCGTGGATCCTACGAAGAAGGAATATTACACGGTTCCTGTGGAAAGGGGTGTGTCGCACTGGAGTGAGCCGTATGAGAACCATACTGACGACAAGAGTATTATAACGACCTACAGCACTCCTATTCGCAATGAGCATAACCGTATTGTGGGTGTTGTGTTTGCCGACATTGCTACCAACTGGCTGGAGGATGTCATGAGCGAGGAGAAGGTTTATAAATCGACTCAGCGTTTTCTGGTGACGGGTCACTATAACATGCTGGCAGGCAAGGTGAATCCTGTGTCCAAGGAAGTTCTCCAGATATTGAAAGCTGACAACGACAGGAAGGGCTACTTCATGATAACGTCGAAAGACGGTGTCAAGCGCCATGTGTTCTATACCCCTGTAGGCGGCAAGACGGACTGGGTGCTTATCAATATCGTGGACGACGGTGAGGTCTTTGGCAGACTGCGTTCCATGCAGATGATGATGCTGCTGCCGCTAATTATCGGCCTGTTCTTTGCATGGCTCATCGTCTGGCGCAGTTCCAACAATTTGAAGAACCTGAAGAGGGTTAATGCCGAGAAGGAGCGCATAGACAGCGAGCTGCAGATGGCCAGTCAGATACAGCAGAGCTTGTTGCCGCAAGGAGAGCTTGACGATGAGGATGTGGAACTGGCCGGTTTCCTGAAGCCTGCCCGTGAGGTGGGTGGCGACATCTACGATTACTTCATCCGCGACGGGAAGCTGTTCTTCTGCATCGGCGACGTCAGCGGCAAGGGTGCTCCCTCCGCCATACTGATGGCTGTCATCCATGCTCTGTTCCGTTCAGCCTCAGCCTACGAAAGCAATCCCGCCCGCATCATGCAGACCATCAACGAAACGGCTTGCCGCGGCAACGACACGAACATGTTTGTCACCATGTTCATCGGCGTACTAGACCTGCCTACGGGAAATCTGCGCTACTGCGATGCGGGGCACGACGCACCGATCATTATGGAGAACGGTGAATGGAAGATGGTAGATGTCGCCACCCACCTACCCCTCGGTGTGTTTGACGACGTGCAGTATGGTGTCCAGTCGCTGACGCTGCAGCCCGACAGCATCATCTTCCTCTATACCGACGGACTGACGGAAGCCAAGAACCGGGCACGCAGGCAGTTTGGATTAAAGCGCGTACAGGACGTGCTTGAAGACTGCACAGGTCAGAATCCTCATGAGATGCTGAAGACCATCACTAAAACGGTGGACGGTTTCGTAAAGAATGCCGAGCAGAGCGACGACCTGACGATGCTGGTAATACGATATACGCCCCAGCAGTTTGAGAGTACGCTGACGGAGACGCTGACCATCAAGAACGATATACGGGCGATCAAGCAATTCAGCGACTTTATGAAATCGGCTACCGAGAAGCTGGACATCGATGCCTCGTTAGCCAAGAAATTGCAGCTGGCCGTAGAGGAGGCTGTGGTCAACGTGATAGACTATGCCTACCCGATGGGCACGGAGGGTGACATCACCATCAACATGCTGTCTGACGGGCATTCCCTTCACTTCCAGATTATCGACGAGGGCGTTGCCTTTGACCCCACATCCCGGCAAAAGGCCGACACGACACTGTCCGCTGAAGACCGTCAGATTGGCGGACTGGGCATCCTGCTGTTGCGCGAACTGATGGACAGCATCAATTACGAGCGGACGGACGGGAAAAATGTGCTGACACTTATCAAAAAATTGAAATAACAACTATATAAAATCTTTATGTATTATGAACGTAAAAGTTGAAGAAATTGACGGCAAGTATGTTGCCACATTAGAAGGAGAGATGGACACCGCAGCAGCTACAGAGGTTGAGGAATTGCTGAAGCCGCTCTACGAGAGTAACGGCAAGGATGTCATCATAGAATGCAAAGGCCTGGAATATATCGCATCCAGCGGCTTGCGCATCCTGCTCAGCATCCTGAAAGGTGCCAAGGCGGTAGGTAGCAAGGTCGTGCTGCGCAATGTAAACGAAGACATCAAGAATGTTTTCCAACTGACCGGTTTTATCAATATTTTTGAATTCGAGTAAAGCCCGCGCTCGACCTTGGGTCGCTTTCTTGCTTCGCCAAGCGTCACCCTTCGGGGAATGCCGAGTGGTACCTTCAACACAGACAACAATGATAGAAAAAGAGCTAAGAGACCAGATTATCGCGATGGTGCATCGTGAGGTGGTGCCCGCCATAGGCTGTACCGAGCCGATGTGTGTGGCACTGTGTACGGCAAAGGCTACCGAGAAGCTGGGCTGCCGTCCCGAGAAGATAGAGGCTTTGCTGAGTGCCAACATCCTGAAGAACGCGATGGGTGTGGGTATTCCCGGAACGGGTATGCTGGGACTGCCCATCGCCATTGCCTTAGGCGCCATCATCGGCAAGAGCGACTATCAACTGGAGGTGCTCAAAGACCTGACGCCCGAGACGCTGGAGGAGGGTAAGCAGTATATCGCCGAGAACCGCATCGTCATCAAGCAAAAGGAGGGCATCAGCGAGAAGTTATATGTGGAAATCGTCTGCACCGCGGGCGACAAGAAGACTTCGGCCGTGATTGCCGGCGGACATACCAGGTTTATAGAGGGGAGACCCTCCCCCCAGCCCCTCCCTTGTAGGGATGGGAGTGGATACCAAGGCGAAAACTCAGGCGACGACATCCCCCTGAACTTGCGGCTGGTGTATGACTTTGCCACAACGGCACCGCTGGATGAAATCAGCTTCATCATGGAAGCCCGCACCTATAACATGAATGCGGCACGCGAGGCGCTGAAGGGCAACTACGGCCACAACCTCGGCAAGAGCATAGAGCGACCGCTGTCGAAGGGCATCTTCGGAGACAGCATCTATTGCCACATCATCTCAAGAACGGCATCGGCATGTGATGCCCGTATGGGCGGGGCTATGATTCCCGTCATGTCGAACAGCGGCAGTGGCAATCAGGGCATCTGTGCCACCAATCCCGTCTGCGTATATGCCAAGGAGAACGAGAATACCGAGGAGGAGCTGATCCGCGCCCTGATGTTAAGTCACCTGACGGCCATATACATCAAGCAGTCGCTGGGCAAGCTGTCGGCACTCTGCGGCTGTGTGGTGGCCAGCATCGGCAGCAGCTGTGGCATCACCTACCTGATGGGGGGCGACTACAACCGTATCTGTGCTTCGGTGAAAAACATGGTCGCCAACCTGACGGGAATGATATGTGATGGTGCCAAGCCATCATGCTCGTTGAAGATTACCTCAGGCGTTTCCACCGCCTTGCTGTCGGCGCTGCTGGCGATGGAAGGCAAGTGCGTCACTTCGTCGGAAGGCATCGTTGACGACGACGTGGATAAGAGCATTCATAACCTGACGAGTATCGGTGCTGACGCGATGACCAAGACCGACGAGATGATACTCAACATCATGACATCCAAAGACTAAAAAACGATAACTATGGGTTCTTTTTCATCAAAATTTAAAACCATATGAAAACTACAGCACCTCTAACAAAATCCCAGTATGGCATTTATGCCGAATGTATCGCTCATCAGGGCGAGGTATGTTATCAGATTACTTATTTATATACACTCGACGGCGGTATAGACGAGCAAAAGCTGAAGGCAGCCATAGAATCTGCCGTAGCTGCTCATCCCACGCTATTTACACGCATAGGGCTGAACGAACAGGGCGACCCGCAGCAGATACTCGATGACAGCGAGTCGTTCAGCCTGGAGGTGGAGCACGTCGCCGATATCGAGGCGGAAAAGCAAGGAATGACGGTGCCGTTCGACCTGTATAAGGACCGACTGTTCCGCATGCGTCTGCTGAAGGACAGCCAGCATCTCTATTTACTGATAAACGTTCACCATATCATTGCCGACGGAACGTCACTGAAAGTGATACTCAACGACATTGACGCCGCCTATGGAGGCAAGGCCTTGGAACCAGAGGTTATCACACTGGCTGACGTGGCTCGCCAGGAAGCTGAAAAGCGCCAGACAGCGGCATTCGAGGAAGACAAACAATGGTATGCCAAGAACTTCGACTGCAGCGACACCTTCAGTCAGCTGATTCCTGACCTGGAAGAACCGACGAAGAAAATAGGTACGCTTACCAGAAAGTTGAATGTCGGTATTGACACCATCGAAGCCTTCAAAGAAAAGCAGGGCATCTTCAAGAGCACCCTCTTTACCGGTGTGTATGGTTTCCTGATGGCCAAGTACAACAACGAGCAAGAAGCCCTGTTCAGCAGTGTCCATAAAGGACGTCAGAACAAGCAGCTGAAACGCACTGTCGGCATGTTGGTGAAAACGTTCCCCGTCTTCGTGAAATTTAGCGACGACACTACGACACTCGACTTCTTGAAAGCCACACAGGAGCAGATAACGGGTTGTCGGACACACGACAGCTATTCGTTCACCGATGTCATCAGCGACCTGAATCTGCAGATGGGCTCGATCTTCTCCTGTCACGGAACCATATTAGACACGGTAGAGATTGCCGGCAAAGCAGCACCGGCTGACGATTTGTGCTATATGTCGGAGGAAATGCCGTTACACGTGCGCGTAACCCAACAGGAAGGGCGTTACTTCCTGAGGGCAGAATATAACACAGGGGCTTATTCAGAGCAACTGGTCAGCCAGTTCTTGGAGAGCTACGAAACGGTGCTGGATGCATTCCTCAAGGGAAGTAATCTGCGTGATATCACCATCGTCACCCAGTCGCAGGTGGAACTGCTCGACAGCTTCAACCAAACCGACGTGCCCTACGACACGACGCAGACCATCGTCTCGCTGTTCCGTCAGCAGGTTAAGGCAACGCCGGAAAATATCGCGGTCGTCTTCAAGGACAAGCAGTTCACCTATCAAGAGGTGGATGAGATATCCGACAGGATTGCAGGATATATTGGTTCAAGGTTCAAGGTTCAGGGTTCAAGTGAAGAGCCAGTAGTCTCTATTCTCATTCCGCGTTCAGAGTGGATGACGATTGCCTCGCTCGGTGTGTTGAAGGCAGGATGCGCCTACCAGCCATTGGATCCGAGTTATCCGAAAGAACGTCTGAACTTCATGATGCAGGATGCCGATGCCAAGTTGCTGATAGCCGACGAAGCGTTGCGCCCAATCGTGGATGAATACCAGGGTGGGGTATTGCTGACCAAGGATATCGAGAAACTTCCAGCCATTAGTGCGGAAGAAAAATCTCAAATCTTGAATCTCGATTCTCAAATTAAGCCGAACAGGCTTTTCATCCTGCTCTATACTTCCGGTTCCACAGGTGTTCCCAAAGGTTGTCAGTTGGAGCACGGAAACTTGGTATGTTTCTGCCACTGGTATCAGCGCTACTACGACCTCAAGGCAGGACACCATGTGGCAGCATACGCCAGCTACGGATTCGATGCTAACATGATGGATATGTATCCAGCGCTGACCTGCGGTGCCACGGTCTATATCATTCCTGAGGAACTGCGTCTGGACCTGATTGCGCTGAACGAATACTTTGAGCAGAACAACATCACCCATTCGTTCATGACGACGCAGGTGGGTTATCAGTTTGCCACCAGCATTGAGAACCACTCGCTGAAACACCTCTCTGTGGGTGGTGAGAAACTGGTTTCACTCACTCCTCCCTCGAATGTATTGCTGACGAATCTCTACGGACCGACCGAAAGTACCGTCTGCATTACCCACTTCGACGTGACGAAGACCATAAAGGACATTCCGATTGGTAAGGCGTTGGACAACGTCAAGTTGTATATTGTTGACGCAGCAGGACACCGGTTGCCTGTAGGTGCTGCAGGCGAACTCTGGGTGAGTGGTCCACAGGTAACTCGCGGTTACCTTAACCGTCCGGAAAAGACCGCCGAGGTATATATTGACAACCCGTTCAGCGACGAACCGAAGTATTCACGCATCTATCGTACCGGCGACATCGTGCGCTATCTGCCGGAAGGCGATATCCAGTTCGTCGGACGTAAGGACGGACAGGTGAAGATTCGCGGTTTCCGTATCGAGTTGAAGGAGGTTGAGGCCGTCATCCGCCAGTTCCCGGGAATCAAGGACGCTACCGTACAAGCTTTCGACGAGGACGGCGGAGGCAAGTTCATTGCGGCTTATGTCGTTTCTGACGAGACCGTTGACATTCAGGCATTGAACGACTTCATCATGGAGGAAAAGCCTCCTTACATGGTTCCAGCTGTCACGATGCAGATTGACGCCATTCCATTGAACCAGAACCAAAAGGTGAACAAGAAAGCCCTTCCCAAACCCGAGAAGAAGGCTGCCGACATGGAGGCAGAAGCCAACGTGCCTATGAATGTGCTGGAACAGGAAATCCACGATATCATCGCACGAATCATCAACACCGAGGACTTTGGTATCACGACGATATTGGGCTATGTGGGTTTGACATCTATCATGTCCATCAAACTGGCCATTCAGATCAACAAGCGCTTTGGCGTGACGTTGGACTCCAAGGCGCTGGCGAAGTCAGGCAGTGTGCAAGGCATTGAGAACGAGATACTGAAGGCTCTGATGAGCGGAAGCGCCACCAAGCAGGAAACTGCCGAGGTGGAGCATGCCGACATGAGTAACATTCCGCTGTCGTACGCTCAGATGGGTGTCTATGTGGATTCCATCAAGAACCCCGAATCAACAATCTATAACACACCAGTCATAGCCCGTTTCCCCAAGGACGTGGATATCCCACTGCTTTCCAAGTCGGTGGAGACACTCATCAAGACGCATCCTATGCTGCAGGCGCATTTCGGAAGTGCTGGGGCTGACATCATACAGATTGTCGATACGGAGCAACCTATAGAAATTACGCAAAGCCAGTGTAAAGAGGCTGACATCCCTCGTTACAAATGGGAATTCGTCAAGCCGTTCAACCTGCGCCAAGGACCGCTATACCACATAGAGATTGTCACAACCGAACAAGCAGTCTATCTGATGATGGATATTCACCACCTCGTTGTGGACGGCGGTTCGTTCGATATCTTGCTGGCGCAACTGTTTGACCTGCTCAACGGTAAGGAGATAGAACCCGAGACCTTCACCTATGCTGACTTCGTTGCAGCTCAGAAAGCCGCTGAAAGCAGTGAGGAATATGCTGACGCTCACCGTTTCTTCCAGGAACGACTGAGCAATGTAGAGGGCGCAACGGAAGTACCTTCCGACCTTACCAATCCTTTGAATCAAGGCACCGTAGGCACTATATATACACCGCTGGATTTCGATGCCATTGAGCAATTCTGTCATCAGCATAACATCTCGCCGGCACACCACCTGCTTGCCGCCACCTTCTACACACTGGCACGGTTTACCAACAATGAGCAGTTGTGCATCGCCACCATCAGTAACGGGCGTTCCGACCTGCGCATCAGCAACACAGTGGGAATGTTCGTCAATACGCTGGCACTGAGTGCAGAGATTGGTGAACAAAGCGTGATGGAGTTCTTGGACGAGACAAGCCGTAATTTCGATGATACGTTGCGCCACGAGACATATCCGTTTGCACGTGTCGCCGCAGATTATGATTTGTCGGCAGAGATCATGTTCGCTTACCAGATGGGTGTATTGGATGATTTGCAGTACAAGGGACAGACAGTACCCGTTAAGACTTTCGAGTCTGACACACCCAAGTTCCGCATATCCCTCTTTATACAGAATGACGAGAAAGGACAGCCCAGCATCTGTCTGCAATACGACAAGGGACGCTACAGTCAGGGAATGATGGAAAGCTTCTCGCAGTCCATCCGCAATGCTACGAACGCCTTCATCAGTCAGCCGGACGTTCCGCTGAAGAGTGTATCGCTGCTCGATGCTGGTCAAGTCGCCTTGCTCGACAGCTTCAACCAGACCGAGGTGCCTTACGACACGACGCAGACCATCGTTTCGCTGTTCCGCCATCAGGTGCAGCAGACTCCAGACAATATGGCTGTGGTCTATCACGACAACCGCTACACTTATCGTCAGGTGGACGACATCACAGAGCGCATCGCGGCTTACCTCGTTTCAAAAGGTTTGGGACGTGAGGATGTGGTGTCCATCATCATTCCGCGTTGCGAGTGGATGCCTATTGCTGCTCTTGGTGTGCTGAAAGCAGGATGTGCCTACCAGCCATTGGATCCGAGCTATCCCGCAGAGCGTCTGAACTTCATGATTCAGGATGCGTCAGCCAAGATGCTCATTGCCGACGAGTCGTTGCGTGACATCGTGAGCGAATATCATGGTGATGTGCTGTTGACGAAAGATATCTTCGAATTGCCTGCAGTCAGCAAACCTGTTGATGTCACCGTCAATCCCGAAGACCTCTTCATCCTGCTCTATACCTCCGGTTCTACAGGCGTTCCTAAGGGTTGTCAGCTGGAGCACCGCAATCTGGCAGCTTTCTGCCATTGGTACCAGCGGCGCTTCGAGCTGAAGGCCGAGCACCATGTGTCGTGCTATGCCAGCTACGGCTTCGACTGCTGTATGATGGACCTCTATCCGGCATTGACGTGCGGTGCCTGTGTATATATTATAGGTGATGACATCCGTCTGACTCTGCCGGAGGTGAACGCCTACTTCGAGGAAAACCACATCACCCACTCGTTCATGACGACGCAGGTCGCTTATCAGTTTGCTACCAACTACGACAACCACTCGCTGTTGCACCTGATTGCCGCTGGTGAGAAACTGGCATCGCTGGAGCCCCCGAAGAACTTCAAGCTGCACAACGGCTACGGTCCGACGGAAGGTACCATCCTCATCACGGAGTATGAGGTGGACAAGTTGCTGAAGGATATCCCTGTCGGCACGCCGCTCGATAATTCGCGCCTCTACATTGTGGACAAGCAGTTCAACCGTCTGCCGCAAGGTGCCATGGGCGAGCTGTGGATTAGCGGTCCTCATGTGACCAGAAGCTATCTGAACCGTCCGGAGAAGACCGCCGAGGTGTATATCGACAATCCGTTCTGCGGCGAGAAGAAGTTTGCCCGCATCTACCGTACCGGCGACATCGTGCGCTATCTGCCCGATGGCAACATCCAGTTCGTCGGACGTAAGGACGGACAGGTGAAGATTCGCGGCTTCCGCATCGAGCTGAAAGAGGTCGAGGCCGTCATCCGTCAGTATCCTGGCATGAAAGATGTCACCGTACAGGCCTTCGACTACGACAACGGCGGCAAGTACATCGCTGCCTATATCGTCAGTGACGAGCAGGTGGATATCAAAGAACTCAATGCCTTCATCGGCAAGCAGAAGCCGTCGTATATGATTCCTGCCGCCACGATGCAGATTGACGCCATTCCGCTGAACCAGAACCAGAAGGTGAACAAGAAGGCACTGCCCACACCCGTCATCCAGGCTGCCGACCACGAGTATGTGGAGCCTGCCAACGATACCGAGCGACTCTTCTGCAAGGTCTTCAGCGAGGTATTGTCTATGGATAAGATTGGCGCTACCGACAACTTCTTCGAGCTGGGCGGCACGTCACTCATGGTTACGAAGGTCATCATTGAGGCTGACAAGGCTGGTCACCATGTGGCCTATGGTGATGTGTTCACGCATGCTACACCACGATTGTTGTCGCAGTTTTTGACGGGTGAAACTCCCGTAGAGAATACAGACGACGAGGTGATGAATTTCGACTATTCCAGTATCGATGCTATCTTACAACAGAATAGAGTAGAGACCTTCGTCAAAGGCGAGCGTCAGGAGTTAGGAAATGTGCTCCTTACTGGTGCTACAGGTTATCTGGGCATCCATATTTTGCGCGAACTCATCGACACCGATGCACCGACCATCACATGTCTTGTACGCGGTAAAGATCAGGAAGCTGCTGAGCGCAGACTGAAGAACCTGCTGTTCTACTACTTCGAGAAGTCATTTAAGGAACTCTTCGGTAGCCGCATCTTTGTGGTAAATGGCGACGTCACCCAAGACCTCACCTCCCTCACCTCTAAGATTGACACTGTCTTCAACTGTGCAGCTAACGTGAAGCACTTCTCCAAGACTTCAGACATTGAGGATGTGAATATCGGTGGCGCACAACGTTGTGTGGAGTTCTGTCTAAAGACAGGCGCCAGACTAGTACATGTCTCTACGACCTCCGTTGCTGAATTATGGATTATCCGCAACAGCGGTGAAGAGATACCAAAACTCGATGAGCGTAAGTTCTGGTTCGGTCAGTTCCTCGACAACCGCTATATCCACTCTAAGTTCCTTGCTGAGCGAATGGTGCTCGATGCCGTTGCCCATCATGGCCTTAACGGTAAGGTAATGCGTGTAGGTAATCTGGCACCACGAAGCTATGATGGTGAGTTCCAAGCCAACTTCAACAGCAACAGTTTCATGGGACGCCTCAAGGTATTCTACACACTTGGCTGCTGCTCTTATGACGATTACGATGAGCTTACCGAGATGTCGCCTATTGACGAGACTGCAAAAGCTGTGGTACTTCTCGCCACCACACCCAAGGAGTGTACGGTATTCCAGCCATTCAACAACCACACAGAGCTCCTTGGCGACGTGCTACAACTGATGAATAAGGTTGGAAAAGAGATACGCTTTGTGGAAAATGACGAATTCGAGAAGGCACTCGCCGAAGCTGGTCAAGACCCGGAGAAGGCAAAGCTGCTCTCCGCCATGATGGCATATCAGGATATGACACACGGTCAGAAGACGGGCATCATAGAAAGAGACAACCGCTATACCTGTGCCGTACTGCATCGCCTCGGCTTCCAGTGGAGTGATACCGCTTGGGATTATGTAGAGCGGCTGCTCATCGCAATTAGCGGCTTCGGCTATTTCGACGAAAAGTCGTAAAGGCTCTGACAGAGAGGATATTAACATTATTACACAAAATGTTTTGTCCTCTCTGTATTTTTTCGTAACTTTGCCATCAGAGATGGCGAAATTACTCCGTCTCGGCATAAAAAAGATTAAAATCTTTTGTTCTGCTCTCGAATTTTCGTAACTTTGCCACCGATGAAGAAATTAATCATCTTACTTCTAACCATCGTTACTGCCTTAACTGTCAGAGCTGATGACTTGGAATTTTCCAAGTTTCATCCTGTTGTGGTAGGTCTTGATCTTGACTATGCTCCATTGCAATATGTTGATCAAGAAGGCTTACCAAAAGGATTGGATGTGGAATTGACTCAGACACTGATGCAGCGTCTGAATCTTCCATATACCTATCGTCCTAACACCTGGGAAGCTATTTCTGGCGATGTTCTCAACGGCCGTGTCGATTTGGCGATGATGGTCTATTCACCCTATCGCCAAAATATCATCAACTACTCTCGTGCCGTCTTTAGATTGTATTATCAAGTTGTGTATCGCAACAACCATGAGAATGCTGATGATTTCAACATGCGCAACATCAAGGGCAAGAAGATTGCCTATATGGCAAGCCGTCCCATCACGGACACGCTGACCAAGGCGGGTGCAGTGCTTGAAGTAGTTCGCGACCTTCCTAGGGCCTTGAAGGATTTGTCTGCTGGAGAATATGATGCTGTGATATGTTTCCGCTATCAAGCGAAATATCATATCAAAAACCTGAATCTAGAGAACTTGACAGCTGAAGACCTGACGCTTACTCCCCGTGAATACTGCTACGTCAGTCATAACCGTGAGTTGATTAATGCCATAGACCGCGAGTTGCTTAGGATGGAAGAAGATGGTACCATTAACGATATTTATGGCGATTACATCAGTCAATTGGACAGTTTCCAAATACCTCAATGGGTATGGTGGCTGATATCTGCCATTATTACCATCACTCTTCTGTTGTTGCTTATCATGCAACGCAGGCATAGTAAACGGCTTCATGTTGAGATGCTAAGAGCTAAAAAGTCGGAACACATGAAGACCGTCTTCCTTGCCAATGTAAGCCATGCCCTACGTACCCCTCTTAATGCTATTATCGGGTTCAGCGGAATGCTCAGCCAAGCAGGCAAGGACGACATTCCTTTCGAAGACCAGCATCAAATGTTCAACCAGATTAATACCAATGGGCACCAGCTGCTCTATTTTATCAATGAACTACTAGAACTCTCCAACATTGAAGGAGGCGGACTGCAATTTACTCGTGTGACGGCTGAGATTGGAGAACTTATGGAGAATTATAAGAAGGAAGTAGAAGGTAAACTGAACGAAGGCGTTGAAATACGTATCTATACGCTACACCAGAGATGTGTTGCCAATATCGATGTAGGAATGCTTCGACACATCATAATGCACCTGTTGAGCAATGCCATTCGTCACACCAAACAGGGCAGCATTACCATCCATTATAGAAAAGAAGGTTCTGGAATTTACTTTGCTATAACAGACACTGGCGAAGGCATATCAGATGAACTGAAAAACAACATTTTCATGCTTCTTAACAACGAACACACATACTTACAACAAGAAAACCCTGGGCTAGGACTGTCTATCTGCAAATCTATCATCGATGCCGTTCACGGACGTATTGGCATGACGAGTGAGGTAGGAAAAGGATCGACTTTCTGGTTCTGGGCACCTTGCAAATTTCAAGACATACAATGAAAAAAAATCTATTATCACTATTCATCATCTTCAGCTTGCACAGTGCAGCAGAAGACGGTCACCAACTGTGGTTACGCTATCAACCTGTCAACAAAGTAAAAGTAAGCTGTAACAAGCAGTCACCCACCATCGACATGGCTCGTCAGGAACTTGAGACCTACTACACAGGCTCTGACATCACCCTGCGTTTGGATGCCTCTATGCCTGATGATGATGGCTACCGCTTTGACGGGAGAACACTCTCTGCACGACGGGAGGCAGGACTGCTGTATGGAGCATTCGCTCTTTTACGTGGAGAAAAAATGGAGTCACACCCTGCCTTTAACCTGCGTCTGCTGAACCATTGGGACAACCTAGACGGCAGTATTGAACGAGGCTATGCTGGTGAAAGTATTTTTTGGAACGAGAAAAACAGGAAATGGGATACAGCCCATGAAGAACTCATCAAAGAATATGCACGTGCTAATGCCTCACTAGGTATCAATGGCACCGTGCTGAACAATGTTAATGCATCACCTAAGATGCTGACCAAGGACTATCTGGAAGAAGTAAAAAAGATTGCAGATATTCTTCGACCTTATCATATCACGGTGTTTCTCAGCATTAACTTTGCCACCCCTATGGCGCTAAAAGAAACGAAGACAGCGGACCCCTTAGACAAGAGTGTAGCCCAGTGGTGGAAGAAAAAAGCCAAAGAGATTTACAAGTTAATTCCCGACTTTGGCGGTTTCCTAGTCAAGGCAAATAGTGAGGGACAACCTGGCCCTGGGGATTACCATCGCTCGCATGCTGATGGTGCCAACATGCTAGCTGATGCACTGAAACCTTATGGAGGAATTGTCATGTGGCGCTGCTTTGTTTATGGCGCCAATCATAAGGGCGAAGACCGCGTGAAACAGGCGGTTTCCGAATTTAAACCTTTAGACGGACAGTTCCGCGACAATGTTATTCTGCAGACAAAAAACGGTCCGCTGGACTTTCAACCCCGTGAACCTTATAGTGCAGTATTCGACCAAATCAAGAAGACACCCAATATGGTGGAACTGCAGATTACACAGGAATACCTAGGACAAAGCCGTCATCTCGTCTATTTGGCTCCCATGTGGAAGGAGTTCTTCTCCTTTGTAAAGCCCACACAACTGAAGGGTATTGCCGGAGTTGCCAACATCGGACTAGACCGTAATTGGTGTGGCCACCATTTCTCTCAGGCCAACTGGTATGCCTTCGGGCGACTGGCATGGAACCCCTATCTCTCCTCTGAACAGATTGCCCGGGAATGGCTGAAGCAGACATTTACCACTGACGAAGGCTTTGTGGGTCCCATGACACAAGTGATGGAAGAGAGTCGTGAGGCCTGTGTCAACTATATGATGCCGCTCGGTTTACACCACATCTTTAAATTCGATCACCACTACGGTCCTGAGCCCGATGGGTTCATTGCCAGCTACCCGCTAGAATGGTGTCCCGTTTACTATCATAAAGCCAACAAGGACAGCATAGGCTTCGACCGGTCAAGCACTGGCACAAATGCTTCCGGTCAGTATCGTGAAGAGATTGCACGCACTTATAATGATATAAAGACATGTCCCGAGAACCTGCTGCTCTGGTTCCACCGCGTTCCTTGGACTTACCGCATGAAAGACGGCTCTACATTATGGGAGTCCTTACAATACCATTACAACCTGGGGGTTATTACCGTTGAAGGGCACTATAACCTTTGGCACACCAAAATGCGCCATTATGTGGATGAGCAACGATGGCAAGAGGTGGACGAAAGATTGAAAGACCAACTGCAAAATGCTTGTGAGTGGCGTGATGTCTGCCTAAAGTATTTTGAACAACTTCACTAGCGTGCCAGTATAAGTCTCGATGGATAGACGCACACTGTCTGGACGATCCTGGGGAAGCAGTATGCTGACATAGCGGCGATTGGTATAATATTCTGGGGCATCACCTTGACTATGCAACAGGCGATAATAAGCCGTACGTGTCTGATCAGGATTGACCATAATGGTATCACGGCAGAGTCCCAAGGCGTGAACTCCTTCCGAGTCATCCACATGACCATTTTTAAGCAAGAGTCCCATGTTGATATACTTACCGTTTCTGGTGAGCCATAAACTTTCCACGCCAAGAGGGTCCTGAGGCTGTTCTTTGAAACGCCAATGCTCTATAGGCTGCAATACACCCATCTGCCCAACAGCCATAACCTCTGCTTCACCTTGCGTAGTTTCATTGAAATAGACTATAGCCCGATAGGTAGTGTCCGGGCGTTGAATCCATGAGGAGGTCACAGGGGTTGCCAGTTTATACTGCTCACCTTCATCTGTCAGGAAACTCACACCCTCCTTCTGGCTATTGACGGTGAGCTCGGCGAAGTCACCCTGCATCTGTGAATACTTTCCCTCACCTTTGTCGTAGCTGTCCGTTTCGCAGGAGGCAAAAAGCAAAATACCTAAAGCCAAAGGCTGATAACAAGCGAAAAGAGAAGAGAGACAAGAGAAAAAATTATGGTTCATTTCCTTCATTTCTCATATAATTTTTTAGCGGATTGGCATACATCGTCAGCAGTCGCTCGCGGAGGAAAGCCTCATCCTTATTGGGAATATTTATTTTAGCCATTTGGCCCTGAAGATAGTGTTCGAAACACTCTACATCCTTTTCTGTATAATGACTCGAAAAATCAGAATGCTCCAGAAGGTCCAAAGCAATATAGTTGCATGGATAGAGCCGGTAGTTACGATGCAGCTCGTTGTCAATACGCCGGCTGAGCTCAGCAAAGAATTCGTTTTTGGGCAGAGAGGACAATTCGTCTATCCATACATTGACGGGGCGCGCACACTGATAGTGTACGCGTCCCTTATAGCCGAAGATACCCGTTTTCATGTTGTCCAAGTCGTCCTGCTTGCTCTTCTTGAAACTTGGATTGTCACGCTTTTGTTGGAATTCCTGTGCCTTCAGATAATCGCAAGGATCATACTCGTAGCTAATGGTCAACGGCACAATATTCAGGTCACGCAACTTGTCGGCGAAACTACCTTCACCTCCCATAGCCAACATCTTCAACACCGAATCCTGCGTATGGTCGCTAGAATCTTTGGCACGTCCCTCACGCTGAGCAATCCAGATATTCTCGCGCTTTTGAGTAACAGCATAATGGATATAACTACTCATCAGTTGCGAGGAGCGCATCATCTCATGGGCCGTCAATCCACGACGCACAGTGAATGCCTTGTTCATGCGTACTAACCGTTTAATCCAAGGATATATTAAGAGATTGTCGCCAATGCCTATCTCGACAGTAGTGGGATAGCCGTGATCGACAAGCATTACGTCAAGGAAGGCAGAATCGAGTACGATATCACGGTGATTCGAGAGAAATGTGTATCGCCCATCAAGGTGAGAAGTTAGAGGCGAGAGTGGAGAAAGGAGCGGAGAGGTGCGCAGAGCTTTATCATCAAACGAACAACCATCTGTATGCTTGCGGATGATATATCGCACCACGGGTTTCATGAACCGCTGTTGGAAATCGAGCGGTGTCTTCACACCCACAAAGGCCATTTTCAGAAGCCCATTACGTATCACCTTGGGCAGCCAGGGAGCAAAGCCCTTCAGCAACAAGGAAAACTGACGGTCGTTTATTAAATCGTCAAAGGCTTGCTTCATCTCGCCGGGCTCATAAGGCCGTATCTCGTCGAATTCCTTCATATCCATAGCAGTAGCCAATACTTCACACTTTTAGAACTGGTTTTCTACAATATCTGCCAACACATCTTTCATCTCCAGGCCTGCTGCACGTACCTGCTGAGGAATGAAGCTGGTGGGTGTCATTCCCGGAGTTGTATTTACCTCAAGCATCCAAATCTTGCCCTCCTTGGAAATGATATAATCTATTCGGATTATTCCGTTACAGTGCAGGATGTCATAGATATAACTGGTAATCTCTCGGACACGACGGGTAACCTCATCGGACAGACGGGCAGGCGTAATCTCCTGAACCTGACCATTATATTTGGCATCAAAGTCGAAAAATTCGTTATTCGTAACCACCTCTGTTGCAGGGAGCACCACCGACTTCTCCCTAGTCTTATACACACCAATGGAAATCTCAGTACCTTCCAGATACTGTTCCACCATAATTTCATCGCTCTCAAGCATGGCCTTGCGAATGGCAGGAGCCAACTGGTCCTTGTTCTTCACCTTAGAAACACCAAAGGAGGAACCATCAGCAGCAGGCTTCACAAAACAGGGCATGCCTATACGACGCTCTATCTCGTCATCACTCACAAGTTGCTCATTACCTTGACGAATCAGCAGCGAATCGGCTACGGCTACACCATATCCTCGCAGATATTGGTTCAGCACAAACTTATTAAACGTCATAGCCTCTACCAGCACGCCACTGGTGGAATAAGGTATGTCCACCAAATCCAGATAACCCTGCAGAATACCATTCTCACCAGGGGTTCCGTGAATAGTAATGTAGGCATAATCAAAGAGTTTGGCCTTACCATCCTCCACGAAGGAGAAATCATTTCGGTCAATACGGGCCGTAGTACCGTCGGGCAATTCTACATGCCAGTCCTGTCCCTTCACATCTACAATATAAACATTGTATCGCTCTTTGTCGAAGAACGAGAAGATACCTTGCGCTGAACGAAGTGACACATCGTGTTCAGAAGAGTCGCCACCACAAACGATGGCAATGTTGCGTTTTAATTGTTTCATGACTATATGTATGATTTATTCTGTTTTAATATTGCTATATTTACGCCATTTTTCCAGGAGAGCTTGCATATCGTCTGCCAAAGGGCTGGTAAAATCCATCTGCTCGTGTGTCGCAGGATGAACAAAACCAAGTGTTTTGGCATGTAGAGCCTGACGGCTACATAGTTTCAGGCAGTTCTGAATATAGGCTTTGTAAGACGCTGTACGCTCGCCGCGCAAGATTTCCATACCCCCATAGCGCTCATCGGCAAACAGCGGATGACCTATATGTTTCATGTGCGCTCTGATCTGGTGAGTACGCCCTGTCTCCAGACGGCATTCCACCAAAGTGGTATAGCCATAGCGTTCCAGCACGCGATAATGGGTTACTGCCGATTTCCCGATGTCTGAGCCAGGAGGAAATACTGCCATACGCTGGCGATCCTTGGGGTCACGCCCTATGTTTCCTTCAATACGTCCTGTATCTTCTGTAAAGTTGCCCCATACTAGTGCCTGATAGGAGCGGTGGGTGTCGTGGTTGAAGAACTGGGCTCCCAGTTCTGTCTTGGCTTCAGGGGTTTTTGCCACCACTAGTAATCCACTGGTATCCTTGTCAATACGATGCACCAAACCCACACTAGGATCATTAGGGTCATAAGAGGGTATATGCCGCAAATGCCATGCTATGGCATTCACCAGGGTACCATGGAAATTACCCACCCCTGGGTGTACCACCATGCCTGCCGGTTTATTGATTACCATCAGTTGGTCATCTTCATACACCACATTCAATGGAATATCCTCAGGCTCTACCTTGGTATCATGGTGTGGATGATCCAGCATGAGTGTCACAATATCGCCTGGACGCACCTTGTAGTTGCTTTTTACAGGGATACCATTAACCTGTATGAACCCTGCATCGGCTGCTTTCTGAATCCTGTTACGCGAAGAATGTGGCAGATGTTCTGACATATACTTGTCTATCCGAACAGGAACCTGTCCATAATCAACCTCCATGCGCATATGCTCATAGAGTTGACCGTCGGTTACTGCCGGCTCCTCAACTTCCAAGTCGTCCTCCAATAATTCGATATCGTCCAGATCCTCTATCATCTCTCTCCTTCCGTTAGTTTACAGGCGGTTCCTTTACTTCCTCAAACTCGTCTGTCTCACCAGGCTGCCCTACATACTCCAAGGAATCCGTGTCGTCCAAAGTTCCGCGGCCAACCATCAAGGTCAGCGGTTCATCAATAGCAATACGATCGCCATTAGCTATTCTGCGTCCACGACATAAGATACCATATACCCAGTCCTTTTCGCCGGATATCATCAAAGGTGGTGTTAAGCGGAATCCTATGGCTGAGAGGCGGGCTTCTGCCTCGCGAAGACTCGAATTGTCCACAATATCTGGAATGGCAAATGTGGGGGAATGAGGCGAATTAACTGTTACATAAATAACATGTCCTTGTTTCACCTTTTGACCAAAGGAGGGTGTCTGCGCCAAGATACTATTGGCTGGCAATTGTTTGTTGTAGCCCGAATCGGTCACTTCAATTTTTAACCCTTTGGCCTCCAATAGGCGACAAGCCTTGTCATAGGACTGACCCTTCAAGTCTGGTACGGGAATGGCTTCTCCGTGGTGAGTGTAATAGTCTAGTCCGAAGCCTATGCCTATACATAGCAAGATTACTACAAACACCATAGCTATCAGGTGACGCACTATATAATTGCGGAACAGTTTTCCTAAGAATTCTTTCGCTTTCATTGGTTTACATTTATATTGTGGAGCAAAATTACAAAGAATTCTCGACACAACAAAAAAAATTGGGTATATTTCTATGAAAACATACCCAATTCTTATCACTGAGACTCGTCAGGATTACTTTCCGTGATGCTCGTCAGATACAGTTAACTTCTTACGACCCTTTGCGCGACGAGAAGCCAGTACGCGACGGCCATTCTTAGTTGCCATGCGCTCGCGGAAGCCATGCTTGTTCACGCGACGGCGATTGTGTGGCTGAAATGTTCTTTTCATTGTTCTATCTTATTTTATTTGTTATGATTCAATGACTTATACTCTGAAAAATCAGAGTTTCGGGCTGCAAAATTACATAATTATTTCTAATTGTGCAAGTTTTAAGAGAAATTTTTCACTTTTCACTTTTCACTTTTCACTTTTTTTCGTACCTTTGCAGCCGAAAAAGCGAATATACATTATTAAATAGTACTATTTTTATGATTAATTCACAAGACATTAAGAAAGGAACCGCCATTCGTATGGACGGAGCTATTTGGGTTTGCATTGATTTCCAGCATCGTAAGCCAGGTAAGGGTAACACCATCATGAACATCAAAATGAAGAACGTTACCGACGGTCGTGTATTGGAGCGCCGTTACAACATCGGTGAAAAGTTGGAGGATGTTGTCATTGAGCATCGTGACTATCAGTATCTTTACGAGGATCAGGAAGGTCGCATTTTCATGAATCAGGAGACTTTCGAGCAGATTCCCATTGCCAACGACCTCGTTATCGGACATGAATATATGAAAGAAGGTGATGTAGTATCCGTTGTCAGCGACACTACAGACGGTACCATTCTTTACGCTGAGATGCCCGTAAAGACTATTCTTCGCGTTACCCACTCCGAGCCAGGCATTAAGGGTGACACCGCAACAAACACCCTGAAGCCCGCCACACTAGAAACAGGTGTTGAGGTTCGCGTACCTCTGTTCATCAACGAGGGCGACCTGATTCAGGTTGACACTCGCGACGGCTCTTATCTGGCTCGCGCAAAAGAATAATGAGATATTCTATTATTGTTCCTGTTTACAATCGCCCCGATGAAGTGGACGAGTTGCTTGAGAGCCTCTGCTCTCAAACACTAAAAGATTTTGAGGTAGTAATTGTAGAGGACGGATCAAAAATCACATGCAAGGATGTTTGCGACAAATACGCAGACATCCTTGATTTGCATTATTATTACAAGGAGAATTCCGGACCAGGACAAAGTCGCAACTATGGTGTTGAGCGTGCGCAAGGTGAGTATGTCATCATTCTTGATTCCGATGCCGTAACGCCCACAGGCTTTATGCAAGCCATAGACAGCGAACTTCAACGACAACCATCCGATGCCTGGGGTGGTCCTGATGCGGCCCATGAGTCTTTCTCTGACATCCAGAAAGCCATATCCTATGCCATGACTTCTTTCTTCACTACTGGAGGCATCCGCGGAGGCAAGAAGCAACTTGACAAATTCTATCCCCGATCCTTCAACCTTGGCATTCGTCGCGAGGCTTATCTGCAACTAGGTGGATTCTCCAAGACACGTTTCTCTAAGATGTCGCTTTATGGCGAAGATATTGACTTCTCCATCCGCATCTATAAGGCCGGCTACACATGCCGTCTTTTCCCGGAAGCATGGGTATGGCACAAGCGTCGCACCGACTTCCGCAAGTTCTGGCGCCAGGTATATAATAGCGGCTATGCACGTGTCAATCTCTGGCGCATGTATCCCGAAGCGCTAAAGCCTGTCCATGCCCTACCCTCTTTGTTTACCTTAGGAGTGGCAGGCTTGGTGGTGCTAGCCCCATTCACCTGTGGGTGGTCTCTAGTTCTCATCATGCTCTATGCCCTACTCATACTTATCGATTCCACTATCCAGAACAGCAGTTTAAAAGTGGGTTTCCTTTCTATAGCTGCCGTCTTTGTGCAGCTCATAGGCTATGGCATAGGCTTTTTAGAATCGCTTGTTAGCGGAAAGATGCGATAAAGCATGCATAAGTTAAGCATCAATCAATGGGCAGAAGAAGACCGACCTCGTGAGAAACTCATGCGGTTGGGTGCTTCTGCGCTCAGCGATGCTGAACTGTTAGCCATCCTCGTTGGTTCCGGTTCGACGAAAGAGGATGCCCTTACGCTGATGAAGCGTATATTAGCCGATTGCAACAATAACCTAAACTCACTAGGCAAGATGACCCTTTGCCAGCTGTGTGAGTACAATGGTGTTGGTGAAGCAAAGGCTATAACCATTCTGGCAGCCTGTGAACTAGGAAAGCGTCGGCAAATGGAATCACCAGAAGAGCGCCCTGATTTAGGAACAGCTACTCGCATTTATAACCACATGCACCCCATGATGCAAGACCTTGATGTGGAAGAATTCTGGCTCCTGTTGATGAACCAGAACTACCGTCTTATCAAGAAGGTACGCATTTCGCATGGAGGCATTACAGAGGTGGCTGTTGACATTCGTATCATTATGCGCGAAGCAGTATTAGCTAACGCCACTATCATGGCTGTTTGCCACAACCACCCTTCAGGCAGTCTGCGACCAAGTCAGCAGGACAACCAGCTAACCAATAACCTCAAGAGTGCTTGCGACGTGATGCGTATCCACTTCCTTGACCATGTAATCATAACCGATGGTCATTATTTCAGCTACCATGAAAGTGGACGCCTGTAATTAAACATGGAAAAATTTGGCATTACGCTTTGCTTTTCGTACCTTTGCAAGCAAAAATAAATAACACATTATCTAAAAAGAGAGAAACAAAAATGAAGAAATATGCAATCATCATGCTAGCCGTGCTAGGTTTGGCTTCATGTAGCGATAAGAAATTCCATGTGGAGGGAGAGATAACAGAGGCGGAGGACTCAGTGCTCTATCTGGAGAATGTGGGTATCAACGAGATAAATGCCATTGACTCTGCTAAACTCGAAGCTGATGGAAGTTTTAAGTTCAGTGGCGAAGCTACTGAAGCGCCCGAGTTCTATCGCCTGCGTATCGCTGACCAGATTATCAACATTGCCATAGACTCCACAGAGACTATCAACGTAAAGGCTTCCTATCCTAAGATGGCTACCGAATACGAGATAAGTGGTTCGGAAAACTGTCAGAAAATCAAGGAGTTGGCAAAAAAGCAGATGGAACTGCAGCGTAAGGCAATTCTCATCAGCAGTGATGAGAGGCTAACAGTTGACGAGTCGAATGATAGCATATTAGGACTGATACGTCAATATAAGCAAGACGTAAAGTCTCAATATATATTCCCTGACCCTAGCAAGTCGTATGCCTACTTCGCTCTTTTCCAGACAATGGGCAACATGCTCCTTTTCAACCCACGTACTGACAAGGACGATATCAAGGCCTTTGCTGCTGTTGCCACTAGCTGGGATACTTACTATCCCAATGCAGAACGCGGAGCCAACCTCCACAATATAGCCATTGAGGGTATGAAGACCATCCGCATCAATGAAGCAAAGCAGGCACAAAGCATAGATGCCAGCAAAGTTAAGGCTACAGGTCTGATAGACATAGCTCTCGCTGATAACAAGGGTAAGGTGCGTCACTTGACGGAGCTGGTCGGTAAGGTAGTATTGTTAGACTTCCATGTATTTTCTACCAACGAGTCACCAGCCCGCATTCTGATGCTCCGCGAGCTATACAACAAATACCACGATGCAGGTTTGGAAATCTATCAGGTTAGCCTGGACCCCGATGAGCACTTCTGGAAACAGCAGACCGCTGCACTACCTTGGATTAACGTCCGCGAGAATGCCGGTATTAATTCTACGACACTACGAATCTACAACGTGCAGGCTGTTCCAGAGTTCTTCTTAATAGATCGTGGCAACAATCTTGTAGGTCGCTCTCAGACTATCAAAGATTTGGAACAAGCCATCAAGAACCTGCTGTAATTACATAGAATAGAAAGCCGATAATAATTCATGCTTAAAATTTTTACTGATTTTAAGCTCACGGTTATCATTTAAAGGTTCATTCAGGATGCATATTGCATCCTGAATTTTCTTTATATTATTGATATTGACGATATAACGCTTGTGAATCTGCACAAAATCGGTGGAGTAATTCAGAATAATATCTGACGTGGTACGATGGCGAAGTATATAAGATTCCCCATTCATGCAAACCACTTCCCACACCTTGCGTTCCTGATTGTAACGGAAGAAGGCACATTCTGCTAAACGGAGCGTCAGATGTTCGTTCAGGGCATTCAACACTAAGATAAGAGGCAGATGATTCTCGGAATGAACCACCTGTGGAATTCCTTTCAGCTTGTTTTCATAATATCTGGTCATAATCTGGCTCAACTCCTGCTTTGTGGGTGGTTTCAGCAGATAGTCGAAAGCCTCACGGCGAATAGCCTCCAACATATACTTGTCGTATCCCGTGTAGAAAATAACTTTTGCCTCAGGCTTCAGTTCACTACGTATCATCGTACAGAACTCCAGTCCAGACATAGAAGGTAATTCTACATCCAAGAAGATCAGGTCTGGTTCCTTATTGACTATCTTGGCAAAACCTGTCTCCGCATCACCTGCAGTTCCCACTACTTCCACAGAATAGTCATGCTCCAACATGTTGCGTAGCAATTCTACGGCTTCGGAGTTGTCGTCTATGATGAAAACCTTCGTCAGTTTCTGTTTGTTCATATCTTTGTAAAATTGTAGTTATAATCATCGGGTAGCAGTAACCAGGAACGGCAACCATCAGGGATATTGCCTATTCCGAAAGTGATTTGCTGTTGGTTGCGCTCATTCAGCATTTGGATGGTCTGGCGGACTACGCGCATTCCAGTATGTTCCTGGTAAGTAGAGTCAAGTCCCTGACCATTGTCTATCACTTCAACCAGTGTGGCATTCTCCTTCCTGCTGACGCGAATGGTCAGCATTCCGCCTTGACGCTTCAAGCCGTGCTTGATAGCATTCTCAACATATATCTGAATAGTCATAGCAGGCAACTTGACAGCCTGAAGATTCACTTTTTCGCCTATTTCCTTTTCGTAAAACAGTGCCAAGGGCATTTGCTGGCGTTCTATATCTACATAGTAATCGACGAACGACAGTTCCTCTGCCAATGTGGTTTCCAGCATGTCGGCTTGTTCGATACCTCGACGCAGCAACTGAGTCAAAGACTCCAGATTCACCTTGCGTCCTTCCATTTGTGCCAGCATCTCATGAGTCAAGGCATTGTAGATAAAGTGAGGCGTGATGCGGTTGCGGGTGTTCTCCATACGCATTCCCACTATCTGTTGCCTGACTTCCATGTTGTGCAATTTCTGGCGTCTGCGCCACTCCCAAATGAGTACACATAGCAGTCCGATAGCCAACAATGCAACAACTAACGAGACCCATGCCAATCGTCCTTTCATGCGTTCATAGTCTATCGTGTGCTGTTGCTCCAACAGACGTTTATCGTGCTCATATTGCAACATGCGAGTACTGATCTGCATCCTGACATTGGCATTCTGTATCGAGTCGCTCAAGGCATGCAACTGCTGGTGTGTCTCATAGGCACGCTGATAATTGCCCGTCTGCCTCATCACCTGCTCCACAGCCTTCAGTCGCAACAACTTAGCAGCGGGAATCGACACGTTGGAAAATTCACAATGGTTTACCATCTGTAGTGCTTGCTGGGTATGTCCTTCCAGCAGAGTCAGTTCAATCCTTGCCGTCTCTAAATAATATAAAGGAGGTAGGAAATTGACTTTGCGGAAAAAGCTATCGGCTTCTGCTATCATAACGTGGGCAGGATCTGCCTGTCCCAGACAGACATAAATATCGCCCAAGTTAGCCAATGCCGTATAGTAGTCCCATTTCCTGTCCTCTTCACCCTTGACCAGTTCCACTGCTTTGATAAAGCAGTCGCGGGCCTGACTGTATTGCTCTTGGAAATAATAGTCGTTACCCAGGTTGTTATAATAAATAAACTGGTCACCCTTGTTCATCTGTCCAACCAGTTCTCCCGTCCTATGCCACCAAAGCCCACTATTATGAAAATCACCCATAAAAGAATAGGCAGTACTGATGCCCAGCATAAGTGGAATCTTCATTTCTTCGGCCAGTCCTGACGAGTCTGCTGTTTCCAATGCCAACATATATCCATCAACGCTATGGTCTAATTGTCCCAATTGCCGATAGAAGTCAGCCCGATTAGCCATTGCCAGGATGCGCAACTCGTCCACACCGCTTAGTCCATTCATCTCCGCAATGGCACGCTCGGTATAGAACAATGCTGAGTCTGGCATACCTTTGATGGCTGAGAACCACACACCTTTCGCCTTTAACCATTCTGCCCGCATTCGCCTTACGGGGTCACTATGGTCATTCTCATGCTGTTGCAGATAAAGAGCAGCCTGCCGACTCTTTGCCTCCATCGAGTCACCCTGCATCCGACTATACCACATCTTCATCGAGTCCATCGTCTGCTGCATAGGCATCATCTGCTGACGACCTTCATGACAGGCCGCCAGCAGTGACAAACAGGTAGTAATTGTCAGTAACTTGATATTTCGGATTGTTGGTATCATTGAGCAAATTTGTATGCAAATATACGAAAAAACTATATTTTCACCTACTTTTCAGCCAAGAAAAAAATTTTTGTCCGAATTCACCCAATTAATTGCTCCCCCTTATCCCTGTTTTTCGTCCCAATAACCTTTCATACGTCCGTTCACCCTATATTTCCCATTTTGCGTCCTTCCTCGAAGCTCCTTATTGCAACATTGCAACGCAACGGATAATAAGAAACGCTCAAAGATGATTTTCCCTGAGCGATTCTTATTACTGGTCAATAGTTGTGCATAGATGGTTATGCCGCTACTTTTCGCCAGCGTGCACGCTTGTCACTGCCCAATTCCTCCTTGGGAACTTCCTCAACGAGACCTTCGGCCTTCCATCGGCAGACAATGCTGCGATAAGTAGACTCTTGGTAATTGCCACCCTTTGCTGATTGCAGGTCAGTCATGGTGAAGACCTCTGGTAGATTGTCGAAGGTACTCTTGTTGCTTACCTGCTTAAGTGGCAGATTAAGCTTTTGCTGTTCCTCCATCATCTGAGAGAGCAGGTGCATCTGGTTCTTCAGCACATAGTCGGCCATCATCAGCATGAAGTCTACGCAGGCTTTCGTTTCCTTCTCCTTGCCTGTAAGCAGATGGAAGATAACAGCACAACGGAAGGCGATGACGGCACTACGCTTGCGCAACTCATCCAGCGTCTCGTCCATGTTCTTCATGGCTTCCAGGCGCTTGGCTTCTAGCCACTTGTTGATTTCCTTGTTGAGTCGAGGCGTGTCAACGAATCCAATTTTGGATTGGAGCAGCTTGGCTGCTTCCCACACCGCTTCCTGCTGTTTCTCTGCCAATGGCTTGTACTTTGGAATAGAGCAGAAACGTGTATCAGGCATTTCTGACATGAGTATACGACCTGCCAATCCATTCTCCACATTGTCACGATAGAAGCAACGGTTGAAGGCGCCATACGTGCCCAGAATAGTCCAGTTGTAGGCTACGTTCACCTCGCCCGATTCTGCTTGGTCTGAATTGTAGTCCTGTCCCCACTCACCACGATCAAAGCCCAGACGATATACATCATATTTGGCTGACCAGTTGCCTGCACCGTTGGTTTTCAACAGCGTGTCCAGCTCTTCTCCGAATGAGCAAATAGCACGACCTACGGCATTCTTCAGACGACGCAAGAGGGTAGAACATGAGATGGTGATGGGCACCTTACGAATCGGTGTCTGAGGCATTTCCTCTGCTCGCTCATTGGCTTTGCGCATCTTGTTCTTATTCTTGACGATGTCCTCCTGCTTACGAGCCTCATGTGCCTCGTCGCTGATAATCTTCATCCACGCTTCGATGGCCTCTTTACAGCACGACTTACCACCTGCCTGACGTCCGATAATCATTGCCATCAGTCCCAGAAACTGATGCTTGTTGTCGATATACCGCACCTCCACTTGGTCGGCATAAGTGGCTGCTATGGGCATGATGGCGCTCAACACGTTCATGCGCATGTTCTCAGGAGCTGCCATTACGGGCTCGCGCAGTCCTGAAGGCAACTGGTTCAGATTGAACGAATGCACATTTGCTGTCGTTGCTGAGTTTTCCTCCGTCTGATCTTCCTCATGCTCCACCTCTTTGCCAAAGGCCTCTGCAAACATTTCACGCTGCCTCTTAGTCATAGGACTATTCATCACGGTGTAGTTGCTGTAGTAGTCGTTGATAAGCTGTTGGCAGTCCTTTTCAACAGCATACTCAGGCATGCGTACCTTAATAATCTCCACCATCTGCTCCTTGGAAATCAGTCGGCAGGCACCTACCGAGAAGATGCTCAGCAGCGAGTTGTGGCGTATGCCCTCTACCTGCAAGGCGCGCTCCGTCAATCCTGCTTCCTCCATGCAGAGGTCAAAGGCTTTCAGACTACAAGGGTCGAGTTTAACGGGCGCAATTTTGCGCTGGTTGGATGACAGGGAAATTTTTCCCTCTTGTGATGTGAAGCCTTTTGTTCCATCACCTGTCGATGACAGCTGATTTTTCAGCTTACGTCCATCAATGGTCAGCCCACGTTTCAGGAAGGCTTCACGACGAGCCTTGAGCTCCTCATCCGACAAAACTTCGTACCAGTGTTCGGAGCGGTAAATCTCCTGGCTGGCGTCGGTTATCAGAATGAAACGCTCAGGCGATATGCAACTGCTGTCGTAAGGAACGCCCAGCGCCTCGCAATAGGCTTTCTGCGCCTCTTCAATGGTCATTCCCATAGGCATGCGGATGTCAATGTGCAGCTTCTTACGAGCTGAGTACTCCATGTGGAGCAGCATGTCTTGCCACTGGCCACCCTCTTGATTATTAAGAAGGTACGCGCGAGCGATAGCGGGCTCTACAGCCTCTACATCGTCAATATCTACGCAAGTCTGAAACAGGAATGCCTCAGGGTCCATTGCAGCCTGACAACGATGGTTTTCACGGAATCGGTAGTAGTGCGAACAGCGTACAGGCAGTTCGTCTTTCAGCGACTCTTCGCCATTGTGGATACGGTTGACCAATCCTGCAAGCCAGGGCTCACGGGTGAGTGTGTTATACACGGTGAGGTCGTTCTCATAAGCCAGACCTCGATTGGGTTTCTGTGCGCAGTTAAGCGCGATACGGAATGTCTTACTTTCCATACTTTTTCTTTGTGTTTTAAATTAATAATTTGTGCGGCGCCTGCACGTTGTCTGTTCGAATTCGTGCCACAAAATTACCAAATAAAAAAACACCCACAAAATATAATATCGTGGGGGTTTCCTCATGTCAACCGAGTGTCAATCGGATGTCAAAATGTCAACGAAATGTCAATTCTTGGGCTTTAAAAGCGGTAAAAATAGCTCTAAAATCTCGTTGCAAATGTCTGAATCAGCCTCGCTGATGTCGTAGTCGAACAGATCTACAATCCTGTAATTGCCATAATTGGCACGACGGATGGAGTTTGGTTTCACCCTGTCGCCAAGTATCTGTTCTATCAAGGCACCAAATACAGACTTGGAAGTCTTTTCGGAAATGATGGTCTTACGCTTCATCACACGCATTACATGAGGCCACGTCCATGTGCTCTGTCTGATGTCTTCCTTGCGAGTAGCCTTCTTGCTCTCGTTCAAGGGAATGGTCATGCGTCTGTGTATTTCACGAATGATGAGAACCAACTGGTTGGCATAAGTAACATTCGTGCGGAATCGTCCCACCACGCAACCATCCAGCAACACAAGTGGCTTTTCGTCGGCTTTGCCTGCAACAAAGTGATCGTCGATGGTGCGCAATGCCTCGTAGCCTTCAGGTTCACAATGGTTCTTGCGAAACCATTCTGCCAACAGCGAGCGATAGGGCTTTGCTGCCAAGGCATTTTCTTGCGCCTTAGCCTGCTGTACCACAAATCCTACAGGTATTTCTCTCAGATTGGGCATAGGTTAACATCTGGGGTTATACATATCACAATAAACGGTGTCTATCTCCAGCCTGTTCAGACGGTCCACCACGTCTTGATAATCCGAATCAACCGTTCTGAAGATGAGTTTACAGCCCAGTTCCTCTGTGTCGAGAATGTTCATGTATTCCATCAGCTGCACATTCAGCTGGTTGAACACATCATCTTTATCACCACGCTCGAAATAAACCTCGAAGAAGAAGTCGCTGGTATCCGTTGACGAGCAGCAAGCATCCTCCGTAAAATCATGGAATTCCAGTTCTATGTGATACTCGCGGATGGTCTCCTTGTTATTAGCCGAAATGGGTAACTGCAGGTCACCGCCGTTCTCGCGCAGGTTGTGGTACAAGTCCCAGGCAGAGGCGGGCACTTCTTCGTGCATGCCCAATTTTACGAATGCTGCAAACCTGCGAGGTGTAATCCTCTTCCCTACATGGCATACCAAGGAAGACTCGGTACATACTTCACCCAAGAGTGTGCCATCCGCACTCCTTTGTCCACCCGATATGATAGGATAGCTTTCAGCCATCATGGGATGTTCATCGTCCACCACAAACATAGCACCTATCTGTCGGGCTATCATTCCATCACCGTATATCAACTTGTCGCAATCGGGCAAGTTCATAATCTTAACATGTTTCATATACCTTATTAATAATGATGAGTGCAATTTGTTTTATCGATGTGCAAAGGTACTTTGTTTTTCTGACTTCTCCAAGTCTTTTCACCACAGATTTTGCTCATGTTGCGTTGCAACGTTGCATGAAGGAGTATAAAAGTAGGGAATAACCATTTCTATTTATCATAATTTCAAAAATACTATCCTACTACCTACTCACAACATACCATATAGGTGCTTATTGCAACATTGCAACGCAACGTCGCATGCACATCATTTTTGCATTGTAAAGATATTTCGTTACGCCATAAAACACCTTTTTTAGCCGCATTTTGCTACTATTAATAGAAAAATTTATTCCCTAGGCAGGGAACAAATTTTCTCTGGGCAGGTAGCAAATTTTCTCTCGAATCCCCACTTTTCCAGGTCGCTGTAATGCTTGTAAAAAGTCAAATAGTTTCATAATCAACAACTATTCCCTGATTTGTTTTTTCACCAGCAAATAGGAGTTTGGTTTACTCAAACTATACGTTAGAGATATATGTACATCGTAGATATAGGCACGCACCATGTGCGCAAAAGACCCATATTACAAAAAATATACCCCGCTTATACACAAATTTCTTCCTGTTAATCACGCCTATGTCCGTTCCTTGCATTTAGGCCGCTTTTAACATTTGTTTGATATTTGTTTTTTCATTATCTTTGTTACCAAAATATTACTCATTCTAAAACAATTATGGATATGAAGAAACTATTATTCTTATTTCTCGCAGTGACGCTGTTAACGGCCTGCGATGAGAAGGCGACTGACGACTCGTTGAGCGTTAGTAAAGATTTGTTGGAGTTTAAACCAACAGGTGGGTCTGCAGAATTTCAGATTTCGACGAATCACAGTTGGGAGATCATCATCGCTTCGGGTAAGACCGACGTGGCTCTTAGTACCAAAGCAGGAAAAGGGAATGCCAACATTTCCGTCACATTACCCCCTACCAATTCCATACAGGATGTTGAGACACGACTGATAGTGAGAACTGATGATGGTTCGAGCTTAAGAAATGTCGTACTATTACAACATGGCCATTTGACAAATGGTGCATCGCTCTATGTTTCAAATCAAAATAATCTTTTAAAGATGGATGGCAAAGCCCATGCTAATGACTCGCTGACTATCATCAGCAATGTGGCTTGGCAGCTGAAAGGTCCGGAATGGATAGAGGCTTATGACGGAAAACAATGGGTGAACTTGTCACCAGACAGGGCAATAATATCTGGTGCGGCTACGGTAAAGGATCAGGGTGACCAGTCGTTCATCGTACAAATTCGTTGTGCTTCTGCTAATACGGACGAAGAAAACCGTAAAGGAACACTTATCCTACAATCTGCTTATAATAATGCAGATAATTATCAAATCGAAGTTTCTCAGATGGGTAAGTTCAACGTCCAGGCTAATGTCGTGGCAACGCTCTCAAATGCTATAGGATGGTACTGGAAATGCGGTATCGGTGTAGAGAGAATTGCATGTTATATCGGTGAGAAGCAAAGTGTGGATTTGACTGAGTGGTACCAGTCGGCTCCAGACGACCCGTGCGGAATAGACGGATTGAAACCGAATACGCAGTACACTATCTGGTCGCTAGGCTTTGATAAGAATTGGGAGCCAGAAGTCCTCAACCGCGTACCCTTGGGAATAGCTCATGTCACGGAATCGAATCAGAATCAGCCACTTGCAACTATTTCCAATGTAAAATATGATGGAACACAATTTACGTGGACGGTTAGACAGAACCAGTATTCTTACATGTTCGCCCAACTGATAATTGATGGTACAAGTTTTTGGGCAGATGCTAACGACGGATACATGGCATTGCTTTTCGGAGAATTGATGCACAGTAATAGCGGTGATGTTTCCAATATGTTTACACATCGTAGTATTGGGTTCTCTTATCCCTCACAAATTCCCCTCCACATAGCTACATGGGGAGTGGAACAAGGCGATAACAACACAAGAATGTCAGGACTTATTTCACGTTACGACACTAAGACAATGATGAAGGTTCCTGCAAGATCTGCAGCATCCGGACTCCATTTCTTCAGTGCTCCGCTAAACAAGGACGAAATCAAAAAATCTGTAATCCTTATTAAATAAGATATGAAGACTATGAAAAAGATTATGCTAATAATTGCAGTCGCAGCACTTTCTATAAGTGCGTCTGCACAAACAAAATACTGGGACAGCTCACGTCCTGAGCACCGATTTACGTTTGGTGTCCGTGCAGGTATCAACACCTCAAAACAATATGCCATTAACGACCAGTCGGATCACGAGAACCGATTAGGGTTCCATGCAGGTTTAACTGCCGACATTAACATTGTGCGCAGTTTCTCTGTCAACACAGGTGTCATGTATATCCAGAAAGGATGGAAGACTGACTACAGCGACAATCGTGGTTCTGTGGAAAAGAAGGACAATGCTGCTTACTTGGAAATCCCTGTACTAGCTTCTTATCGCGTGAATCTTTCTGACCAAGTGCAATTCCAATTGAACATCGGTCCGTACTTTGCCTTTGGTGTTTCTGGCAAGCAAAAGGTTACTAACACCTTCCCCAATGGCGACAACTACGATATTGACAGCTTCGATTCTGACGAAGGTGGCAAAAAATTCGACTGTGGTATTGTTCTTGGAGCAGCCGCTACTTATAAGCATTGTTACATTGGCATCAGCTACGAACGTGGACTGACAAATGTCTCCAATGTAGCAGAAAGTAATTTCCAGAACGGATGTATCGCATTAACATTAGGTTATAACTTCTAAATGCAGAGTAATATGAAAAAGATTATATCAATAATAGCCCTCGCTTTGGTGGGCTTACATGTCCAGGCACAATCATTGTGGGATAAGTCAGCACCAGATGATCGCTTGACTTTTGGATTACGTGCTGGTGTCAACTTTGCCACAACCGATGCAGACGAGGCCAATTCAACCGTTACTCATTATCACATTGGTCTAGCTGTAGACTATAATATCATTAAGAGTTTCTCTATAAGTTCTGGACTGTACATAGTTGAAAAGGGCTTTAAAGGCAACTACCCAGAGTTAACCCGAACAGTCACTGCAGCATACACCGACACCAAGTCGAATCTGACTGCCACTTATCTGCAGATACCACTTATGGCTTCCTGGCGCATCGAAGCCCCATCAGGCGTGCAATTTCACATAAACGTAGGTCCCTATTTTGCCTTTGGCATTGGCGGTAGTGCTGTTTATAAACCCTACGACATGACTTATGCTCGCGAGTACGACCAGGACACCTTTGGTGACAAGGGATTCTGGTTGCGCAATGATGTGGGCATCAAGGCCGGTATTGGCGTGCTGATTAAAAAAGCATATGCAGAGGTCAGCTATGACTACGGTCTCAAGAATGTGGCTAAGGTGTATGGCGACTTCCATACTAGGAATGTAAACATGACGATAGGTTGTAACTTTTAAGAAGAACTATGAAACTTGGAACCGCAAAAAGTCTATTCACTACCATCATCGTATTGGGCATGTCCTTTCAAGGGCATGCCGCAGTACGTATGACAACGGGAGGTGTACAATATACCAGTACCAATGATCACGACGTAACAGCATGTCTGACCGTTAAGGCGATTGGAGACGTTGATATTCAGGAAATCATCATGATTAAAGGCAAACGCTATACGACGACGTGTGTAGGCGAGGCTTTCTTCAAAAAGAACGAATATCTTACAAGTATCAACATTCCCAATTCTGTCACGAAGATAGAGAAGAATGCTTTTCGCGGTTGCTATAATCTGTCAAAAGTCATTATTCCAGACACTCCATGTGATATAGATGCAAGTGCCTTTGAGGGATGCCTGTCCATATCAACAATACGGACCCAGTCAAAAGGAGGAAAAACGGACTACCTGCTTGCTGTCATTGATAAATCAAATCCCTATTTCAGCAAGAAAGATGTGATTGAAAGCGAGCAGGAAACAGAAGTTACGCAAGTAGTAAGAAGCACTCCTAGCAACCCTGCACACAGCATCGCTGAGAACAAAACCGAGCCAAGACTTTCAGACGAGGAAAATGTTGATGCAAATATACCTCAAGTGAAAGTCAAGAATGAGAATACCTTCGTTCTGGTCATTGGTAACGAGAACTACAAGCGTCTTGCACCCGTTCCGTATGCAACAAATGATGCGAGGGTTTTCGCAGCATATTGTGAGAAGACATTGGGTATTCCTAAAACCAACATTGACGTACTTCCAGATGCCACCCAAGGCGATCTTCGCCACGGCATCAACACATTAGTCAACCGTCTGGAGGCTTTTCATGGAGAAGCCAAAGCCATCGTGTATTACGCTGGTCATGGTATTCCTGATGAGAAAGAAAAGACTGCCTATCTACTTCCTGTTGATGGTTTCGCCACTGATGTGGAAAGTGGATATAGCTTGGAGAAACTATATAAGACGCTGGGGGAAACGGCATCACAGCAAGTGGTAGTATTTTTGGATGCGTGTTTCAGTGGAGCCAAGCGAGATGGCGAGATGCTGGCCTCAGCACGTGGCGTAGCCATTCGTGTCAAAAAGTCGACACCTCCTGGCAAACTCCTTGTGTTCTCAGCTGCAACAGGTAACGAAACAGCCATTTGCGATAAGGACAGACATCATGGGGTATTCACCTATTATCTGCTGAAATGCCTGCGCGACCACAAGGGTAATGTAAAGTTTGGCGATTTATCAGCATATGTTACTGATATGGTGAGAAAGAGAAGTGTCATCATCAATAGTGGCAAGATTCAAACCCCCACTGTTATCCCTTCAACATCAATGATTAGCGATTGGCAAGAAGTTGAAATAAACAAATGATATGAGAAAGGTTATAATATCATTGTTGTTGGCAACCATCATCGTACCAGCCTTTGCGCAGAAGGTGAAAACAGTAGAAGGGGAATTTGTATATTATGCCCCAGAGAATGTTTCGCCTGCTGAGGCAAAGAGATATGCTTTACAACAGGCTCAGTTGAATGCGATAGCTAATGAGTTCGGAACTATTATCGCACAAACCAACTTGACACGCATTGAGGGTAACAGTGAGCAGTCGTCTACTCGTTTCAATAGTTTTGGAAGTTCAGATGTAAAGGGTGAATGGATAGAGACAATAGGTAAGCCTGAATATAATACTGAATATGAAAACGGGCTATTGATTGTGAAATGCAAAGTGAAGGGAAAGGCTCGCGAACAGGTTTCGTCTCAGGCCGAATTTCAAGCTATGGTGCTTCGCAATGGAACGGAAGACCGTTTTGAAAGCGAACAATTTAGAAGTGGCGATGAACTTTATCTGTCCTTTAAGACTCCTACCAATGGCTATCTGGCTGTTTACTTGGTTGACGACGATGAGGTAGTGCAATGTCTTTTGCCCTATAGCGGTCAACAGAATGGAATCTATCAGGTAGAGGCCAATAAACGCTATGTGCTGTTTAGCGAAAAAGAATCCCCACACGAGCAAGTTGACGAATATGTACTAACTGCCAACCACGAGGTGGAACACAATCAGATGTACGTCGTCTTTTCACCCAACCAGTTTTTCAAAGCTGTGGATGCAAGTTCCCAAAAAGAAGTAGAATCGAAGGACATCGCAGGTTTCCCTCGCGAGTTGTCGTTCGAGGGTTTTCATAAATGGCTTGCTAAATGCCGTAGACGCGATAAGGAAATGAGTTTAAGGAAAATCATGATAACCATAAAGAAGTAAGTAGGAATAAAGGCATATCCTCTCTAGAATCCTAAAAAATGCAAATGGTACACAAGTTTGTGGTCCACAAGTTTGTGTACCAGTGTTTTTATGTGTATATTTGCACATCTTGCGGGAAGGATGGTTGTTTGATGACATCACCCCTGCATAAACGTCTTTAAAATAAATAATGTATAGCTATACGATGAGACGGATTTTTCTTTTGGCTGCGTTGGCGAGTTCGTTGACGCTGATGGCTCAGTCTTCTGTGGAAACTGAGCGACAGTACCTGAGTGGTCATGGTTGTGACGATATGGTGCAGTGGGACTTCCAGTGCACAGACGGTCGCAATAGCGGCAAGTGGACGAAGATTGGTGTGCCCTCGTGTTGGGAACTGCAGGGTTTTGGCACTTACCAGTATGGTATGCGTTTCTATGGCAAGGCCACCCCAGAGGGTATTGCCGACGAGAAGGGCCTTTACAAGCATGAGTTCACACTGCCTAAGGAGTGGGCAGGCCGACAGATTCAGCTGGTCTTTGAGGCAGCCTTTACTGAGATTCGTGTGCAGATCAATGGTCGCAAGGCAGGCAACGGCACCTATCAAGGCGGCTTTACCCGTCATACTATCGACGTCTCCGACCGCGTCTTCTTCGGCAACAAGAAGAACCGCTTGGAGGTGGAGGTGCTGAAGGAGAGCAGTGTGCCACAAGTGAACTTGGCAGAGCGCAGGGCCGACTACTGGAATTTCGGAGGCATCTGGCGCCCTGTGTTTATCATCTCCAAGCCTGCACAGAACATCCAGCGTGTAGCTATTGATGCCAAAGGCGATGGTCACTTCATGGCTGATGTATTCCTGAACCGTGCCGTCCCAGCCAGTTCTGTGAGCGTAGATATCATTGATACCAATGGGAAGACTGTGGGAAAGAGTTCCGCTATTTCCATCAGCAGCGACCAGGCGAAGGTCGATTTCAGCGTGAAGGGCATCCAGGCGTGGAATGCCGAACAGCCCTACCGCTATACCGCCGTCTTTACACTAAAAGACCAACAGGGTAAGACGCTTCATGTAGAGCGCCAGAAGTTCGGCTTCCGCACGATAGAATATCGCCATTCTTACGGAATGAGGAATGAAAAAGGAGAAATGAGAAATGAGGCTGGCGCACATGTCTATGGCTGTAAGGAGGACGGCCTCTTTATCAATGGACAGAAGGTCATTGTGAAGGGTGCCAATCGCCACTCGTTCCGTCCAGAGACAGGTCGCACCCTGTCAAAGCAGAAGAACATCGAGGATGTGCTGCTGATTAAGAGCATGAACATGAACGCTGTGCGCCTGTCGCACTATCCTGCCGACCCCGAGTTCCTGGATGCCTGCGACTCGTTGGGTCTTTATGTGGAATGCGAGATGCCCGGTTGGCATTGGGCTCACGAGACTATCATCGGCTCGAAGATTGTCGAGGAGATGGTGCAACAAGATGTCAACCACCCCAGCATCATCTTCTGGAGCAACGGCAACGAGGGCGGTTTCAACTACGAGCTGGAGCCTTACTTCACCAAGAACGACCCACAGAAGCGCGTGGTGCTCTATCCGTGGGCTAACCGCAACGGCTTCGAAACCAAGCACTACCGTTCCTGGGGCGAGACGGCCGAGTATATGCGCCAGAAGGAGATTTTTATGCCGACGGAGTTCCTGCACGGATTGTATGACGGAGGTCACGGAGCAGGACTGAAGGACTACTGGAAGCTGATGATGTCGAATCCCCGCTGTGCCGGCGGTTTCCTTTGGGACCTGATGGACCAGGGGGTGGTGCGCACAGACATGAACAATATCGTCGACTGCATGGGCAACTTCGGCTCTGATGGTATCGTAGGTCCACACATGGAGAAAGAAGGTTCGTTCTATACCATCCGCGAGGTGTGGAGTCCTGTGCAGGTCTTGTATTTTGACAGCGGTGCATTCACCATTCAGAACTGCTATAACTTTATCAACCTGAAAGACTGCCAGTTCAGCTATCGGCTACTCCAGATGCCTGATTATGGAGAGACGGAGGTCAAGGTTATCAAGGAAGTGAAACTCCCCTCGCCTGATGCTGCCCCAGGCGAGAAAGCCCGGCTGAAAATTGAAAGAACAGATGCTGACGTGATTGAGCTGAAGGCCATCGACCCCAATGGGCAGGAGGTGTTCACATGGCTCCACAAGAATAGAGTCAAGGCAGGCAACTTGGGTCAGAAGACCTTACGTGAGAATACCCAGAAGTACACTTATACAGAGACCGGTGATCAGTTGGCTGTCACTAATGGCAAGCGCGAATATACCTTCTGTAAGAAGACAGGTCGTCTGATGCAGGTGATGGTAAACGGCAAGAAGTTGTCGTTTGGCAACGGACCTCGCTTTGTCGCTGCCAAGCGAGCCGACCGTTCGGAGGACGGCTTCTATAACCACGACGACAAAGAGGCCTTCCAGAAGAAGACCGATTATACAGAATATGCCGACCAAGGGGCCTTTGCTGGCTTTACCTTTAGCGACAGCACACTGGTGGCTAACTACTTGCACGGTTCGATAGAGAAGGTGACGTGGCGTTTCCTTGCCGATGGAGGAGTGTATATGGACGTTGATTACTACTTCAATGGTGTCGTTGACCTCATGGGCATCTGCTTCGACTATCCCGAACAGCAAGTGAAGAGCAAGCAATGGGTGGGCAAGGGACCCTATCGCGTCTGGCAGAACCGTCAGGAGGGTCCGCAGTATGGTTTGTGGGGCAATGACTACAACGACCCCATTCCGGGCGAGTCGTTCGAGTATCCTGAGTTCAAGGGCTATTTCTCCAATGTCTCATGGATGAAACTGAAGACAACGGAAGGTCAGATAGGTGTTGAGGGCATCGGACTGAAAGTAGGAGTCTATACCCCACGTGACGGTCGCGACCACCTGCTTTACACCCTGCCCGAAACGGGCATCAGCATCCTGAAGGCCATCCCCGCCGTGCGCAACAAGGTGAACACTACCGACCTCAACGGTCCGTCGGCACAGCCTTTCTGGAGCAAAGGAAAGGGACGTCTTAATGCCATTTTGAGATTTGAATAAAGGAAACAACAAATAATATGAAACGACTTTTTTATTTCGCATTTCTCATCACTTATTTCTCACTTCGTGTCAGTGCTGCAGACACGGAAAAGCCCTGGACATTCTGGTATTGGATGTACGGAGCTGTGTCGGAACAAGGTATCAAAGCCGACCTGAAAGCCATGAAGGAGGTGGGCTTGGGAGGTTGCTACCTGATGCCTATCCGCGGAGCAGAAGAGCATCCCGAGTATCAAGGCAATGCCAATGCCATGAGTGACAACTTCTGGCGGATGGTGGATTACGCCTTAGAGCAAGCCGATGAACTTGACCTGGGAATGGGTATTCACATCTGCGATGGATTTGCATTGGCTGGCGGTCCTTGGATTAAGCCAGAGGAATCTATGCAGAAAATAGTATTCTGCGATACAATAGTCCGTGGAGGACAACATCGGTTTAAGATGCCAAAGCCTCAGCACTATCAAGACTATTACAAAGACATTGCGGTATATGCTGTCAACGTATCTGACCTTAATCAGGAAAGTTTTGCCATGAGATATGCTGACCTACAGCAGAAATATTCTCCAAGCAATGTCAAGAGAACCACCTACTCGTCAGAGGTTACTATCAACGACAAAGGTGTCTATTGTGCAGACAAAGCCTGCTGGATACAATACGAACTGCAGAAGCCTGCATTGATATTTAATGTGGAGATAGAACCATCGGGCACCAATTTCCAAAGTCAGCGCCTCACCATCAAAGCATCTGACGACGGCGTTATCTTCCGTGAGGTGATACAGCTGACTCCACCAAGACAGGGATGGCAGAACACTGGCTACAATACCACATTCAGCATTCCTCCCACTCGCGCCAAGTATTTCCGTTTTGAATGGAGACCTGCAGGTACAGAACCTGGTGCAGAAGACCTAGATGCCGCTAAATGGAAACCCGTGTTACGCGTGAAAAACATCCGTTTAGGCACTGTTCCCGCTATTGACAACTGGGAGGGAAAAGCAGGCTTGGTATGGCGCATTGCCCCAGACATGCCTGCCGAGCACCTGAACCGCAAACAGCGCACCCACCTCTACCAGATAACAACCACACAGATGAAGGGTGATATGTTAGACCTGAATCTGATGGGTGGCACTTGGCGTATTATCCGTATGGGCTATACCTCAACAGGTCATACCAACGCTACAGCAGGTGGTGGCAAGGGACTTGAGTGTGACAAGTTCTCACCCAAGGCTGTCCAGAAGCAGATAGAGAACTGGTTCGGCAAATTCATGCAGCGCCCCCATCATGATGTCATCAAATATATGCATGTAGATTCGTGGGAATGTGGTTCACAGAACTGGTCACCGACTTTTGCCGAAGAGTTTGCTCGCAGACGAGGCTACGACCTACTGCCGCTGTTGCCGGTAATGGCTGGAGTGGCTATCGACAATGCCGAGGTGATACTTCGCGACATTCGCAAAACCATTGACGAATTGAAGAACGAGGCATTCTTCGCTACAGTGTCTGAGATGGCTCACAAATATGGCGTGAAACTTTCGTGCGAGAATGTGGCTCCCACTATGGTTTCTGACGGTATGAAGCATTATAAATATACGGACATGCCTATGGGAGAATTCTGGCTGAACTCACCCACACACGACAAGCCCAACGACATGCTTGATGCTATCAGTGGCGCACATATCTATGGCAAGGATATTATTCAAGCCGAGGGATTCACTGAGGTTCGTGGCGTATGGGACGAAACACCTGCTATGGTGAAGCCCATATTGGACAGGAACTTCGCACTGGGTATGAACCGTCTCTTCTTTCATGTGAACACCCACAACCCTTGGCTCGACAAAAAGCCAGGAATGACACTTGATGGCATAGGACTTTTCTTCCAACGCGACCAGACTTGGTTCCCTGAAGCAAAATCGTTCGTGAAGTATATCACCCGTTGTCAAAAGCTCTTGCAAAAAGGAAAGCCCGTTGTGGATATCGCTGTATATACAGGTGAGGAAATACCCTGTCGGGCATTTACTCCTGACAAGCTCGTAAAGATACTGCCAGGATTGTTTGGTGCAGAAAGGGTTGCCTCAGAGAAAAAACGTCTTGCCAATGCGGGACTGCTCATGGAAGAGTCACCTGTTGGTGTTAAGCACTCTGCTGCCATCTTTGACCTGAAGGACTGGATCAATCCACTTCACGGATACCAATACGACTCTATGAACAAGGATGTATTGCTATATCCTTCTTTCAATTATAAGGTATTGGTAATACCTGAAGGTGTCCTCATATCTCCAGAAGCACAGAAACGAATCAATGAGCTACGCAACCAAGGGGTGATGGTTATCGACAAGCCTTATCAGGATGCACAATTAAAAGGTATTGCCCCAGATGCTGTATTGCCCGAAGGCATTGCGTTTACCCATCGCTATGACAACGGACAGGACATCTATTTCCTTTCGAACCAAACAAATAAGGAACAGACCTTCACTCCTTCATTCCGTCAGCATCATGGAAACGGAATACTTTACTATCCACAAACGGATGACACCTACAACTTTAAAGGCTCTGTAACGTTGGCTCCTTATGAGTCTGCTTTCGTTTCCTACGGTGGAAATTATAATTCCCTGCCTAAGGACAAAGAATTCCCTGCCTGGAAACAGGGTGTCTCAAAACTGGATGCTGGTGGAAACAGCTTTGATATCACCTTCAAAGAAAGTGGTATTACGCTGAAAAATCAGCAACTCTTCGACTGGAGCAAGCATTCTGATGACAAGATACGCTATTTCAGTGGACATGCTCTCTATAAAATCACATGGCCTTTGAAGGAGAAAAAGATTCTGAAGAAGCGTGCCTGGCTCTCACTTCCTAACGTGAAGGATATTGCCCATGTGTGGGTGAACGGCAAAGACTGTGGCATTGCATGGACAGCTCCCTATGAAGTAGAGATTACCGGTGCCTTGAAAAAGGGCAATAACAAAATTGAGATTGAGGTAGTAAACACATGGCACAACGCCCTGCGTGGAGCTGACCAGGGTAAGGCACCATACAACGGCATCTGGACAAATGCCAAATACCGCACTAAAGGTGATGCGCTATTACCTGCCGGACTGATTGAGACACCTGTCATCTTGACTACCGTAAAATAATAATTGACTATGAGAAAAATTCTTTGCGCCTTTGTAGCACTGATGGCCCTCACGGCTAATGCCAAGGTCATACTCCCCAAGTTCTTCAGCGACAACATGGTGCTGCAACAGCAGACGGAGTGTTATATCTGGGGTAAGGGTGAGCCTGGTTCCAAAGTCATTATCAGCACTTCGTGGGACAAAAAATCACATAATGTTCCTGTCAACAAGGATGGACACTTTGGCGTCAAGGTAAAGACACCCAAAGCAGGCGGTCCTTATTTCATTGGCTTCAAAGACCGAGACTATGTTCAACTGAACAACGTCATGATTGGCGAGGTATGGATATGCTCTGGCCAGTCGAACATGGAGATGCAGATGAAAGGCTTCAAGCAGCAACCTGTAGAAGGGACAACAGAGGAACTGCTGCATTGCCAGGATGTAAATTTACGATTGTTTACCGTAAAGCGACATGCTTCGCTGACACCTGAATGGGATGTGACAGGTCAATGGAATGAGGCCAACAGTGCCAGCGTGCGCGACTTCTCTGCCACAGCCTATTACTTTGGTAAGGCGCTACGCTCAACACTCAACGTGCCCGTGGGACTCATCTGTACCTCCTGGGGTGGTTCGGCTTGCGAGGCATGGATGGCTCCTGAATGGCTAAAGGCATTTCCCAAGGTAAAGCAGACTATCACGGAGGAAGATGTGAAGAAGTTGCAGCAACGCTGTCCTTCAGCACTCTATAATGGACAGTTGAAACCACTCATCGGCTACACTATGCGAGGTGCCATCTGGTATCAGGGCGAGGATAATGTGCCCCGCTATGATTTCTATGCCCCCTTGTTGAAGGCGATGGTAGAGGGTTGGCGAAGTGATTGGAAGCAAGGCAATTTCCCCTTCTATTACTGTCAGATAGCACCCTATGACTATTCGCTCATCCAATGGAAAGGCAGTGAATACCTGCGTGAGCAACAAGCGAAAGCAGAATCAATGATTGACAATGCCCGCATGGCTGTGCTGATGGATGCCGGACTGGAATATGGCATCCACCCTCGCAAAAAACGTCAGGCTGGTGAACGCTTAGCTATTCTGGCTCTCAGCAATACCTATCAAATGAAAGGCTTGCCTGATTTCGCAGTATATAAAGAGGTGGCTTTCCAAAACGATACTGCTGTGGTTTCCTTCGACAGAAGCAAAGAGTGGGTTTACTTTGAGCACGGCACTACTTCCAAGAACTTTGAAGTGGCTGGTGCTGACAAGGTTTTCTACCCAGCATCAAAGGTCTGGGTGTCTCGTAATCGAGTCTATGTGGTATGCAAAGAAGTAAAGACACCCGTTGCGGTGCGTTATGCCTTCAAGGATTGGGCCGATGGCGACCTGATGCACGATGGACTGCCTGTCAGTTCCTTCCGCACAGACAATTGGGAGCCTGCACCAACTATAGTCTCTAAAGGAGCCGGCGATTATAATAATCCTGTTTCCGTGGCTGGTTTATTTCCTTTGGAGCATAGTGGTCGCTTAATTTGGAATTTCAATGCTGGATGGCGATTCTATTTAGGTGATGTGGCTGGTGCCGAGACGAAGGATTTTAACGACAATTCTTGGGAAGTGATTTCAATACCTCATAGTGTGCAACTGATGCCTGCCGAAGCCAGTGGTTGCCGTAACTATCAAGGCAAGGCATGGTATCGCAAGCACTTTGTCTTGCCACAAGAATGTGCAGGTCGTGATGTCACCCTTCATTTTGAAGCCATCATGGGCAAGCAGACTATCTACATCAATGGTAAGAAAGTGAAAGAGCACGAAGGTGGCTATTTGCCTATTACCATCCCTCTTTCCGGCTACCAAGTGGGTGACGATTTAGTCATTGCTATCTGTGCAGACAACAGTGATGACAAGACCTATCCTCCTGGTAAGAAGCAGATGACACTTGACTTCGCCTATCATGGTGGCATCTATCGCGACGTGTGGCTCATCGCTAAAAACAAGGTGGCTATTACCGATGCCATTGAGGAAAACAAGGTGGCTGGCGGAGGTCTCTTCGTACATTATGCCAACATCAGTGAGAAAAGTGCAGAGGTATTTATCAATACCGAGGTGCGCAACAGCGACAGCCGCCCTCGCACCGTTACCGTAGAAAACGTTCTCGCACCGTCAGTTTCGTCTAATGCTGTGGCACGGCAACAAGCCAAACTGAGGTTGCAGCCCGGCGAGACGCGAACCATTACCCAGCGATTCCTTGTCAAGAGCCCAAAACTTTGGAGTCCTGAAACACCTTATTTATACCAAATAGCCACCCGCATCAAGGATGGTAAGACCTGTCTGGATGGTGGCATTACGAAGATAGGCATCCGAAGTTTCGAGTTTGTGCGTACGGACGATGCTCAAGGTCGCCAGCCAGGCTTCTATCTCAATGGTAAGAAATACCACCAGCTAGTGGGTGCCAATCGTCACCAGGACTTTGCCTATGTGGGCAATGCCCTACCTAACTCTCAGCAATGGCGTGACGCCAAGCGATTGCGTGATGCAGGATTTACCATTATCCGCACGGCACACTATCCTCAGGATCCTTCTTTCATGGATGCCTGTGACGAGCTGGGCCTCTTCATCATCGTAGCTACTCCTGGTTGGCAATATTGGAACAAGGACAAGGGGTGGGATGAGAAAGTTCACGAGAACACGCGCAACATCATCCGTCGCGACAGAAACCATCCTTGCGTCTTGATGTGGGAACCCATCTTGAACGAGACGCGCTATCCGGAGGACTTTGCACTGCAAGCCTTACAGATTACGAAAGACGAGTATCCTTACCCTTATCGCCCAGTGGCTGCTGCCGATATATACAGTGCCGGTGTGGCAGAGAACTATGACGTGGTCTATGGCTGGCCTGGTGACGACTTCAAGGCCGACAAGCCCAAGCAGTGCATCTTCACCCGCGAGTTTGGTGAGCTGGTCGATGACTGGTACGCCCATAACAACCTGAACCGTGCCTCCCGTTCGTGGGGTGAGCGCCCTATGCTGACACAGGCCCTGAGCCTCTATCGCTCGACGCAGGAACTGTATCACACCACCGGACAGTTTATCGGTGGTTGCCAGTGGCATCCCTTTGACCATCAGCGCGGCTATCATCCCGATCCCTATTGGGGTGGTATCTATGACGCCTTCCGCCAGAAGAAGACAGCCTTCTCGATGTTTGCTGCTGTGCTCCGACAGGCTACTGAACAGCCCATCGTAGCTATTGCTCATGAGATGACACAATTCTCTGAGAAGGATGTTACCATCTTCAGCAATTGTGACAGTGTCCGCCTAACAATGTACGATGGCGAACATTGCTGGACACTTCCTGTTGAAAATGGAATGGTAGTATTCAAGGATGCATGGGACTTCTTTGAAGCTCGCAACTGGAGCTATACGCAGCGTAACTGGCAGAATGTAAAGATGGTGGCAGAAGGCATCATAAAAGGGAAGGTGGTTTGCACGGAAGAAAAGATGCCTTCGCGTAGAAGCACAAAGCTCCGTCTCTATGTGGACGAGATGGGTAAAAAGCTGGTAGCCGACGGCTCCGACTTTGTGGTAGTTGTCTGCGAAGTAACGGACGACCTGGGACATGTCCGCCGCCTGGCAAAGGAAAATATACGCTTTACCATTGAAGGTGAAGGTGAGATTATTGGTGATGCCTCTATTAATGCTAACCCTCGAGCTGTAGAATGGGGTTCTGCCCCTGTACTTATTCGCAGTACTAAGAATGCAGGTAAGATCATAATCAAGGCTGAGGTTCAATTTCCAGGCACTCATGCCCCCACCCCAGCAGAACTGGAAATAGAAAGTGTACCTTACGACCTGCCGATGTGCTTTTCCGAATCCTATAAGACCTATAAGTCCCATGAGACCTATGAGTCCTATGAGCCCAATAATTCCCACAAGCCCTTCCTCTCCGAGAAAGAAAAAGCCAAGATGCTACAGGAAGTAGAGGCTCAACAAGCTGATTTTGGCATACAGAAATAAGAATATGGTACGAAGAGTCTTGTCATCCTTGCTGTTGGGAATGCTATCAATAGCTACCTGCATGGCGCAGGCAGTACCCTCTGTCATTTCCGAGCATTATACAACAGCCAACGGCCTACCTTCAAACAACGTAATGTGCGCTTTACGAAGCAGCGATGGTTTTCTATGGCTTGGCACTTGGTATGGTTTATGCCGTTTTGATGGTGGAAAGTTCGTGACCTATCGCTCAACCGAAGGGCGCTTGCAAGGTAATGAAGAGGCAAAGAAAATGGTTTCTGACAATCCTCCCCATAAGGTGGAAAGCATTGCAGAGGATGCGCAAGGTACATTGTGGCTGAAAACGGTAGATTGGAAACTCTTTACATTCAATCCTCGCACGCTTCATTTCCATGCTGTTGACAACGAGTTGAAGAAATATACCAAGAACCTACAGGTCATCAAGACACAACGTAATGAGGAAGGGTACATCCTATTGCTGACAAAAGACAAGACGTTGCTGATGGCTTGTACGAACAGAAATGGGAGTATCAGTATTCAGAAATTGGTGGATGCTAAGGGGAAGATTGACCCACAGACGCTTCAACTGCGAGAGGATATCACAGAAGAAACAAAAGACTACATGGTCTATGTCGGACGTGATTATCGCATTTTCACCCTACGGAAAGGAAAAGGCTCTCTGAGGAAGGCTATGCAGAAAGAGGAGGCACGGCAACAGCAGGAAGCTGAACGACTCAACCGACTGGTGACAGAAGCTGGTATCGACAAATACGCAAATCTCTATCAGGACAAGGACAGTCTGCTATGGGTTGCTACTGCCTCACAAGGCATTTTTTGCATCAGCACACCTCGCCATACATTCAACCTTATCTCGTTGCCTAACCACGATTTGACAGGAGTTCGCTGCATCTATCAAATGCGTAATAGACAAATACTCGTCAGCACTCGCAGTCGGGACGTGTATATCTATGCTGCCAATGGTGAATTAAAGAAAACACTTCCTTATGCACAATATGGTATCGGTGCTGTTTATCATGCCACAGAGGACAATCGCGGGCGACTGTGGCTCTCCACTAAGGGCGACGGACTGATTGTTGCAACACCTGACAGTTCACAGCCTATGGGATATCAGCTGACGCATTATAAGCATCAGAAAGGCAACCCATCCAGCATCAGCGGCAATAATGTCTATTATACTTTCTTTGATTCGAAAAACAGAATATGGGTGGGTACACTTGATGGCGGACTAAACTTAGTCAAAGAGAGCACAGATGGACATTTGACCTTCTATAATAAGCACCACGGTTTTAGGCATTATCCCGCCTATGGACTTTATACCGAAGTACGAAACATCACGGAGGATCAGCAAGGACGAATTTGGGTGGGTACTATTGACGGACTGATGAGTCTCAATGGTAATCTGGACAAACCGAAAGCCATCCTGTTCAAAACCTACCAGAACACCCCTATGGCAAACTTTGCCAACAACGATATCTACACCATGCACCGTGACCAGACTGGACAGATTTGGGTGGGTGCTTTTGGTGGTGGACTGCAACGTCTTATTGCTGATAAGGAAACCATTCGTTTCGCACCTCTTGGACTCCGTGAAGGACTGCGTAATGACGTTATCTACTCTATCACAGAAGACCAGCATGGACGGCTCTGGTTTGCAACAGAGGCAGGCCTTTCCTGTTATAATCAACAGACAGGGCGCATCCGCAACTTCGACCGCTATGACGGCATTCCTGACGTGCAGATGGAAGAGACCTCCGCGCTATGCTCTACAGACGGACATATGTGGATTGGTACCAAACAAGGTATTCTAACCTTCAGCCCAGACCAGTTGCAGACCAGCAAGACAAACTATCGCACCTGTATCATTGACATCATTTCAGACAACCAGTCCTATGAAGGTCCACTAGCCATACCATATTGTGAACAAATAGAACTGGAGCATGATCAAAACTCATTTATCATAGAATTTGCAGCCCTGAAGTTCCAAGACCATTCACAAATCAGTTATCGTTACAAACTGGAAGGATACGACCGGGACTGGCATTATCCCGGACCTCACCGTGTTGCACCATATAATGAGGTTGCTCCCGGCAACTATACCTTTATTGTTGAAGCCATTGACGATGCAAATCCTACCCTTCAGTCGTCGGCACGTATCACCATAAGCATTCTGCCTCCCTGGTGGGCTGCTTGGTGGGCACACATTATTTATATACTCATTGCCCTTTTAATAGCCTGGCTCGTTATCCGTACCATTTTACAGATGAATCGTATGCGTAACGAAATCTATATCAGCCAGCGACTGGCCAAACTGACCAGCAAGCCAGATGAGGGCGACGAGTTCATTGACCACTTGCACCATATTATCCGTCAGAACATTCCCAATAGCGAATACAACATAGACGATATGGCAGCAGAAATGGGGCTTTCGCGTTCTGCCTTCTATAAGAAAGTGAAAGGTCAAACAGGTTTTGCACCTGTTGACCTGATTAAGGAGTTCCGACTTAGTCATGCTGCAGAACTCCTGCAGACTACCAATCTCAACATCACCGAGATAGCCTATCGCTCCGGTTTCAAGGATGCCAGCTACTTTGGCAAATGTTTCCGAAAGCGCTTTGGCATGTCACCCCGCGAATACGTCAACCAGCAATAAAAAACAAACTACGATGAAGACCATTTCTGTCATTGCAGGACTGCTGCTATGCAGCATGAATGCCCTTTCCCAAGCGCGTGACAAATACGAGTTCATGCGAAACCTGCCCGTATATGCTGACTCGCTGTTAGCCGACCTGAACTATCCCTTGGCTTGGGGACATAGCGATATCCGAGACTTTGATGAATGGCGCAAGATGGCTCGACAGAAGGTGTTCGACTGCATGCTCACTCCCCCACCCGCTCCTGCTCATGGTTATGAGGCAAAGGTACTATACGAGGAACAGCGCGACGGCTACAAGGCACGCAAGATAGAAATCCGGTTGAGCCGCTACTATACGGTGCCCGCCTATGTGCTTATCCCCGACGGCAAAGGACCCTTCCCCGCCGTGAATGCCCTGCACGATCACGGGGCCCACCTCTTTATCGGCAAGGAGAAGATGATCCGCCCGTTGGCTTGCGAAGACTCAACGGTCATCAAGGATGCCGACGAGTGGCTGAAGGGCTATGAAGGTCAATACTTCGGCGACTACCTGGCAAAGAACGGCTACGTAGTATTCTCTGCCGATGCACCGATGTGGGGCGAACGGGGACAGAAAGAAGGGGCACGCCGCGACCGCTACGACATGATAGCCGGCAATATGATGATGTATGGCATTGACCTGTCTGCTTGGATGACCTACGACGATATTGCAGGCACGGAATACCTGGCACAGATGCCCGAGGTGGATGCCCGACGCATAGGCTGTACAGGATGGTCAATGGGTGCCTATCGCGCTTGGATGCTGTCTGCCTTGAGCGACCGCATCAAGGTGGGTACCGCCATCTGTTGGATGGTAACCACCGACGAACAGATGTCCTTTAAATACAGTCGTACGGAAAATGGCGGTTTTGCCAACTGCTTCCCTGGTCTTCGCCGCTGGCTCGACTATCCACATATCGCCAGCCTCGCCTGCCCCAAACCCATGCTTTTCATCAATGGCTCACAGGACAAGCTCTTCCCCGTCGCTGGTGTCCAGAAAGCCTTCCAGACCATGCACGACACATGGAAGTCACAAGGAGCCGATGCCAAGCTAGACACAGAGCTATGGGACATGCCGCACAGCTGCAATAAAAAAGCCCAGCACCGCGTCCTCGAATTCTTCCGAAAACATCTGTAAAAGGGCAAGTAGTGTAAATTCTAGATAAGTAATGTACGATCAAATCAGGGTAGATCCATTCTACATCATGCTTTATGCAGTGGTAACAGCTATGGCCTTGATGGCCAGTTGTTATCTGCTGTTTCGTCGGGGCAATGCCATTGACCCTGACGTCACGCCGCCAGTACGGCTGCGCCGCTGGACGGCAGCCTTGTTTGCCGTCTTCGTGGTGAATCATCTGTGGTACATGGGGCCATTGTTCTTCATCACCTCCAGCGACGACGTGCATCTGGCCAATCTGGTTGGCGGGCTGATAGACTGCCTGACGTTCTTCCCGCTGGCCATCATCGTACTGTTTTGCATGCTGCAAGACCGCAGGCGCCCGTTGTGGCCTGTCGCCGTCATGGTCATGCCGCTCGTCGTGGGCATGGTGTGGTGCGTCGTCACCTGCAGCGATGCCCTTTTCCCCGTGCTGATAGGCTATCTGCTGCTGATGAGCATAGGACTGATAGTCTATATGGTGTTTGCATTGCGGCAATACGGGCGATGGTTGCGCGACAACTATGCCGACCTGGAGCACAAGGAGGTGTGGCAGAGCTTCGTGGTGCTGGCCATCATACTGTTGGTGTTCCTTGTCTATACGCTGACCGGCGACGACCTGACTTTCGAATACATTCTACAGCTAATCGTAGTCGTACTGATAGGCTATCTGCTGTGGCGTGTCGAGACGTTGAGCGACCTGAGCATTTCGCTGACACTGGAGGGCGACGAGGAATCGCCCATGACGGAGGGACCGGACGCTAACAACGACCTGGGCAGCCTGCTCCAGCAGCGTTGCATAGACACGCAGCTATACCTGCAGCACGACCTGACGCTTAGCCAGCTTGCCAAAACCGTGGGAACCAACCGCACTTATCTCAGCCAGTATTTCTCCAGCCAGGACACCACCTATAATGCCTATATCAACAACCTGCGCATCCAGCATTTCATCAGTCTCTATCGTGAGTCGTTCGCATCCCAGCAATCCGTCTCAGCAAAGCAACTTGCCCACGACAGCGGCTACCGCAGCTACAGCACTTTCGCACTGGCCTTCAAGCAGCGAATGGGGCAGAGCGTATCGGTATGGATGCAAGAAATGCAGGGTAGTTAACGGACCGACTCTCAAAATTTACAAAAACAGTCTCAAAATATACAAAATACGAGACTTAAAGCACTTCGCCCTATGTTTGTTTGTAGATTTTTCTTATATTTGCAAACGGTTAGCCGAATTACTCATTCTAAAATAATAATGAAATGAAAAAGATTATGAATTGGATGCTCGCCGCCATCCTCATCTGCGGCGTAAGCGTGTTCACGGCGTGTACGTCGAACAAGGACAACGCGGGTACAGACGAAAAGAGTGGTGCCGACCTGGTGGTCATTGGCAAGATTTTCACTTCTGAG